>Ga0256833_1000216_pt1 | contig 45475 bp, 78 predicted proteins | sample 356284metaG_FD_190535 | JGI IMG/M metagenome (GOLD analysis project Ga0256833, IMG submission 190535) | Hydrothermal vent microbial communities from Mid Atlantic Ridge, Atlantic Ocean - 356-284 | ecosystem: Environmental > Aquatic > Marine > Hydrothermal vents | place: Atlantic Ocean: Mid... | reverse complement strand
TGGTAGCGATTTGCTCGTGAACGCAATAAAAGACATAATTGCGAATAAAGAAGAAGTTATCGAGACGACAAAGAAGACTATAGAATCCATTAAGAGTGGAAACATAGCCGCGGCTATAAGTGCCGTTACTGGTGGTACTGTTGAAGTGGCTGAAGAGCCAGTTAGCTATTCAAATTATCCAGTAAATACGACAGTAGAACAACATCCGGCAGAGCCAGCTGAAGAGCAAAAAGTGGTGAAAGTGTTCACCTAAATATCTTTTTAGCCTCCCAGAGATAGTGTTCAAAGTCAACAGAATGTTTTTCACACGTTTTGAGCATTGCATAGAACAGGTGTACAATTTTTACGTCGTATTTTAACCTGATTGTTTGTATTTCTTTTTTCATGTGTTTTGGAATTCTAACACAGTAGTTTACAGTTTGTAAGGTTTTTAGCATGCATTACTGTATTGCAATCGTATATATAACTGTTTTGTTTAATTACAGTTATGGCGGACATAAACGATGTTTTGGAGGCTGCGAGCCTTGCAAAAGAGTACGCAAAGAGTGTAGTTGCTGGTGGGATGGGCATCGAAGCTGAAGTTGCGAAAGAAGTATTCCACATATCTAAGGGTGTGACTGCCGCCCCACTGCTTCCGAGCGAGGTTGACGCCCTGTCTTACACGATAGGCGACATAATCGACGCTTGGCAGGAACTCAACCCAAGCATAGCGAAGAACTGGAAGGCGAGCGTTTCTACGCTAATGCTGTCTGCGATGTTGCTCAAGGGTATTACTGGTGGAAGCTTTGGTGAAGGTTCGGCTGAAGAGCTTCCAGCAACTCTAATGGCTACTGAGATAAGACCCGCAGACTTGGGATTGACGAGCTGGTCAATTTCTACGACTGCTGGAGATACGATTGACCTAATAGGAACTCCAACGTCAAAGCTCGTTTTGTCACAAACGACGGGTGAGAGGAAGGTAGTGTGTATAATAAAGAATGGATTGTTAACAATTGATACGCCAGTTCCGCTCGATGAGCTTGTAGTTGAGTACGAGGACAAGTCATACTTACCGTACGCATTCGTTGAAGGTATTATACCAGCTGGGCAGTCGGAGAACAAGCTGAACTACACTGCGAGGTTGAACCCAATAGTCATTCAGCCCGGTATTGGGGTTTACGTAGGTGGTAAAGCTAACGCAACCGTTACGACCAACGCTTACTGGCTCGGAATGACGTTCTACGAGAAGAACGCCTTCAACACGCTGTAATTGGTGATGTAACATGATAATTGACCGTATAGGTGACTTGGTAATCCACGAAATAGAGAAGCCGGGACCTACATCGTACGCTACGGGTGGCAGTGACATACCGATTGAAGAGGTGTCAAAAGTCGTTGCTGTACTGTCTGTCAGCATAACAGGTGGTTACTACGCACCTACTGCTGACGCAAGAGCTTCTGGAAACACTGTGAAGGTGAAGGTTTACGAGTTTAATTATCCCGCAACTGCGGCGGGTGCAGCAAAGGAGGTGGCGGCTGGTACTGACCTAAGTGGAGAAACTGTTAAGTTCATAATTCTGGCTAAGTAATTCCTTTTTTAGTTTTGTTTTTTTGTTTTGTTGGTTTTCTAACAGACTCTTGAGTGTGTGCTAAAAGCCTAAAATCGGACGTCAAAACCTTTAAGTTATTTCAATCCTATTTTTTGACGGGTGAGAGTGTGAGAGGTATAGTTAGTCCGGGAAAATATATAGCGGCAGTAATCCCCGCAATGGAGGAATTCCTGCTGTTCAAAGTGAAATCTGTTGTGAAGGCTGGGGACGGAATAATAAGGTACGGAAGCATTCCGGGAGCAACGACGATAGCGGCGAACACAATTTACCCAGACGTAACTAAGACGTGGACGCTATCAGCGAATAACGTTCAGGGATTGCAGAACTTGGGAGGAAACAAGAGCGATTACATATTCTACGTGTCTAAGGATAAGCCAGACAGGATATTCGAGTACGAAATGCACGTAACGCCTGAGGTGCTACAGCACGCAATCTATTATCCTGAGATACAAGTCCAGAGTTCTTTCCAGAACACGAGCTTTAGCCCGATAGACGATATGGGTACGTTTGGTTCTCCTATCAGAGTTCTACAGCTTCCGAACTGTAAATCAGCGTTTCAAACGTATAATCCGCTTAACGTGGGAGTTAGGACTAATGTTGTGTTGGATTACGTGCAGTACGAAGTTAAACCGGTAACTTCAATGGAAGAGGCTAAGGAGGCTGTTAACAGTGGAGCAGTCGTACCAAAAGTTCTGCCTATTTACGTTAGCTCAGACTTCTTCGAGAGGGAAGTGGTAAACAGGGTGTACGACGGAGCGACGTTCCCGAACGACTTGCTTCAATCTGTGTTTTTCAGGGAAGAGTACGAACCAGATTCAATGATACTAAACTTGTTCGGTAAGACGGACGGTACGAATACCTCTGGTAACTTTTCGCTGGAAAGCGACGTTTTTGATGGGAATGCTGAGGCGTTAGTCATACCTAAGGGGTACAAACTGAAGATTTGGAACATCGAAGTTGATGGAGAGCCGTGTACTGTTGCAATAAACGTGTTAACTGGTGACCCATCCTCGCCAACCGTAACCACGATTAAGACTGTAACTTTGGCATCGCCGGGAACTGTGAGTAAGGAATACGTGGCGAGACCGCTCGTAATCGACTGTGCGAACGTGTATGCATCTAATAACGTCGTGGCGTTACAGCTCGCTTGGACTCAAACGACTGCAGGGGAATCTACAGTTTCGCTGGAGGCTGAACTCGTAAGGGGGTGGTAACTCTGTTTTACCACCTCATGCTTTTGAACAAAGTCGTTCCAGGGGTATTCAAGAGAGTATCAATCGTGGACAACTTTACGCTTGAAGATTTGCCGGGGAAAGCGAGTAAGGAGTACAGGTTTAACAACGGATTTTTTGAAATCTTTTCACTAAACATACAGGATGAAGGGACGCACGTAGGAGCGGACGTAATGGTATCTCTTAGACCTCTGACTAAATCGGGGAACTATAACATATCGGCAGACAAGGCTTCTCCGAGAATGCTATACTTCGAGTACTACGGTAATCAGATTTCCCAATTCAGGGTCGATAGGTTCGATTTGGACAACGGAGTATATACGATGACGGCTGATTTCGTCGGAGGAAGATTACCAGTGTTAGATCCGTACGAGCTAATAATCAGGTATCCTGCTAAGACTGAGGTTGGGGATGATACAGCTCTTGCGAACTATGGGAAGCCGGTCGAGTGTACACTTGAAGGATTTGCGTACGAGATAGACTTGGATAAGGCGTTGGAAGCGGAAACGGATTTACTGGCGATGGGTTTCTTGAAAGCCCTCAAAACATGAAGTTCAACACGCTCTAAGGGTGATAGCGTGGACGGCGACAACAACAAGAAGTTATACTTGGTGGTAGGAGAGATAAGGGGGAAAATTGATAGATTAGCAATACAGTTAGAGAGCTACTTTAACGAGCTGAATAACCAAATTAGAGAAACGAACGAGAGGATTTCAAAGCTAGAAGAGACGATACAAAGCCACCAGAGGGAGCTTGACGAACTAAAAACGAGGGAGAAGATTTATCGGGCGTCTATCATGTTCATAGCGTCCATTATCGTTGCTGTGTTGTTAGCGTTATTTCAGAAGTATTTTTAGCGTTATCGGAGTATTGGAAAGGTGGATAAAATGGCGGATACGACGGTGGATATTTGGGCTGTTAAACCAAACTCGGACGAGATTTACAGGGGAGAAATTAGCGTTAGTCCGGGTGAGCAGTTCCTATTGAGTGTTCGAGTGTGTAACGCATCCAGCAGAGAGAGGTTCTACGAGGTGGGAGTGGATTTTGGAGAGTACGAGCATAAAGGACATCTGGTTAGTCCAAACAGCTGTGTGAGGTTCGATTTTCCGGTAAGCGTTGATAAGAGTACGACGATTAAGATTAGTGTAGTATATATTGATTATGAGACTCAAGAACCATTTGTAGTTGGAGATTACTATTTTAAGGTTAACGTGGAAAATCGACCGACCGTTGAGTTGAGCGGGATTTTGTATGCTGGAGGAAAAGCATACGAGCCGGGTAAAGAAGTGGTGGTCAATAAAGGAGATTATGTAGTCGTCAGAGTTGGGTACAACTGTAATGAGAGCGTAACGTTAGAGTTGGTTGAACAGGCGTCTGGGAATGTTATCGGTGAAAGAAGCGTGAAAGGTAGTGGTGCTGTGGAGTTTAAAGTTACAGTGCAACACAGCATGTCACCACTTGTTAGGGCTGTGTGGAATGGTGACGTTGTAGCTGTGGACGGTTCTTGGATTGTTATAGCTAAGTCTGTTACTCAACCATCCCAACCTTCTCAACCATCTCAACCTACACAACCAACCCAACCAACTAATCCATCACAACCATCCCAACCCTCTCAGCCACCGCCAATTTCTCCCGTAGAGGCTTTGTTGGGTGGTTTGCTCATCTCTGCGGTATTAATCTTGTTAATGGAAAGAAGGTGATAATGTGGTGGGGTCTGCACAGGCGTGGTTAGAAGTTAACGGGCAAAGAGTTGGTGATACTGTAACGGTTGCTCCCGACACAGTAGTTGACGTATGTTTTAGCTTACACGCTGATAAGCATGAGGATTTTCAGGTTTATGCACTGCCGTATTGGTATCCTAATTGGGCGGCTTTTAATTCACAGGAACAAGAAGTAGAACTCCAAGCTGGGCAATCTAAGGTAGTGAAACTGAGTATAAAAATGAATAATACGGCAAAGATTAAGGCTCTGGTTAATTGTGCCGTTATTAATGAAGCAACAGGAATACCCGAAAATTACGTTACGATTTTGACCAAGTGGTTTACCGTTAGAGTGTCGGTTAAAGTGAGTCCTCCCGTAGAAACGACTGAAGAAGATATAGTGTGTACGTCGGTTGAGTACACGATACAGGGAGATGACGTGTTGTTTGCCGTGTACTTTTGGAATAAAGGTAACAAGAGAGGAAGTAAAGTATTTGACGTAACAATTAACGGTGTGAAGTATGGTGAGATTAGTGTAACCTTAGACGCTGATGCGACCGGAACTGAGTTCTTTACGATTCCTCTGAGCGAGGTAAGGGGTAAGAGGGTTTGCGTTGGTGAAAGGTGTATTGTGGTTGAAGGTGGTGGAGGAACTGGTGGTGGAGGTACTATACCGCCAGAACAAACTAAACCACCTGAAGGAACGATACCGCCAGAACAACCCAAACCATCACAGCCATCACAACCCACTTATCCAACTCAACCAACCCAACCCTCTCGACCGTATCAACCAACCCAACCATCACAACCACCAGAACAACCCACTTATCCAACTCAACCGTATTCCGTTGGTGGAAGTATCCTCCTGCCGTTGCTGGGCGGAGTGATAGCTGGAGTTATAATAGGGGGGTTATTAAGTAGAAGTAGAAATATTTAAGTTTTTTAACATCTTTCTCTTGTCATGAAGCGAGTTATTTTTGTTAACCGAATGAGAGAAAAGATAACAGTCCGTGCAGCAGAAGGTGAAATGATAAGAATATGCACTAATGTTTATGCCGATGTAGCCGGAGATTATACGCTTTTAACTTATGCCTATGTCGATGGTAAACCAGTTCCAGAACTGAACCGGATGGCTGGACAAAACCTAAACAGAGGGGAAAGAAGGGTGTTTTGTGTGGAGCTTCCAGCTAAACCAAACATGGTTATTAGGTGGGAAGTTGATAGAGTGAGACAACCTAAATTCCTACCTGAAACTCTTGCAGAAGGTATCGTAATAGTTAAAACTGGAAAAGCTCCGTTTGTTCCACCAGTAACTCCGGGACACGCTCCTATAGAGAGAATGCCCACAACATATCCTGAACCGTGGGAAAGAGAAGGTAAAGAGCCTCGGTTATTTAGGGAGATAGAGTACAATCTTGAGCATATAATACCGAATATGTCTTCTATCGAGCAAGAGTTAAGCAAGCAAGGAACGCTTGTTGGAATTGGACTAATAGCGTCGTTGATTGGATTGCTGTTTCTGCTATGAACGAGGACTTTTTGAAAGTCCAAAGAAATCTTCAAACTACGACCGGTCTTTTGTCAGTTAGCGTAGCTTCTCGTATCACTATGCCCGAAAGAACAATCGTGATTACGTTAAGACACCCAATAAACGGGAGAGAGTTTACGGAACAGCTCACGCTGACGGAGGAGGAGTTTGAGGAGGTCGTGAGAGTCGTAAATGAACTCTTAAATAAGATGGAAAAAATAGAGGTGGAATGGTATGACTAACTTCGGGAGTAAGGTGTATAGGCTAATGAAAAAGCTTAGAATATTCTGGATGGAGGAGTAATCATGGATGAGGACTTTTTGAAAGTCAAAAGAAAGCTTCTGTCGGATATCGAAGCTTCTCGTACCACTATGCCCGAAAGAACAATCGTGATTACGTTAAGACACCCAATAAACGGGAGAGAGTTTACGGAACAGCTCACGCTGACGGAGGAGGAGTTTGAGGAGATAGTAAAAGTAATTAAGTGGCTTTTAGAGAGAATAGAAAAAATAGAGGAGGAAAAGTGTAAACTACCCCTCGCTAACGCAAGGGGCTTTGCACCCTGACGGTGCGGGCATGTTTACGATGCCCCAGACATTCGGGAACATTGCCCGAATGCCTATGTTCACACGTTAAAGGCAAGGCTCTTTGCAACCTGCATAAGAATATGTATGCGAAAAAAGTATATAAGATGTCCGCAATTCCTCCCCATCCGTAAGGGTGGGGTCTCCTTGCGGAGGTGGTTAGATGACTAACTTCGGGAGTAAGGTGTATAGGCTAATGAAGAAGTATGCACCGATAACTGTTAAGGACTTGCACAGGAAGTACTGTATAGAGTACGGTTCTAAGTGTAGCTACGACTCATTTAGACAGCATTTCTGGCGGTTGGCCAAAAGAGGAATGTGTGCGATATTTAGAAGGGAGAAAGCTAGGATTGGTTACAAGCACTACTACGACATAATCATAGACGACGAAAAAGAGTGGGAAAAAGCATTCAAAGAAGCGATGAAAAGTCGTAAGCACTAACGATTTCGGGCATGTAGTGTGTTTTGCAAGCGAGAACCCTTAAATCGTCGAGGAACTCGCTCTCGTCTGTGTAGATGTCTTGGACGGGAGTGGTGGTGTGTCCTACCCACCATTCCACGAGTTTTTGGCGAATGTCGTGGGGGATGTAGCGTGTGTCCATTCCAACGTCTTTCATGAATCGTTTTCTTAGGAGTGTTATCACCGTCTTTCTCCCTGTTTTCGCCGTCACTTTAACGTCCTCTACTGTCGTCTGGAGATTTCGTGTTAGAAATGTGGGGTAGATGAAGGGTTTACCGCTCTTTCTCTTCTTTTTAGTGAAGTACAACCACAGCTCGACTGCGTCGTCGAGTGATTCGTGCCAAACGAGTAAACGCTCTTGCTTCGTCTTAGCTCCTCTTATAACCATTATACGCTCATCCCTGTTTACAGATACGATAGAAGTGGACTCTACGGGACGCCAGCCGAAGTAGAACGTTAGAATTGTTCCAACGAAAGTGGCAACCTGAGATTCGTATTTTGGATTTTCTTTATCGAGGCGTGTGTAAAGCTTAGACAAGAGCGTTTTAACACCTTCTTCGCTTAGTGCTTCCTTGCGAATTTTTCCACCGACGATTAGGGGTTTTTTGGCGGGAGTGTACTTCAGGCTTTTCAGCTCTTCTCTCGCCCTTAGCCAGTCTGGAGAAGATGTTTGGAGGTACATGTACTGGGTGAAAGCGATTAGGGCGGCGTGGGTAGCGTTTCTGGTGTATGGGTTGTTTATGGCGTTAAGGTAGTCTATCATGGCTTGGTAGTCTGGAGAAACTGAATGCGTATCTAAGTACTTCTTTATTAAGAAGTAGTACAGGCGGGAGGCGGAAGGTTTGTTTCTCTCTACTAACCACTTTTTGAAATCTGCGAGCATGTTAGTTAATGTAGTGTTGGTATATAAATACCTGCTCAAAATTAATTTAGAAAAGTATATATACTATTAATGATAGAGGATAGAGAAAAGTGGAAGGTTTGGAGTGACGACTATGGAGCGCCAGTTACGTCAGGAATCCACAGAGGCTCTTGGAGCGGAGAAGACTATTTGTACTTCAGTGAAAAGATAGCATTCAACGAGAAGGCATATGAAGTCTATCCAGCCATTATCGCAGAGAGCAAGGAAAAGGCAATGGAAAGAGCCGAAAAAATAGCAGGTGGCGATGGAACAGTAGAAGACATAACGGTTGAACAGGTGTCAGAAAACGTGTGGATAATTAAGTGGAGCGTTTTTGATTAATTTTAACTTTTTAAAAAGTTTTTGATTAATTTTTACTTTTTAAAAAAATTTAAATCGCTAAATCTTTTCAGCTAATTTCCTTAGCTTAGATAGAATTGAGGGAGGTAAAGATTCGTCTTTTAGCTTAATCGCTTCCATCACGTCTTCTGGCATAATATCCCGGCGATGAGCCTTCGCTATTGCTTTTGCTATTCGTAGTACGCTGGCTATCCACCTTCCGTGGTAACCGATGCCTTTAAGGGTGAAGTAGGTTTCCCACAGCTGGTCGAAGCCGTTTAAGATGTCTTTGGGGACTTTTGGGTCAAATTCGTTTAAGAAGTCGATATACTGTTTTAGTTCTTCGGTGTTTGTTGGGATTATCCCTGCGTAAATGCGTGTGAGGCGTTTGGCTATGCGAGTCGATAGGTCTGGTGATGGGTCTTCGAAGTGAACGACGAAGTCGAACCTGTCGAGCATAGCCTCGCTAAGCTTAACTTCGTTCGTAGCGGCTACTACTCTTATTTGGGCTGGCATTATCACTTCTTTGCCGGACTTCGCTATTTTGTAGAACCCGTCTTCCATTGCGTCTCTTAGCTCCTCCCTCCCTTTGAGGAGGGAGAACTCATCAAAGCATATTATGCGACCGTGTGCTTTTGCGAGGATTTGTACTCCTAAGTCTTTCCTGCGTGCATCCGCTTTTAGGCTGGCGATGGTGGTGTCTTGGGTTAGGTAGATGGCGTCAAAAGTGCGGTGTAACCAACGCAGGATTACGGTTTTCCCCGTTCCGGGGTTACCGTACATCAAAAGGTGAAGGCGGTCTCTCTGCGTTGGTGTTTCATCAAAAGGGGCTAAAAGAAGGAGGAAGATTTTACGCTTTAAGTCTTCGTAGCCTTCGAGTTCTGGGACGATTTCGTTGGTATAGTGGTACGGGTCGGTTTGTGAGATATTGAGGAATTTTTCTTCTAAGTCGCTCATGTTCATAATTTATCATTCCTATCGATTAGCTTAACTCTTCTTGATAGTGTTCGCAGTCACTCGCAAAATCTGCAAAAATAGATTCTATGAATTCTTTGAGAATTTTATCTGAGTTTCTGGTTAGGTATTTTAAGAAGTCGTGTAATTCTTCGAGTTCTCTTGAGTTGTTGATTCTGGTGTATTTTAGGCAGATTTGTCGGTTGAAGCACTTAAGACAGCTCTTCATTAGTACCACCTCCTTCCTTTCCGACCGATTACGCAACAGTACACTGGACACAAATAGTGCTCCCTGAACCTCCTTGCGGTGTCTAAGTCTAGTGATGAAGGTGTTGGCACGTCTTGGAAGGGGTGGGTGTGCAACAGATACACAGCAGAAGGAGAGACGAGATACTTGAGGGTTTCAGGGTCTATGTAATCCCTGTATGCGAATTCTGACGTCGTTAGCAATCCTTGACCGACATCCTCGAAGACGATGTAGTCGTCTTTGTTGAGGAAGTATATGCTGTATCCCCGCTCGTCTGGGCGAGTTTTTGCGAGGTTTTCTAAGATAATAAGGCAGGAGCGGACTATAACTGGTATTGGGCGTGGAAGTCTTGGCTTCTTGATTCGCTTAGGTGTTGATTGATTATACTGCTCGAACATCGTAATCACCTCAACTCCCTGTTAGTTATTTCTACTTCGACGACATCATCGGGGTTTCTGCCCTCTATGTACGCCTTTGTGCTCAGGTAGAGAGAAATCAATAGTCCGACTGGGTCGTCTGCGAGCTTGCTAAAGTTCATGCATGTCTCTGTGCACTTGTGCAGGAAGTCGAAGTGGGCCGTGACGATTTCGCCGGCGAAGTGGTGGAAGAATGTCACGCATACGTCGTCGTTCTCGATGTGGAGGTTCAAAGTCTTCTTGAGGTCTTTGTATTCTGCTTCGCTCAGTGCTTGCTGGAGCTGGCGGATGATTTGCAAGTGGTATTTGAGCTTCTCGGACTGAGAATAGACTGGTACGTACATTTTGACGATTTTTAGGTCTCTTCTCCTCGCTCCGAGGTAGTACAGTAGGTATTTGTTGAGGCGTTTGATGTAAATTGCGTAGTTCTGGAAGCTCTGGGCGGTAGTGAACTGGTTGGCGAACGGTAGTAGGTGTGCGACGAAGTAGTCTGATTTCTGACGGGGCTTTGTGGCTATTGCAAATCTGATAGGGTGGTAATGGCGGTTGTAGCAAACGATTTTTTCGAGGAGAGGGATTTCTTCGACGGACAAGTTTAGAAGAGTTGACTTTTCGGGGGAGTCGGGTAGTTCTGAGACTTTTATCGTTTCTTTCGTGGGCGTGTAAGCGATGTACTGGTAGTCTGTCTTCTTTGTGATTTTCGTGATATACACTAAAACTGAGTTGTCAGAGAGAGCGTGGATAAACGTATCTAACATGACAAAATCACCTCCATAACAGCACATGCGAGGGCGAGGATGACAGGGAAATTCCTCGCACGCTCGCAGGCTCTCGCTCTGTCAGGCTCACGCTCTGGCATTGCTTCAAGAACTTTGATGTACTTGCTGATTTCGTCTGGGTTGATTACGGCTATTCTGTAGCCGTTTGCGTCTATCCCCGTATCAATGACTTTTCTGAGGTTCGGGAGAGAGTCGATGGACTGCTGGAGCTTCTGGAGCGTTGTAATTCTTGATTGGACGGTGTCGGTCGCTATTACGACGAAGTCGATTTCTCTGGCAAAGTCGAGTTGTTTGAAGTCGATCGAAGAAATTTCGGCGTGGACTGGCGAGCTGTGGCAGAAGGTCATAGCATCGAGCATGAGTTTTATGGCAAGGACTTTCGGTGTTTGTTCGCTGAGAAAAGGCTTAATTAAGGTGTGAGTGGGTATGTTGTGCGGCTCGATTGCGTCTTTGTCGATAATGGTTAATCTCTGAGAGACTCTTGCTAAAACTAAGCTCAAAAATGAGCCAACACTCCCACACCCGACCAGCACGACGTGTTTTGGCTGGTCGGGAGGGATATATATAGATTTATCTAAAAACTGCATTTTTTCACCTCCAAAAAAACAAAAAAAGTTAACCGTCCACCCTGACGGGGACGAGGAAAACCCTCTCGCCCCCGTCGAGGGTGTCATCTGAGCGGAGCTTCTGCCCCTCAGCGGACACGCAAATGTAATACGTGTCCGCTGGGGTGTCGCCGACTGCCTTGAGCAGGTCGGCGACGGACACGGGGGCAGGGACGTGGATAGTCCTGCCCCCTACGACGACTTCCACAACCTCCCCCACCTCCGCCTCGTCGGCGGAGGTGGAGGCTGGGTTTATGGCGGCTCTAAGCTCGTTTTCCCACGACACTTTTTCTCACCTCCTTAACAGAGTTATCACTCATGGTATAAATACTTTTCTAAAATTGACAAAATGGAAAAATGGCAGGAAGCAAGACGGAAGAAAAATAGGAAAGAAAAGAAGCAAATCAAAGAGATTAGTTAAATAAGATTTGTTATTCTTTTGAAATTAAATCTGTTATTCTTTCATATAGCTCGTACGAGGAAATCTCGTTGTTATCGTATTCTTCGATAAGTTCGTCTATGTTTTTGATTACACTACATATGTCTGTGTCTATTTTTAGTATAGAGAAGTGTGGTGGAATATCGATTTCTGCAACGTATAGCTCGAATTCTTTCGTAAATAATTTTCTCTTCTCTCGAAAGATGGTTACTCGTTCATTCCAGTATATCTCTTCTTGTTCCGTGAGTTCGCTGATTTCTCTTACATGATTTAGGTCGTAGTAGTCAAGGAGAAGAAGTTCTGATTCTTCTTCTGCTTTCGCCCACTTGTACATTACTTGTGCATACTGTTCAAGAGCGTCTATGAACTCTTTTTCGTTCTCTGCAGAAACAAGTTTTTCAATTGCTTCAGCGTAATCTGCGCTGTGTGGACAGCAATAGAGTTGTACATTATATTGTTTGATCATGTTTGCTGCGAATTCGGTTATTTCGTCTTTATAAAAGTCTTCAGGATACAGGGTGTTGATGCTGTCGGGGTTGGCAGTCTCTATAAAAAATGAGGCAGTCGCTATTTTCTCGACAAGTTCTTGAATCTTTTTTTTTACTAACTTCTTCTAATCTCGCTTTCATGATTAATGCTATACGCTTATACTATTTATACTTTTCTAAAACTAAATGCACAACACAGAAAAGAAGAGGAGGAAAATAAGAGTGAGAAAGGGAATAAATTTTCTAAAATAGAGTGAAAAAGAGAGTGCTTAAGGTTGAGACGCTTATTCGCAAAACTTATCTATGTATATTTTATATTTGTTATCTCGTTCAACAACAATGTGATCTGCAAACTCTGTGACAGAGAGATTATTGACTCTTGCGATAGAATAGTTGTGAAATTCAAGCTCGATGATCTTATTTCTGCTGTTGAATAGCGTGTATGTGTTGTAGAATATTCTTGCGTACGTCTTAATACGTTCGAAGAGCTTTTCTTTATTGATTGTCTCTTCTTCTACGTCGTACAACTTGTCCCACGTATAGCTGCGTGTGGTTGCTTCGACTTTGACGTCTTGTAACTTTGTGTATATCAAATCTAATTGCTGATCAAGGTCGTATCTTGTGTCTATTAAGACAATAGTTACAGAATACTCTTCTCTCATGAGATGTTGCTGAATGTCCAAAAAATCTGGATAGTCTCTTCCTGTTGCGATCTTCTTCGTCTGCCGATTCTTACCCCCTTTCATCTTCTTCACCTCCTCTCTTCTTCTCTACATTATACTATTTATACTTTTCTAAAACTAAATACACATGCACAACAGAATAAACACAGAGGAGAGAAAAGGAGGAAAATAAGAGTGAGAAAGGGAATAAAAAAGGGTTAATCAACGGGCTGGTCGTGAGAAGAGACGACGTGGACGAAAAGGTATTTTGCGGGCGGCAGTTCGACGTGATGGTGTGAAGGGTGCTCAAGGATGGCGGGAACGGGCAAATCTATGTATATTCTGTTTCTCTTTCTCTTGTACTTGATTACTGCTGTTTTCTCGAGTTTCAGAATGTGATTCGGTAGAATCTCGAACTCGTCTGTTTCTTCTTGTTCTTTGTAGTTAGTCTGTTGTTCTTCATCTTTGAAAACGAAGACATCGCCCTGTCGGGCGACGAAGCGCTTGAAGGTCGAGTGAGGTATATCGAGTAACAAAGATTCTGCATCTTCAACTGTGTAGTTATATAACTTTAGTTGATTATCTTCATGCATGCAGTTGACTGCGTGTATCCACGTCTCCCCGTTGTCGTCCTCTCCGGCGAGGTAGAGGACGAAGCAGGGCAGGAGGCGAGGATAGTAGTCATCACTGAGATAGAGCGTGCAGAAGAGAACTGCTCTGAGCTTTGACGATTTGTCGAGAACTTTTATCTTTTCACTTGAGAATTCTGTAAATGTCGATTTTATGAGCTCTTTAATTGTTTTGTCGCTGACTTTCTCGTAATCTCCACATTCGAGAGCTCTGATTTCGAGCTCTCGAAGTTGCTTTTTGTGTTTCAGATACTCGCTGTTATCTTTCTGAGTTAGCTTGTTCGCTGCTTTTACGTAGTCTGACACAAGTTGAACGACTGTGTTAATTGCTTGTCTGTACTCGCTGTAATTCTCTTTTATTCTTGTTAGTTCGCTTAGAGCTTGCATTAAATCGCTGTAATTCAATAGTGTTATTTCGTAAGAACTTGTGTATTCATACGTATAGTTAATCTCTGCAACTTCTGCGAGCTCTTCGAGCTCTTTTATCTTTTGTCTTGCGTGCTCTCTGAGCGATAATGTCGAAACGCTCGCAAAATCGCTGTTAATGAGGCTCTTTAGCTTCGTTATATCGAATTCGTGCTTGATTGTTATTTTTATAAGTTGTTTAATATTAAGATTTAGAGCGTTTGCAAGCTGAAAGAGCTTTCTGATTGTTTCTGACAACAGTAAAATAGACTGTAGAACATCGAACGCTTTCGCTAAGTTCTTTGCTGTTTTTCGCACTTTGACTTCTGCTATTTCGATTTTGTTGTATTCTACTTTAACTTTCAAAATAGTTTTCATCGCATCTACTACTACGCTAAAACCCTCCTCTCGCAGCTCTATAATGAGCTGCGAGAAGTTTTTACTAACTTCTTCTAATTTCGCTCTCATGTGTAATAGTATCACGTTATACTATTTATAGTTTTCTAAAATAGCGTGAAAAAGAGAAGAAAAACGATTTAGAAATAAAGAAGAAGATATAATAAATTTAAGAATGTTTTATGCGTTTGATTGCGTAATAGATTGTTGAAACGTTTCTGTTGAGCAGTTTAGCTATCGAATAGATCGTTGCGTTTAGCAAGAGTAGCTGTTTTATGAACTCTATTTCGACGTCTGTGAGCTTCTCGTATTTTCTCGTGTTCTTGTCATACTTTCTGACAATCTTTCGCACTTTTTCGTATCTTAGATTGAGAGCTTGAGCGATTTCTTTGATTGTCATCTTTTCATGTGCGTAGAGTTCGTAGATTTTTCTCTCGAACTCTTTCTTCTTTTCGTACTCTCTGTTGATGTCGTAATTGTAAATATGTCTATAAACAAGACGCATCACTGCGAGCTGTTCTTCGCTGTCGTACGTGCATCTTAGCAAAAACTGTAGTCTCTGTAGAGCATCGCTAACGTGTGCTTCGTGTTGTCTGCGAAATACTGCGTACACTGCTCTTAGTCGCTCGCTTTGTGTCACTCTAAGATTTCTCTTCTTCTTTACTGCTGTCTGTTCGTATCTAAGTGTTTGTAAAGAAGAGTCTAAACTTTTCTGAAAGATTTTTTCAAAGTCTTCTAACGTCATAATCGTAAACACGCATTGATAGTATATATACTTTACTAAAATAGAGTGAAAAAGAGAAAAAGAGGGGAAAAATTAATAAATAAGTACTGCTGAACCCTCGATTACATTGATATATTCATTTTTTAATCTTTCACCGAACGTTATGAACCTGAATTTTCCTCCTTCAGAGTCCCATGACTTGAAATGCTGCAAAGCCGTGTTTACTGCGAAATCTTTGCTAATTTTTCCATCCCTGACAGCATCGCTTATGATTCTTATGTAATTATCATATTTTTCATAAATATATAACGTCTTATAGTCTTCATAAGCGTCATCAAATATTTTGCTTATGACTCCTCCGTTTATTTCGTTGCTGATAAATGCTAGAATAAAATATAAGTCCTTGCCATTGTCTATTATCCACATTTCGATATCTATCGCATCAAGTCGTATTTCGAGTTTATCCATTCGGTCCCATTCTTCATTTCTCTTTTCTGTTTCATAGTTTATTAACTCATTAATCAGTTCCCTAAAACATCTAATACCTTCGAACCTGATATTAAAGTATTCTTCCCCTAATTCTGCTAACTTCTTGTATCCCTCGTTAAGATGTGCGTATCTTTTATCTCTAGACACTTTGAACCTCTCTTTTATGAATCTCTTGACTATGCCCGCTCCCCAATGGCTATAAAGTCGTTCCCATCCCCAATCGGATTTTTTCACGATATACATCCTCTCCCCCATTTTTCCACCTCCTCTTATCTCTTCTCTATTCATTATACTATTTATACTTTTCTATTTCATCAACGTTGTTTATCAGTTAATCTACATTAACTAACTAAGCAAAAACAGAAAAATAAGCTTTAAAGAATATAAAATAATTATGATGAAAAAATATATAGTAAATCAAATAATTCCTTCTCACTCCTCGCAATACGATCAGCAAAGTAGAGGGGCCAAGGAGATTTCACTTCGCAAGGGCAGTACGCTATTACTTTTTTACCCTTCATTTTAGAAATAACGACTTCAGCCATAGCTCCAAAACTCGGGTCCTTCACGATTAGAACTATAACGTCGGCTTTACTGCACAACTCTAAATCTCTTTTGACAACATCCCACAAATCTTTTCTATCTCTAAAATCCTCTACATCGCTGTAATCTACTTCGAGCTGATTTATGACTTCGTAACCTCTGCTCTTCAATAACTCCTGCAATTTGATTATCTCTTCCTTCCCTCCGTAGCCAATCGAGCCGCAGACGATGACTTTCATTTAATGTCCTGCTCGAACTCTTTTATCTTTTCTCTAATCCTCTCTGCGATGATTTTGTACCCCATGATGCCCGTTATCTCATACCTCTTCTCTGCTTCTTCCACACAGCTCTTGAAGAATTGTAGCAGTTCCTCTTCTTTCATGCTCTACCCCCTCAGCAATACATGGTACAGAAATAATCTATCCGACAACCGTCCTCTATTTAGTTTTCTCACTTCGGCAAGCCACTCTTCAACGCTCCCGAACCCAGACTTATCGACGAATCTCTCCAATTCAGCGAAATCTGTGATCTCACTAACGTATTCGACCCACACATCTGCAACTTTACGTCTATTGTGCTTTACCCAAGCTAATCCCGTTCTTCGTTGCTTCGTTCTTATTGTGTACACTTCTCCGTTGTTGAGCAAGTAGCTAAACGCTTTCTGAGACTTGAAGTAAATTACGCTCAAAATATCTCCCTCCTGCTAACCGAAAGTGGGGGTCTGTCAATCTCATTTTGGTCTGATTTCAACGGGCAGCCCCGTCCTACTCCTCCCGCCCTGCTTACGCAGGCCTCATCGTTTCGGACGGAGGGGGCTTAAGCCTCGACCTTACCTGCCCCTCTTTTTTGTTATCTTGCAACAATTTATCGTTTTCGCAACCAACAACGTACAACCAAACAAACCGCATCTCTCTATCAGCCTGTCTAAAGTTCCACTTCTCCACCCTCTTTATCCTATCGTCAATCCTATCATCGATTTTCTCGACGAAAACGCTGTTCAACAAGTATGCTTTAGCCCCCGTATCTGAAAGCTTGTCGATTAATCGCTTGTGTTCCTTTTTACCCCATCCATCAGCTCCTGAAAGTCCGAAAAACGGAGGGTCGGCGAAAATCACCGTTTTCCTGTCCGCAAACGGTAGCACATCCATATAGTCCGTGTAAAAACACTCTACTCCTTCTATTTCCACCCATTTCCTTTTGTCGCAGTATATCACTTCCTTGAACTTTCCTGAGTTCATAGCCATCTTTGACACGATGCCACTTCCACCAAATAAGTCGATGAACGTCTTTGATGGTCTAACTAACTCGATTACGTGTTTTGCCTCCTTAACTGCCATCGCATGCGGGTGTTTAAGTCTTGGGCGTCTAAACGGCATTACAACCACCTCAGCACTTTTAACATGTCCTGCTCGTATTTCGAAACCACCACATCGACGCTATCCGCCCCTACGGGAAAACTCGTAAACCTCGCTCCCAGAACGTGTATCTTCCATCCTTGATCCTTAATCCAATCAATTAGTTTGATAACGGGATTCTCTGACGGAATAGCCAACCACTCAAACCCCCATTCGTCATATTGCCTCAGCGTTTCTTCTAACACTTCTACCCCACCCTGTATGACTGCGGCAGACTTCTCCACCAATTCTGGACACTTCTCGACGAATATCCCTGTCAAGAACAGGGTAATCTCATGTTCCTTGTAAACATCGGGAGCTATTACGAGTTTTGGCTTATGTTCTCTCGCAAACTCTCCTATCTTTTCTATTTTAGCCATCTTACCTTGAAAACCACCGTGAACGAGCAAAAATGGTTTCTTATTTCTCTTTATTTCTCTTAACCAGTCTAAACCATGAAGAGCCATGTTGTAAACCCAACCGTCCGCCTCCCGCAATATTTCATGGGAATCGGACTGCACATACACGAACACGTTCATTCCTCCTTACCGATTTTAGTTATACTCAGTGGCTCGTTCAATGGGTATTGTCCCTCTTCAAAGCCTCAAGAGCGTCGTTATCGCAGAACGTTTCGTTTACTATAGTCCTGAGAAGCAGTTTAAGATGTATCTTTAGTTGAGTTTGCAAATCTCTTGCATATTTGTTTGCTTTTTCGTCTAAATGATACAGTGAAAGCTCTTGCACTCTATAACAAAAATACTCTATTTTTTTGTAAGCCTCATAGACCTCATCAAGTTCTGCTTTGCTAATTTTTTTTGGCTCATCTAATATTAACTCATCCAAGCCCATAATCCACCCCCCATACAACTCATACATCCAACTCAACCCCAAAAAAAGGACATGCACATGGTTTAACGTTTTCTTTCGCCCAATACGGGGGCTTATACGCTAACTGAACTATTCTCTCCGCCGACGCCACCAGATCGATCGGTATCGGTCTCATCGCTTTCCCGTCTTTCACTATGCTATAATCATTCTTCACTTTTTGCACCTTGAAACACCTTATGAACCCATACCCTATCGCCGTCTTCTTTCCCAGCCCCGGTAGTCCCTCCAACAACGCCTTTATTTCCTCTTTTATACCCCGTACGTAGAATGTGGCGGTCTTAGCGGGAAAATACATCAGCTTAATTGAGAAATCCTTAAAGAATCCTCTTCCCCTGTCTATCTTCTTCACTTTCAACTGCTTGTAGTCAAGATAACGCTCGCAGAACTTCTTGTAGATTATCGCCGTCGATGGCTCCTTAAAATCGAACTCTGCAACTGACGCCTTGTAAACCCATTCCCCATCTCTCTCAACTTTCTCTACGGGGATTGGTATCTCTGCCACCTCTTTAACGACTTTCTTAGACGGTAAAAATCGGTAGTCGGGATTGTCCCTCCTGTTCGCTAAGTGTGCCAATATCCCATCAAAAAATAGGAAGGGATACGTTAAGCATACTGGTGTTTCGAGCTTGAAGACGACTTTTAGGTTGTCATACATCTAATGACACCTCTTCCCTCAATATAATCGATAGATACCTTTCCACAATTGGCTTTAACCTCTTTAGAAGCTCATACGTTACCCTTATGTCGTCGTAGCAGTGTTTTTCTATTTCATCGTACTTTCCGAGCTTCCACAGAGATGGGACATCTTTTCCCGTGACTTCGTCCGTTTTCTCAATACCGAGATACTCGCAAATTTCGCTTAGTTTCACGTATCTCCTTTCCCTCGAGATGTATCTGCACACGATTTCCATTAAATCCACATAGATTGCTTTATAAATCGTGTTCCCATGTATCCTGTATTTTGCGAGTTTTGAGTAAATAAAAGGTCTATCGAATCTTTTTATGTTGTATCCGACTATAACATCAGGATTTAGATCGTCAACCATGGAAATAGCAAAAGCTACAAGGGATTCTTCCCCAATCTCATCGTCCCTCATGTAAACAAACTCGTCTTCTGGATGCTTTATGCCAATTGCAACGATTTCGTCCACCATTGGGTCTAACCCCGTCGTTTCTATGTCTATAACAAGTGGTGTTAATTCCACATTATCACCCTCTCACAACCTCTTCTTCAAGTCCTCCAGCACCGAGCGTATCTCATCCCTCTTTTCCTGCACGAATTTTACGTATTCCTCGCTCGTCGCATCTAAATCGTAGTTTATCTCAAGCTCTCCCATGCCTATCGACGACTTTCCACCGATGAACGGTTTCATCTTCCATAGCTCTATCACCCTCGCAAGGCAACTAATGTCAATGGGTTCTGGATCTTCCACCATCACCTTGTGGTAGAATTCTGTTCCCGGTACAAAGACCTCGTACTCAACGAGCATCTGCACAGCCTGCTCATCTTCATCTCTCTCCCTAATATCGTCTTTTCGGGTTTGGAAACTCTTGCCTATCATCGTGTACACAGATTTATCGGATTTCACGGGTAAGTAGTCGTTCAGCTCCTCACAAATCGGCAGTAGCTTACCCACCTTCAATTTCCCCTCAATCATCTGGTTACCAAAGCTAAACCCGAACAGCCTTGCCGGGATTACGTATTCGAAGACTTTCCTCTTGAGTTCGACGTCTATCTCTGCTCCCGTGTCCACACCCTCCAAAATTCCACCCGTGAAAAGGGTGTGGTACAACCTCCTACCTTGCTTGGTCGATACGTCGAGCGTATAATCCAATAAACTAAGAAAGTCCAGAAAGGCGTATCTCCTCCACACGCCCCTCACTGCGTTCCCCGATACTACGGGAATATCCATCGGTTCTCCATCCACAATAAACTTCTCCCTCCTCAACAACACGACACTACCAGTTTTCTCGTCTCCCCCGTGGAATACGGGAGATAACGCTTTTATCTTCCCGACGACTTTCAACAACCCAAACACCCTACTCACCTCCTAACCAATTACTCAAACTACCTGATTTTAACTCCTTAGCTCTCTTCGCCGCCTTTAACACGAGCAATTTAGTCCACTTCCTCAACACTTTCAACGCCTCTTTCTCGTTCTCCCTAAGGAGCTCGATGTCATCAAGCGGTAGCGGTGGAGCTTGCAAAGATAGGCTGTTGCACAACCTCTGCAAAACAGAAGGTACATCAGGCTCGTATTTCGAGAATTCAAGCCTATGCTCAAAAACGTCGTATGCCGACCTGCCCCTGATTTTCCTCCAGTCCACAGCCTTATACACGTGTGCAAGCACTTCTACCCACGCCTCCTCAACTTTAATCGACTGCATAAACTACCACCTCCCATAACGGATTGCTCCTATACCTCAAAATCTTCTCACATAACCCCTCATGCTCCCATCTCTTCACTGACGGATTAACTAAGTCAGATTTCGTAAACTTCAGTTTCCTTGCTTCTTTCGCCACCTCTGCCATTTCCTTAATTTTCATCCTGTCAACGAAAATCAATGAGTCTTCAAACGCCACGTAATATGTATCTCTCGATGTGCTTACTCGATTCATCAACTGGAGAAACCCCTGCTTCTTCCCCGACTTAGTAACGTAAATGGCAAAGGGCGGTTCTGGAGGATCTAAAAGCGTTGGCAATACGTCTTTTCGTGTTAAGAACTGAATACCGTCCGTAGTTGCTACCCAGCTCTTCCTTCTGTAGGTTTGGTCGTTTACGATTGTATAACACCTCTCACAAATGCAGTTCCCAGCCCCCAGCAGAGACCACGCCGTAAAATTTGCTGAGAATTTCACTGGATGTCCCTTGTCAGTTTCACGACCACAGAGAACGCACGTTCCCTTTGAGTTACCTTCAGTGGGTGGAAAAAAGTCTGATAGCCTTTCAATCTTTAACTTCATCTTCAACTATGTCGCCCCCATGTCGCCGCTCAACAATTTTTTCACGGCATCCAGCAAATCATGTACTCCAAGCTTACTCGGTGTTTCAGCAGGATACTTCCTCGTCCCTCTCGCCGCTATGAAACCCTTCGGGTGGAAGAACCACTCGTTAATTTCGTCCTCTGCTTCAATCTCCCTGAGTTTCTCTTCTATTATCGGTTTAAGAGCTGTCAAATCTGGCTTTGATACGCTTGCATTCCTCAAAACTCCCATATTGTTTCCGTCTTCGAATATTATCAAGTCCACACCAGACGTAAACAGCACATTGTTTATGTGTGTGCTTGCTGAACGGACTATCGCAACCTTTACTCCATTCACCTCGTGAATCTCAGCCTTACTGACGTCCTTCTGGGCTTCATTCTGTGCTGAATGAATTTGCCACAGCATCTTTTCGTAAGTTCCAAGTATCCCGTGCAGTTCCTTGATTATCTCCTCATCAGTGTGTCCAGCGGTCTTCAACGCTACCACATACCCCGACAGATGAAACAGCTTAATTGCAGAAGGTAGCGTTAGCACTCTTCCGCTGTCGCACACATTCGCTAACTCAACGAGAAACCGAAGGTGAGGATATTTCTCTTTAACCTCTGTTTGCTCAAAAACAGCTTCGGCGGCAGAATTATACGGTTCGCCACTGTGGTGGTCGTAGCAAGCAACGACTCTTGCGTTTACTTTATCCGCTGGCATGTCCACGACTATCACTTCGTCGTCCGGCTTGACGTTAGATGCCGTTATTATTTCCACATCCAACACCTTTGTCATCAGATATGACGCTACTATGGCGTCAATATCCACATTGTCATGAACTACTACCTTCATAGAATCGCCTCGTTGACATATTTAAGAAGAGTCAGACTAACCACTTCAGGAGGAACTCCAAGAGTTTCACAGATGTCAAGCAGTGCAAGAATCCACTTCAAAAGAGCAACTGCTCTGATTTTCCTATCTTTGTCCAACCACGTCAAATACGGTTCTACACGGTCTTCCGCAATAACTTGTCTTAGCTCTTCGTACGCAGCAATTATCCGTTCGACGTACTCACTAAAATCTAAACCCAGCTCCTCCCACGTGTGCATATTATGTAATCCACTTTATAGTATTTATACTTTTCTTTTTGGTATCTTGTACCCAAGCTCACGCATGAGTTCCTTTATTGCGTCAATCTTACCATCAATCCATCCAAGCATGTAGTTCCTTTTACCCGGGGTAGCAGATAGAATAGACTCCCTCTCAATATAATACACAGAAAGTTTTCTAAGCAACAAATCCTCTAAATCTGATTTAGACCTACCACGATTAACCACAAAAAAAGTTAGATTAACTTATAAAAAAGTTAACGCTTCAGCAGAAAATATAACGCTCCACCTACTATTGCTGCACCAACTGCAAACTCAAGCAGTTGAGTTTCTGGTACACCAGTTGATTTCTCAGTTGGATGAGTCACTGGTTTAGTTACTGGATGAGTTTGCTTAGACTCCTTATGCCCAACGTAAACGCACGGCATAAAAAGTTAAAATTTAGTTAGCCAATCTGAAGCGTTTATCTCCTTTTCTTTCTCCTTAGTATATTTGGCATTCTCTAACGCAAGCTCCATGTTCTTGCTAAGGCATCTCTTAAACTTGTCCCACGGCAGACCGGCACACTGCACGGCAGGGTGATGAATACTACCCTTAAGTCCCTTAAGTACATCGTTCACTTCCACTACTTTCTTAGACCTTCTCATAACATTCGGCTTTCTTATTACAAGTTTACCCTGTCTTATATACATCCTCGCTACACCGAGTAAGTTTCTGTTTCTACCTCTGGTTTCGTGTGGGTTCTCTATAAAGTCGGTAGTTACGTACTTCGTCAGTTCTACCCTTCTCCCTCCAATATCATACACGACCTTATACTTCGCCATGATAATTAATCTTCCAAAATAAATATAAACCTTTTTATTGTCTATATGTCTATGTTGTCGGAATTTGTCAATCCGTCCGACGTTAGACTCAAACTAAAACACAAAGTCAACTACAACTACTTACTGGCTATGCTTCTATCAGGATACGTTTACGTTCACGATTGCGATAGGAGAAAAGCACACTACATCTGCAAAAAACTTAACCAAAAACTCGCCGAAATGGACATAGACAATGTAATAATAGAATACTCCCCAGCAGAATACCAAGGAAAGAAGTGTTACGCCTTCTTCAGCGTTCAAATCGTTAAATAATATGTATCACCTTCTTTCTTAACTCTGTGAACTCTCCACCCTCCATCAACTTTTTCGAGTACGCACGGAGGTCTCACACCAAACTTATCCATGAGTTTAGCACCTTCTTTTGTGCCAGCATGGACGACTTTAGCTTCCCCTGTCAAAACCTCTTCAGCAAGAATGCCGACGTGTTCTGGTTCTTCAACCAGCACTATGTACCTCGCACACCCCCCAGCTAACCTCTTATTCAGCCTTCTTTTAATCAAACCCTTTATTCTCCCGTAAGCCAGCCTGTCTTCTGCACTCAATCTTCATCTCCCCCTTCTTCAGCCATAACTTCTAACCAAGCGAGTTTTAACGCCCTTCCGAGAGAATACCCTTGCTTCATCAGATACAGCGTTTTACACACTACGTAAACCCTCATAGCCCTTATCGAGTTTTTAACGCAGTCCGTTATACCCACTTCTACTAAATCCTTACACTTTCCCTGACGTATTTTTTCTCTGTCTTCCTTCGTTACACCGAGTAAATCACACAAAACATCGACTGTTTCTTCTCCACACTGTTCAACCAGCACATCGAGTGAAGCCATCAACGCCGCTTTACATCTGTCCGGTTCTGGTAGAGGAAAAGGTGGTTCAGAAGGTAAATCTTTATACGTATCTATATCCATGTTATCCCCTCAAACGATGAGGTTACTTAAACGACGACCCCCATCTTAGCACACTTTTCTCTTAGCTCACCCCATGCCGTCCTTATCGCTTCTCTGAAAGTCATACCTGAATCCATCAGTTCCCACGCTCTGCACATTACCCAGCTTCTTTGCCCTCTAAAATCTCTGCACAGCTTTTCGTCGAGCGACTCGAGTACGGCTTTACAATGCTCTGAGGGTGGGTTTAGTTTATCCAAATCTTCTTCGCTAACACCAAGAAGAGATGCAAGCTCCCTAAAAAGCTGGGTTTCGTCGCACATATCCTTAAGCATGTCGAGAGCTGCTTTAACAGCAATGCTACAAACTGTTTTTTTCTCACTCATAATTACAAATTGTAGAAGAATCACTTAAATCTTGCGTTTATTTCTAAGGTATCTCCACCTCCACCTTTTGTACACAGATCTAAAATCACGTTCGGAAACTCCAAGCAATTCAGCAACAGTAATGTCTTTACTCAGCTCGTATGCAGCTATTGCCACTGCAACGGCAGGGTCAACGCAACCCACCTTTATAATCTCTCTTGCAAGTCTTTTTAATTTAGTTTGGTCAACAAAAATTTTTCTACAAAAAAACCGTACATACCTATTAACAGCTTCATAAGACGATAAATCTACAGAAATAGACTTTAATAAAGAACTTAACTTTCTCCTATCTGCTTTACATATCTTAGCGAGACCAAGAATATAATATGGTATAGAAAAAACTTCATGTGCCGCAACGATACTTACCAACGCAATCTTTTTACCATTAGTCAACCCTCTTTTATATAGAGTGTTAGCTATATTCAAACAATAATCTACGAGTTTCTCTCTACCTATCTCCAGTAGAACTTGCTTAATTATTAGATCTCCCTTCCTCATGAAATTCTTTAAATTTCCTATAATGATTTCTTATCGAAACGTCGCATATACCTAAAACATCAGATATATCTCTCTGCGTTATCTTAACTTTGCACTTCTTAGCAGCTGCGTAAATCGCACATGCCGCCATAATTAATGGTGTTGGAAACATCCCTTTTGCCATTGCGTTTTTATCCCTAAGAATTAGATCTTTGGCTAAATCACGTAGTTTCTCTACTTCTGGTTTCTCTACTGCAAGCCTATCAATCGCTAGATCCACGTAGGCGAGAGGTAAAGCTAAGTCGCCAATCTTTCTTAACACTCTAAACAACCCATTATTTCTTAAGTTCTTAGCTATCACTGTTGCTTGATGTCTCCCAAGTATTGCACTAATAGCAGCTATAGAGCATCCTTCAACTACATCTTGTGCGTACTCTCCCTTCCACTTCCTACTGTTCACCAACAGTTCAGTCAATTTTCTAACGTCTTCTCTCACGTTCTCGGGCAAATAATTCTCAACTTTACTAAAGTATTTGTTAAACTTTTGAGCGTCCATGTTAATCCGTTTACGTTTATGATACAAATACATTTCGTTTCGTTTCAATCACAGTAATCTTTGTACTTTTCGTACACTTCCTTAAACCCTGAGTAGAAAAACTCTGGTATTAAGTGTTTTCCAGATAAAGAGTAAACGATGTCGCACTTAGGACATAGATATAAACCCTTATACATAATTAACGTGGCTCCGCACCTCGGACACTTCCCGTCTCTACTCCCGTTGAAAATTATGTCCCTCCTAATTTTGAACCACTTACATACCTGCTGAAAAGCCGTCCATGCGGCATCGTGGGTTACCGTTCCGGGAGTTGACGACAAGGAGTTTTCCAATGCTACCGGATGTTCCAAGAAATAATCTACCAACTCTTCCTCAACTCTTTTTTCCCCCTCTGCTCGTATCTCACGGCTAAGTGCTTCTTCAACGGCTTTTTCTACAGCCTCTTTAATAATTGGAATTAATTTCTCTATTGTCTTTTCTTCCTCCGTCTTACCAGTTAGCTCAGGGCTCTTAAACTGCTCAAGACAGCTGTTAAACGCTTCACTAAAAGATATTTTCCCACCGTCAATGAGTTTTGCAAGAGATTCTATGTACGCCGAAGCTTGTTCTACCAGATCATGAGCTTCTACAGTCGTTTTACCTGAAGCTACTAAAGCTCCATAAATAGCCCACTTTAACTTATCCGCAGTGTCCATGTGTAACGATTGTCAAAAAAAGACTTAAATTAATCTGATTTTCCACTCTGTTGCGTTTGGATTTTCTCCCTTAGGTGCTATACAGTAGTTTCCCTCTTTTGATGTCGGAATTACCACAGTTTGCGTCAACTTATTCGAGTTAGTAAGCGTCACCTGGTAGTACTTTACCGGTTTACCGTTGAAGTACGCTACTGCCGTAAAATTGCATGGTTTATCGGACTTGAACGTTGCGTAGATAAAATTCTGGTGTTTTGATGGTTGACACGTTACGGTAGCGTACTCTTCTTTTTCCACATATAATACGGATTGTGATACGTCAATTATGTTGAATGGGTGGACATAAGGAAAAATCCTGTAACCACTTCCTGTTACAACACAGTAACTTCCGGGGAATTTAACAGCTATCCATCCTGTTACTATGTTACCTCCTGCTAAAGATGTACAACCAGATGTATTCTGTTGATATAGAGGTCTTTTAAGTTTGAAAATTCCTATTGCTGGTTTGTCGTATTTTATATAGAATAAAGTTGATTTACGTATTTCAAGTTCTCTAACACTATGAGGTTCACAGTTTTTAAGAGTGAAAACTTCATACCTTATTGTAGTTTCATCGTGTCCTTTCCAGTAGTTGTGTTTGGGATTGAAGTAGATTTTGTTTGTTCCTGGTAGAAGTGGTAGTTTATACTCACAAGACATCCATCCTCCTCCGAACTCTTTAATAGTTTGAGAGTATGTTTTTGTGTTTACGTTATATGCAGAAGTTTCACTTGGTATATTGTTTGCTTTTATAATTAGTATTCCATACTCGTCTTTATCTAAATTGTATGTTTTAACAGGTTTACTAAACATATTAATCACCTCCGAAGGTGTTATATTAACGTATCTCCATTCTGGAAGACCAGAGAAACGAACTCCATATCTTATTTTTGACACACTTTCTGGTATGATGTAAACTTGTTCTCCGTTATAGTAAGTTTGAGGAGCGTTTATCCACTTTTTTTTGTTAGAGTCGTAATACTGTAGTAGCTTTGTGTAAGAGAGAGTGTGATAAGGATAATCTTTAGTTACAAATTTGTATAAATTATCTTTTACACGATATAAGTATCCGTAAACAGTATCTGCAAATGTTCCACCAAAACATGCTTTTGATATTAATTCCAAACTATCACCTCCTTACAGACTAGAGACCTCGCCTTTCAAGGCGAGGAGGAAAGCTTGCTTTTTAATCCCTCTTCAAAGCCTAATCCACCAGTTATCACGATTAACCCATGAATTATCTACGACGTTGGTTCCGGGTTTCCTAAGTGCCAAACAGTTTTTTCTACCAGGTATCGATGGAAAACACACTTTCACGGCTTTATTCCTATATAAGACAACTCTTTTCTCATTTACTAACCTATTATTTACATAGTGTCCGATTCTAACGTCAAAGCTTGGTGCCGCACAATATTTTAACCAGAAGTCGCCGCAAATCCTACCGTCCTCACCTCTTACGTTTTTGCACGCTACTTGGACGAGCGTTGGGTTCTCACTCGGATTCCCAGGATTTACGTAGTTGCCCCAAATCTTCAATGCGTGAGGATAAGATTTATACCATGTGTAATCTTTCCACTTTACCGTAATATCTAAGTTGACGTAGTAAATTTTCTTATTTAAACAGGGTATAGTTGTACCAACATAACACCAAGCTATATCTTCACCAACTGGTTGATTGATGGGAATTGTACACATGACAGTCTTGTCGAACACTTTATCGTCCGTGTAAAATCTTCCAATTACCAACGCACCTTCAGCTGGATAGTACTTGTAATACTTACTTCCCGGTTCGTCTGAGCCGTTAGGTCTTACTCTTGATGTATCGTAACAGTACACCGCAACACCATACCACCTACCGCAAGAGCCGCCCCACGAGCCCAATGGTTTAGGAATTGGAACATAAACTTCCAACATGAACAACAATCACCCCAAAAAAAGAAAAAAGTTTCGCATTAGCAAAATACAACGTCTTTAATCATAGAACTCTTATACAAGACGGACAAAAACTCTAAAAACGCTTCAGGTCTCGAATATCCAAGTTCTCTCGCCGCCTCACATATAGTTTTGCCGTTTACGATCTCAGACAATTCTTTTCCATTAATTCTCGGTCTTCTTCGGAAGCTTAGATCGATTTCTCCAATTAGTTGTATTTTATACAAATTTCCGTTCTTGTGAAAAACATACACTTCTCCATCAGGATTGGTGCAATCACACGGAATAGCTGAGCAAGTGTACGCTCTATTATTACTGGACACGATTACCAGTCGTGGTAAATATCTCCTCTTTACGTAAATTTCCCTTCTACTCATCAATGTTCTAATAGCAGAATTTGGTAAAAAAATCTTCATAAAATCACCTACTCTATGTCTATACGAGGAGCGAGCAGGAAGCACATCTTCGGATCGTCAACGCACACGGCGAGGGGCATATCGGTGTCGAACTTCAGAAGTACTGCGTCATCGTTTCTAAGAGATTTAGAGATTATTTCAAGGTAGTCTATACCGTATGTAGCTCTAACGTCTCTAGCTAAGTCTCCAAGCTCGATTTCTACGCTAGCCGTATCTCCCTCTGCTATCGCTTTCAAAACGCCATCTTTTGCCTCGAATACTACTTCGTCGGAAATAGTCTCTGCATGTTTAACCACCTCCTTGAACACCTTACCTGTTGTAAAGAATTCGACAAAGTTATCCATGTTTAGTTTAGTCTTTAGACACGTGCTTATAGCAGAAGGTTCGACTAAATCCATAGAATAAGTCATAGATTCAGCGGTAAGTCGTAGCTTTCCATTAAACTTCAACGAAACGCTTTCGTCATTAATTCTTCTAAGGACATTCACAAGTAGATCTAAGTGTGCTAAACCTATCTCTATCTCTCCGTCCGCTTCTACTGGTATCTCAGCTATTAAGTCTATTATATTTGCTGGATCTTTCAAACGCATCTTTATCACGCCGTCTCTTATTCTTAGTATAAGTTCGTCCGCTAAAAAGCTCGCCGCCCGCATTACCCTATACAACTCGGACGTAGAACACCTAACTTCCATCATAACCACCTCTTGAGATTGTTCAAATCGAAATCTTCATCCACTTCGACAAAAACTAGGCTCTCTTTATCGAAATCTATAGAATCAATTTCGTCTATCTCTGCTTTTCTTGGAAGAACAAATTTCTCTTTCCCGTAGAAGTAAAGCACAATTTTATTACCACTTTTCAACACGGAAATGCTAACCACAGTACCACCTCAACTGTCCTCGTCCTCTCTAACAAGCTCCCACAAGCAGTACTGCACGTATTCGGACAGGTTTTCGTATTCCGTACTCTCAATTGCTTTTTCAGCTTTCTTTAACAAGTATTCAGGAATCTCGAAGCAAACCTTCACTTTTAGCCACCTCCACGATTTCTTTTACGTGGTCGGAATGCAAGAGAACATCTATCGTTTTGTTTCCCTCTACATTCTCTGCCACCACTACAATCCCTCTCCTCGTTTTCCGCACTTCAGACGAGAACCAGATCATGTTATAACGTTATCCGTTATCATATTTATACTTTGCGGTTAACAGGCAACGCTACGGCATTCTCGATTAATATCTCTGCATTAGGCTTAGGTAGAGAGATTATATCTCCATTCTCAATATGGTAAATTTCTCCATCGACTCCAACTATTTCAATCGGTTCCTCGAGGTTAATTATTTCCACCGTTATGTACTCAATTAATTCTCCGTCAACCTCTCTAACTTCTACGTTAGATTTGTCGATGAAATCGTCAATTTCAGATGTTCTTTCTCTTAAATCCTCAGAACCTTCATCAACATCCTTAATCTCTTCATTCTGGTTAGTATCTAAGGTATGGGTAACGTCGCCACTCTCTATTTTCTCCTTCTCTTTCTCATGCTCGTGTAATTTGCTGTCTTCATCCTTCTTCAGCCTGATTCCCTTATACGCTCTGACCTGCTTACCTCCAACACGGGGACGGAAGGATGGGAACATCCTGTTGATCCTTCTGAAAAACGTGTTCTCGCACACGGCATCGTATCCGTACTCGTTGCAGTACTCCACGTAGGCGTTATAGAGTTCCGATTTGACTACGTAAGAATTCTTATCTTCCACAATCCAATCTTCGAGAAACGCCCTAACGCTATCAGTGTTCCTAATCCACTCTGAGCGTGCGTTGGCGTTTATCGTTGGATTGCATTCTAGGATTTTGGGCAACCTCTTAAGAATTTCATCCAGAAAAGCCGATTTCTCTTCGTCCGTCGTCAATTTTTCGAGGAACTTAGGATTGTTCTTAAACTTATTTGGGAACTTAACTATAATCCATCTCCTCCAAAATGCGTCGGATTCGTCTCTTGTTCTGGGAAATTCGTTAGCCGAGAAAATTAGTCGGGCTGTATTTTTGAACGAGAAAGGTTCTTTGAACTTCTTCTCAACCGTTATGTAGTCGTCTCCCGTCAACGCTTTAAAAACGTCAGTAGTCCAAAGTTGAGTTGACGGTAAATCAGGGAAAATATTGGCAAGCTTACCTATTAACGCAGCAGTTCTAAACCTATTCGTGTGAGGAGAAGACAAGTCTTGAAGACTTACATTACTAACGTTTTCCTCACCTAAAAGGTTCGTAATCAAATTTAGGTAAGTAGATTTACCGTTAGAACCAGTTCCATAAAGAAAGTAAGCGTAAGGAAAGTGAACTCTAACAAGGCAAGAGGCGGGTATTTCATACAGTATTTCTAAATCTTCCTCATTGACGAGAGACTTTAAGAACTTAAAAATTCTATCGTGTTTTTGGTTAGGTATGTATTTTACGTTTAAGCAATACGTAAAACCAAAAACAGGAGAATTTGGTATTAATTCTATTTCACCATCTTTCCACCATATGACACCATTTTTCACTGGAACCATTATATACCCGTTGTGCTTGTTGAAAGGGAATTCTCGTACAGAACACATGTACTGGATTTGCTTCCTGACTTCAGCGACGTAAAACGTGGCTCTTTTCTCACGAGGGAAACCACATTTTATTAAGTGTTTATATATTACGGCGTCAATCACGTTATCGTAATCGACATAACGCTCGCCGTTCCAAACGTAGAAATTTCCGTTGAAGTAAACGACTGCAAACTTCTTGGCTATAAACTCTGCCAAACCCCTATAATCCACACGAACTTTTTTGTCATCGAGAACTTCCACGAATCCATCTGGAACGTACAGCGATTCGATTTCTATTCCATCCGGCCTCGTGAACTTCGTATCTCCATATTTATATCGGATTATCAAAGAAACCATTATAGCCAGACGGATGTCTTGAGGGTATTCATCGAGTTGTTCGTAAGCTTTTAGCAATAGGGGAAGTTCTTCACCTTCGCTTCTGTACTCGTCGATTATCTCCTCGATTATAAGTTGTACTTCTTTGAATTCATCTGACGGGTCAAAGTACCTCGGCAATATTGCTTTAAGCATGAAAATCAACTCCAATCTGATTAATCGTCCTTCAGAACTTCATAGGTGAACTACCCCACCCTGACGGATGGGGCTTCTCCCCTCGCACACTGAATCGCTAACAAGTCCCTTTTCAGGGTGCTGTTCACTGGGGGAGTTCGGGCAGGTTCACTTCTGCCCCCGCTCCTCAGCATATAGCCAAGGAGCCTGTTGCCTATATTCACCGCCCCGTTCAAGTCACGATTGTATTCTAATCCACAGACACGGCACTTGAAGAGCCTATCCCTTACCATCGTATCCCTTGAGCCACATCTATGACATGTCTTGCTCGTGTATGCCTCATTAACTGAAAACACCGATATACCATTCCACAATGCTTTGTATGTCAGCATACTCTTTATTTTATATGTTGGAATGCTGTGCAGTATCCTATTGAGTTTTCTGCTTCTTCTCTTGCCTTTGGTATGCCTATGCCTGATATTTTTCACATCACCAAATACAATTACAGGGTCGTAGCCTTCCTCCTTTAACTCCACTGCCCTATTAACTATCTTTGTTGTGATTTTGTGCAGTATATCATTGACCTTTCTGCTCTCTTTATCTCCTATCTTCTTTATTACCTGTATCCCATGTCTCACTTTCTTTCTGCCTATGCTCTTTCTTATCCAATAATATTTTGTCCTTATCCCTCTTATCCCCTTGCCCAGAAACTGCACATTATTTTTCTCTCCTCCCCACAACTCCACAGAAGTTATGGGGTTCTTGTCTCCTATGTCTATGGCTATCACTACGGGGCGTTTTACCTCTCCAAACATATATCCATTCACTTTCTTATCCTTCACCTTCTTAACACTCACCTCCTTCTTTATGGGGAGATTTATATACCATTTTCCATTCTTTCTGAATACTTTTGCCTCTCCAAATTTGACTCCTTCTGGAATGTCCTGATGTGGCTTGATTGCTACCCATATACCTCCTCTCTTTCCTGCCACAGGAATGCGAATCCAATACTTCGCTATCTTCGTATCTCTTTTCTCCACTCTTATCAAATCATTCCTTATTGAAAGTGGATATTCTCTATCTACCTTTATCTTCTTATAGTATCTCAATGCCTGTTGCTTATTCGCTGAATACAACCTGACATTTTTCTCTCCTCTTAAAAACTTCTGCAAATTCTCATACTCCTCAGTAAGCAACCTCTCCTTGATTCTCGTCAATCCAATTATTCCACATTTAATCGTTTTTTGAATTTTCATACTCCAGTCCCTTTCTTATCAAGATTGTATATGCTCTCCTTACCTTCAAACCATGCTTATCTGCGTATTCTTTCACTTTCCGCCTATCCTCTTCCGTTAAATCCGTATCTATTCTCATACACTTATCTGTATGCTTTTCTGTTATTTAAATGTTTCCCACCCACCTCCCCTTGTGTATCTCCTCCCTTTCGGAAGGAGTCTTACAAGCAACGAAGTGATAAATAACTTTCGTTAATTCACTAAGATACCCTCAACCCCCATTTCTAGATAATTAAGATACTACTTATTGGAAAATTTAGCTAAAATTAGCTGAGTACGATGAGTACTGAGTGAAGGTATTATATTTTTTATTCTCTTTAATTCCATTAAAAATTTTTTAACAACTTTTGTTATATATTAATATAGGTAAATATAGTACTCACCGTACTCAAATAAAATAATCGATTTTTATAATTTCCTAAATCGACTCTTTTCTCAAAAAAACGCTTATAATCGATTTTCGTTTTGAGTACGGATTCTGAGATTGAGCCACCCAAACCGAGTCTCACTTTTTTAGGCACTACCTAACAAAATGAACAAATCTATAAACTAACCGGTCAGTTAGGAAAAAGTGAGACGGGGTTTGGGCGTCTCAAAGCAAAAATGCGTTCTCATGCTACTGTGTATCAAGGTTATTTTTATTAATATCTCCTATCATTTTTAGCTATAAGTGACTCAGAAAGTTCTTTGAAAGCAACGTGAAGCTCAGCGGATAAGCTTTATCGCTCCTTTCACTCCACAAATACGCATGAAAACACGCTACGCTTTGCTATATCCTTCAAAAGTTCTTGTTAATAACAAAATAATAAAGATACAAATACATAATATCTTTACTAAACCGTATATTTATCCTTCAATACATAAAGTTACGTATCCGGTCTATCTGCGGCTTGGACTTAACGTCACTCCCCAGAAGTTCTGGGAAGTGCTGAAAGACAACGGGTTCAGGTTAACCCCTCTGCAATCTGGAAACTTCGTATTGAGTGCCTACAAACCTCTAACTAACTCTTTAGACCTACACGTGAAGCTAACTGAAGATAAAAAAGTTCTTGCAGAAGTAGAGCCTCATAGGTATTCTTCAAAGCACCTTCTGGCGTTTGTATTTCCCGTCGTTTTACCATCTTTATACGAGGTTAAAGCTATCCTCGACGAATACGGAGTTGAATATCGTGTAGAATTCAACGGTAAGGAATGTAGTATTTTGGAAAACGTGGTATTTTATATATGATAGAATCTTTGCTTGCAAAACCTCGCTTTTCAAAGCGGATTTGAACTCTGCTATTAATTTAGCCCATAGAAAGATTTAAGTTTTTTTCCTGTTATTTGTATCTATGGTAGTTGGGAAAGTTGAGTTGGACAAGAAAGGAGATATCGTTACTGTTAAACTTGGAGTACCGGGATGGCATAAAGGAATGCCTTCTATGCTATATAGAATAGAGTTCAAGGCAGAGGCGTTTAAGAATGTTAGCATGGAGCTTGGGAAACAATGGAAAACTGCAAAGTATCCTGAGTGGCCTCCTGTGAGAGTAGGGGATAAATATGTTTTAGTAGGTTCTGTATGTGGTTTTCCCTGGGACAGTTTCGAACTTAAAAACCCTGAATACATTAAGGTAGGATTATTACCCTACAGAGGCCACGTTAACTCGTTTGACTTTTATTTCAATGGAAAACTAAAACAAAGAAACGTAACTTCTGTAAAGTATGAAGTTATAGACTACGGTATTCCTTGTGCCGTACTTGGCTCTATCTTAGGGTATTTTATTGGACAAAAAACTGGAGACCCTGTCGTGTCTGGAGCAATCGGAGCTGGAGCAGGATTTGCAGCTGGAAAATTAATCAAAACTGTTGAGATTACGTGTTTTTAGCAAATCGAATAGTTTAAATATTTTAATACAAATGTGTGTTCATGGAAGAGAACAAAAAGACGATAGAAGAAGCAGTAGCTGAGTTAGTCGAGGAATACGGTTGCGTAGATTACGAGTCTTGTTCGGGACACAAACACGACATAAAATATCGCTTGTATACAGACTACGGTTTTTCTATTGAAGAGATTGCAAATTTCTTTGGAGAAGAACCTTATTCAGTTAAAAGTTCAATAGCAAAAGTAAAGAAGAGGATTAAAAAAAGTAATAAAGAAGAACAACAAGAGAAAAAACAGAAACAAACTAATAAAACTGACGTAAGCTATCCAGTAGACGTAGAATTCGACAAAACAGAGGTTGAAAGCGACTTAGGTCTAGTAATAGACAATCCATACTCTGATTACATACCGTCCAAAATAATCGTTCACGGTAAAGAATACTTGCCAGAGGAATTGGTAGCAGAGTTTGGTAGCAGTGGGCTTAGACTATTGAAAATAGTGGCTCTGACGAGAGTCTTAAGACATGGCCCTTGCTTTAGAACCGTACCGCTAAAATTCGTTAAGGTAATTTACCAAACTCTTTTAATGAATACTAAGCTCGTTGACGACTATAACGTTCTGTCTGCTCTCCTATTCAAGTATAGAATCGAAGAAAATCTAATAAACCTCGCCTTCTCCGTGCTTAGCTACTTAGACCAACAGTACAAGACACTGGCTGAGACGGTAGATAAAGCCGTTCCGGTTATAAACTCGTGGATTGGGATAGAAAGGGATGGTGAGGTTGTTTTTGCACCTAATCAAGTATATCCGTCTTCTGGGTATCAACAGCCTCTGCCTACATTATCAAATCAAAACCAGATTAACCCAGTTTTTGCTAATCCGTTATACAATCCACCATATCAACCTCAGGCGTACTATCCTTCCGCTACTATACCAGCAAGTCAAGTAAACCCACCAGTTCCTACAAATCCAACCTCACACCACGTCGAAGAGATGAAGAGAACCCTACAGGAAAAGGACAAAGAAATCGAAGAACTGAAAGATATGGTACAGCAACTTCTCGAAGAAAAAAGGAGAAAAGAGGAAGAAGAACGAGAAAGGAGGAGGATGGAAGAGATAGCTAACTTAATCGAGTCTAAGATTAGCTCTATTTCGTCAAGGATTTCGATGCTCGAAATGAAGCTTAATAAAAGTCCACAAAACGAAGATTCAGAGAAGGAGCTACTGTTAAAGCAGATTGAGATGCTTAAAGACGAACTAAAATCCATGAAAGATGAGCTAACGAGAAAAGAGATTGAATCTCTGAAATCGATGATAGAATCTCTAGAAAAGAGGCTTGAAAGTAGAAATAACTTCTTTCCCGATACTCTAAACCAATATATGCTCGAATTCATGACAAAAAAGCTTGAAGCTGAGGCTGAATTAGCGAAGGCAAAAGAAACGTCAAAAACTCTTGAAAACATTTTCTCAACGTTAAAAGAGTCTTTCAGAGAAACGGCAGAACAATTTGGTAAAGCGATTGGAAGAACCGTCGCAACTACTCCGTCCAAAGTATCTACCGTATGTCCGCACTGCGGTAGTAAATTTACTTTCGATGACTCCTCCTCTAAGGTTTACTGTCCAAGTTGCGGCAAACTAATTATACGAAGTGAGGAGAGTAAACCAGATAAAACGGTTAAATCTAACGAACCAGAAGAACCAGAGGAACTTAACGAGCCTGTAGAAGAGGAAACACTAAATAAGAGCGAAAAAGATACTGGTAATAGGGAGGCTTGAGATGTTAAACGAGCTTCTTAGATTCCTAAAAACAGGTATAGACCCTAACCTGAGAAAGCTCGTAGAGATTATAAAAGATTACGGGATTAGCGATATAGAGGCAAGGGTTATCTCGGCGGCTTTCACGGGGTGGCTCGAAGCGTATCTTAACGGAGCTACTTGTCCAAACTGCTTAAACCTCATTACCGACGACTACAGGACGATTTTACCAGAAATGAAAAATGGTAAGATTCTGTGTCAGCATTGCGGTAAAACAGTCTCTCCTATAACTGTTGACCCTCTTAGACTTCATCTGTGCATACTGAACAAAGTAAGTATTTTCGATACAGTTCCCAGTAGGATAAAACACTCGCTACCAAAAAATGTAGTAAATGGTATAAGAAATAACTGGGATAAAGTCCAGAAAGTTCTCGAAAGAGTTAGACCTGACGACCTTTACGTCCCAGTACTTTCGTGGATAAAAGAAAATAGACCTGACTTATATTATACTATATTGTTTTTTAACACAGGTAAAGACCCTGAGGGTTTAACTATAAGTTACATGTGTAACACAATTTACGAGATAAACTTTTTCTGCAAGTTACCAAAGTCACACTTCTTATATAAGTCTATGAAGAAAATGGCTAAGAATTGTATGAACTTTTTAATTGATTTGTACAGGAAGAAAGTAAAGGACAACGAGGAGGAGGCGAGGTTAGTATTATTCGGTAAAGTTTCTCCAACTTTAAAGGACGTCAGAGATGCTATAATATCTCTCCTTGACGAGATAGCGAAGGAAGATTTGGAGAAATTAAACAGGGTTAAGCTTGGAACTGAGAAATCAGAAAAAATAGTTTCAAACTTGAGGATATCTACCGAAGGGATTAAGTGGTTTGCGTCCGAAATAGAGGAGATATATATTAAGTCCGTTGATGTTTTATCCGAAATCATCTGAGGTGGTGTTATGGGTTTGGACGATGAAGTATTAGACGTGGAAACGGATGAAGTAGAGAAAGAGAGTAAAAAAGAAAAAGAAGAGGAGAAAGAGAACGTCAATTTATCGAGCATATCTGATGCGGCGATGTACTTGGCTGACAGGTTGAAGTACATTAGTGAAGTAACTTCCTCACCAACGAAATCTCGTAAGAAGGGTTACTGTTGTGGCTCTAATATTGCAGTAGTGGAATCCTCAATCAAAAGAGTTATAGAAGGTAAAGCTACTGTCGATGAAGCGTTATCTCTATTCTCTAACATTACTTCTATAGTTGAAGGATACCTTCACACGAAAGAAGCATTTAAGCAGGCTGAGAAAGTAATGGACGAACTTAAGAAGAAAGCGTTGAAGAAACTCGGAGAGGATAAAGATGATTGACCTGCTTTTAGACGTGGCAAAATTTATAGTAAAGATGAGAACTCCGACTTACTACGATTTTTTAGTGAGGGAGAAAGAACTATTGAGAGAGTTCAACGAGAGGATGAAGAAAGAGAAGGGGGAAGGATGGATACTTAATCAAGAGACGACCAAAGACAATCCTAAGAAAAATCCCGTGGATTACGTAAGTGAGGCGATGAGGATACTAAGAAAGGCGAGAGATGAGGCAACATGTCCAGTTGTAAGAGATACAATTGATGAAATGCTTCTAACGATGGAGGAAAGGCTGTCCAAGAGAATATCAGTAATAGGTGGTAATAGGTTACTCGAGGAGATTAAGAGGGTAATCGAGGAAGAAGGTATTGAGGACTGGGACGACTTGTCCGAAGAGCGAAAAGCTGAAGTTATTAATAAAGTAAAAAGTAGATTAGGTGGTTAGTATGGAAAGGAGGATGGTTAGCGATACAGATATTTTGTTGCCATGGCAGTTAGATAAGTGGCTTAAGTCAGACGTAAAGATTCTGTTTGGAGACAACAAAGAGTTTAGCATTAGGTATGACTCTTCTGCCGGGGTTTACGTAGTTAGAGACGAATCAGCTGGTTCTGACGTGATTAAGATTGGCTCTGCCGGAATAATTGTGGATGGAAACGTGTCGGCTGGAACTGTAAAATCTGGTAACGTGTTGTTAAAGAAGTCGGCTTCTCCCACTGTGGCAGTATCTGGTGCTACACCTACTGAAGTAACCATAGTTGAGCCTGACGCCAACCATGAGCAGGTTATACCACTAGGTGGAAGCGTTACGGCTGGTGGTACATTTGGCACTAACGAAACTGTAACAGTTACGATTATCGCCCATTACTCTGACGGGACTACTGGGTCAATAACTAAGTCTTTCACCGCAACTGGTACTCAGGATTTAACATCCGCAGATATAGTAGCATTGGTCAAAGACGGTGTGTATATAACATCTATTGGAGCTGAGGCTTCATCATCTCTAACGAGTACTTCTGCTACCGTGTCTGTCGAAATTGCGGCTATGCAAGGTTAGGTTGAGAAAAAAATATATAGATGTGTATTTTTTTTAGGATTATGGGGTTTGTGGGTAGGAAATTTTGGAACGTATTTCCTCTGTTCGAGAAAAAACCACCAAAGGCAGATAACTTGTCGTGTCCAGTTTGCGGTAGCAAAATGTACTTCAAACACGCACACGCATTCAAGAGGAGCGATGGAGAATATAGGATGGATATAGCAGTAAAATGCTCTAACTGTGCATTAGTTCTTGTGTTCGGAGTCCACATAACTGAGAGCGAGTACAAGAAATTCGTTGAAGCTACTGGAGGAACTGTGACCTACGCTGATACTGGTAACGCAACGGTTTGAGCTGAAAAGCGAAACTAATATGTTAAAAACTGAGCAAGCCCAAATCATGTCAGAAAGAGAAAAAGAGGAGTTGAGAAAAATTGCAGTAGTGTTGTCGTTAATTTCAGCGGCAATCTCTGCGTATATCCTGCTGTCATCGTAAGATTTATTTTTTTAACAACTAATTTACTCTCATGGACAGAGATAAAGTAGAGAGAGTTTATAATGCGATTGTGAATGCGTGTGGTAATGTAGCTGTGAAAATCGTTTCTCCGACTACTGAAGTTGACTTGGGCGGTGATGGAGACCCTCTAACAATTACGACGGAAGACGACAACTTAGTTGGTAAGTGGGAAACTGTAGTAGTGAGATTCCAGTGTCCGTGGATGTATTTCAAAAACGTGCGGGATTATGTAAAGAAAAACGATTTGCTGAAGTTGATAATCGAGGATGACTGCTCTACAAAGATGGAAATATGGGCTAAGTTCAAGGATTACTTGGTTGAATGGGCTTGCGGTGAACTGTGGGGGCATGAGATTAAATCTGCTAAACTGGAAAAAGCAAAAGTAGAACCAAAGGTAGATGAAGCTACTGTAGTAAAACGAAAGCCCATCCATAAAAATGTGGCAGTAGTTGGAACTGCTACAGCAACTCCGGCAGTTGGGGCTTTGGCGTTCTTGTACCACGTTCTACCCGCTCCGATTGCTACGGCTTTAGTAGGGTTGATTTCATTCTTCCTGGCGATAATAGAACACCATAGGTGATGGATTATGCTTCCACAACCAATAGTTGACGCCCTTAGTAAGGCAAGTAATGATAAATTGCTCAAGGTGCTGATTATTGATGCAAATGGGAACGTCGTAAGTGGAGATTTAACCAAGTTAGCCAACGCTCTTCAATCGGTAGGAACTGACAAGCTGTTAGCTGTTCTAAGTGAAGACGACGTAGGAGTGGCTAAGGATGCAACATTAAACAAGATTGTTAACGCTTTACAGTCGGTTGGAACTGATAAGCTATTAATCGACATATCACAGGATGACGTTGGAATAGCAAAAGATGTTACTCTGGCAGGTATCAAAGAACAAACTGACAAAATAGTATTCGACGATGTGGCAAATCTTGTTACTAACAGAGAAGACTCTTTGGCATCTTTTAGAGGTGACTTATCTATTCCAGACGGAGTATTTTATCAAATTCCGTCTCTTCAAGAAGTTATAGTTAAAGATTTTGCCTATGCTGGGGGAGACTTGTATGTTGAGGGTATATTGGAGGTGGTTTGATGGGTGTAATAAAATATAAAGGAGGAGTAAGTGGAAAAGACTACGAAATAGTAGAAGAGACGGCAGGAGAAGCAAAGATAAAAAACGCAAGTGATGGAATAGACTTACTAAAAGCAGATTCAACAACAATAACTGACGCTGGAGGTGTGAAATTAGCATTTCACGGAAGCAGACATCAGAGGGGAGCTGAGGATGCTATAGATGACCCCAATATTAGCAACATAGCTGATTCTGGTGATGTAGCATGCACGGTTGGAACAGGAGGAACAGCAACAAGAACAACTGTATATACTCCACCACCATCGTATAACAATGTGATACCTTTTGCAGTGAAAATGGCTATAGGAGGGACAGTTGGAAGTGGTGAAACAGTAAGTATCAATGTAAAAGCAGTTTTAGATGATAGTAGTGAATTTGTAATAGCAAGTTACAGCATTGCAGGTACAACAGGTTCAGCAACAACATATAACACATTCGAAAGTTTACTCGCAAACGTGATATCTGCAGGAGTAAACATAAATGTGAAAAGAATAACAAGTATTGTAGCTGACGTAGTATCTTCAGCAACCACAACAAGTGCAACCGCAACCGTGAGAGTAATGGGGGTGATAACGTGACAATGTTCAAAGTTCAGAAGGGTAAAAAAGCGTGTGAGATACTCAAATACGATTACAAGTACCTCGTAAAAATAGCAGAATTCCCAGATTTCGAAGTGTGGAAAACTGATAGTTCTAACGTTTCAAGTGATAGTGTTATAACAGAAGACGAACTCAAAGAGTTGTTAGAACAGCAAGAACAGGTGATACTATGAAGCTTAACAAATTCATTAAATTTTACAAAAACCAAGAGGAAAGAGCTAAAGAGATGTGGGGATATACTTACGATAAACTCATACCTCTCGAACCGCTATTTAAACTAAAGTGTCCTGTATGTGGAAGTGATGACGTAAGCTTTAAGCATAGAAATGTATTCAGCCCTTACAGAAATCAGTATAGAATAGATATGTACTTTAAATGTATGAAGTGTTACCATATCTTTGTGTTTGGTGTACCTATCGACAAAAGCTACTTCGAAGAGATAGGTATAGGAAGTATGCACGTTAGAGAGGTGATATTTAATGATTAACAAACTAAAAAGTGTTGAAGCAGAGTATAAAGCGAGAATGTATAAAGGATTAAACATTAATAATACAAATGCTTATGTTGTTATTCAAGACAATCCTACTTTAAATCTTAAACATTTTACACTATTTGTAAAACTTTATCCACAAACATGCACTTCTGGTAATATACTTGTTAAAGGAAAAGATGCTTTTACAGTCGTAGGTTTAGAGAGCTACTTACTTGGTCAAGCGAAATGGTTAAATGGATGGGGTATAAGACTTGATTTAGATGATGGTATTCTGGCATGGATTATTGACAAAGAATATCTACCTAATAAGTGGATTACTTTAGCATCAACATACAACGAAAAAGACGTATGTTTATATATGAATGGTGTTTTAGTAAAATCACAAGCATTAAATAAGAGATTGACACAAGTTCCATACCCGCTATACATTTGTTATCCTGGAAAACAATTATTGAGCTACATAAGTGTTGTAAAAATATATAATCGTGCTTTAAGTGATTCAGAAATCAAATACCTCAATAGCAATCCGTTCGAACCGCTTGACAAAGACCACCTAGTATTAGACTTAACTCCTGCAAGCATCGACATGGCAAACGGTAAGTGGTGGGATTTATCAGGAAAAGGTAATCATGGTACAATATATAACGCAACAGAAGTTAAACTGACAGAACCGGAGGTGAGTGTAATATGAAAATTGGAATGCCTCACCAGATTGACATAACAACAAAGGCAACAGCAGGAGAAATAACTGTAGTTTACTTCGTGAAACCAGTGTATTACATTTACATAGAGAACAAAAGTTCAACATATACACTTTACGTTAGTTTTGACTACGGAGAATCGTGGATAGACATAGCGACTTCAAAAACCATAGAGTTCGAACCTCTTTCAACTTCAGGAGAGAAACCTGCTATACTGATTAAATCAGATGGAGCATCACAACCTGCAAGAATAATCTACAGAGAGGTGTTAAGCAATGATTGACCGTAAACTGCTTATAATTTTAGGACTTACATGGATGTATTGTTTAGCTCTTCTAACTCTACCAGTCTTTCTCCTCGCTTATGCAAATCCGACAAAGTCTATAACAGTTTACATTAACATATACCACGAGGCTTTATTAGAGTATATTATTTTTATGTTTGTTTACTCTGTAATTACTATATCTTTTTACTATATGATGAAGGGATTGAAAGACACGAACCTAAGATAGGTTTTGTTAGAAATGGACAATCGCCCAGAGATGGAATCCAAAAAATTTAAGCAATTGTTGACTAATTTTAAACCATGATGGAGCTTGGTGTCCTGTTGTTAGACGAATTGTTAGACATAGCAATCGCAACCGCAATATCACAACTGCCAGCAATCGTCATGTATGTGCAAGAGCATCAAGAAGAAATAAGCGAGAAGATACACTCGATGGTGAGGGGGTTATTATGACCAGATTAATGAATGCTGTAGAAGCAAAGGAGAAATACGAGCTTGAACTCATATCTAAGGGAGCGAGCTTCGTTGCCGTTGACCCAGATAAAAACGCTCTGATAGTGGGAGTAGAAAGACCTGAGGTAATCGAGTTTGCTAAAAAGCTACCCGTAAAAGTTGAGTTCGTGAAGGGGGGAGAGATGTGGACGTTGTAAGCGTGAAGAGGAGATACGAACACCAATTAATCAAGATACCGGGAGTAGTGGGGGTGGCGACTAATCCGACGAAAAAGCTACTTTTGTTGTTGTCCAGCCCCAAATACTTGAAGACGACACCTAACGTCGTGGCTGGAATACCAGTTAAGAAAGTCGTGGTTGGGGAAATGAGGGCTTTGGGCATTTCTCAATCCCAAGATTCGGGAAACCAAGTTTCTACTGCGATTATACCAAACAGACAGAAAGTCAGACCCCTTGTTGGAGGGATAAGCATAAGCCCGCCAGAAAGAATAGCTGGGACACTCGGTATAATTACTGAGGATGACGTAATGCTGACGAACGCTCACGTGGCGGCGATTAACTACATTACTGGAAAGTTCGAACCTAAGAAAACTCCCATTTACCAGCCGGGATGGTTGGACGGTGGAACGAAAGAGGATGAAGTTGGTGAACTCGAAATTTACACCAATATACAACCTAACACCCCAAGAACTGTTGACGGGGCGACTTGCACAATCTCAACCAACTATAGGAAGATGTACGTTATGGGAATCGGTGAGTTAGAGGGTTGGACAATCCCAGAGCGTGGTAGTGTGGTGTATAAGTCTGGAAGAACGACGGGGGTAACTTCTTCGATAGTCCTGACGAACGATGCAACGATTAAGATTGGCGGGTATCCATGGGGGCATACAATTTTCAAAGAGTGCGTAGTAACAGTTCCAGCAATAGCTCAGGAGGGAGATAGCGGGAGCGTCTTAGTCGAGGATGATCATGTGGCTGGTTTGGTTTTTGGCGGTTCACCTCTCGCAACTGCGGCGTGCAGGATGGATAACGTGATACCTGAGCTTGGAGTGTGCTTAGGTAAAAGATATAAAGTGAAGGAGCGTGGTATCATGGACGACCTATCAGACATCGTGAAAGCCTACATCTTGTCCATGCTACCAGCTCTGGGGGTGAGATTGTGCAACCAGTGGTAGATTTGTTCAAGGTGGCAATATCTCTAAACACTCCCTCTGTTGCGACAAATCCCGTTAGGATTAGCGGTGGCGTAGTGTGGTATTGCCCTCCTATTCTGTGTCCGCCCTTTGGTGGGTGGAAGCCTTATGCAAACGTATCTCTCGACGTTTACGTGGACGGGGTGGAGTACGGGACAGTAACGACGGGTTCTGACGGTTCTTACTCTGCTGAGCTTGAGTTATCTTACGGCAAACATGAGATAACGGTGTACTATCCCGGCTCGTGGAAAGACTCACCAGCAGAAGCTAAGGCTTACGTCACAGTCTTATCTCCGAAGGAGTACCAGCAGTACCAGGAGCAGAACTTACTACTATATGGTTTGGCTGGTGTGACGATACCGTTGTTGGTGTATGCCCTTCTTAGGGGGCTGAAGAAGTGATAACTGCCGTAGTGCTTGATAACGGTCATCCTGACTTGGAGAAGTGCTTAGACAGCTTGTGCAATCAAACTGTTCCTGTTGAAATTCTGGTTGTTCCGGGACCTAACACTGATATAGATGTTGCAAAACAGTACGGAGAAGTTACTAGACCCATTAAAGGCTATCTAAATGCGAGGATTCACGGTTTTAGGAAAGCCGACTCTGATATAATATTGAGCTGTGATAGCGATACTATTTATCATCCAGAATATGCGGAAGCGGCGTTAGAGTGCTTAGAAAACGCTGGATTAGTCAGAGCTGGAACAATTGTTCCAAAGAAAGAAACACCATTGGGGAAAGTGGAAATACTGATTTTCTACAAATTGTTGAGGCTACCTTACGACCATGTCTTAGCGATGAGGAAAAGGGTTGCAGATTACTTAGCTAAGACGGTCGAGTTTAATTACGGTAGAGAAGACATCTTTACGTACATCATTAAGAGAGCAATCCCGTATAAACTGTGCGAGAACATGATTGCGTTTGTTGACGTTCCAAC
>Ga0256833_1000215_pt1 | contig 45642 bp, 55 predicted proteins | sample 356284metaG_FD_190535 | JGI IMG/M metagenome (GOLD analysis project Ga0256833, IMG submission 190535) | Hydrothermal vent microbial communities from Mid Atlantic Ridge, Atlantic Ocean - 356-284 | ecosystem: Environmental > Aquatic > Marine > Hydrothermal vents | place: Atlantic Ocean: Mid... | reverse complement strand
AGCGCCTCTCTGCCTTTATCTGTAAGAGTGTATGTCTTTTGCTCCTCCCCAATGATAGATACTAGCCCCCTATCGGCGAGTAGACGGAAGACACTCTCAAGAGTGCTCCTGGGCATCTCAAGAATTCTCTCCGCTTCAGACAGGCTTCCTTTTCTGAAGTTTCTCTCGGCCGCCCTTCTAATTATCTCATACTCGCTCCTGGAGACCGGTATCTTGTTTGTCAAGTAGAATGGCACCTCCACCTAGTAGACACAGGCGAAGACTTGAGGGTATTAATAAGCAAGGTTTTCCACGCATAATTGCGTGCCTCATATTTTAATAATGTCCCACCATTATGCTTATATTACGCTTCATTGTACGCATATATGTGAGCACTACGGTGGGACATGGCTTCCCACTAATACCACTTGTCTCTAGCCGGTTTGGACTGTACTGCTAGATGGGGTGGCCATCGTATGGGTCTTGATCGGGGGGAAGGAATCGGTCTTGGCCTAGTAATAGTGGGCCTACTGCTTCTCTTAGCAGTATTCTATGCCGGGTATACGGCATACAAGACTACGAATCTTCAGGTTAACGTTAATGGGTCGAACGCTGTACAAGTGCTAGGCGTAAGCGCCCAGGTGCTCATAAACCTGCTCGTCAAGCTAGCATTCCTAGGCATAAGCCTGGCCGCCGGCTCCATAATAATCTCTAAGGGTGTCGACCTCCTAAAGAAGTGCCCCAAACAGGAGGTGTAGGTTACTGTATAGTCTCCACCGTCCCCGCCAGGCCAGGCTGGTACTAGCATATAGGATGCGCCTCCCCGGCGTTAGAGGTGTAAGGCGTTGAAGAGCGTGTCTATCCCACTATTCATAGCTGGGCTGATAATGGTTGTGCTAGTCGCGATACCGCTGGTCGAATTCGCGGAGACAGCAGATAATATAAACATTTACTCGTATAGCCGGGGAGGAATGCTTTATCTCGAGATAGACTATAACGATACCGCGCCACTCTACAATTATACCATATCACTCTATAGCGGGGGCGTTCTTGTAGACCGGGCATCGGGGCAGGTGCTCGAGAACGGGGATGTCGTCATTCTAAAGGCCCCTCTAAACTCGTTTAACACTGAGAATTTCACGTTAGCAATATCTGGCAAAATATATAATTTATATAATATTAGTATTAAAATAAAAAGGTGATATAATATGAGAAGAAAACATAAAATATTACTTAAAAATATCGTCTATGGCATGTTAGACGCAGCACTGATAACCCTACTTTACGTGTACATTCTCCCCTACCTGTTCTCAGCGATAAGCCAGCAGCTAGAGGCTGTGCAGCAGATAGGACCCTCCCTAACACGCTATTATGTTGCCATAGCACTCATATCGGGTCTGGCGATTGCAAGTAGATTCTTCAGGGGCACAGTATTCAGGCCCGTCCTGCTCGCATCGGCTAACCTGCTGGGTGCATTATACTCCTTCTCCTACCTTAATAATGGGGTTATAAGTGCTGGTCCCATAAGTAGTGGTGATTATAGCATATCTTTCCAGTTAAACATTACACCTCTCATAATAGTCTTCTTCACGTTCTTCGTCGTACCAAGCGTTGTTTTACCGTTCATCGACTATTTTATATTTGAAAATAGATAAAATACTATTTATGGCTAAATATTACAGTATATTTTCCATCTGTAATATTATCTATTCTAATGAAACCGTATCTCATGAACTGGAGGATACTATCAACCCCATACTCGGAAATTGCAGGCTCAGCATAGCCCCTCTCTACTATAAGCTCTAGCCCTTCCGGTATGAGAACCTCTACCGGGATCTTTCCTTTATCGGGAACCCAGTGCACGAGCCTTAACTTGTTCCTCCTAGCGTATTCTAGGCTTGAATCCTCCAGTAGTTCTAGGCGGGCCGTTGAGCGGTCCTTAAGCTCCACCCTGAAGTTGCCCAGCCCTATTAACCTGACTTCGCCAGCCTCCAGGTCTTTGCGCTCGACAAGCACGGTATCGCCGTGGCAGACCCGTATAGTCCTCTTCCTCGGCCTCTCGGGATGGTAGGGTATCATGGCGTCTATGCAGGACCCTTTAGTGTCTATCACCGCCCTGACGGAGCCCTCTCTCACGAACATTATCCTGTCCGCTCTACTGTCGAGTATCTTCCTGTTCACGCTTGCAAGGTTCGCCCAGCTGAGCTTTGCGTCTCCAGGCTTTACTCCAACCTCGAGTATGACTTCCCTTATGGCCTCCGGGGTAATGCCTCGCCTCCTCAAACCGGCAATAGTGCCGAACCGGGGGTCGTCGTAGCCGAGGAACTTGCCAGGGTTCTCCTCTATCAGCTTACGTATGTAGCTTTTACTCATTATGAAGCCTTCCAGTTTTAGCCTGCCGAAGTGTATGAAAACTGGTGGCTCCCAGCCCATGCACTTGTAGACGTAGAGTTGTTTTTCGGTGTTGACCTGATGCTCTTTTCCTCTCAGCACGTGGGTTATCCCGAGGAGGTGGTCGTCTATGCTAACCGCTAGGTTGTACGTGGGCCATGCCCAGTACTTACTCCCTACTATAGGGTGCGGGTACTTGTAGGGGTCGATTATTCTTATAGCAACCCAGTCTCTAACACTAGGGTTCGGATGGTTAGGATCCGTTTTCACCCGGAGCACTGCTTGTCCCTCGGCATACTCGCCGTTCAGCATTTTCTCGAACTGTTCTAGGTGCCACTCGGGCGGGTAGTCCCTAGTCTCACAGTACCTTCCCGCTCTCAGGAGCTCGCGGCTCTTCTCGCCGCACGTGTCAACATAGGCGCATCCCTTCTCGATGAGCGTCCTGGCAATCCCATAATAGATCTCGAGCCTTTTACTTTGAATATGCTCTTCATGCCATACAACTCCAAGCCATTTCAGGTCCTGCTTGATGAGATCATACGCCTCTATCATAGGCCTCTTAGTTCTAGGGTCCGTGTCCTCGAAACGGAGAACCATTTTCCCGTTATACATTTTCGCGTACTCATCGCTAAGAATTGCAGGCCTGGCATTCCCTATGTGGATTACGAAGTCGGGGTTTGGAGCGAACCTGGTGACAACGCGTCCTTTTTCCGCTTTAGGGAGCGGGGGGAGTCTGCCCTTCTCTTGTGCCTCCTCTTTTCGGGGCTCCTCTAGCAGCCAGGGGTATTCCTCTTCCAATATTCTCTTCTGCTCTTCCGGGCTTAGCCTGTTAACTTCCTCCACAACTTTTCTCGCTATTCTGGCTATCTCTCTAGCGTTAGGCTTGAGATCCGGCCGGTCGGCTAGTATCATCGAGATAACGCTTCCGGGCTTAGCTTTGCCCCCATGTTTTACCGCGTTCTTGAGAGCGTAAGCATAGACCAGTTTTTCTAGTTCCACTGCTCTACCCTCCCCTTTATGGGCCTGGTAGTTGCATAGTTTCGTGTGTTCCTTAAAATAGTGGGGAAGCACAGTTCTAATTCTCTAATAGAACTGTTTTAAAATAAACTATTTTTCTCTTTCGACTGTGAATCTCGCCAGCTCGACTAGCGCCTCTTTAGCATCCTCGTCCTCGATAACGTCCTCCCCAATATCATCAAGTATTTTTATTGCCGTGTCAGCCATTCTTCTCGCAAGGTTTTCCGCATATTCCAGGGCGCCCGTTTCACGGATTATTTCTGCCGCGCGCCTCAAGGTCTCCTCATCGCGGGCCTCGCCGCGTAGCACGCTCTCTATAATTTTCTTGTCCTCGCCTGCCGCGTGCTTGTACGCGTATAACACTAGGAGTGTTTTCTTTCCTCTCCTCAGGTCGTTGTATATGGGCTTTCCCGTCTTTGAGGGGTCCCCAAACACTCCCAGGATATCATCTCTTATCTGGAATGCTATGCCTACTAGACGTCCATACTCGCCCATCGTTTCTTTCAAGTTTGTCTGGCATGCGGCTATCGCGCCTAGTTTGGCGGAAGCCTCTATAAGGGCTCCTGTTTTCCGGTATATCATTGAGAGATAGTCGTGATAGTCGACGTCGATCCTTCTCTCGAAGAGCATATCATAGCCCTGGCCTTCAGCCACGCGTATAGAGGCTTCAACCATTGTTTCGACCGCGTCTAGAATACATGTCCTATCGAAAGCTTCAGAGCCTGATCCAGCGGAAATTATGGACTTGAACGAGAGAGCATAGTCCAAGTCCCCTGCAAGTATGGCGTAGGGGACCCCCCAGATCCTATGGGTCGTGGGGACCCCTCTCCTGTAGTCGTCGTCGTCCATAATGTCATCATGTATTAGGGTGTAGGTATGGAATAGCTCAACGGCCGCCGCGAAGGGTAGAGCGTCGCTTTCCGACTGAGGCCCCCCAAGCATTCTGGCTGTTGCCATAACTACAAACGGCCTGAACCGTTTACCCCCCGCCCTATACAGGTGGAAGGCGGCCCTGTATAGCTCCTCGGGGGCGCCGTTCTCGAACTTAGAATAGACGAACCAGTCGACCCTTGCAGCATAGGTTGATGCCAGCGATAGGAGCCGACTAAAATCTGCCATAACGCAGCACCAATGGTAACAGCCGTGTTCTAGTTAAATATTCGCTCTGGTCTATTCCGGCCGATCTAAGCTCCTCGTAAAGCCTGCCCCAAACAGATATGCGGGCCCTCCAGAGGTCTCTAGGGCTTCTCCCTCCAACCATAAATATTACAGTTTTTAGCTGGTATATTGTTGTTGCAGCGAACCTGTCGAGCCCCTGAACACCCCCTCTTACTAGAGCTCTAAGGAACGGTAACGCCATCCCCGCTATATCCGCGCCCAGAGCTATTACTTTCGACGCGTCAAGCCCTGTTCTAACGCCGCCACTACCCACAATGTAAGCGTCCGGCGCTGCATATCTAGTCTCGGCGACGGCGACCGCGGTCGGGTTACCCCAATAGTCTGCTAGGGGGCCTGGAGGATTGTAGGAGTCCCTGCTCGGGGCTCTTAGAGCCTCAACTTTTATCCAGCTAGTACCGCCTAGCCCGGCAGTGTCGAAGCATTTTACTCCCAGCCTATAGAGTAGGCGTACTGCCTCTCGGCTGAGCCCTGAGCCTGTCTCCTTTATGAGTACCGGCACGTCAAGCTCCTCTTGTATCTCTAGTATCTTGGTCAAGACCCCGGAATAGTACGGGTCCCCCTCGTACTGGTATGCCTCCTGACCAGCGTTCAAGTGTATGGCTAGAGCGTCAGCCCCAACCATCTCTACAGCCGCTCTGGCCTCCCTCACACCATAGCCTTTAGAGAGCTGGGGTGCTCCAAGGTTCGCCACTACGAATGCGTGCGGGGCTTCCGACCTCACAACCCTGAAGGTGTGCACAACACTGGGATCTTCAAGCCCCGCCCTCTGGCTCCCAACACCTATCGCGAGCCCGTACTTCTCAGCTATTCTCGCTAGCTCTCTGTTAATCCTGTAAGCCTCCTCGTGGCCTCCCGTCATTGCTGTTATCATTAACGGGGCACGTAGCTTTTTACCGCAGAACTCCACTGTAAGGTCGACATTGTCGAGGTCTACTTCGGGCAGGGGGTTATGCACTATTCTCACGTATTCGAGCAGAGTAGACTCTCTAGCCTCTACGTTTCTACTGACCGTTAGTTTTATGTGGTCCAGCTTCCTGTTCTTCGTTACCTCTGGGTTCCCCGACACTTCAAGTCTCCTCGTTATCCTCGGGCTTCACCAGGCTCCCCACACCCTCAATAGTGCCCGTGTTTAGAAGCCTCTGGAGCCCGTCAATATTAGTAATGATCACGTTCCCACGGTATGTTCTCGCGAGATCTAAGGCTACAGTAAGCTTATGCGTTATACCGCCAGTAACATCAACGTCCCCTGTCTCCTGAACGATTTTCAGGTTGCCTATGCTTGTTACGACTGGAATAACGTCCCCTTTTTCACCTATTATTCCAGGCTTGTCGATCACGTATACTAGACAGTCGGTCGATAGTATAGATGCTAGGGCGGCTGCTAGATCGTCTCCGCTAACAATTTTGACCCCGTCCTCGACGGGAATCGCATCTCCGTATGTCACAGGGACCAGGTGCATATCGTAATCCTTAACTATTACGCCAAGCTTACAGTTCTCCACTCTACCATCATGACACAGGGTGTGGGGAGGATGTAGCACCGCGGGAATGCCGTTGCTAACAAGCTTGTCTAGCACTTGTACTGCCAGCCTAAGCATGGAGAGTTGCACTCTAGGAGCATCGACAGGTTCGAGGACGCCCTTAGCGTCCTCGATAGCTTTAACCTCGAAATGCCCATAGCTGCCGCCCCCGTGCACTAGTGCAAGCCTGCCCCCTCTTGTAACATACTCTTTAATGGTCCCAACGATCCTGTCGAGATTGTGAGTGTTAATAGTATACTTCTTTGTCTTATCGGTTATAACACTGCCCCCCAACTTTATAACGGCGGATCCACACTCCGACACGCCGCTCATCCCCTAATACCTCACCTTGTAATACTCACTATCTCGAACCTCCTCGGAAAGCCGGGGGACACTATAAGCCCCTCTGCCCTGACCCCCCAGAAAGATGAGAGTATCGGGGAGGATACTTGTAATAAGGGTTCCAAGGCCCGGTATATTCTCTCCCCATCAGGGTTCTCGAGCTCTCTTATCCTGACAGCAGCCTCCAGCACAATAGTCCCTACCAGGTGGGCTACAGCCCCATAAACGTCGGGGCCTAGAAGCTTTTCGTCCAGCCTTTGACCGTGCGATTCCACCACAATTTTCCTTGTAACTTTAACGGTACCCCTCCTGATTTCTCCGTGTTCCTCATCGTTCCTGTATACTGTTATGGCGCCTAGCAAGGCGGAATACCTTAATGCATCCATCACCCTCTCCCAGCCCGCCACGTATTCCAGCTGGTCTAACATCCTAGACATCTCAATAATATCGTCTACTCCGGGCGTCTCGCCATACTCCCGGGCTATAGCGTATAGTAGTATTCCTGTGAGCGACGCGTAGATCCCTGCCTCCGGAAGGTTGAGAGCGTCCGGGTTGTCTAGGGCTATTCTAGCATAGATACCGCTGTCCAACTCTAACTCTTCCACGAGCTTTGACAGGAAAAGCCTGGCATACCTCATACTGTCACTGTATGTTGGGGGCCCGTTCCAATCTAGGATTATCCCTCCCTTGCTTGCCTGCTCGAAGACCATTTCCAGCCTGGCCGTTGTAGGGGCGGCCAGATATCCGTTCTCGACTCTAGAGAGGGGGACTCCTAACAGTATTACTGGCACGTGGACCTTGTACTTTCTTCTATTCCCCGCCAAACAATAGCACCTCTAACCTGTAGCGGCTATTGCACGGCGGTCCTACCGTTTGACTGGGAATGCTATGGAGGCATAGCCTACGACCCAGTCTTTCTCTCCTGTTATATCACCGCTTGTCGCATGCTTTAGGAGCACAGGTTTATCTGAGCCCACGAGTTTAGAGTATACTATTAGCGAGGCTACCGGGCATGGGCCGCACATTGTTATGTTATACTCTTCTAAAACCCTGTACAGTTTCTCCTCGTCCATTTCGAGTATTGCCTGTATTGCCTTCATGTCCTTTTCGACCGTAATATTGTGCGGCTCGTAGTGGTTGAAATCGCTACTGGCGAGAAAGACTATGTCAACCCCATTTTCAATAGCGATCTTGGCGAGCGCCTTGGCAAGATCTCTAGCAACGTCTAGGGACTGGTACTCTATGACTATTGGGACGATGCTTAGCTCGTCCCCGTAAATATATTGTAGGAATGGAACCTGTACCTCAACACTGTGCTCATAGTAGTGTGCGTCATTATCGAAACCGAAATAACGAGTGTTAGATACTATCATTCTAGCAACTTCCATGTTAACCTCTACCTCGCCTAGCGGTGTAAGCCAGGCTTTACCCTTGAACACTGCCGCCGGCAGGCCTACTCCGTTATGGTTTGGCCCTGCTATTACGACTGCGTCCGGGGGCTTCTCGTGTGCCAGCTTGTAGTATGCATGCGCCGCGACGGGCCCGCTATATATGTATCCTGCGTGGGGCACAACAAACCCGTGATGGAGCCTCTCGGGGACCCGGCTAGTAGGGTCGGGTAGGCTTCCCGGCCCTAGAGGGTGCTCGAACGACCACTCTATGAGTTTTATGAGCTCCTCTTTCTCTCTGGGATAAAAGGTACCCGCATGGGCGGGGTACCTTACTGTTGCAGCCATGTTTTTCTCACCAGGAGTATGATTAGTGCTATGAGAGGGGATATATCCGGGATATTGGTATTTCAAGAAAATAGTCTTACTAGTAAAAATAGTGTTAGAATCTTCTTATCTTGCCGGCCATGAACGCTTCATACTCCACGTCTAGAGACTCTCCGGGTCCCAGGCGTCCCTGGTTCCTCAGTATCTCGCGGGTCAGTATCCAGTATAGCAGTGCTAGGCTTCTACGCCCCTTGTTATTGGCTGGTATAACGAGGTCTATGTTCTCTATCTTATTGTCGGTGTCGGCGAACGCGACAACAGGTATGCCGACCTTGCTTGCCTCGATTATAGCCTGCTTGTCTGTACGCGGGTCGGTGACTAGGACCACATCCGGCTCCATATAGTATTCCAGGTACGGGTTAGTGAATATGCCTGGGACGACCCTGCCTGTTATGGCCTTGCATCCCACCCTCTCGCACATCATCCGGGCAGGCTTCTGGCCGTACAGTCTGACCGATACTACCGCTATTTTCTGCGGGTCGAACTTGGAGAGGAAGTTGGCGGCGATCCTCAGCCTCTCATCTATTTTTGAAACGTCCAGCAGGTAGAATCCGTCCGGTAGGATCTTATAGGTAAACTGTCTCATATACTTGGTACAGATCTGGGTTCCAAATACTACTCCGGCTTTACGGTAGAGTTCCGCTGGGACGAGTAGTTCTTTTGTTTGAGTGCTCATGCCAGACCACCCACCTCCCTAAGTCTTCTAGCCTTTAGAGTATAGTATTTAGCCACCTCCTCCACATAGGTTATGGAGGTTAGGAGCATCCTGCGACAGCAGTACCTCTTAACACCCAGGTCGTCCAGGACCTTGCCTGGGGGTTCACCGGCTTCCACTCTCGCCTTAAACTCCTCCCAGAGGTGGCCGAGCGGGGCGCCACACGTAAAACACCTTATAGGAGGCATCATAAGTGCATCACCTGTACGACTTCTGCCATCTCCTCCTAGCGCTATACCTCATATACTTCTCGGGCTCGGTCCTTCTCGGATCGCCAGCAAGCATCGTCCTATCATACTCCTCGAATATCACTCTTAGAGCGCTTGCTATCTCGTTACTCTTCTTGCACTCTTCGTCTTCGCCCTCGCAAGCGAAGTATTCTATGAGGCCTCTTGCGATCGCCATCCTGGTAGCGTCTGCCTGTCCCATAAATCCGCCTCCGCGTACTTTCACGTCAATGTCTACTTGGCTTCTAATGCTCTCTCCCGCGAGAAGGAGAGGCTCCATCATTTTCAGTCTTGCCATTTCCACAGGCCATATTTCTATTGGAACGCCGTTGACATGGACTTTCCCGTTTCCAGGCCTAACCACGGCTACCGCTATAGCCCTCTTCCTCTTACCGCTAGACACGACTATCTTCTTCATCACTGCTCATCCACACCCCCCTTCCAGCCTAACTCTCGGGCAATACGCCCTAGCTCTACGTAGCCCCTAGCGAGCCGGCTTGCATCAGCGTCCTCGAATCTTATAAGCTCGGCCCCCTTAAACTCGTCTGGAACGCCAACATATGCTTTAAGCCTCGAGAGCGCTTCTCGCCCGCGCTTGTTATTCTTTGGCAGCATTCCTTTAACCGTGGATTTGAAGAGCCTCACCGGGCTCCGAGGCCTTTTAGGGCGCCATTTATGCGAGTGATGGCTCCTGACAGGCAGAATTGTTTTCTTATACTGTTTTATGACCTCGCTGGGCCTCCCGCTCACCACTATCTTCTCAGTGTTTACTACAACTATTCTTTCTCCTTCTAGGAGACGTTTTGCTATGATGCTTGCCAGCCTGCCAAGTATATGGCCTGAACCGTCTACTACCAGTACTTTCCCGCTCTTCTGTTCTGCCACTAGGCACACCCCCATGTTCAGAGCCTACTATTACATTATAATTCTAGTGTTGGAACCCCTAGCGTATCTTCTCATAGCCTCGCTGATTGTTATAGGCTCTCCTCCTGCCGCCCTGATCTTCTCGATAGCCGTCTTACTGAATGACAGTGCCGCCACTGTCACCTTCTTCTCCAGCCGCCCGGCTCCTAGCACTTTGCCCGGCACTATTACTATCTCCCCCTCGCGCGCGTACCTGTTTATTTTGGACACGTTAACGGCTACCCTGTCTCTCGTAGGCTTCACGAGTAGCTCGGCTACACTCTTCCAGACCGGAGCGTTCTCCTTCTTGGAAAGCTTCATTAGCTCGTCAGATAGTTTCCTGACGAGTATGTTTGTCGGCCCGGTTCTCTTCATCTCTTCTCCACCACTACAGCCTTATCTAGTTCCTCCAGTACCCTGGTTACTCGTGTCTTTAGGGTATTAATAGCCTCTTCCACTATTATCTCCGGCGGGAGGGCTCCAGTGGATTCAACCGTTAGTAGGAGCCTGTTCTCGTCATAGCGTAGTTTTAGCTTGTCACCGCAGACGCCGCTCTCATAGCAGTAGAGGAGCCCGCTCGTATTGATATTCCGTTTATATTCTATAACGCCCTTCTCCCCTCTCGCCATACGTTTGGCGAGATCCCTATAGGCGGAAATACACTCTAAACACTCGCTACTGGCGCCTTCCCCGTCAAACTCTACTACTGGGAGATATTGCAGTATGCTGGCGCTGGCAGGCATCCATTTACCGTGCTCTCTGCCTCTTCCAAGCCTCGCATAGGCGACAAGATAGATCTTCTGTCCCGGTGCTAGGTATACTATCGGGGTCTTCGGGTATACGGGCTTCACGTAGGGGTGACTAAAGCTTAGCTCTTCTGCTAGAACGTATATCCCGCTTTCAGCCTCTTGCGGGTGTTCCTTGTTTAGGAGTATCTCGACATAGCAAGACTCGTCTTTCTCGCTAGCCTCGCGGCACTCTTCTGGCGGGCGGAGCTTCCTTATGGCCTCCAGGCTGTCGAGCACTATAAGGCCGAGCCTGTGAGCTATAATCTCGTCTGGCACGCCAGTACTATTATCGTAGAAGTATGCGAAGTCGACTGCCAGCGTTGGAACGTCAGACAATACTATCCTTCTAATAGCGTTAGCGAGAGCAAGCCTATAGCCTTCCATATAAACTGTTATGCTTGTCTCGTTCAACGCGGTAATCTCGACTTTCCTGTTATTATCCTTATTCGCCACTCTAAGCACCACCTCCTAGAATTGGCCGTCTATCGGAGGTAAATTAAAGTCAGCCCCATAGGCGTCCTGCAGGGAAAACAATGATCCGGGGCCGGCAGGAGAAAATCCAGGCTGAGAGAGCCCTGGAGGCGCGCTATACCCTCCTGCCTCTCCTGCCGCCAGGCCTACGGGTCGTATCGTGCGGTATGGGTGTTACATCTTCTATACGGCCTATAATGAAGCCTGCTCTCGCGAGAGCCCTGATTGCGGCCTGCGCTCCTGGTCCAGGCGTTTTAGGACCGTGGCCTCCGGGGGCCCTAACCTTGATATGAATAGCCACTATGCCCCTAGCCATGGCCTGCTGTGCGGCCCTGCTGGCAGCGATCATGGCGGCGTAGGGGGAAGGTTTCTCACGGTCCGCTTTGACCACCATTCCACCGCTGACACGTGCCACTGTCTCGGCTCCTGTAAGGTCTGTTATATGAACAATCGTATTGTTGAAGCTACTATAGATGTGGGCGACACCCCATTTCAGGTCTCTTCCTGCGAAGGCCATTCCTGCTCACCCCACCAAGTTTAGCTTGAACTCTCCGCCTCTTGGAGTTTACGATAGGGGCTCCCGGGAGCATAATCTACCAGGTCCTCTTCTTCTCTTGACACTAGATAGCCCGGGCTTGTAACCCTCCTACCCTGGATTGCTATGTGGCCGTGCACGATCAACTGTCTCGCATGATATATTGACTTGGCAAGGCCTTTCTTGAAGACTATTGTTTGCAGTCTGCGCTCTAGTATATTCTCCGCTGTCAGGCCTAGAATATCGTCTAGCGTGGAGTCCTTCTCGACAAGCCCCATATGGTAGAGCTTCTCCAGTAGGACCCTCATAGCATGCTCTCTCTCAGCCTCGGGAAGTGCCAGTAGGTTCCTGGCCCGGTGCCTTAACTTTCTGGCCAGGGTCTCCGCGATCCAAAGCTCCCTCTTGTTCTTTAACCCGTATTTCCCAACCAGTTCTACTTCTTTCATGAGCCTATCTTTTATCCATGGATGTTTAGGGCCTTCCCACTTCTTCCTAGGCTTGCGGGGATCCCCCACGGCATGCTCACCTCTTCTTCCTCACACCTACCGTCATTCCAAGCCTTCCCGTCGTCTTCGTCCTCTGTCCCCTGACTTTCAGCCCGAACCTATGTCTTACACCTCTCCAGCTCTGTATCCTTATCTCCCTCTCAATATCCCTCCTGGCCACGAATATTAGGTCGCTTGTTATGAGGTGCCTGTCGAGGCCTGTTTCATAGTCTTTACGCCTATTGTAGAGCCACGATGGTAGGCCTAGCTTGGTGATATCCCTGACTGCATCCTCCAGTTTTTTAATCTCCTGTTCTGTAAGGAACCCTGTCCTCATGAAAGGATCCAAGCCTAAAGTACGGGTTATAGCTAGAGCTGTAGTATATCCTATCCCTTTAATCTCGGATAGGCCGTAGACGAGTTTAAGTTTCCCGTTGATATCCGTGCCGGCTATTCTCACGATATACTTGAACTGTCTCTGCTCTGACACTCTTATACACCCTTTTAGTCTTACCTCCCTAGCGCCATCCTAGCCTGGAGGATGCGTAGCGAGATAAAAAACTGTTCTAGCCGCAGACTTTGGCAGGACAGGATTACGGGGGTTAGACTCCGGCCTTGCTACGGAGCTCCTTAACCTTCTCTATTATTTCTTTAACCAGGGCGTCCGCCTCTCCGGGGTCTATTATTGCTGCCGAGGCGGCCTGAACCTCTATTCCCGCGGCCTCACCGAGCTTCTTCTTGCTTGGAACGTAGACGTAGGGGATCTTCTTCTCGTCGCAGAGTATGGGTAGGTGAGCCACTATCTCCGGCGGGTCAACGTCTTCAGCTATGACTACAAGCTTGGCAATACCGCGCTCACAGGCCTTCGTAGTCTCATTAGTACCCTTCTTTATCTTACCGGTCTCCCTGGCCTTCCTGACAGCCTCATACACCTTCTCTGCTAGATCCTCGGGGACCTCGAACCGCACATAGAACGGCTTACTCACAGCTCATCCTCCTCCCCTGACTCTGGGTCGTCTCATCTAGCCGTAGAACCGCTCTCGACTATTTAAATATGGCTTCTCACATATGAGTGGGAAGCTGGTGAGAAATAGTGGCGTGCATGGAAGGTCTTGGGCCCGGGGATAAGGCCCCGGAGATTGTTAACGCAATAATAGAGATACCTATGGGGTCGAGCATAAAATACGAGTACGATAAGAAGCACTGCATAGTTAAAGTCGACAGGTTCCTGTACACTAGCATGTACTATCCATTCAACTACGGTTTCATACCGGGCACGCTAGAAGAGGATGGCGACCCTGTGGATATTCTTGTAATAAGCAGGGAGCCGGTCGCCCCCGGAACGCTAATAGAAGTTAAACCGATAGGCGTGCTCAACATGGAGGACGAAGAGGGTAAGGACTGGAAGATAGTTGCAGTCCCCAAGCCGAAACTAGACCCACTATATAAGGATTGGGACGACATAGACAGCATCCCAGACTATATAAAAGATAAGATCAGACACTTCTTCGAGCACTACAAGGAGCTAGAACCGGGCAAGTGGGTGAAAGTCACAGGATGGGAACCCAAGTCAAAAGCACATGACATAATACTCAATGCTATAAAAAGATATAATAAACAATAATGGTGATGATATGAATAAAAATAATAAATATAAATATTTCATTTTAATAATAGTTACTATTATATTATTATTAAACTCGATTGCTACTATAGCCACTGCTAACACTTTATCTAGCCATAACAAAACAATAAAGGTAACCTATCTCGTCGATGAGCAGGGGGCTTGGATAGCTTACTGTCCAAATTACATAACAATCAACTATAAAATAATAAACAATAAAATCTATATTAGTTTTGATAAAAATTTTATATATAAATATCCTAATTGTTATAAACTATTATTATTAATAAATAATATTAATGTAAATAATTTAATATCTACTAATAATATTTTTATATTAATAGATCAATATAATAAAAAACAATATTATTGTAGTAATTTATATCAAGGATTTGGAAAAATAATTGAACAAAACTTTATGATATATTATTATATTACTTATAATAAAAATATTATTCCTCTTAAAATAGTTTTAGCAGTTTTCCCTGCCAACACTCCAGGAGGGAACGAAGTAGCCATCAAGCCAATATATATTGTAAGGCTTAAAGCAGTGTTCGCCAATTCTGGCGCCTGCGAAAACAGGTTCCCACCTCTTCTTAGCAGCATTATTAGTGAAACATTCTTGCTTATAGCAGTCATAGCTTCAATACGATCCGTAGCATGGGCTAAGAGACGTAGAAGGCGTAGAGTTGCTCCTGACTGGTACGTCGACACGTTGGAGTACAGCCCTTGATACTGCCCTAATATTTGTTTTCATCCCTGCTATAGGGCTAGGAAGCTTTATGTCCAAACCCGGGCACTCTCTAGGCTAGGCCCCAGTTGGGCAAGCGTACTGTCTCGAAGATTCCTGGCTTAAGGGTGTGTACCGGTTTGCTCGCTAACAAACGGGGTAGCGGGGGACACGTGCCTGCCAGTATCAGCGATAATGGTGCTATTCTTCTAGGCTCGAATTTTACTGTTGACTCCCACTGTGATGGTAGGCCTGTGAGGGTTGTGACGCACGCCCACAGCGACCATACTAAAGGTCTAAGATCGAGTGTTAGACGTTCCCTTTTCGTTATTGCGACACCAATCACGTTCCGGTTTCTAGAAGTTCTAGGGTATAAGGTGCCTGGGGAGAAGAGGGTCGAGCTCCCATACTATAAGCCTATTAATATTGATTCTGAGCGTATCATGCTCGTCCCGGCTAGGCATATTCCGGGGAGCGCTCAAGTGGTTGTGGAGGCTCCAGATTATAGGGTCGGTTATACTGGCGATTTCAAGGTTCCTGGCACTCCACCCCTGAGAGATCTGGACGTCCTTGTTGTTGATGCGACCTACGGCAGTCCGAGGCTGCAGAGGAGATGGAAAGATTGGGAGGCCCTCGAGGCTCTTATAGCTATTATAGAAGATAACGTCTGGGAGGGGCCCGTGTGGATCTACGGCTACCATGGGAAGCTCCAGGAAATACTGTTAGAATTGAGGAAGCGCGGAGTTGAATATAGAATAATGGCGGACGCCAGAACAATAGCGCTTGCCAGTGTAGCAGCAGAATATGAGAGGGTCGACACTGGGAGGATAGAGGTCCTAACAGACCCGTTACTCCCAGGTCCGGGCGATATTGTTCTTGCCCATATGAGACGGCGCCGCTCCTATACAAGGCTTCCAGGGACTCACGTGACACTCACGGGATGGGAGCTCCGCGCCGTGGCTGTGAGGACCGGGCCCAAATCGTATAACGTATCATATAGCGATCACGCAACATTCAGCGAAATACTCGACTATATCAGGGAGGCTAACCCGGGCATGGTCATTGTCGACGGGTATAGGAGTAGCGAGGCGATGCTCACAGCAAAATATATTGAGAGGCTGCTGGGCGTCAAGGCAACATATATGCCTTGAAGTGTTGCATAACAGGATTACAGGGCCTGAGTTATGAGCGCTAGTAATAGTGGTGTCGCTAGCCTCCGAGTGCCCGGATGGTCCTGGATAGCCGCGTTCTCCCCTGCTATTATACTAGTAAGTCTGGTCTTCGTTGTGGCCTCATATTTTACGGGTGGAGGTAGCCTGGGGGCCGTTCTAGTGTCTATAGGGTTGGGGTTTCTCTTCTCCGCCGGATTCCTCGAATACGCCCTTCTAACCTATATCACTCTCCGGGAGACCATGCTTGTAGATCGTAAGGTGGGGGTTACCGATTTCGTGTATAACGCCTCCTCTATAGGCTTCTACTTTATATTCATTGGAATTTATTTGATTTATAAGAAAATAAATAGTTATATAAATTTAATAAATAAAATATGTCCTGAGAACGAAAAGCATGCGAGAACACCGCCCACACTCGCCGCAACACTACTACTACTCGGGCTACCATTAATACAGCTGCAATCCGAAGCGCTCAAAACCACAATAAGGACAAACACTTGCATATCTAAGGAACAGGCTGGTAAGCCTCCAGAATACTCCTACTCTCCCCCTGAAGACTCATCATCCATAACAGAGGATAGTGCTTCCCTGTAAATCTCGGCGCCATGAGCAATAACAGGCAGTAATAGCCTGGGCACTGATAGTACTACACGCTCATCAAGTATAACACGCCAGGTCCTCCCACACTCCTGGCACCAGGCTATGCCGAGCCTCTTACTCCTCTTACCGGTCATCACCCCCAACCTTAGCTTGTCAGTGTTCCCACAATAGGGGCATGTGAACGTGTCTGATACTCTCCACATAAACCCGCAGAAGGGGCAGACCATGTAGAAGGCGCCCTTATACCTCACCATAGTGCCGGATTCCGCACCGCAAACAGGACAGTAAGGGGTTATTCGCGCTTTCTCGCTTAGACCCTTCTGCTCGCTGTGCATAGCCTTGAGCCTCGCAACTGCCTGTATAACGATAAATGCTATCCTAGCCTGCTCGTCCTGGAGGTTGCCGTTTAGAAAAGTGTTAACCGCTTTCCTAGCGTCCTTAACGTTAACTTTGAACTCTCTTCCAACATCTCTTATAAGCTCGTCGAGGACGCCGTTTTCGGTTAACTCTCTGATTATCTCTTCGAGGTCTTTATCAAGGTCTATTATATTTTTAATATTATTAATTATATTTTTTTCAACATTCTCTATCTTCTCGGCGAGATCCACGTCTATAGACCCGCCGTGTAGTAGATGCTTATATCTCTCGTACGAATCCCTAAGCGATCCACGCACAACATCGCACCACGGCATCTACTGCAAGCCATAGCATATCAACCTTTCACCAGACGCGGTATAACGGAAACAATAATAATATTTTAAATATATTTATACTAATATGTTAGGCTGTTAAGAATACGTGCTACATCGTTAATAGTATACGCAATGTGTGGTAGGACCGCTATTCTTATGCCGGCATGCCGGGGGCACGTATAGAGTTTGTATCTCATCCTCTCTGCTCGCTCTAGTATCCGTGTTAATCCTTGCTCGGGGATTAGGCATAGTATAGGAGTCATTATCTCATGGACTAGCCGGTAGGAGCCTGACAGGTTATCTGCTAGGCTTCTCGATGCCTGCATGAGCTTCTCCGTTAACCCTTGCGGGCCTCCGTAGCGTTTTTCTAAAATGCTGAGAGCGGTTACGCCTGCCATTACAGTGCATCCCGGCCTTGTCCCGAGCAGGCCGAACTGCCTCTTGCTCGGGATATACGGGCTCTCGAAGAAAAGCTTGTCTAGCATGTCTTCGCTCCAGGTGAGAATTACTCCTAGAGGTATAGGTGCTTCAGGTATTTTGTGGAGATCCACCGCTACACTAACGATCACGCCGTCAGGCTGTAGCATGCGGCTGTGGCCTAAGCCGTTTGCTACGAAGCCTGCGAACGCGGCGTCTACGTGTATCGTGGCGTTTTTCCTTTCGGCTATTTCTCTTGCTTCAATGATAGGGTCTATGAAGCCCGTCTCGGTAGTGCCGTATGTTAAAACAAGCACTGTGTCACGGTCTAACCGGTCTTTCAACAGTCTAGGATCTGCCATGTAACCGCCGCGCGTGGGCAGTAGCTCTATTTTCATGCCAAGCAGTTTCGCAGCCTTTAGCACGCTATAGTGAACGGTATCGTATGCGACTATCCTCTTTTTGCCTAGATATTCCCTGTTGTAGTAGAGTGAGAGGATGTTTCCTTCTGTCGCACCACTGGTTATCCACCCCGGAAACTGGGTGTTTAGTGTGTACCTTCCTGTTTCCTGTACGATTCTTTGTATAGCTTCTTCGAGTCCGTCGTATGATTTGGGATCGCCACTGTTATAGTGGATGTACTTTGCGCATTGTTTGACTGTGTCCTCGTCGGGTGCTGGTATCATCCCGCCTATGACTTGCATCGGCTGTCGATACCTCCTTGTCTCCCCGTTTATGGTGAGGCCTGCTGGTAGAGTAATAAGCTTCCTTATAGTTATTTTAAAAATATTTTTAATAATAATTTATATTTAAGAAAATATATTGCTAAGCTATAGAGAAAACAATGGGTGCTATGAATCCAAAGAATACTATTAGCAGGGCCCCGGTGAGAAGCGACAGCCTCATGTCGCCCGGTACGACAACATCCGTTTCAACATCGGTAGCCATAATGTCCCGCGCCATTCTAATATAGAAGGCCGCGCTGATCGTAGTGTTTATGAATGATATAATGACTAGTATAATACTGAAGCCTGCGACAGCATAGAACATCAATATTTTACCCCAGAATCCTAGCATTGGCGGCAAGCCTAGAAGGCTCATCAGGAGGATCCCCACGCTCACCGCCGATATAGAGTCTCTAGACATTAGACCCTTGAGCCTTTCTATTCTCTCGGCAACGCCCGTGAGGGTGAAAAGTGGCGCTTTAGCTAGCCCATAGGCCACAGCTTGTACTGCTACGGCTGCCATAGCATAGTATGCTAGCTTCTCGTTGGACCCTGCAAAGTATGCCACAGCAGAGAGCGCGGCAAGTATGTAGCCCACCTGCGCTATAGCACTATAGGAGAGCATTATCTTCATGTCTCTGGTAGCGACTGCCGCTATATTGCCATAGAACATGCTTGCCACGGCTAGGACTCCCAGAACCAACGCGATATTCTTTGCGGCTGCAGGCGTGGCGAACGGGTATTTTACGAGTGTTAGGCCTCCCAGGCTCCCACCGCTTGCCAGATACACAACTCTTGCCAGTACGCCTATGAATGCTAGTTTTGTGACTCCTGCAACTAGGGCTACAACCCTGCCCTCCGCTTTGCCGTACACGCTTGGAACCCACCAGTGGAATGGGACCACTCCTATCTTGAAGCCGAGGGCTGCTATGAACGCTGCTATTGTGAGGCCGGATATCTTGTCTAGTGTTAGCGGGCTTATCTGGAGCCCCTGTAGTCCTTGTGCCGACGCTACAACGCTATTCCCGGTGAGCCAGACTAGTAGGAAGAGTGTGGCAACGGCTCCGATCATGATGTATCGTACCGCTGCCCCGCGGCTTTCCTTGTCTGGCGGGAGGGCTATGAACACGTAGTTTATGACGCTTACTAGCAACCATGCTGCTATTAGTGTGAGAGTGTCCGTTACGCCTGTTATTATGAAGGATCCGAATAGCACTAGGGGGAGGAGGCTGTAGTAGCCGGGGCTGCTCTCCCATATTAGCGGGTCTTTTCCTGCCCCTATAAGGGCGAGAGCTCCTGTGAGCGATATGCCTAGCAGTAGGAAGGCTGTGAACTTGTCGTGGACTATAAGGCCGTTGTAGTATTCTACTGGCCCGTCAATTGTTTTTAGTAACAATATGCCGCTGGCCACCGCGAACGATAGTATTGAGAGCCATGCTAGTACTCGTATAATGTTTGAGGTCCTCTTTCCGAGAGCAGCGACTACCGCGATAAGTAGTGCTAGCGCTACGGACAGGTAGTTTAGAGCTAGTACACTGTCCATCCCGTTCATCTCATATCACCCCCACGCGATGTAGAGGTATAGGAGTACTAGCGCCGCGAAATACAGGTATAGCATGAGGTAGTAGTCGGTCTTACCTCTATGGAGGCTCCTGATACCTGCCGCGGCTAAGACGAAAAGCGCTGGGAGAGCCATATGGTAGGCGATATCCAGTATGTTGTTGAACCCTGCCAGTATTAGTGAGAGGCCTGCGAATCCTCCGACTATGAATATGTATATGAGCGAGTTAATATACCACCTATCGAAGAGGAAGTCGTGAACGGCTCTCGCTATAGTGCTCCTTTCCAGTATCCTGTCGAAGTCTATTTTCGCGGGCACGTAGAGGTACCATACAATGGCCAGGCTTACTCCTACCCAAGCGAGCGTGCCCAAGGTCTTAGCGCTCGTAACAGCAATAGTGAAAGCCTGTTTCACCTCATCCAGGGGTACTTGCACTGCTAGGGTCTCAGATATTCCCTTTGCAAGGCCAGGATACACCCATACCCATGCAAGGCCGAGCGCTAGGGCTGTGAGGCTCAGCAGTAGGTAGGGTATTAGCATTAGCGGTGGAGCCTCGTGGGGATGACCGTGTGTCTCCTTCTTTGGCGGGAGATGCATTACCCTGAGTATCATTCTCAGCGTGTAGGCTGCTGTTAGGCCCGCGGTTAGCGCGCCGAGAGCCCAGTCCCAGACTAGGCCTGCTTCCTCTGCAGATTTGAGTGTTAGCTCTTTGCTGAAGAAGCCGCTCAGCGGGGGTATAGCCATTAGGCTTAGGCCTGCTAGCCACATTGAGAGTGCTGTTAGCTTCATATACTTAGCATAGTTACCCATGTGGTCTATGAACCTGCTATGGGCGACGTGGATGAGCCATCCTGCTATGAGGAATAGTGCGGCTTTGAATATTGCGTGGCTCATGAGGTGTGATAGGCCTGCTGCGACGCCTAGAGCGGCGGCCTCGTTGGCTTTCGACACTATGTAGCCTGCAGCGGCTACTCCGAGGAACATGTATCCTAGCTGGCTGGCGGTCGAGTAGGCTAGTATCAGTTTTAGCTCGTTCGATACTAGTGCCATTGTCGCCATCATGAACGCGGTTATCGCTCCGAGGCCAGCCATAATGTAGAAGTAGCTCTGGAGCTGCGCCGCTACTACATGGCCTGCCGCTGCTCCTAGGAGGAATATTGGCGCCATTCTCAGCATGAAGTATACTCCGGCTTTCACCATTGTAGCGGCGTGTATTAGAGCGCTTACCGGTGTGGGGCCGGTCATTGCCGTTACAAGCCATTCCTGGAAGGGGAACTGGGCGCTTTTTGCTAGTGCTCCCATGCTGAAGACTATGAGGAGCGCTGTTAGTGATCCTTTGGTCGCGAGCTCCACTATCCAGTGTGTGTTGGCCGCTAGTAGTGGTATGCTGAACGTGTGTGTCAGCAGGTATATGGCGCTCATACCTATTAGGAGTCCAATGTCTCCTATCCTGGTGAACATTAGCGCTCTAACACCGCTATGGCTCGGCTCGAAATACATTGGCACGCCTAGAGCTTTTCTTCCTGGCACGCCAACCCAATATTCCTCCTCATCAGTATACCAGTGGCCTATTAGCGCGTAGCTCGCGAGGCCTGTGCCCTCCCAGCCTATGAACATGAGTACTAGATTATCGGCTGTCACTAGCAGTAGCATGCTTGCAACGAAGAATGTGAAGAAGAAGAAGTATCTTTGTACTCCCCAGTCTCCCCTCATATATTCAACGCTATACACTGCGATTAGGAAGCTGAGAACGCTTACTATGACCGCCATTATGGCTCCTAGACCGTCAAGGTATACTCCTATTTTGATGTTAAGCCAGGGTACCCAGTTAGTGTTCGACGCCCCGTATATTGGCCCTTCCTTGAGCACCTTGTAGAGCGCGTAAACAGCTACTAGGGCTCCGAGTCCTATGCTCGTCACTGCACCCCAAGAGTATATCTTCTCGTTCCTGACCCCCACGAAGAACAGTATCGCTAGGATTGCTGCCCCCAGATAGGGGATCCCCCATATGAGGGCCCAAGGCATTAAACCGCTATTCGGGTTAACCATTGCGCTTGCCGCGAACATTGCCTGCCACCCCCTATTTACCCTAACAAACTAATAATCTGCTGCGAGGCTGTCTTGAGCGGGGCCATGAGCGGGGCTATTCCTAGGAATAGTAGTACGCCTAGGACTGCGAGGATTACAACGGTGGTCTTGAACCCGTCAAGAACTTCGTGCTTATAGCCCTCGCGCGGCCTCCCGTAGAACACTTTCCTCATAGTGATAAACGCGTAGCCCGCGCTAACACCGTAGGCTAATAACAACATTGTGGCCACTAGAATCACGTTACCCGTATTGACAGCCGGGTACGCTTTTACCACGCCAATCGTGATTAGCAGTTCGCTCCACATTCCTAGTGTGGGCGGCATTCCGACTAGGTGCATGAACCCTAATAGTGCTGCCGCGGCGGTGAAGGGGTAGTATTTTGCGAGTCCCCCCATTCTAGTCATATCTCTTAGTCCGTGCTCCTCTGTTATGAAGACTCCGGCTACCATGAAGAGGACTGCCTTTCCTATCGCATGTGTTAGATAGTGTAGTATTGCGCCTCCAATACCGTAGGCCGTCAGGGTCGCAATCCCTAACAGGAGGTATCCCATCTGGCTAACGCTGGAGTACGCTAGGAACCGCTTGAAATCGGTCTGTCTCAATGCTACGAGACCGCCGTATATTATTGTTGATACTGCCAGGAGTATGAGGTATCCGTGTATTGACTTGAGCTCTGCAGGGAAGAGTGGAAGGACGAATCTCACGATAGCATAGCCTGCAAGCCCGATAAGGTTTGGCGATAACAGGGCGCTTACAGGTGTTGGGGCTTCGGCGTGCGCGTATGGGAGCCACATGTGTACTCCTAGAACAGCCATCTTTATGAATAGCCCTAGAAGCATGACCCCCGCTACGATTCTGGCAGCGGATCCCAGCAGCTCGTCTGCAGGGCTGACGTATGTGACTTTGCCGGAGACTATTCTTACAACGTCTAGGCTGTGCGCGTAGTGCCCGTAGACTAGGGAGCCTGCTATGAAGAGTGCGCCTGCAATATGAGCCCAGATGAAGTAGAGGAGCGCGATCTTCTTCCTATCCCCGTATCCATAATATGCTATCAGCAGGAATGAGCTTATCAGGCTGATTTCGAGGAAGAAGTAGAATTCCAATAGGTTGCTTGATAGGCCCATTCCTAGCATCGCGACAGCGAAGACGTTATAGAGGAAGAAGAATCTTCCTAGCCCTGGAGGGTTCTCACCCTCTTCCCTCATTTCTTCTATCCTTGTCGCCATGTACTTGTAGGCGTATACTGCGACGAACGCTGTTACAAGCGATACGCCGACCACTATAGGGGCTGATAGGCCGTCCATGAAGAGGTAGAATGTTCCTAGCCCGTACTTCTCAAGATGCAAGACCCAGGGATCCACAACCCCGTTGCTAACAGCGTTTACTGCCCAATAGTAGGCGGTTGCTATCATCGGTATGATTAGTGTCAGGGCGGATAGCCATGATATTGCCCGTCCATGCTTTTCACTGGCGAACAGTGCTACTATGCCTACGAGTACGGGGAGGACTAGGCTTATATACCATATAGGTATCCCTGCATACATTATTTTACACCCCCTCTTCTTCCAGGCTTGATGATTCTAGGGATTTCGCGACCCTGTAGTATGCCGCTATGACCGATACGAGCACTATGACCTCGCCGGATACCACCGAGATTACGATTATTCCTACCGCTGTTAGTAGGGCGGGCTTAAGGGAAGACATTACAATTATAAATAATAAAACAGCATTAAACAGTACTTCTATCGATAGCATCTGGCGGATGAAATTCCTTGAGTACGTCATGCCATATGCGGCTATACCTGTGAGGAATGCTCCAGTAACTAGGGCTATGCCCGCCACGCTTGAATCCACTAGGCTCACTAGCGTTCACCCCCTCCTGGCTATCGAGATAGCTTCTACCAGGGTAGCTGCAAGCGCTAGGAGAATTATCCCAACCACGGCCTCATGGCCCTGGAGAAGCTCTCCTGCAACACTGCCTGAACTGATAGTGCCCGGCCTGGTGAATCCTAGATACGCCGTTACAGTTGCCGCTAGCAGGAATATTGCCGTACCTACTGCGCCCGCTGTGAAGAAGCCCTTCCATTCCTCTCTAGGCTCGGGGCTCTTGCCTCCCAGCATTGAGACTGTTATTATGATAAACATCACTGCTGCCCCAACATAGACTACTACTAGGAATGCCGCAATGAGATAGTAGCCTAGGATCGCTATCATGAGCGCGTTAAGCATCCCCAGCACTGCCAGACTACTGCTCGAATATACCAGGTCTTCCCCTCTCACAACTAGGAATGCTACGAATACCATGAACGCCCCCGTTATAGCCGCCATAAAGGGTAGGTATGTTTCGAGGCTCATTGCTCTCCACCCTCAACCCTCACTTTTACGAGCCCCTTCTCCTCATCGATAATATAGCGGACAGGGATCCCCTCCTTGGCTGTGGGATGCTCTGGAGCCTGCTGGAATGATTCTAACGTCTGGTCCATCTCCTCCATATTATCGAAAACAACATCGTGATAGTTAACATGGTGCAGGGCCTCTGTAGGACAGACATCGACACAGTAGCCACAGAAGATACACCTGTTATAGTTTATAACGGGCCAAAGCTTCATCCTCGTCTTCCCTGTTTTGGGATCCGTGTATGGCCTGCGTATCAGCTTCATGGCCGCGGCAGGGCATATCCTGGCGCAAGAGCCACAGTTAATACACTTTTTAGCGTTGAGAACTATGAAGCCCCTGTAGTTTTCTCTGAGTTTTATGTATTCTTTCGGATATATCAGGGTGCTCCGCTTCGGGTCGAAGAAGTATTTTACGCCTATAGCTATGGCTTCAATGTTGCCCTTGAACCTCTTGAATATTCCCCGTCCCGGGGGAACGGTTTTCTCCGCGAATTCTACAGGCATTACCCTTACACCTCCGGAGGGGGCCTAGTATATGCCCAGGTATGCGAGGGCTAGTGAGAGGCCGAAGCCTGCCACGGCTAGGGGGAATATGTATTTCCACGCTATATCGAGAGCCTGGTCGAGCCTGTACCTCCCATAAACCGCTCTTAAAAAGCTGAATATCATCATTAGTATTGTTGCTTTAATAAATACTACTATTGACGGTATGAGATATCCTGAAACAAAGCCGGGCCCAGGAGTGTAAGGCCTCCATCCCCCAAGGAATACCAGCGCAATTAGAATACTGTACACCATCCTCTTCAGATATGCTGCACCCATGTTGATACCATAAACGAGCCCGCTGTACTCGGTATACGCGCCTGCAACCACTTCATGCTCAGACTCCGGTATCTCGAAGGGGAACCCGCTTGTTGATAGGAGCACACCTATCAACGCTGCGAGTAGGGCCAACGGGTTCAGGAGGCCGAGCCACTTTCCTCCAGCCTGAGCCTCCACTATCTTGACGAGATCAAAGGAGCCTGTGGCGGCGCTAGCAGAGAGGAACGAGACCATCACTATTAGCTCGTACGCGGTTATAAGGTAGGCTTCTCTCATACCGCCTATCAGGCTAAACTTGTTGTTGCTGGCCCATCCCGCTACGATCACGAATATTGGGCTGAGAGTTATGAGCGCTAGCGCTACTATGAGACTATACCTCATACCTATCGGGAAGTAGCTTGCATTACTGGTGAAGGGCATCGCGACTACCGGCAATATTGAGAGTATGAGTGCTATTAGGGGAGCCATAATGAATGGCGCCACATCAACGGTTTTCGGTATTATTATTTCCTGGAACATGTATCTCATCAGGTCTGCTACGAGCTGTAGGCCGCCTGCTATGCGGGGGGAGACGTGGTAAGGGCCTATTCTCCTCTGAACCCTGGCCGCTGTTTTCCTCTCAAACCATATGATAAAGACCACTACTCCTAGAGGTAGTAGTAGTCCGAGTACTATGAGCTGCCATAGGGGAGGCCATATTATTATCTTAATTATATCACTAATTATCGGACTCATAACCGCCCACCCCTCTCACCTATCGGCCTCCGGAGGGAAGTAGTCTATGCTCCCGTATATCGCGGGGAGGTCCATCACGCGATGACCGGGAACAATATACTTGTAAACTAGGGCGTTCCTAGCGCTTGCACTATGAATCCGTATCCTGTAAGGCTTGTTCCCGCCGTCACTCTCAACATAATAGGAAATCTCTCCTCTAGCAGTCTCCCCCCTCTCGTATGCCTTGCCCTGGGGGATCTTCATTATTGCCATGACCGCTCCGAGCTTGACGCGGCCTGTTTCCTGGAATATCTTCTTGTAGAGTGGCGGGGCGGTCTTCCAGAATCGCTCGTGCATAACAGGCTCCCTAGGGTGTTTGTCTAGCCAGTCGGCTACCTGTTCGAGAATGCGTAGGCTCTGCAGTATCTCCTGCACTCTCTGGTGTACTCTTGCGTACGCGTCGCCCTCCTGGAAGACGGGTATTTCGAAGTCTAGCTCGTCATATACCTCGTAGGGATGGTTCTTTCTAACGTCGTATCTGACCCCGCTTGCCCTGAGGTTAGGTCCTGTTATTCCGAGCTCTATTGCAAGGTTTCTCGGTATGACTCCGACGTCCTCAAGCCTCGCCCGTATGACAGGGTTGTCCACGAAGATTTTCCTGTAATCCTCAAGCCTCCTACGCATATACCTTATCGCTTTCCTAAGAGAGTCAGTGAACCCCTCAGGAACGTCCCTTCTAACACCACCAAATACCGGGTAGGTGTGGGTGAGTCTTGCACCGGTAAGCCACTCGGCAAGCTCTACCCACACCTCTCTGTCGCCGAAAGGCCACATGTACATTGTCGAGTGGCCGAGGAACACTCCGAAAATTCCAAAGCCGTATAGGAATGCCGCTATCCTGTTGATCTCACATAAGAGCACACGCAAATATTTGGCTCTCAGCGGGGCCTCGATGCCTAGCAGTTTCTCCACAGCCCTGACATAGGGTAGGGTTACGTTGCAAGCATCATGTATCGCCATTCTTTCGAACAAAGGTATCGCCTTGATCCATGCTCTTCCCTCGGAAAGTTTTTCCATTGTCCTGTGAACATAGCCCATATCCGGCTCGGCCTCAACAATAATATCTCCATCTATTCTTATTATTATTCTCATATGCCCGCTTCCAGGATGCTGTGGCCCGATAAATACTTCGTACAGGTCCTTCCCTATCTTCCTACTCCACATTCCAGGTATCTTGAGATCGTTAAACCCAACATTACCCCTAACGATACCACTCAACAGCGATCACCTCTTCTTCTCCACCTTTATTTCCGGCTCTTCCCTCACAATGAAGTCCTTCCTCAACGGCTTCTGTTCAGCGACAGGTGGTGAGAGGAGTAGTGGCTTCAGATCCGGATGGCCTTTGAATATTATTCCAAAACCCTCGTATACTTCTCTCTCCTGGAACTCTGCAGAGGTATAGATGTCCGCTAAGGAGACTGTTTCGGGCTTGTCCCTTGGAATATCATATGCTAACCCTACGATATAATATGATAAATCAAAATTATTATAACTACTAAGATTATATATTATCCTGAACCTGCCCTCCTTCATATAGTCGACAGCAGTAACATCCTTCACATGGTCGAAACCGGCCTCCTTCATTCTAGCTGCAGCTTCACGAATACTGGAGGCATCAATCTCAACCTCGATATAATCGTTTCCTTTCCAAATTTTAACATCCCTAACCATGTCGCCCAAGACGCGGCGTACCAGGTCTACAACCTCCTGAGGCTCCATCGCGCTACCCCCTCCACCAGGAGCATAGATCCTCCTTAGGCATCACGTACTCCTTATCGGGCCTCCATCCCTCCTCGACAAACTTCGAGGCTATCTGCTTCTTCCTCATCTTCCTCTGGAGCTCGATAATAGCCCTAGCGACAGACTCCGGCCTCGGTGGGCATCCTGGAATGTAGACGTCGACTGGGACAACCTGCCATGGCCTTACAATATTATAACTATTATAAAATATTCCCCCGTCTAGAGCGCAGGCCCCCATAGCGATAGCGAACTTGGGCTGAGGCATCTGCTCCCATACTAGCCTGAGAGCGCACGCCATCTTTTTCGACACTGTTCCCTCAATTATTATCATGTTAGTCTGCCTAGGCCCAATCCATGGAAGGGCTCCGTGCTGCTCGTTATCGAATCTCGGGCTCCACGCGGCCGCGAACTCGCATCCGCAGCAGCTCGTTGTTAGGTGTACAGGCCATAGGGAAAATGCTGTGCCCCAGTCGACGAGCTTTCCAAGCTTCAAGTCGCCAAGTAGGAGTTTGCGGGCCCTCCTAGCGCTAACGTTGATGTTCCCCACGTAGGCCCTTCCTTCCGGGCTCTCCCCGCTCATACACACCACCTTCACATCACAGGATTGCATAACCTTCTAGTCTAGGATCCAGGATTCTACACGTCTAGCCTCTCGAATCGCATAGAATAATAGTGGAGTATATACCGCGACGAATATTGCGTAGATCTCTATGAACCTGCCTAGCATACTTCTTGGCGTTGTCGCCAGGAACGCGAGGATTATTGCTGCCGGCTCGACCGCGAGGAACATTATCAGGTAGCCGAGATACTGCATTGATACCCTTTGTCTCGCCTCAGGATATTTTGATGGGTTAGCAGCGTCGAATCTTTCATATTTCCACTTCTCCTTCTCCACGATATCGGGGCGAGCGCTAGTAATCTTAATTAGGAGAATTACCACTGCGCCCATTACTATAATCAGTATAACCGGTAGTATCACAAGCGCTGTAGACGCCTTGGCAATCGCGTCACCCAGTAGCTCCATCATACCAGTATCACCACGGCATTACCGGGGTGACCCCCATTTTTCATAGATAAACCGAGATCCCCTAATATTCAACTGGAAACACACAGAAGTATATACTAGCTCGGGAGTCGCTCTACTTGAACGGCCGCAAAACAGTAGTAGAATATAGAAAATTAAAACAAAAATATGAATAATTATCGTTTAAAATAATACTAAATTAAAAATATGTTGGCCCGCTAATACGGGCCTACCAGATCGTTTATCTTGGGCGGGCTCGGCGGTAGGCCTTTCCTCTGTCTTATCTTGCGTATTAGCTCGTCAAGCATTGAATCGGGTACAGGAGCCCACCTGCTGAACTCGATGCCCCAGAATGCTCTGCCTGCCGTGGCCTTTCGCAGCTCCTCTGCAAGGTCGAAGCTCTCGGAAACGGGTACTTCAGCTATAACCCTGGCCATCATGCCCTGGCTTAGCACTTCTAGTATTCTGCCGCGTTTCCTTGCTATTACGCTTGCTATCTGGCTTACGAACTCCATTGGCGTTCTAATATCTAGCTTCTGGAGAGGCTCCAAGAGTGTTGGCCTCCCGCTGAGTATGCCTGCCCAGATAGCGTTCTTGACAGCGGGGTATATCTGTCCTGGGCCTCTGTGGACCGGGTCCTCGTGTATTACTGCATCGTGCAGGACTACTTTTACTCCCCTGACCGGCTCGGCTGCTAGTGGTCCCTCTTTTACTGCGAGCCTGAATGCTGCGAGTATCGTGTCTTTCACTTCTCTTAGGTGCTGTACACCGCTCGTTTTGTCGACGAATACGTTGATTCCCTCGTCGATAGCCCATATCTTTCTGGCCTCGTCGTAGTCCCATCCCGCCTTGTCTCTGAGTATCTTAGCTCTCTCCTTGGGATCCTGGTTCTCCGTTACTATACCCTTCTGGATCAGGTCTATGGTCTCCTCGTTCAACGGTTCAACGCTAATGTAGAACTTGTTGTGCTTGTTGGGGCTCTTACCCTCGTAAACAGGGCTCTTGGAGCGGACGGTCTCCCTGTATACTACTATTGGCGGGCTGGCTTTCACCTCTATACCATACCTCTCCTTTAGGAGTGTGAGGGCTATCTCGAGGTGGAGCGGTCCCATACCGCTTATTAGATACTCGCCTGTCTCCTCGTTTATTTTCACGACCAGGTTTGGATCCTCTATTGTGAGCTTCCTGAGCGCCTCTATCATCTTGGGTAGGTCCTGTATTCTTGTTGGTTCTACCGCTATAGTTACGACCGGCTCGCTGACATAGTGTAGCTGTTCGAACGGGGCTGCCTCGTCTATCTTGGACGGGTCAATAACGGTCTCTCCGGCCCTAACATCCTCGAGTCCGGCAATCGCACCTATGTTGCCTGCAGGGATCCTCTTAGTTATCTCTCTGAACGGTCCCATGTAGAGGCTTACCTGCAGTATGCGTCCCTTCTTGCCAGCCGTTAGGAGGTATACCTCCTTACCCGGTTCTAGCGTGCCCGAGAAGACCCTGCCTGTCGCTACTAGGCCTGTCTTCTCAACCCTGACGTCGTTCACGAAGAATACTAGGGGACCGTTAGGATCGGCCTCTAGCATTGCCCTGCCTATTTCACTGTTGAGATCGCCTTTCCATATTTTCGGTATCCTATACCTCTGGGCCTCTCTAGGGTTAGGAACGAACCTTACTACCATATCAAGTATTGTCTCATGCACGGGCATCAGCTTGGCGAGTTTCGCTATCTCCGCCTTGTCCTCCGTCTCATACGCCTGGATTATCTCCTTGAATGTTATACCTTTCTTCTTAACCATTGGTATGCTGATCCCCCACCTGTCCTTGGCGCTGCCAAAAGCAACGGTACCCTCTGCAGGGTTCAGCTTCCATTTCTTCCTGAACTCTGGCTCCGCGTACATGTCTATCAAGTTATTGACATCACGTATTATCTCTACGAAACGCTGCTGTATCTGCTCGGGGCTGAGTTTCAACTCCTTTATCAGTCGGTCAACCTTGTTTATGAAGAGGAGTGGCCTCACACGCTCCTCTAAAGCCTGCCTTATAACGGTCTCAGTCTGCGTCATTACACCCTCAACAGCATCTACAACGACTATAGCCCCGTCGAGCACCCTGAGGCTCCGGGTAACCTTGCCCGAGAAGTCGACGTGGCCTGGAGTGTCGATCAGGTTAATAACGTAAGGTTTACCGCCATACTCGTGGTATAGGCTTATGTTAGCCGATTTGACCGTTATTCCTCTCTGCTTCTCGACGTCTAGGAAGTCTAGAACTCTAGCTTCTCCCGCGATTCTTTCCGATATTATTCCTGCAGCAGCTAGTAGGCTGTCGCTTAACGTTGTTTTACCGTGGTCTACATGAGCGATAATGCCTATGTTCCTTATCTGCTCAATATTACTCATTATTTTTTCTACTTCAGAGACTACTTTAACTCTGGCACCCATCACAGGTTCACCTATACTCCTCCTGGATGGCCTAGGATACCGGGCGGGTTAATAAGACTTTTAAACTAGGGGGTGAGCCCCCTAATTTATCATTCAACATATAAAAATTAATAATATATCTAGTCATTATTCTTTTTGTCTCTAGTAGTAGTGAAGTCTTCAAGTGTAAGCCTCCGATTCCTATTTTTCGCCTCTTTCTTCGATGCTCCATATTTATACTTTATATTTAATATTTTTATAATATTTTCGGCTTTTTTCTCACCTATACCATCTATACGGGAGAGCTCTGAAAGGCTAGTATTACAGAAAGCCTTTATAGTACCGTAATACTCGAGTATTCTCTCCGCAGTTTTAGGCCCAATATTAGGAAAAGACTGTATAATATATAACTGCCAGGACCTGATATCACCGATTTTTGGTTTCTTATGCATAACAACAGGCGCTCTACCACTCCTCTCAACCCGACGCACAATAGCCTCTATAATATATGCTGTCTGGACGGGAGAATCACTATAGAGCAGGCGTGCCCCATATTCTATAGACAGGGAAACCATAGCCGAGAGGATCTGCTTCTGCCTGCTCCTATACCTTCTAATACGTGTAGGGTCGCCCTCAATAATGTATATCACGAGGGGATACGATTCGCTCAGCCTCTTTGCCTGGTCGAAAAGTCTCCCGTCGAACAGGCTGTGAGCGAAATCGTACGCGCTCTTCCTCTCTATAACAATTTCGTTCGAAACGAGGTAGTCTCCAACACTAAGGTTCTCCCTAATAACAGGTATCCCCGAAGCCTCTAACATGCTCGGTATGCCGCTCTTCTCCTCTCTATAGTCAGCATAGACGGGGATCCTAGCAATCTTACCCTGCTCCTCCAATCCTTATACCCCTTCAGGACTCCTAACCCTGTCCTCCTAGTTCCCTGTTTCTCGTACAAATCCTACCAATTTTTCCTGGCAGGGATACTCCAAGCTCTCTCGCCACGAGCTCGGCAGAATAGTTCTGGCCCCGTATCTCCGCCATGGCGGCGGCGGGATGACCTCCCCCCTCGCCACCATACTTTTCTGCTATATAACTTGCAAGGCTCGAGGCTTCTATCCCATTGTCTAGGGCCCGCTTCGAAACTCGAATTGAAACCCTGACTCCCTCCCTAGTATCTCGTGCTACAATCGCAACGTCGCTCCCAGCCTCAAGCATTGCTCGTGCGGCTGAAGACTCGAAGCTGCCTACATATGACACGGTTACCAGTATGTCCTTACATGCGCGTCCGAGTATCATCCTTGAGAGTGCTTTGAGAACCGCTATTCTCTCGCTCGTATCGGGCTCTTTAACGCTCCTACCAGTTCTAGCGATAAACTCTGGGTTCGCGCCCAGGGCGTGTAGGAATGCTAGCGCCTCGAAAGTGAAAATCCCTACTGTCCTGGCCCCTCTAGTGTCGCTCATTATTCCCGCGTACAGGATGTTAGCGGTTTTTGGCGTGAAAGAAAAGTCTAGCCCCCACCCTATAGCAGCCACTATTTCGCTAGTGGACGCCGCATCTGTAATTATGATAGGTATCTCAGCTAGGTGTCTTATGGTCGACTCTTTATGGTGGTCTACAGCTATAACTGTGGCTTTACGCGCCTGGTTCTCGCAGACGCCTACCTGATACGGGTTGGCGACGTCGACAGTAATTACCGGGTTCTCACTATCGCATTCCTCCCGCCATTCTCCGACGCCTAGGCTTTCCAGGAGGGTGCGTGCGCTCCTATTTGGCCCTTCGGGGAATACGATCCTTGGCTCTACGCCGTACCCCTTTGCCAGTTCCGCTACTCCGAACGCTGCGCCTACCGCGTCTAGATCCGCGTTCCTGTGAGCTACTATGTTTATTCTTCTCCCCCTTAGTTTCACTATGGCCGAGGCGAACAATACTGACAGTCTTAATGCCAGCTTCCATTTCGAATACGCGTCTAGCCTCATCTATAGCCTCCTCCAATAGTAATGCTAGTTTCGGAGTATTCCTACGCCTAGCGGCTACATCTACTACTAACTTTACCGGTCCTTCCTCATCGTATACGAGTGATAAGCTTGCTGTATAGAAGGATGCGGCTCCCGGCAGTTTTTCCTGTAAAAACGAGATAAGAGCTGTATTCGCCTTCTCGAGGGCTCTAATAAGCCTCTCTTCAGCCGCCAACAGGACCTGCCCCTGTACCAGCGGCTCCAAGCATCTTCTTTATCTCCTCTAGAAGCCTCGTTATATCTTCTGAGAGCTTCTTCTCCTGCGCCTCCAACGCTTTAAGCTTAATCTCCAAATCTTCTTTCTTCTCCTCGAGCTCTTTAACGAGGTCTTGCTTTGCAACTCTAACTAGGACGAAGCCCTGGAGCTTGTAGACCTCTGCGTCATCAGGCAGCTTGGAAAGCTCGTCAAGTAAAGCCTTAGTCTCCTCTAGCGCGGCCTGTGTAAGCACTTTCTCCTGCGCTATTTTCGAGAGCGTCTCCCTAAGCTTCAAGTATTTCGTATATTTAGCCTCGACCTCGCGGGGCACCTTCTCTACCATCCCGTCTAACCCCTCCATACTACGCATGGACCCCCTCGGCATTATAAGCTAACCCGCGCGCTGGCGCCCACTAGAGAGGAGTACGCTGCGTGCAGTAGGAGGAGGTAGCTGTTGGATAGCGCTCTAAGCCCTGAGAGGTCGGCTGACTCTATGATTATAGAGATACAATCTCCATCACGCGTGATCTTGACGGTCCCCTTCTCGGGTGCCGACTGCCCCTCCTCGGCCTTCAACGCTTCATATATAGGCTCGGTATACTCCTCTAGGCATATCTTGAAGAGAGCCTTCATCATGCCCCACCAGTCTTCTTTATCATCTGCTTTGGCCTTGCAAGCACAATTCTCGGCCCGACAATCATGTTCTCAAAGTAAAAATCAACCTTAACGGTTCCAGCGTCTAAAGGTATTGGCCTGACAACTACCGGGGTTCCCTTATAGTTATGGGGGGTAAGTCTCCCGTTAAACGCTAGAGCTATAGCATCGGCGAAATCATAAGTGTTAGGGTCGAGCAGTTTAGGATCGACAAGCAAGTAGTCGGCTCTTCGAGCAATGTTGCCAGGCGTTTTGGTCTTCCTGTCTCTCGATAGTGTCACACCCTTAACTATAAACGATACAATATTCTCCAGCTTGAACCCCTCTCCTTCTTTTACAACCGAGTACGACCTGATAATACCCGGGTTTCCTCTCCTGTCAGCCACTATAATGACTCTCGACGCGCCAAGGTTCGCTGCGTCGAGCGCGAGATCTTTCATTGACAGGTGTCCCCTGGTAATTCTAATGCTGCCGGGGATAACGCTTACGAGATCTTTAACGAAAGATCTTATTCTCCTGTTCGGGCGCCTGCTCGTGGTTACTAGTATTTTCACATTTTCTTCCAAGACTGGACCCTTGTCTTCGTCAGACTAGTGGAAGTGTAAAAGTGAAGTGGAATAAAATTATTTAACAATATATTTTTTAAAGTAAGATGCTAGCCCGCTGCGAGGCGTGTATGCGGCGCCAGCCCAAACATTGCCGCACTTTTTACACTTCCAAATGCCAACGGACACGCGGACGACAGTTCCCTCCGCCCCGCAGAAGGGACACACATGGGGCCCCTGTTTTTTCAGGAGAACGTCCCTGACACGCTTTCTAACACTGACACCATATCTGGGCCCGTAGCGGCCGACAGGTCCGACTATTTTTGTCCTCCTTCCCATTACTATTCCCCCACACAGCCAATCATTGTCTGGAGTCTAATTAACTGTTTCCCTGCAGTTTCTTCAGTATCGGTATTTCCCGGTCTTTGAATGCCTCCTTTAGAGCTTCAAAGTACGTTTTCGATGACTGTCTGGCAATGTCTATCATTTTTAGAAGCTCGCTCTGAGTTATGCTTCCTGGCCCGGCTTTTTGGACTCCAACTATCCTGCCATTCTCGTCGAACGCCACGAAGAGTCTCACGTCCGAGACTACCTCCTCCTCGAGATTGGGATCGACAATGTAGATGTCGCCTATTTTCGCTACCGTAGTGCTGACAACTACATGGTTTAGTTTTAGCGGGCCCTGATACTTGTCTTTTAATACCACTATTTCACCTGTCTCCAACTCCTCGAAATCCGGTAGTTTGGCGTCCATGAGTGCCGCCATTGCGGCTAGCATGCTAGCATCGTAAAGGTTCCCGTCGTAGTCTAGAACATAGATGTCTACGAAGACTACCCAGACCTTCTCTCCCTCCCTTATTACCAGGGACTTCCTGTCGACCGCGTTCACCTCTCTCAGGCTACGATCAACCACTCTTGCCAGCTCTATAGCGTTCTCGTCGGGCGGGCCCGGCTCGAAGTAGGGCGAGGCTACGGGCACATACTCTGCGTTTACGGTTAGCACTCCCTCGTCTGGCGTATCTCTAAACGGTGTGCCAACATCTATCTTTACACCTACCAGAACCTGCGTGTTCCCCAGTCTTACCAGCGCGCTGCCCTCGGCTTTCTCAACCACTCCCGTCTGTATCTGTATGCTTCTCGGCGATACTAGGTCTCGATTGCCTGTTCTCAGCCCTTTCGCTAGTAGAGAGTAGATCGTCTGCTTCTTGAGCTCCGAGACTATAGGTATCCTGTAAGGTGTGAGGCTCACTTCTCATCCCCCTCCTTCTCGGCCAGATACTTCCTTCTTAGAACCTCTTTCTCCATCTCGACTATTTTCTGGATAGCATTGTACGCCATTGTCGTGGCTTTCTCGATCTCCTCCCGGGTCAGCACCCCGTTTAACTGGAAAAGCGTTATCCTCCCAATATCGGGAGCGGCCGCAACCGGCATGTCGGCTTCCCCGTTGCCGTCTTCCAACTCGTCGATATCCAATACTAGGACGCCGTCAACCTTGCCTACCGCTACTCCTCCCACGAGCGCTTTCATCGGTATTCCAGCGTCTGCTAGGGCGAGCGAGGCGGCTGTTATCGCGGTCGTTCTCGTGCCCCCGTCGGCCTGTAGCACTTCTAGGAATATGTCTATGCTTGTCCTCGGGAACAGGTTTGTTAGCACAATATCTTCGAGCGCTTCTCTTATTACCTTTGAAAGCTCTATTTCCCTCCTGCTTGGGGCCGGGCTCTTCCTCTCGCTTGTCGAGAATGGAGCCATATGGTAACGGACCCTGAGTACCGCTCTGTCCGGGAGCAGTACAAACTTCTGTATGGGTTCTTTCGGGCCATATACCGCAGCTAGCACGTGGGTTCTCCCGAACTTTACTAGCGCCGAGCCGTCGCTGTTTGCTAGCACCCCAACCTTCATCTCTATAGGCCTTAGCTCGTCCGGCTTGCGGCCATCGTGTCTTAACCCGTTCTCATCTATTAATTTTATTCCTTTTTTACCGCCCATTTTATTTCACACCCCTGACAAGCTTGAGCTCGTTAATATACTTGCGCACTTTCTCCGTAAGACCTGAAGTATGGGCCTTCTCTTCGATCATCTTTACTGCTGCCGCCACTATCGGTTCCATATCCTTGTTCGCACATTTAACGTGTATCCTCCCGTTAACCGCGACGAAAATATCGCATCCTGTCTCGGTCTTGAGCATGTCAAGCATGCTACCCTTCCTACCGATAACCCTAGCAACCTTTGCAGGCTGTATCTCTAGAATCTTACCCTCAGTTATTTTTCCGAGCCCCTCCTCCCTGACCGTTAGCAACGGGTTTCTCGCCCTGTCAAAAGAGACAACCTTAGCCTTAACATAATCGCCGACCTGCAAGTATTTCACCAGCTCGTCCTGCTGGGGGTTGAACGGCCTGCCCAGAAAGTCTTGGGCGTTCAGAACAGCCACGTATGGACTGTTGATATCAACGTACCAGTTCATAATCGCGACACTACTAACAAGGCCTATAACAATGTCTCCAGGCTTCGGGACATAGATCGTTTGGAGCGGTACGAAAACAGGCTTCTCTTTCTCCTCCAAGATGCCAACAACCGCGGCGACAACTTTCCCGTCATACTCGTAAACATAGCTAGGATCTTTCACTATAACGCCCTCTGGCAGGCGTTCTCCCGGGACAACTATGCGTTTCCCTTCCAGCGACACGCCTACTTCACCACCTTCACATCAATCTTCGCCTGGCCTCTGGTGAGGCTTTGGAGCTTAGAGACCACCTCAACCTGGGAGCCCGCAGGTATTTCGAGTTCCACGTGGAGAGACCCGTCGCTCCCCCAGTCCACCTTCTTGACCTCGCCAAGCCTCTTTAACTCTCTATAAACCCTGCCGGAGAATGCTGGCGGTATCACTGCTCTCACAATAGCTCTTGCCAGGCGTATAGGCATTAGACGCGCTATAAGTCTTACCGCCTCGATTGCTTGCTGTTCCGCGCTCTTGAAGGGGTCCACGCCTATTCTGAGCTGTTCGAACGCGGTCTCTATTCTCGTCTCTGGTATAGGCTTCCCAGTTTTAGGGTCTATAGCGTTTCTCGCGATATAGCTTATTATCTGCCTCTTTTTCGCCTCGATAATTTTCCTCCTCTGCTCCTCTGTTAGTTGTATGTCCCCGTCTCTAAGTATCTTCTCGGCTATTCTCTTAACATCGAGAGTGCCGAAAGCCTTCTTGACCTCTTCGGGGCTTGCTTTAAGTCCTTTCCTCGTATCGCGGTAAACAGTATCGCTCCACAGGATATCCTCGATATCTACTTTTTCCCCTTCTTTATATTTGAAGGCGGGATCCGGTCTCACTAGGATCTCGAAGCGTTTGCCTCCGATATTAATCCATGCTATAACATAATCCTGTTTCTTCCTCGCCAACACATCGCCACCCAAGCTTACTAAACTCCTAATACTCCTGGGGTGTAAAGGTTCTCCCCAGGAACCCCGTATAACCGTGCAGAGATCCGCCCGGAAAACGTGGTCTTCTACTGGAAAATCTTATCCGTGTTACGCTCTATAATCTCTTTAATATAGTCTCTTTCTGCCTTCTTAAAGTATTTCTCGTCGACACTAGCATAGCCTATCTCGACTAGGCTATAGAACGTCTTTTTGAGCTCCTCAACGTTCTCTTCACTGGTCTCCTTCCTAGCCCTGAAGAGTGCTTTCAAGGCTAGAACTATAAGCTCCTCTAAACTGGCCTCGGGATTATAGTATTCTTCTAGTATCTCGGTAGCGTAGCGCTCGCCCATGCCTATTACTACCCCGTAATAGCTGAAGAACTGTCCTCCAGGATCAGTCTTAATCAGTCTTGGCTGGCCGTCCGGGTTTACGCCTCCGAAAATTAGTGATACACCGAAAGGTCTGACCCCGGCATGCTGCGTGTATATCTGCTTAATATCCGCTATTGCCTTCGCGACATAGTCGACGGTTGCCGGCTCACCGTAGGTTAGCCTGTGTCGTATGGCTATAAGACGTGCCTGATCTATGAGTATTCTGCCATCGCTCCCCATGCCGGCGAAGGCCACCCCGATATGATCGTCTACCCGGTATATCTTCTCTATACCGTCAAGATCTAGTAGCGGGGTGAGCCTCCTCTTCTCAGCGGCTATAACTACCCCCCTTGTTGACCTGACTCCTAGGCTTGTCCAGCCTTTACGGACGGCTTCGAACGCGTATTTTACCTGGTAGAGATCACCTTCTGGAGAGAATATAGTCGTCGCCCTATCATACGCGGTAGGTGGAACTCCAAGCGCCATCCTTGCACACCTTACCCAGACATTTGTATCCTTTAATTCTACTCTACTTAACCACGCTCTAAAAGAGCCTCTAGTAGAGGCTAAAAAGGATAGTTAGTAGGCATGCCTAGGTATTTGGTCCCGGCCTTAACAGCAAATTCACTGCTAATATTGGGTTGAATGCGATCTTAGCGTTCACGCTTAAATGTTTCGTTATTCGGGTCTTACTAAGCCTGGCACTACCCGATGATGAAGAGACCGACCATCGACTATTGAGATGAGAGGTCTAACTCTCCCCTGAGGGGTATCATGCTGCGGGTGGTCTCACGTATGCAGCCGGTATGCGTATTGGCGCTTACAATGTCTCTAATCGCACTGGTGGTCGCGTCTATAGGCGCGTATGCTAGTTTGAAGGAGAGGACCGCATCCAGAATTCTTTTTAATATTTTAAATTATAAAAATATAAATAAATTATTAAAAGAATTAAAACAGAAGCCTAAGAAGAGGTATATCGTGTTTGAAGTACTAGGAGATTGCCAGGTCGACGAGCAGGCTCTCTGGAGAGTACTTAGAGAGACTATCCGCGAGGTGCTAGGCTCTCCAGGACTCATTAAGAGCGGCGTGGCACTAGTCTATTACAATCCTCACCTGAAAAGGGGGATCCTGCGGGTTAGAAATAACTATAAAAATCAAGTCTTGGGGTCTCTAGGGCTTATTCGTAGGATCTCTAACTGCGAGGTCTTGGTCTTACCTATTTCCACGTCTGGAACGCTGAAGAGTGCTAAGAAGATACTTAATAATAAATAATATATCTTATTTCTTTGCAGCCACAATTTTTATAACATCATTATCCTTTAATACATACGACTCTCCAACCCTCTGTTTCGTCCTAGCGTTTATCGCGTACAAGAAAGTCTCTCCGAGATCGGTGTGGATCTTATATGCTAGTTCTCTAGCCGTTGTTCCCTGCTCCACTAGGAGAACGTCTGGCAGTATTCTCCCCTTCTTATCGGTAAACCTGTGAGGATCATCCACGGGATACACGCTTATCATTTTCAAAACGTCTAGTACTGCAGTGTTCAGCGCGTTCTGAACACCTGTGGAACCATACTTCTTTAGAATACGCTCTCTCACCGCGTCTAGAATCTTCATGGTCTTAGCATCAATACTTCCTATTACCTCGAAGTCGCTCTCTCCCGGTATGTATCTTATCACGCCTTTCCGTGCTAGTCTTCTGAGGAGGAGCTCTGCTGCCGCCGATGCTGGAATTACAGGGTATTTTCCTGAAAAATGCTGGACAAGCCTCTCATAGTTCTTCTCTGCCATGGGGAGGTCTATCTTGTTGGCAACTATAACTATGGGTTTTGCTATCTCCCGTAGGTTCTTAATGAAGCTTCTCAGCTCCTCTTCTGTCCAGTTTGAGAGCTTCTTGCCCGAGAGCCCTGTCCTCTCCAAAGCTTCCACTACATGTCTTTTCCTTATGCTCAGGCCGCTCAACCTCTGGGCAATCGCGCCTGGAACGTCTAGAATACCGCTAGAATCTATTGTTCTAGCGGTCTTACTCCAGTCTTTCGATATTATGGAGTACATCCACTCGTCTATTTCCTTAAGAATCTGTTCGACCTCCTCTACCGGATCATACGTTCCAGGCTCGACGGGGACCCCTTCAGGATCGGTTGAACCACTAGCGTCGACCACAAATAGTAGAACGTCTGCTCTCCTAAGATCGTCTAGAAACCTGTTCCCGAGCCCTCTACCTTTGTGGGCCCCTGGAACAAGGCCTGCCACATCCATTAGCTTTACAGGGATCATCCTCCACCCTTCTAGGCACACACTATTAGCGGCATCGCAATGGTCGAGCCCGAGATCAACGTGAACACACTTCTTCTTGACATATCCCACGCCAATATTCGGATTGATAGTGACGAACGGCCTATTACCTATCTCGACCGTAACCTCTGTTAGAGCGGCGAAGAGCGTGGATTTCCCAACGTTAGTTTTACCCACTATACCGACCAGGATGTTCGACGGCTCCATCCGTTCCACCATCACTAACCCAAGCCTGCTAAAGGCTTTAGACTATTCATACACCAGCGGACGCATGTCAAGGCTTAAGAGAGCAGTGAAAATGTTTAAAGCGTGAGAGGCCCAAATGGGTAGCCGGAGGGATGGTTAGAAGTGGCCAAATCGGCATACCACTACATTGCTGAGGCGTGGAGAAGGCCGTACGACGGGGATCACGGCGACCTCATGAAGCAGCGCCTCATGGAATGGAGGCGTGAGCCCGCTATAGTTAGGATAGAGAAACCTACAAGGCTGGATAGGGCTCGCAACCTCGGATACAAGGCCAAGCAGGGAGTTATCGTTGTCAGAGTGAGGGTTCGCAAGGGTGGAAGGAGGAAGCCGAGGCCGAATAAGGGGAGGAGACCTAAGAGGATGGGCGTTTACGGGTTCGCTCCAGCGAAGAGCCTCCGGCTTATAGCCGAGGAGAGAGCTCAGAGAAAGTATCCAAACCTTATCGTCCTGAACAGCTATTACGTTGGCGAGGACGGTCTTCACAAGTGGTATGAGGTCATACTAGTAGATCCCAACCATCCGGCCATAAAGAGCGATCCGGAACTGAAATGGGTCGCGACAGGAAAGCATAAGGGAAGACCCTTCCGCGGGTTAACCAGTGCTGGCCGTAAGATGAGAGGACTCTTAAAGTCGAGAGGGCTCAAGGGAACGCACAAGCAGAAATGGAAGAAGAAGCAGAAGGAGAGGCTCGAAAAGAGGCGGCATGAGGCGAGCAGGGGGGCTAGGCTCATAGAGCCTGACCCCATACGGGAGAAGTACCATAAGGGCGATCTACAGTAAAATATTATTTTCTACAATTAAATATAATTTCACGTTTTACCGAGCAATATACTATCATCCAGTATTGTCCGATACAGAGCAAGCCAAGAATAATATGATGGATATTGGAAGTTCGCACTGCGGGTGAGCTTAGTTGAGTGTCAAGGATGTTGAACTACGCGTCTATGTTCATTCGACGGAGAGCGAGGAAAAGGTTATGCGTGCCATTGAGAACGTTGTTGGGAGTGATATCCTGTCGACGGCTGAGGTCCGGGTGGAGAACGCCACAGGACATTATGGAAATAATATAAAAATTATTACTATAAAAGTTAAAAACAATAATGCCGAACAGTTGCTCAACAGAATACTGTCAAAACTCGGAAAAGCAGACCTGCTAGCCCTATCCTCAACTCTAGAAGAGAGGGTGGACAAGGAGGGAACCCTGTTCTTCAGGCTCAGCAAGCAGGACGCTTTCCGGGGAGACTTGGTCCTTTACGAGGCTGACGATGTAATACACGTCTCCATAGGGTTCCAGGGTAGGAGGAAAAAGGCCCTCACCGAATACCAAGAAGCGTTAAAGCGGGCGGCCGATAAAGGTGCAGATAGTTGAGCCTTAGGGGGTTCCTAGACGGGTGCGTAAAACCCTCGGACCAGGAAACACTCTCATTATTATATAGGATGGGTTATACCCGCGTGCTCATACCTGCAGGACTAAACCTAGAGTACCGAAAAGCAAGCATTAAGATCCTGAGAAGGTCAACAATAAAGGCCCGGACCCGTAAGAGTGCTAGGAGTCAAATAGAAGAAACGCTACGCAAAGACAAGCCCGACATAATCGCTGTTGAACCTGAAACTGTCGATGTCGCCAGGTATGCTGCTACCCATAAAAAGGTGAGCCTGATAAGAGTAACGCCTGGAATGGAGAGGATTGTAGACGAAAGCACCGCTATCCTTTTACGGCAAAAGGGGTATGGCGCGCTGGAGGTCACTCTGAACTATATGCTTGAACCTTCCTACAGGGCATGGAGGTACCTCTATTTTACCCTCCGAAGAGCTGCGGGATACTCTATCCCTATAGTCTTCTCCAGCTGCGCTAGAACCCCGAGCATGGCATGGCACCCATACCATATCGCGGGTATAGGGTCAATACTGGGCATACCCCCAGAGAAGGTTCTTGCATGGCTCTCCAACTCGTATCAGAGGCTTTTCCCGGAGGGCGACCGTCCCGAGCACGCCTAGCTTTTATCGTGGACCGCCTCCAGGTAGTGCTGATATTCTAGCCGGAGCAGTTTGATACCAGCATAAGGATGTTCGACAATCCTATGCCAGGGGGGAGTCTCATCTATAGGGATAGGGGAAAGGTAGCGTTCAACGTTTACGCCAGCATTCTTCGCAGCCCTCCTGAATCCTCCCAGTCCAGGACTCGTTTTAGACCATTCAACTATAAGACTTGCAAGCCTGGAGTCTCCTCTCGCTAGTACTGTTTGAATCCTAGCCCATCTCGTATCGTAGTATGATGCTACTCCCCCCATCTTCCTCGTTATTCCTGCAAGATACTCTATCTTCCGGCGGGCTGCAAGGTAGTCCTGGAATCCAGCCCACTGCAGGGGGGTTACAGGTTTCGGAACGAACTGGTTTATAGATACTTTAATCCTCCCCCCAGACCTTCTGAGCCGCGAGGCAACATTCCTGATCAGAACGGCTGTGTCCTCGATATCATTCTCGGTCTCGCCTGGGAACCCGATTATAAGGTAGAGTTTGACCTGTCTTATACCAGCTTCCACAGCCTGGTCAACAACATTATATACTATATCGCTACTAATATTCTTCCTTATCGCCCGGCAAACCCTCCTGCTCCCAGTTTCTGGAGCTATAGTAAGAGTACGCTGCCCGGCGCGCGCAATCAGATCGAGCCTCTCCTGTGTTAGCGTGTCAGCTCTCAGGCTTGGAACTGACGCCTCCATACCCTGTGAAACCGCGTACTCGAGGATTCTCTCTGCGTGCGGATTGTCGAAGAATGAGAGGCTGTAGAACGATACTTTACTATATCTCTGTGCTAGAGCGTAATCTATGTGTTCTTTCCCCTTCGAATACGAGAGGTCCCGTTTTGGGCGGAAAATGAACCCTTCAAGGCAGAAGCGGCACCCCCTACCACACCCTCTAGAAACCTCTATAGCATAGCTCCTCCCCCATACGGGTTCCACGTCTTCCGGCACGCCCTGAGGGAAGGGCTGGCTTATAATGTCAAGGTTTGGCACGTAGTTCCTCTTAACAATGCCTCTCGTATAACCTGGAACTAGCAGGCCCCTTATTGTTGACAGACTTTCTAGCGCTCTCCGCTTTCCCAATAACAGCGCATCATATATCTCGTCTTCAACGTTCTCTACCTCGCCTATAAGCACTGCGTCGACAAGGGGTAGTACTGGTAGAGGGTTCCCTGTCACTGCTGGGCCTCCAGCTACGATTATCTTGTCGTCCCGAGCACTTCTCCTCCAAGGATTCAGGCCGAGCTGTAGGAGTATGCTCACATAGTCCCTATACATAACCTCGTACGGTAGACTAACAAGATAGGCTCCCACATTAACGGTAAAGCTATTGCGGGGCCTCTCGAGAACTATCCTACCCTGGGAATCTATAAACACTGTACCCGCATAAATCCCCCTCACGGTAAGCTGGTAGCGGAGGTACCTATAGAATAGGCTGCTGTATGCAGCGCTCCTTGTTGACGGGTAAATGATTGCTATTCCCCTACTATTCCCCACCCTTTTCGTCACCATTAGCTGGTATGTCCTCGCCCAGATACGGGTAAAGGGCTGTTATAATTGCGATTAGCGCCGAGGAGACGGCATATTCTGTCGAGAGGGTTATGCCCGGTGCAATATCTAGGACGAGGTCGGCGAACCTGTAGATTCCGAGCGGGATGCCCTCCCTGCTTCCGGCCAGTATATTTACTGTTTTCTTCGACGAGAAGATCTTCTCCAGCTCCCCTATAACGTCTGTGACCGGTTTTCCCTCTGGTTCTAAGACTATTATCGGCTCCTCTCGGTGGTCTCGGACGAACTGGTGCAGGTCCTGGACATAGACTGGGACCCTTCTAGGCTTCCTATTATTATAACTCCTAACCTGTATCCTATAGCGGGACTCGACCCCCTCTAATACTCCCCTAAGGAACTCGTGGAGCTCGTCCGCCTTCACCTTCCCTATAGGCGAAACGACGAGCTCTCCAACCTCGAAATTCTGGACTTCCCTCCCGACACGCACGCCCATTTTATAGCAGGCCTCTAGGGGTCCTAGATAGGGCATTTGAACTACGCGGATCCTCCTTAGCACGCTCAGGATAGGCTTCTTCCCGGGGGGTAACTTCTTATACTCGAAACTTCCGGGTTTTACAGATATGTAAGCCTTATCCCTAATGATTTCTACAAGCACGAGCTTATCGGGGTTGGACAGGTTAACGCACGCTCCCGTCTCCCGTTTGACCCTATCACCTACAATGACGTTCACATCTATACTTGTAAACGGGTGCTTCCCTCTCCTGACGGTTCTCACAGCGAAACACTCGCCACTCCGAATCATTCCTGAAGCTAGCTTTGCAGCGATCTCAGCTATTTTCTCCGGCTCGGCCTCGGCAACACCCATTATCTCTATAACCCTGTCTGCCTCTGGAACACTCTCTAGGATTAGTTTTGCATCGGAGCCCGCATCACGGCACCCATAGACGAGAACTAGGCCTTTGAAGCCGCCGGGATTAGGCTCGGCACGCAGCCATGGGGCAGCCTCTTCTATCCTGGATGCCGCGATTTTCTCCATTCCCAGAGCGGTTTTCACCAGTATGCAGGGGTCACCGTTATTTTCCATTAGACCATAGCACCCGTCTGCTATCGGTCTTTACCGGGCTGTTAAAGGCATGTGCCGCGCACAACCAGGGTTCTCAGTATTGGGGGCATGGTCTGGCCGTAGGACTTTGGGGAATAGAGATGGTATGAGGGGCTAAAACGTGCGGCCGCCCTAGGTTTTTGTTTAAACCTTTTTCTGGAGCGGTG
>Ga0256833_1000214_pt1 | contig 45751 bp, 45 predicted proteins | sample 356284metaG_FD_190535 | JGI IMG/M metagenome (GOLD analysis project Ga0256833, IMG submission 190535) | Hydrothermal vent microbial communities from Mid Atlantic Ridge, Atlantic Ocean - 356-284 | ecosystem: Environmental > Aquatic > Marine > Hydrothermal vents | place: Atlantic Ocean: Mid... | reverse complement strand
TTCGCCGCCGGGCACCTGGCGGTGCACCAGGTGCTGCTGGCCAAACCTGATAGTGAGGGAAGGGTGGACTTGCCCTTTTCTCGTTCGTATCTTTATTGCTGAGAGAAGAAGTTGCGTAACCAAGTCACCCTTGCCATTCGCGCCGAAGAGCGCCTGAGCGACCGAGCGACCAGGCGGATAGAACCAGGTTTACGAGTTCAGTAGCGCCGCGGAATATCGCGTTGATCTATATATCCGCTATTGCCGCTGCAGATCGCGGCGCCGGATTCTACTATTGAGCCCGCTCGAGGCGTAACTATCTCCCCCAGCCAGTTGACGCCGTCGTAGTTCAGTTCGTTGGCCAGGCGAATAGCGTATTCGCGACGACCCTCCCCTCGCGCGGCGGGATCGCTGATAGCCAGCCCCAAGCGCCAGCGCCCCGCCGCTAACCCCGGCAGCTTCGCCTGGGAGAAGGTCTTGCTCTCTCCTGGGGCTATCTGGCGCAGGTCAAAGTTTAGCGGCTCTTTGATGGTCTGGTGGTTGCTCTGCAACAGCAAAAAGACGTGGTAGCGCCGCTTGAGGCGGGCAAAGCCGTCGTTGTGGATCGTTATGCGGAAGCTCCAGCTCGCCCCGGGGGACGGTGCGGTCCAGGCTGCTTCATCGAGCACTAGGCGGTAACCCAGACGCGCGGCTACCTCCTCAAAAACTCCGTCGCTGCGCCAGTTTTGCAGCATTCCAGGGTGGTAGTCGGCGTTGAGGTAGTCCAGGTGGGCCTTTTTCAGCTCGTCCAGCAGGCGCGCCCCGCGGGCTCGCCCGGGGTCGTCTGGGTCTTGGTCATTGCAGGTCTCGCCGCCGTAGAGGAGGTGCTCGTTTTCGGCGTAGGTAAAGCCGCGCCACTGATTAATGCGCTCGCGCGGCTCGTTGGGATAGGTGCCCACGTCGTCGGCGCTCGAAAGGAAGCAGTCGTTGTGGTGGGCGATGCGGGCGCGCAGGCCCTCCGTATCCGCGAACCCCCGCACCGGATCGGGCGGCGGCGGTACGCTGTCGTAATCGGCAAAGTCGAGGTCACCCAGGTAGCGCGCCTTGTCGGGCGGGTAGCGCAGCGCCAGGGGCACGTCGCTACCGGCCAGCGCGGCCAGCAGCCGATCGAGTACGTAGGCCTTCTCGACCGCGCCGTCGTGGCAGACCTCGCTCGCCTGCCAGCAGTGCCACTCGCCCCAGCGCCCCAGAAAGCCCGCCTGCAGCACCGCGATCACGTCGGCGTTCTTTTGGATCAGAGGGGCCAGCTGCTCGAGGTGGCGCTGGATGACGTTCCAGTCGGCGTCGCCGTTTTCGCCGTAGCGGAAACGCAGGATCAGCTTGAAGCCGTGCCGCCGCACCAGGTCGAAGCCCTGCTGGAGGGCGTCCAGCTCGGCCTGCGTGAGTTCCCGCCGCGGCAGCCAGGTGTTGTAGGGGTAGGCCAGAGTGTAGCCTGCGGCGCGGACCGCGGCGTAGTCGGACTCGTCCGCCGAGAAGAGGTCGAGGTTGGAGGTATAAAAGCCGCGGTCGGGGTTGAGTACGTTCTGCCGGAGGGGCAGGGCTGGGGGCGTGACCACGCTCCATCCCGGCGCTCGCGGGGGGTTGCCGGGCTGGGCCGAGCAAGCGGCGACCAGCAGGGTAAGCGCCAGGGCAAGAATTCGAGCGGTCCATAACAGCTTTCGCTCTACCATCCGCCGCCACCCCCGCCGCCGGCGCCTCCACCCGAAAAACCCCCGCCGGAAAACCCGCCGCCGGAACCGGCGCTGGCGCGCGCCAGCGCCGTCCTGATGCTGTTTGATATCTCGTTGGTCAACCCGCCCAGCTGGTCCAGGCTGGCGCTGTCGAAAGAGTTTGTGCCGGAAAACGAGCGCGGGCCGCTCCAGAGGATGACGTTGCCCGCTTCTTGGGGGTGCTGTTTAAGGTAGTCCTCCAGCCTCTTGCCAAAGCGCGTTTCCAGCCCCAGGGCTATGGCGTAGGGAATGAGCCGCGCCAAGCGGCTAGAGCTGTCGGGCGGGGCCCCCAGGCGTTTTAGCTCGGCGGCGTCGCTGACCGCCAGGTAGCGCATCAGGCCCAGCAGGTGGTTGCGGATTAGAGCTCCTTTTTTGGTGTAGCTGGGCATCAGGTAAAGGGCGAAAACGTTGAGCAGGTGCGCCAGCGCCACGGCCAGGCCGACCATGGCGCCGGCGGAGATTGCAATGAACAGCCCCGCAAACAGCGGCGGAACGATGATAACCACCAGCAGCAGCGCCGCTCCCAGCAGTTTGGCCAGCGGCGCCAGGCCGGGTATGAGGCGGTATTCTTCCAGCAAGAGCGCCGCTTTTTCCAGCATGGTAGCGGCGCTGACGGTATAGAAAAAGCTGATGATAGCGGTAAAAACCAGGGTTGAAAAACCTCCGCCGAATACCTTTAGCAAGAGCAGCGCCGCTATGGCCGCGGTGGCGAAGGTTCCCAGTAAGGGCGGCCCGGAGTTGCCGTGCAGGTACTCGCGGCCGCGCTGGTTGAGGCGCAGCGCCAGGGCGGTTTTGGCGCCTTGTAGGGCGGCGGCGTGGTTGCTATCCAGCCGCAGCCCGCCGACTTTGGTCATTAGCGCTTGGTAGAGAGAGCTCAGTTCGGGCGCTAGCTGGGCGGCGGCCGGACTGTTTCCGGGTTGCAAAACCGGCGGTTTTTCGGGGATTATCCGTAGGTATCCTTGCTGCGCCAGCTGGAATATGGCCGAGCTGACCGAGCGGGTATCGCTGACGTTACGCACCAGGTAGCGCGCCAGCGGGGCGCTGACGCCCTCGGGGGGCGAGAAGCGGGGGATGACCGGTCCCACCACCGGATCGCGGCCCGTGTGCAGCCAGCCCAGAAAGTAAAAGAGCGCCAGTAGAAAGGTTCCCAGGAGCGAAAACAGCGCCAGCGGGCTGGGCGGTGGCGGCGGCGGACGGTAGAGCGCCAGCGGCCACTGCATCTGCAGGGTGGCTCCGCTGCCGGGGGGCAGAGGTTCGCTCAGGCTCAGTCTGAGCGAGTTGCCCGTCGCCGCCAGCGGCGAGCGGCGCCGTGCGCCCAGGGGGCCGTAGTAGACCCGGGCTTTGACGTCTTGGGCGCTAAGCCGCGGTGGTAGCCCTACGCGCAAGCCAAGACTGTATATAGGGAAACGCCACTCGTTTCCGGTCAGGTTCCAAAGCAGCTCTCCTTTGTTCTTACGCCGCCGCATCGCGCCGCTCACCAAGTATTTGAGGACGTAGCGGTGCAGGCCGGGCTCGAGGTAAACGTCGCGACTACCCAGGTAGAGGCGCAGCCTGCGGTAGCGCCGCGAGACGAAGTAAGGCTCGGGGGCGCCGTTGCGGGTAACGCCGAGTACGTGAATTTTCAGCAAGCTGTTGCTGAAACTACCGCTGGGCGCCAGCAACAAGTCGCGGTAAATGCCGTGGCGGATGTAACTGCCTTCGCTGTAGGCGTCTATCCGCTCGGTTACCAGCAGCTTGCCGCCCTTTTGCATTTGCAGCTCGACGTCAAACCGCCTTATCGCCTCCTCGGCCAAGGCCGGGCTTAGCAGCAGCAGTAGTAAGAGCAGTTTCTTTACCATCTGACCTCGGGAGCCTCGGCCTGGGTGGCCAGGGGTAGTTCGAAGTACTGGGCCGGCCGAAATCCGAAGCGTGCGGCTATCAGTAGGGCCGGGAAAGACTCTATCAGGGTGTTATACACGCGCACCGCGCCGTTGTAGTAGCGCCGCGCCAGCTGCAGCTTTTCTTCCACCTCGACGAGTTGCTGCTGCAAGGAGAGGAAGTTGCTGCTGGCTTTTAGCTCGGGGTAGGCCTCGGCGACGGCCAGTAGCCGCTTCAGTTCGTGGCTCAGTTCGGCTTCCTGCTGCGGGTCGGGGCTCGAGCCGGTACGCAGGCGCGCGACGTTTTCCAATAGGCCGCGCTCGTGTTTGGCGTAAGCGCCCACCGCGTTTACCAGCATGGGAACCAAGTCGTGCCTCTTCTTCAGCTGCACGTCTATTCCCGACCAGGCTTCTTTAACGGCGTTGCGGGCCGATACCAAGCGGTTGTAGTACCAGGCGGTAAAAACCAGCACTAGCGCCAGCAACCCCCAGAGTAGATAGCCGGTGAAAGTCATCAAGACATTCTAGCCCCTGAGACCATGCCGAACTTTAACACCATTTTTATTTGTTGGAATGGTATCTATGTAACAATGCGGTGGTGAGGCTGGAAGCGCTGCGTGTATCTCTTAAGTTTAGTTCTCATATGAGTTTCCAGCTCGCAACTACAGGTATAAGGAGGAGGTATAGCAGTGAAGAGGTTTAATTTCGGCAGTATAGTCAGCCGCTTCTTGCCAGCCGCGCTCGTTCTTCTGGTCGCGGTCATTCTGACCGGTCCCAGGGCGTTGGCGGCGGAATCGGGCGTCGTAATCTCGATTCCCCCTTCGGGATCCGTCGAGGTGCCGGTAGAGGGTTTTTGCATGGATTACGGCAAGCCCTTCCCCGGTAAGAAGCTCGCTTCGGTGGGCCTGGCTCCAGCAGAGGTGCGCGCGGTTCTCAAGTACGCCGCCGCCCGCGGCTACAACAAGAGCCATCCTTACCAAGTACAGAGAGCCGTTTGGTACTTCACCGACGGCCTCAAGTACGACGGCGCCAAGATGCCCGTTACTAAGGAGCTCGTGGGCTACGCCAAGTCCAATGCCAGCCACGATATTTCCGGCGGAGCCATTGAGTTGTCGCAGGCGGTGAAGCAAGGGTTGGTCAGAGCGGAGATCAGCAACTTTCGCAACGTCTCCAACCCCGATTATCACGGCAAGGGCATTTTGACGATCGTCAACCAGACCCAGCAGCAGCTTTCCATACAGGTGCCTTACGGCGTCAAATTCAAAGACGTTAATAGCAGCGCCACTCAGCGGATGGCTGTAATCGCCTCCCCGATAGAAACCAAAACGGCGGCCCAAAAGGTTCTGGTTGTGCAAGGGCCTCCAGGTCCCCAGGGGCCTCCGGGGCCGCAGGGTCCAGTAGGGCCTCCGGGTCCCCGTGGTCCCGCCGGCCCAACCGGCCCCACCGGCCCCCAGGGTCCTAAGGGCGCGGTTGGCCCCGCCGGCCCGGTTGGTCCCGCCGGCCCGCAGGGTCCCAAGGGCCCCGCCGGCCCGCAAGGCCCCCAAGGCCCCACCGGCCCGCAAGGCCCCACCGGTCCTAAGGGCCCCAAAGGTCCCACCGGCCCGCAGGGTCCCCAGGGACCCGTCGGACCCAAGGGCGCTACCGGTCCCATCGGTCCGCGCGGCCCCGTCGGTCCCCAAGGCCCCACCGGTCCCACCGGCCCGCAGGGTCCCGTAGGCCCCAGGGGTCCCAAGGGTGCCACCGGCCCCCAGGGTCCCCAAGGCCCCACCGGCCCCACCGGCCCGCAGGGTCCCGCCGGCATCAACTGCTGGGACACCAACGGCAACGGCGTGCCTGATCTGAAGACCGAAGACATCAACGGCGACGGCAAGGTCAACGCCCTTGACTGCATCGGCCCCGTAGGTCCCCAGGGCCCCGTCGGCCCCGTGGGTCCCCAAGGCCCCCGCGGCCCCCAAGGACCCACCGGCCCGCAGGGTCCGCGCGGCCCGCAGGGTCCCAAGGGCGCCACCGGTCCCCAGGGCCCCCAAGGCCCCACCGGCCCGCAGGGTCCCGTAGGCCCCAAGGGTCCCAAGGGCGCTACCGGCCCCGTCGGTCCCCAAGGCCCCACCGGCCCCACCGGCCCGCAGGGTCCCGCCGGCATCAACTGCTGGGACACCAACGGCAACGGCGTGCCTGATCTGAAGACCGAAGACATCAACGGCGACGGCAAGGTCAACGCCCTAGACTGCTTCGGACCCGCCGGCCCGCAAGGTCCGCAAGGACCGGTCGGTCCCGTAGGTCCCGTAGGCCCCACCGGCCCGCAGGGACCGCGCGGCGCTACCGGCCCCAAGGGCCCCATCGGCCCCGCCGGCCCGCAGGGACCCGCCGGCCCCGTAGGCCCGCAAGGGCCTCCAGGTCCCGTCGGCCCCAAGGGTGCCACCGGCCCGCAAGGTCCGCAGGGCCCCGTAGGCCCCACCGGCCCCGTAGGCCCGCAAGGACCGCGCGGCCCCATGGGCCCTCCAGGCATCAGCGAGTTCCGTATCGTCAGCGCCACCAGTGACGCCGCGATCGGCGCCTGCCCCTGCAACCAGCCCAAGGTTGCTCAGGTGAGCTGCCCCGAAGGCTTCCAGGTCGTGGGCGGCGGCGCCAGCGTACAGACCGCAAGCGGCGTTTACGATCCGACCATCGCCTTGCAGGCTAGCTATCCCGTCTCCAACGTGGGCTGGATGGCTCAGGCGGGGCGTATGGTAGGCGGGCCTTCGGAAGACTGGACCTTGAGCGTTTGGGCGATCTGCGTCAAGCCCAACCTCGCCAAGTCCAAGAAGTAGCCCTTCGAGAAAAATAGTTGCTTTCCACCGGGCCCCCGCGGGGGCCCGGCTCTCGTTCGTGCTAAGCTGTAGCTAGCCCCGTCGGAGGGGCCACAGCTCGGCCTCGAGGTTCCTGGTGCCTGGCGCGCGTAGCCCAGGCTTAAAGTGGGGAAGTCCGGTGCGATTCCGGCGCTGTCCCGCAGCGGTAATGGCTCTTCGGAGCATAAGCCCGAATACCTGCCAGGGAAGCCCCGCACCCCACGGGGCACCTCTCGCGGAAGGGGGCGGTAAGGGGGCAGTTGAACGCACGTGCATACCCCGCCGCAGCGGGGTTTTTGGTTACCCCCACCTCCCGACTTCGTGGGGCCGAGTGTTCGGAGGTGGTTTTGTATGAAGAAGTTGCTGGCAGTTCTGAGCGTTCTCCTCAGCCTGGCCCTGGCCACGTCCTACCCGCTGGTCGTTACCGATGACCTTGGGCGCCAGGTCACGATCCCGGCCGAGCCTCAGCGGATCGTGGTCATGCTGCCTTCGGCCAGTGAGACCATTTGCAGCATCGGCGCCTGTAACAAGATAGTCGCCACAGACAGCTACTCCAACTGGCCCCCGGAACTGGCCAAGAAGCCCAAAGCCGGCGGGCTTTATGACCCCAACGTCGAGCTGATAGCCAGCTTTAAGCCCGACCTGGTGATCAGCAGCAAGTACGGCAAGCTCACCGAAGCCTTGGAGAAGCTGGGCATCGCCGTTTATGCGGTCAATACCCAGACCTACGACGACATCTTCCGCACCGCCCGCAACCTGGGGCGGCTGGTGAACCGCGAGGCCGAGGCCGAGGCGCTCGTCGCCCGCATTAACGCCGACGTCTTCGCCCTGGAGACCCGGGCGGCCAAGGCGACCGACCGCCCGACCGTCTACTACGAGATCGACGCCACCCCCTACACCGTCGGGCCTAACTCCTTCATTGGCACGCTCATCAAGAAGGCCCGCGGCGAGAACATCATCCCCGCTGAGCTGGGTCTCTTCCCTAAGATCAGCCCCGAGCTGGTGGTGGAGAAGAACCCCGAGGTGATCGTGCTGGGCGACGCACCCTACGGCGTGACCGCATCCAAGATTGCCGAGCGTCCGGGCTGGGCCGGCATCCGCGCTATCCAGGACGGCCGCGTCTGCGAGCTGACCAAGGAGCAGACCGACGTGGTGCACCGTCCCGGGCCACGCGTGGCCGAGGGGCTCCGGGTGCTCATTGACTGCTTCCACCCAGGTTTGCTGGGCAAGTAGGCACTCGGTGCGTGCGCTCGGTTGGCTGCTACTGCTCGGCACCCTGGCACTGGCCGTGGTGCTCGGGGTCATGGTGGGGGCGGTGCCGCTGTCCGGCGGGCGGGTGGTGGCCGCCCTCTGGGACGGCCTGAGCGGCCAGAGCTACGACCCCATCGTCTGGCAGATCCGCCTGCCGCGGGTGCAGATGGCGGTTTTGGTGGGTGCGGCGCTGGGCGCCGCCGGGGCCGTCTACCAGGGTCTGTTTCGCAACCCGCTGGCCGACCCCTATCTGATGGGGGCGGCCTCGGGGGCGGCGTTCGGGGCGACGCTGGCTCTCAGCCTGACCGGTTCGCTTTCCGGGGCCTATGCTCATACTGTGACCGAGCGCTGGCCGGCGAGCGTGCCGCTCTTTGCCTTTGCCGGCGCGGTGGGAGCGGTGGCGCTGGCGGTGGTGCTGGCTGGCGGCGTGGCAAGGCGTTACAACCTGATTCTCGCCGGCGTGGTGGTGGGCAGCGTCCTGATAGGCATGACAACTTACTTGATGCTGCTGGATGCCGACCGCGTGCGGGCGGTTTTTAGCTATACTTTGGGGAACCTGGCCTTTAGCGGCTGGGCCGACGTGCGCCGCCTGTTCGCCTATCTCTTGATGTCGCTCTTGCCGCTCTTCTTCTTCGGTCGTGCGCTCAACGCCCTGCAGCTGGGCGACGAGGTGGCGCATACCTTGGGCCTGCCCCTGCCGTGGATAAAGACGGGGATGATTCTGGGCGCTACGCTGGCCACCGCGGCGGCGGTGGCGCAGGTAGGGATAATAGGTTTCGTAGGGCTAATCGTGCCTCACACAATGCGCCGTTTCGTAGGGGAAGACTACCGTCTGCTCATGCCCGCCAGCGCCTTGGGAGGGGCTTTACTGCTGGTTCTGGCTGACTTGCTGGCGCGGGTGCTGGTGCGTCCCGCAGAGCTGCCGGTAGGCGTGGTGACCACGCTTCTCGGCGGCCCCTTCTTTCTCTACCTGCTCAGGAGGCAGCGTGCTTGAGGCGCGAGACCTGAACTACGCCTACCCACACGGCGGGCAGGTGTTGAGCGGCGTCAACCTACGCCTGGCGCCCGGGGAGTGGTTGGCGGTGCTAGGCCCCAACGGCTCGGGTAAATCAACCTTACTGGGTTTGCTGCTTGGTCTTTTGCGTCCCGGCGGGGGGGAGGTGCTGCTCGAAGGAAAGCCGCTCACCAGGTGGGGCGCGGCCGAACGCGGCAGGCGGCTGGCTTATCTGCCTCAAAACGGTCCTTTCCCTCCTGGTTTGACGGCGCGCGAGGTGGTGCGGTTGGGCCGGCTTCCTTATCTGGGTCTGTGGAAGAGCGAGGGCCCCCAAGATGAGGAGGCGGTGGCTTGGGCTTTGCAGGTAACCGAGAGCACGGTGCTTATGGAGAGATCGTTGGGCGAACTGTCTGGCGGTGAGCGCCAGCGAGTATTGCTGGCGCGGGCGTTGGCCCAGAGGCCGCGCTACCTGTTACTCGACGAGCCCACCAATCACCTGGATTTGCACCACCAAGCCGAGTTGTTACGGTTGCTTGGTCGTCTGACAGGGGAGGGCATAGGCATCATTAGCGTCTTTCACGATCCCAACCACGCACTGGCGGCGGGCGACGCCATGTTGCTAGAGGGCGGACGGGTAGTAGACGCAGGTGAAGTTATGGCGGTGGTGACGGGAGAGGCTTTCGCGCGCGTTTACGCAGGCGACGTCAGGGTTTTAGCTACTCCGGAAGGCGTGGCGGTCTTGCCGCGCTGGCCTTAGGGAGGTGTGTATGCGCGGAAGCTTGCGTGCGACGGGCAACCTGCTCGTCGTGGACCTGGGCGAGGTAAAGCAGCTGGTCACTGAGAGCGGGCCGCGGCTGGCGCGCTACGTCGCGGTGGTGCGCGCAGGGCAGGTTCGCGCCTGCACCCGGGCGGGTACGAACCGCTTTGGACCGCTCCTGCTGCGCCACGGGCTGCCGCCGGGCGAGACGCTGGTCTACACCACCACGGCCGACACCCTGGACTTCGAGGTCGTGGGGCGGACGGTGCGGGTCGGGGGAGTGGCCATCTACCCCGAAGGGCCGCCCGAGTGGGTGGAAACGCCGTACCACGTGTGGGTTCGAGGAGGTGACCATGACGAAACCGAAGGGTGAGCGCCGGGGCCTGGTGCTCGTCTACACCGGCGAGGGCAAGGGAAAGACCACCGCGGCGCTGGGCCTGGTGCTGCGCTCTGCCGGGCGCGGGTTCCGCCCGCGCATCTTTCAGTTCATGAAGCACGAGCGGGCGGCGTTTGGCGAGCACCGGGCGCTCGAGCGTCTGGGCGTTCCCATCGAGGGGCTGGGCGACGGCTTCAGCTGGCGCTCGCGCGACCTGGAGAAGTCCGCCGAGCTGGCGCGCGCGGGCTGGCGGCGGGCGGCGGAGGCCGTCGCCTCGGGGGACTGGGATTTGGTCGTCCTCGACGAGGTGACCTACCCCCTTAACTTCGGTTGGATTCCCGTAGCCGAGATCACGCAGGCCCTGCGCGCGCGACCTCGCCACGTACACGTGGTGCTTACCGGGCGCGACGCACCGGCCGATCTGGTGGCGCTGGCCGATACGGTGACCGAGATGAAAAAGGTCAAGCACGCCTACGACGCCGGGGCCCCGGCGCAGAAGGGCATGGAGCATTAGGCTGAGGTATGGACCCGCGCATCGAGGCCTTGCGACGCTTCCGGCTGCGGCAACCGCTGCGCACGCTGGAGCGGGGCGGTTTGCTCTGGCGCTACTACGCGCTGGGCGAAGGGCCGCGCACCCTCCTCTTTTTGCACGGCATGGCCGGCGCCGGCGACATCTGGTTCCAGCAGCTCGAAGCCTACGCGCGCCGCTGGCGGGTGGTGGCCCCGACCTACCCTCTGGAGGGCTCGCTGGCGCGGCTGGCGGACGGCGTGCTGGCGGTTCTCGACGCGGCGGGCGCACGGGAGGCGGTGGTCGTCGGCAGCTCGCTCGGCGGCCTGCTGGCCCAGTACCTGGCGGCCCGCCGGCCGGAGCGGGTGGAGCGGGCGGTCTTCGCCAACACCTTTCCGCCGGGCCACCCCGAGATCCTGAAGGGCCGCCGCTTGGCGGCGCTGGCCCGCTGGCTGCCCGAGCGGCTGGTGCTGGGGGCGATGCTGCGCAACGCGCGGCGGAAGCTGGTGCCGGCCGCCGGCGGCGACGCGCTGCTCGCCGGCTACCTGGAGGAGCAGTACACGCGCCGGATGCGCAAGGCCGACGTCCTGGCCCGCTCGCGGGCCGTCTTCGAAACCTTCACGCCCCCCGAGCCGCGGACGCCCCACGCCGTCTTCGAGGCGGCGAACGACCCGCTCATCCCGCCGCGGGCGCGCGCCGACCTGAAGGCGCGCTACCCGCAGGCCTTCGTGCGCGACCTCGGGGCGGTGGGCCACTTCCCCTACCTGAGCCATCCCGAGCGCTTCAACGCTGCGCTCGGCGCGTTCTTGGAGCCGTGAAGCTGCCGCGCCTGGTCGTCGCCGCTCCGTCGTCGGGTTCGGGAAAGACGACGGTGGCCGCGGTCTTGCTGGCGGCCTGGCGGGCGCGGGGCCGGGTGGCGCAGCCCTTCAAGGCGGGCCCCGACTACATCGACCCCACCCACCTGGCGCGGGCCGCGGGGCGCACGTCGCGCAACCTGGACGGCTGGTTCCTCGACCGGCCCGAGCTGCTCGAGGTCTTCCGGCGCGGATCTGCGGGTGCGGAGGGCGCGCTGGTGGAGGGGGTGATGGGGCTCTTCGACGGCCGCGACGCCCTGGGGCGCGAGGGTTCCACCGCTCAGGTGGCCCGCTGGCTGGACGCGCCGGTGGTGCTGGTGGTGGACGCACGGGCCATGGCCGGCTCCATCGCCGCGCTGGTGCGGGGGTTTCGCGACCACGAGCCGCGCGTTCGTCTTGGCGCTGTTATCGCCAACCGGGTGGGCTCCGAGCGGCACGCGCAGATTTTGGCCGAGGCGCTCGAGCCCGTGGGGGTGCCGCTTTTGGGCTACCTGCCGCGCCTTCCCGAGCTGGAGTTGCCCGAGCGGCACCTGGGGCTGGTGCTGGCCGGGGAGCGTTCGCTCGAGCCCGCAGCCTGGGCCCGGGCGGCGGACACGCTCGACGTGGAGGGGCTTTGGGAGCTGGCCGCGTCCGCCCCCGAACTCGACGCGCCTGCGCACGGTCTTCCGCGGGAACGGCGTCCCTTGCGGGCGCGCATCGCCGTCGCCCGCGACGCCGCCTTCGGCTTCTACTACCCCGAGGCGCTCGAGCTGCTCGAGCAGCTGGGCGCGGAGCTCGTGCCCTTCAGCCCGCTCGCGGACGAGGGGCCGCCGGAGGACGCGGGCGCGGTCTGGATCGGTGGGGGTTATCCGGAGCTCTACGCGCGCGAGCTGGCCGCGAACCGGGGGGTGCTGGAGGCGCTGCGCAGCTTCCCCGGACCGGTCTACGCCGAGTGCGGCGGCCTGATGTACCTCTCCGAAGCCCTCGAAACGCCCGATGGGCGTTTTCCGATGGTCGGCCTGGTGCCTGGTGCGGCGCGCATGCAAAACCGCCCCACCCTGGGCTACCGCCACGTCGAGGCGCTGGCCGACGGCCCGGTGGCCCGGCGGGGCTGGCGCGCCAAGGGCCATGCCTTCCACTACTCCACCCGCCCGGCGGCGGAGCCCGCGGCCTGGTTGCGGGTGGACGGGGCCGGGCGCGAGGGTTACTCAGACGGCCGGGTGCACGCCAGCTACATCCACCTTTACTTCCCGGCGGCGCCCGAGCTGGCGCGGCGCTTCGTCGAGGTGGCCGCCGCGCGCACGGGGGTGTGAGGTGGCCGTCTTGTTCGCCGCCCTCCTCGACACGGTCTTTCGTGAACCGCCTGCGCGGCTGCACCCGGTGGTCGGGATCGGGCGGCTGCTGGCGGGGCTCGAGCGCTTCTGGCGCGACGACGTGCGCGCGGGGGCGCTGGCCTGGTCCGTCGGTGCGGCGGCGGTGCTTGCGCTATCCTCCATGGCGTGGTGGGGTGTGACCGCACTCGATGTGCCTGGCCGCGCGCTGCTGACCGGCCTGCTGCTGTGGCCGGCCTTCTCGCTGCGGATGCTCACGGGCGAGGTGACCGCGGTCGAGGCCGCGCTGGGCCGCGATCTGGACGAGGCCCGCAGGCGGCTCGCGCGGCTGGTGAGCCGCGACACCCGGGACCTCGACGCGGCCGGGGTGCGCATGGCGGCCCTGCAGACCCTGGCCGAAAACCTCTCGGACAGCCTGCTGGCCCCGCTCTTTTACTTCGTTCTCTTCGGCCTCCCCGGGGCCTGGCTCTACCGCTACGCCAACACCGCCGACGCGGTCTGGGGCTACCGCACGCCCCGCTACCGCCGCTGGGGGCGGCCGGCCGCCCGGGCCGACGACGCGCTGAACTGGATCCCGGCGCGCCTGACCGCCCTGCTGCTGGGCCCGGGGAAGCTGGCGGCGCTCCGCCGCGAGGCCGGGCGCACCCCCTCGCCCAACGCCGGCTGGCCGATGGGAGCGCTGGCCCTGGCGCTGGGGGTGCGGCTGGAAAAGCGGGGCGCCTACGTGCTCAACCCCTCCGGCCGCGCCCCCGAGCCCGCCGACCTGCGGCGGGCGCTGGCGCGGGTGCGGCGGGCGGCGACCCTGGCCTACGCGCTGGCCGCACTCCTCGGCTGGGGAGCGTGGGGGGTGTGACCTTTCACGGCGGGCCCGACGGCGGGCCCGAGCCCCGCCACGACTTCTCCAGCAACGCCAACGCCCTGGGGCCCAACCCGGTGCTGCTGGCCGCCATCCGGCGGGCCGACCTTTCGCGCTATCCCGACCCAAGCTACGGCGCCCTGCGCGAGGTTCTGGCCGCCCATCACCGCGTTCCTGCGGAGAGCGTGGTGCCGGGCTCGGGGGCCAGCGAGCTGATCCACCGCCTGGTGCGGGTGCGAGCGGGAGCGGTGCTCGCGCTCGGTCCCACCTTCGGCGAGTACGCCCACGCGGCCCGGGCGGCGGGGATGGGGTACCGTGAGGCCCGCTCCCGCGAAGCGTTCTTGCGCGGCCTCGGAAACGCGGCGCTGGCCTTCCTGGCCCAGCCCAACAACCCCACCGGAGAGCTGTTCGAGGCCGGCTTCGTTCAGGAAGCCGCGCGCAGGGCCTCCCGGTACGGCGCCTGGCTCGTCTTCGACCTTGCCTACGCGCCGCTGACCGGCGCTGCGGTGCCCGCTCTCGAGGGCGCGGTGCGCCTCTTCGCCCCCAACAAGGCCCACGGCCTCACCGGCGTGCGCGCCGGCTACCTGATCGCGCCCTCGGAGAACTTGGCCGCGCGGCTGGTCGGGGCCGCCCCCTCGTGGGTCATCGGCGCGGCCGAGGTGGCCTTTTTGCGCGCCCAGGCGGGGGCCGGGGCGCGCAACTGGCTGCGCGGCACCCTGCCCACCCTCTTTGCCTGGCGACGCCGGCTGGCGGGCCTCCTGCGCGAGCGCGGCTACGCGGTGCAGGAGGGCGCGGCCAACTTCGTCATGGCGCGGCTGGGCGAGGACGCGGCGGCCTTCTTGCGCGCGCGGGGGCTGCGGGTGCGGCCGCTCGCCGACAAGGGCCTGCCCGACTGGGCGCGGCTCTCGGCCCAGCCGCCAAAAGCCCTGGCGGCGCTCGCCGCCGCCCTGGAGGAGCGCGCGTGAGCCGGGCGGTATCATCAGGACCAGGTATGGAGCCCCTGCACTTCCTCTTCATCGACGAGACCGGCGTGCTGAGCCGCGACAAGCGCCAGCCTTTCTTCGGCCTGGGGCTGTTGCGCACCGCCGACACCGCCGCGCTATCGGCCGAGCTGCACGGTCTGCTGCAGCGGGCGCGCGGCCGCCTGCACCCCCATTTTGAGTTCAAGTTCGCCCGCATCGGCCGCAAAAACGCCTGGGTGTACCAAGAGTTGATCGACCTCTTTTTTTCGACTCCTAGCCTCGGTTTTAAGGCGCAGGTGCTAGACAAACGCCGCCGGGGTTTTGCTCCAGGGCGCAAATATGGCGGCATCTGGGAAGCGCAGATTGACTACACTAAGCGGTTGGTCCAAAGCGCCCTGGCCGACGGCGCCTACGGCGTGGTCATTGCCGACCACGTGAGTAAGCCGCGCGAGTCGCAGCGCTACTTCGAGCGCGAGGTGCGCCGCCACCCGCGGGTGCTGAACGCGCTGATGCTCGACTCCAACGCTACCCTATACGTACAAATGGCGGACGTACTGCTGGGTCTGGTGGTGCATGGTTGCAAGCGTAAGGCGGGCGTAGCGGCTCATAACCCCGTCAAGGAGGGGCTGATAGCGCATCTGGCGGGGCGGGTGGGCGTTAGCGATCTCTGCTCGCGCTACACTCGCCGCGCGCAGCCCTACTTTGGGGTTCGCTTGGTGGAACCCTGGGAGGCGGCTGAATGAAGACGCTCTACCTGATTCGCCACGGCGAGAACATCTGGAACCGCCAGCACCGCCTGGGCGGCTGGACCGACGTGCCGCTGACGCCGCTGGGCCGTGCACAGGCCGCCGGGCTGCGCACGCAGCTGACCGGTGCACGCTTCGACGCGGTCTGGGCGAGCGACCTGGTGCGCGCCTGGAAGACGGCCGAGCTGGCGGGCTTTGCCCCGGAACGGACTCCCCAGCTGCGCGAGATTCACTTCGGGCTGCTGGAAGGCAAGCGCTGGGAAAGTCTGCAGCCCGAGGTGCAGCAGGCGATGATGGGCTTCGAAAAGTTCCGCGCCCCCGGGGGCGAGGCGACGCTGGAGGTGGTGGAGCGCGTGAGCGCTTTCGTGGACGCGCTGCCGGCGGGGCGGCACCTGATCTTCAGCCACGCCGGGGTGATGCGCGCGCTGCTTTGGCTCTCGGGCGACCTGCAGATCATCCCCCACACCACGGTCTACGTCTACGAGTGGCCGGCGAAGCGTTTGGTGGAGGTATGGCGCGAGGGCTAGCCCCGGTGCTGATGGTCCAGGGGGCGACCTCGGGGGCGGGGAAGAGCCTCTTGGTCACCGCGCTGGCGCGCTGGTTCGCCCGGCGGGGGGTTCGGGTGGCGCCCTTCAAGGCCCAGAACATGTCGAACCACGCGCGCGTGGCCGCCGGCGGCGAGCTGGGCAGCGCCCAGTACCTGCAGGCGCTGGCGGCCGGCGTAACGCCCGAGGTGCGGATGAACCCGGTGCTGCTCAAGCCCGAGGCCGAGACCAAAAGCCAGGTGGTGGTGCTGGGGCGGGTGGATCCCGAGCTCTCGCGAACCCCCTGGAGTGAGCGCAGGCCGCGGCTGTGGCCGGCGGTGCGGGAGAGCCTGCGGGCGTTGCGCGCGGAATACCAGCTGGTGATCGCCGAGGGGGCGGGCAGCCCCGCCGAGGTCAACCTGCGCGCCGGTGACCTCGTCAACATGGCCGTCGCGCGAGAGACCGGCGCGGCGGTGCTGCTGGCGGCCGACATCGACCGCGGCGGCGCCTTCGCCCACCTCTGGGGCACCTGGGGCCTGCTCGCGCCGGAGGAGCGGGCGCTGGTGCGCGGCTTCGTGCTCAACAAGTTTCGCGGCGACGCCGCGCTGCTGGCCCCGGCGCCCGAGCTGCTCGAGCGCTGGACCGGGGTGCCCACGCTGGGGGTGCTGCCCTACCTGCGCCACCGCCTCCCCGACGAGGACGCGCCGCTCTTGGGAACGGCCGGTTCCGGCTCGGGGCCGCGCGTCGCCATCGTCGCCTACCCCTACGCCTCCAACCTCGACGAGTTCTGGCCGCTTGCGGAGCTGGCCCGGGTGGCGCTGGTGCGCGAACCGCACGCGCTGGCGAACGCCGAGCTGGTGATTCTGCCCGGTTCCAAGCACACCGCCGCCAGCGCCCGGTGGCTCGAATCGAGCGGGATGGCGCGTGCGCTGCGCGAGTACGCGGCCTCGGGCCGGCCGCTGCTGGGCGTCTGCGGTGGTCTGCAGCTTTTGGGCCGCGCGGTGCACGACCCCCAGGGGGTGGAGGGGGCGGCACCGGGGCTGGGGCTGTTGCAGCTCGAGACAACGATGGATCCGGCCAAAACGGTGCGCCGTAGCCGCGGCCGCTTCGAAGCGCTGGAGGGTTACTGGGCTGCCCTTTCGGGTCTGGAGGTGGAGGGTTACGAGATCCACCACGGCCAGAGCCGCGCCGCCGGCGGAACCCGCGAGGTGATGGCCGGCGGGCGGGCCTTCGCGCGGGGCAACGTGCTGGGCGTCTACCTGCACGGCCTCTTCGAGGAGCCGGCGCTGCAGCGGGCGCTTTTCGGGCGCGCGGCGGCGGGACTCGAGCGTGAGTTCGACCGGCTGGCCGACGCCCTGGAGGAGCACCTGGACATGAAGCGCATCGAGGAAATGGCCTTTTCGCGCCGGGAGCCGGTACGGCAGGCAGGGGCGGTCGCGCCCCCGGACCCGCCCCGGCTGCCGCGCCTCGTTCTCTACCTGGGCGGGGCGCGGGCGGGTAAGAGCGCGGCGGCGCTCGAGCGGGCGCGGGCGCTGGGGGGCGACGCCGTAACCTTCATCGCCACCGCCGGCGCCGGCGACGAGGAGATGGCGGCGCGGGCGGCGGCCCACCGGGCCGAGCGGCCCGCCGCCTGGGAGACCATCGAGGAGCCGCGCGACGCGGCGGCGGCGCTGGGGCGCGCGAAACACGACGTCGCCCTGCTCGACTGCCTGACCCTGCTGGTCAGCAACCTGCTGCTGGCGGCTGGGGAAGACGCGGTTCGTTCGGAAGTAGAACGGCTGATCACCGCCTGGCGCGAAGGCGGCAAGACGCTGATCGTCGTCAGCAACGAGGTGGGAATGGGCATCGTACCGGAGAACGCCCTGGCCCGGCGCTACCGCGACCTGCTGGGCTGGGCCAACCGCACCGTGGCCGCGGCGGCGGACGAAGTGGTGCTGGTCGTTGCTGGCAGAGAGTTGCTACTGGATTAGCGAGACGACAAGAGCCGTTCTTTCGCAGCAAGACAAGCCGCCTTTTCGTCCGACGCGTCTCGCTATGACTTAGTTCGGCCCAGCGGACCTTCCGGCTATTGCCGCCACCTCCTAGCCAGCAGCGGGCATCATTGTTAATAGCACTCTACGAGTGCGCGGCCCGTCGAACTCGGCGAGAAAGATGCTTTGCCACGCGCCCAACACAAGACGCCCATCAGCCAGCGGTATTATCTGCGAGCAGCCCAACAAAGCCGTTTTGAGATGGGCGTCGCTGTTGCCTTCAGCGTGGCGATCTTGAGGGCGCCGCCGTGGCGCCAGTTCCTGCAGGCGCGCCAGCAGGTCATGGGCTACGTTGGGGTCGGCTCCTTCCTGGACTACTATAGCGGCGGTGGTGTGGGGTGAGTAAACTAGTACGGCCCCCTGTTCCAGCGCCGCTCGAGAGACCGCTCGTTGCACCTGGTTGGTAATGTCGACCATCTCGTTGAACTCGTGGGTGGGTATCGTTAGCGTTTCCATTTTAGTTAACCCCTACAGTTAGTTTAGAATGCCTTATATGACGTTTGTTTTGACAGGTCTAACCCTGGTAATCGCCGCCGCCGCTGCGGCTTTTTTCAAAAGGTGGTCGGTCTTGTCGCTGCTGGGCGTGCTGGCTGGTTTGCTGCTGGTCGTTTACGGAGTCTCCTCCATGGGACACGACCGGGTTCCTATCAGCGAAGAGGTGCTGGCCTCGGATTCCGGCAACGCTGTTGCAAATGGCGATGCGGCGCAAAATGGGCATTCTCAGGTAAAGAAAGACGACGATAGCGACGCTCCGCCCGCCAAGACCTCGCAGCAGGAGGGAGAAAGCGGCGCCAAAGAGGAAGTAGCTCCGGACATACCCGAACACGTGCTGCGCGGAAATGTTCAACCGTGGACCGAAGAGGTCAAAAGACTCATAGCCAAACCTAATCACTATCCGCTGCTGCAGGCGGGAGACGCTCCCGAAGACGCCCCCAACAAAGGGGACAGGATATACGAGTACACCGACCTCAAGCTGGGCGGCCGCTATTTCCAGACCGTCTTTTTGTCTAAAAACCCGCACGACGGCGCTACCTGGATGGTGCATCTGGAGCCCGGCATGAAGGGCGTCCCCATAAAACCGGAGGAGCTGGGAAGCGCGCGCATTCTTGGCGAGGGAGGCAACTTCATCGTATTTAAATTAGTAGACGGACCCTTTGCCGGCGACTACCTGGTTTGGGCGAGCGGCGGGCACCGCGGCGGCGGCGAGGCGGTGCGGATATACAGCCCCTCTTTCCTCAAGCGTGAGCACGGCTTGGCGCAGCAGATAGCCGCGGCGGCCGCTAAGCCGTGACCTCGCCGTCTCAGCGACGTTAAACTAATAGGCATGACCATTGCCTGGATTGGTTTAGCCCTACTGGTTATAGGAGCCTTGCTGGGTCTCTTGCAGCAAAAGTGGAGCGCGGCGGCTCTGCTGCTGGTGGTCGCGGGTTTTGCGCTAACCGCCTTCGGCTTTGTTAGCAGCCGCCAGAACCCCGCGCCTTTAGACGAAACGATACTGGCGTCCGACAAGACCAAGAAGCAAAGCGGCGGCGCTCCCGCCCAAACTGCGCCCGCCGCCGAGGGTCAGGAGCTGAAAAAGGCTCCCCAGATTCCCGAACACGTTATCACCGCTGAAGCCAAGCCTTGGGTCGCCGAGGTCAAAAAGATAGTCGAAAATCCTGACAGCTATACACCAATACACACAGGAATAGCCCAAAAGGGGCTCAACGAGGGCGATCAGTACTTCGAATACGCGAACGTCAAGCTGGCGGGGCGCGCCTTGGCGGTGGTCTTCCTCAGCCGCGGCGGCAAAGACGTTTGGATGCTGCACATAGAACCTGCCGGTAAGCCTATCGAGGCGCAAGAGCTGGGTAGCGTGGCGGTAATCGGCGAGGGCGACGGCTTCGTGATGTTCCAGATAAAAGACGGCCCCTTCGCGGGCGACTACCTGGTCTGGAGCACGGATGGCGAGGGCCAAGGCGGTAAGGCCGTCCGCATCTACACCCCCGCTTATCTGGAGCGCGAGCACGCCCGCAGCCAGAAAAAGAGCTAGCTTTGGGGTTTTTCGGCCAGTATCATCCACGGCTCGCCGCGCAGCCGCGTCAAAAAGAGGGTCAGGCGGCGTCCCCCGCCTTCTTGGGGCAGACGTTTTAGCAGTTCCTGCGGGTCTACCGGGTTATGGCGCCTCTTGACGTCCAGTGAGGCGGGGCCGAGTTCGTTCAGCCAGCCCCGCAGCGTTTTTAGGCGGTAGGGGGCGTGGCGCAGGATCCGCCAGCAGCCAGCCAGAGGATCGTTGCGACATTCGTCGCCGCTCAGGTAGGCCACCCGTTCATTGATCTGGGCGGCGCCCAGCCGGGCGGCCAGCTTGTGCAGCAGGCCGGCGCGAATTACCGCAGGGTCGGGTTCGTAGATGAAGCTGCGGGGCGCGCTAACGGCCGCCGCGGGAAACTCGGGGCCTTGCAGGCAGGCTTGCGCCGGCAGGGCCACGGCCCAAGTAGTCTTTCGCGCCAGCGAACCTAGTCCTACGAGGGCTTCTTTCAACTCTCCACGCAGCGAAACGAACCCCAGGCTTGCCCCAGCGGGGACCTCGTCCTTGTCGAGAGCCGGCGCCAGCTTGACCAGTAGCCCCTCGACCCGCTCAGAAAGCGCCAAGACGTCTTCAAATGGAGGCTCCATGTCGCGCAGGCGCACGCTGCGCCGCCCCTGCTTGCGCCTCGCCGGGTCCGCGAAGACTACCCGCTGCTCGAAAGACAGGTCGCGCCAGTCGGCCTCGACTACGCTTACCCTCTCGGAAAGCCCCAAAGCGGCGACGTTATAACGCAAGATGGCGGCGCGCAGCGGGTTCTTTTCGACGGCCAGCACCTCTTTGCCGGCTCGAGCGAACGCTATGGCGTCGCCGCCTATTCCCGATCCCAGGTCGGCGACGCTTTCGTAGGGCGCCAGCAACTCGCGGGCGCGCCAGGCGGCTACGGCCTCGCTGCTGGCTTGCTCGAGGGCCTCTCCTTCAAATAGCATCAAGTCGGCTTCTGAAAACTTAGCGGCGGCGCGACGTCGCAAGAGCGCCTGGTCGTAGAGCCAGGCCGCCTCGTCTGCGCTCCAGCGCCTGCGCAGCCCTGCTAAAACCCGCAACGGTTCTCCTGCGGGCTTTAGCAGGCGCAGCTCTTCCTGAGCTTTTTGGCTAACGAGAAAGTCTACCGCCTCGAGGCTCAAAGGGCGCACCCCCTCAGTATGCCGCAACCGGTAAGGTGGTGTTATGGAAGAGGCGCGTTTGCAGATGTACGTATTGCTCGCTTTTTTGGCGGGGCTGTTCATCGCGGGCGGATGGGGGCTCTGGCGAGCCGCGGCGCTGGCGCGCCGATTGCGCGATTTACACGCCGCGAACGCCGCCCTGCGGGCGCGCTTGGAGGCAGAGCGCGAGAAGAGCGAGTGGCTGCACGGCGCCAAAGGTGAGCTGGCCGACGCCTTTTTGGCGCTTTCCAACCGTAGCCTGGAGGACAACAGCAAGAAGCTCGTGGAGCGCGCCCGGGAGCTGCTGGGGCAGATTGACGGCCAGCTTTCGGGCAGACTGGGGACCCACAAGGCCGAGTTGAGCGGACTCTTGACGCCGCTCAAAGAGAACCTGCACAAACTGGAAGAGCAGGTGCGCCAGCTGGAAGGCAAGCGCGAAAGCGCCTACGGCGCGCTGGCGCAGCAGCTGCGTAGTCTGGCCGAGGAGCAGCGCGGTCTGCAAGCCGCCACCACCACTTTGGGAGAGGCCCTCAAGAGCTCGAGCGCCCGCGGCCAGTGGGGCGAGATGCAGCTCGTGCGGGTGGCCGAGCTGGCGGGCATGAGCGAGCACGTGGACTTTGCTTTACAACAGCACACCTCCCAGGGCCGGCCCGACATGGTGGTGCACCTGCCCGGCGGCGGGGTATTGCCGGTAGACGCCAAGACCCCGCTGGCGGCCTACCTGCAGGCGCTGCGCGCGGACGGCGAGGAAGAGCGCAAGCGCAAGCTGGCGGAGCACGCGCGGCAGCTGCGGGCTCGAGCCAAGGAGCTGGCTTCCAAAGACTACTCGCGCGCCTTCGAGCGTTCCCCCGACTTCGTGGTTCTCTTTGTGCCCAGCGAAGCGGCGCTGGCGGCTGCCTTTTCAGCGGACCCGGATTTGCTGGACGAGGCTTTGCAGATGAAGGTTTTGCCCGCCAGCCCCGTTACCCTGCTGGCCCTGCTCAAGTCGGCGGCCTACGGCTGGCGGCAGCAGACTCTCAGCGATAACGCTCGCGAACTGGCCAAGGAAGGCCGCTTGCTGATAGAGCGGTTCGAGAAATATAGCGCCTCTCTGGCCGAGGTCGGCCGCAGCCTGCAAAAGAGCGTGGAGGCCTACAACCGCGCCGTGGGCAGCTACCAAAGCCGCCTGACGCCGGTGGCGCGGCGCTTCAAGGAAAAGCTGGCGGCGGGCGAGTTCGAAGCCGCGCCGGAGCGGCTGGAAGCCACACCCCGAAAGGTTGCTGAAAACCCAGAGTCGGGAGAGAAGTAGATCGCCAAGCAACTACGAGAACATTTCCGAAAGCGAAAATAAAAATAAAACGGACGCCGCTATTGCGGTAGTTGCAAGACTCAGAGATAAAATCGGCTCATTAGTCTTAGCGATTATGGACTTGAACCGTATCCAGCGTGTGAATAGCCAGATAATGGCCAATCCTCCCAAGAGACCCGCTATTCCCGCGGTCGAACTGGCTCTGTGGCTAAGGGTTTGCCCTGCTCCGCAAATAGAGAGGGCAAAACTAACGCTGTTATTGAACGCGTGGGCCGTGAATGTTTCCAGCAAGCCGCCTCCGGAAAGTACCCACCGCCCGAACAAATAACCCATCCCCAAGGCGAAGATAACCGTGATAGGAGCTATGTGCAGTACTGCGAAGAGGAATGCCGAAGCAGCCAGTGCGAAGGCTGGCCCTTGCGCCGAAGCATAACTGCGTAACATTATCCCTCTGAACAACCACTCCTCAATGAGCGGCGCCAGGATGATATAGACAACAGCAGCGGCGGCGTAGCCCCAAAGCGAGCTTGCGTCGTAAGGCTTGAACGCGGCCCGCAAAAACCGCGGAGGAGCGAACCACAATAAAAACGCCACGTAAAACTGATTGAAGGCAAGTATAGTAATAGTTAATAGCAGCGTGGGAGCAGGTCGCAGCGCTCTGTCCCAGCCAAGTATCCTTCTGTATCGTTTTACATATCCCCAGACTATCCAGGCAAAAACGAGCATGCTTAGAGCCATACCTAGTTGGAAAAGGTCCTGCCAGGCATTTTGGGTGGCGGTTTCAGCAACTTCCGCGGCAGCCTGCGGATCGCTTACGCCATTTCTAATAACTATGGTTAGGCTCCATATAATTCCGAAGACAAGCATTCCCAGAAATGAGCCTATATTGACAAAAAGAGCGTAACCCAAGTACAACCGGTTGGCCAGCAAGGTTCGCATGCTATAGTATATAGGATAATTTGTACTAAGACAGCTATCGGTGGTATTCCGTGTGAGGCTAATTCGCTGTTTGTCGCAGCGGCGTCTTGGCGGCAAGCAAAGCCGCGGGCCGGAGCGGGCCCGCTCTCGCGCGGTCTAGCATTTCTACCTGCGCCACAATAGCGCCAGCGTAGCCCCGTAAACGAGGTGCGCCATGGCGAAGAGCCAGTAGGGCATCTGCTGCGCCATTATCGGCGCGACGTGTCCCAGGCTAAGGGTGGCCAGCAGCCAGACCGCCAGCCCGTAGAGGGCGCCATAAAGCATTTTGGCGGCTCCGGGACCGAGTAGATAGGCGTAGACTGCGCCCAGAGCCGCGCCGGTCATCATGTGCAAGACCAGGCCCAGCAGCAGCCCCGTCGCGCCGCTGAGGGCCGCTTGGCCCAGCAGCGAGCTGGCGATCAGGCGCAAGGGCGCGGCAAACTGCATGCCGGACAAAGGCGCCGGCATCATCGCCAGCGCTCCCATGGGCAGCGCCGCTATCATGCCGTAGAACAGGCTGGTGAAGGCGCCGTTTCGTTTTTGCTGAGTATTCAAGATATTTTTTCTCCTCCACTCCAGCCTGCCGTCTTTGCGGAGATTGTTCGGTATTCCAGCCGACAGTAGTCGGCGTGCTAGGCTAGTGCCGATGATTGCCCGTTACCAAACCCCCGAGACCGCCCGCCTCTGGTCCGCTGGGCACAAGTTGCGCGTCTGGGCCGAGGTGGAAAAGTTAGCTCTGACGGCCTGGAGCGAGCTCGGCGCCGTACCCGCAGAAGCGGCACGCGACCTGGCGCAAGCCCTGCCGGCTGGCGATTTTGAGGCAGATTTTGTGGAGAGCGTCGAAAGGCTCGAGGCCGAGACCCGCCACGACGTGGCCGCCTTCGTCCGCGCCTTGGCCGAGCTGACCCGGAGTCCGGCCGTTTCACGCTACCTGCACTACGGTCTGACCAGCAGCGACGTGGTCGATACCGCCCAAAACTACCTGCTCAAAGAGGCCTTGGGCCTGGTCCTGGACGAGGTAGAAGAACTATTGGCCAGCCTGCGGCGGCTGGCTCTGCGTTACAAGTACACCCCGGCCATCGGCCGCACCCACGGCGTCCACGCCGAGCCCACCTCTTTCGGTCTGCGCTTTCTCGGTTTTTACGCCGCCATCCAGCGTGACCGCCAGCGCTTACAGCACGCGCAAGAGGCCATAGCCACCGCCGTCGTCAGCGGCTCGGTGGGTAACTACGCCCACACTCCGCCCGGGGTCGAGGCCTACGTCGCCCGCCAAATGGGGCTCTCGCCCGAGCCGGTCAGCACCCAGGTGGCTCCGCGCGACCGTCACGCCGAGGTGCTGGCGGCGCTGGCCATATTGGGGGCCGACCTGGAGCGGATAGCCGTCGAGCTGCGCCACCTGCAGCGCACCGAAGTATTGGAGGCCAGCGAGCCCTTCCGCGAGGGGCAGACCGGATCTAGCTCGATGCCCCACAAGAAAAATCCGGTGGCTCTCGAAAACATTTCCGGCCTGGCGCGCCTGCTCAAGTCGAACCTGCAGGCGGGGCTCGAAAACGTGGCCCTCTGGCACGAGCGCGACATCAGCCACTCTTCGGTAGAAAGGGTAATCCTGCCCGACTCCACCACCCTGGCCCACTACCTGACCCGTCGTTTGGCCGGTTTGCTGCGCGGTCTGCGCGTCAACGAAGAACGTATTCAACGCAACCTCGGCCTGACGCGCGGCCTGGTTTACAGCCAGCGGGTGCTGGGTCTGCTGATCGAAAAGGGCATGTCCCGCGAGGCGGCCTACCGGCTGGTGCAAAAAAACGCCCTCAAAAGCTGGGAAGAGGAGCGCGATTTTGGCGAAATGCTCTTGGCTGACGCCAAGAACCCGCTGACGGCGGAAGAACTGGCCGCGGCTTTCGACCCACGGTACTACCTGCGTTACATAGATGACGTCTATAGCCGCATGGGGTTGTAAAATAGCGTTAACAAGTCGCTAGGCCGCAGCAGGTAACGCCAGATTACTCGACCATGCCGGATCTAGGTGACGCATACCCCCCTACCCCGCAGCTACGGCTCGGCCGCCTTTCCTTGGGCGCGGTGGAATGGCGGCCGTTCGGTTTTCCGCGCAGCTTCATAAAACGAGGTGAAGCATGAAGGCGATAACCTTTGACTTTTGGGGAACGTTGATGACCGCTGGAAAGGACTATGCAGAAAAGGTAGTCCCTATGCGCTACGAAATAATGCTGCGCGCCAGCGACGAAGCCGGAGTGCCGGCGGGCGAAGCCGAAGTGCGCGACGCCTGGAACCAGGCAACCGCCAAGTTTAACGACTCCTGGAACGCCGGCGTTTTTATGTCGCTCGAAGAGCGGGTGGCGTACGCCTTTAAACTGCTGGGGCTGCGTTACGACCAAGAGCTAGTGGCCCAGACCGCGCGCCTTCTGTCCGAAGCAGCACGCGACGCTAACGTTATCACCCTGCCCGGCGTCAGTCAGGCGATCCCCGAGCTCGCTCGCCACTACAAGCTGGCCATAGTTTCCGACACCAGCGTTTCAGGCGGCGACGTGCTGCGCCACTACCTGGACCGCGCCGGCTTGCTGCCCTACTTTTCCGCCTTCTCCTTTTCCGACGAAACCGGCGTGGTCAAACCTAACAAACTCGCCTTCGCCGCCGCCCTTGCCGGCTTGGGGGTAGAGCCCGCCGCCGCCTTGCACGTCGGCGACATTCCCCGCACCGACATCGGCGGAGCCTTTAACGCCGGCTACCCCTATGCGGTGCTTTACACCGGCCATAAAGAGCGACCGGGGGACCCGCCGCCCAGCGCTAAAATAAACGACCATCGCCAGCTCTTGGAGCTGCTCAAGACAATCGAGGCCGCCTAGCCCTTAATAGCGCCAGGAACGCTATTAATGCGGGCCCGCAGGAGCCCGCAGTTGAATTTGTGACGGTCTTGTGACGGCGGCCGCCTATGCTGGTGTTTGAAGTGTCGAGAAGTGGTAAGAAAGGAGTTTGACGTGTCGAAATACAGAACCATTGCGAGCATAGCGCTCATCTTTGCCCTCCTAGGGCTAAGCGCTTGCGGCGGGGGCGGCGCCGCCCCCACTTTAAAGGTGGAGCCGCAAGCAACCGTCTTTACCGCCGGAGACGCCGGCTCGTACTTTACGGCGATCCTCAGCGGCTCCAGCGAAACGGTGCACTGGAGCCTGAGCCCGGCTCTTGGCACGCTCTCCCGGACCAGCGGCGTCAGCGTCAAGTACACGCCCCCGGCGGCGCTGCCCAGCGCGCAGACGGTCACCCTGACGGCCAGCGCCGGCAGTCTCAGCGCCACCTCCACGCTAACGCTCAACCCCAAGACGGTAGACGTGACGGGCGTGGTGATAGCTGATGACGGCAGACCTCGCAGCGGCGTGCGCGTCCTCATCCCCGGGCACCCGCTGGTCAGCAGCGCCGCCGACGGCAGCTTTAGCGTCAGCGACGTTGCCTTGCCCTACCAGGCCATTATCGAGGAAGACCAGGTTACTAAAAAGTACACGCTATACGACGGCGTCACCCGGCCTGACCCGACTCTATATTTTGCGGCGGATCCTACTGTTCCGGCGGGGGAGGCGCACATCCTGGGCGCTTTGAACCACAGCACCGCCTCTAGAAAAATAGGCGTTGACTTTGTCTCGAAAAACGCCTTGGGCGCGTACATCCTCAACAGCGGCAGCGGCACCAGCACCAGCTACAACCTTGGCGTCGGTTTTAACGACCTCAGCGCCAGCGGTAAGCTTTATGCGCTGGAGTGGAGCACCGACAGCGCTCACAACGCCAAGGACTTCACCGCCTTCGGTTATAGCGACGACATGGTTTTATCGGCGGGAGACTCGATATCGAAGGACCTCGACCTCAGCGCCACGACCAGCAGCGGCCACGATTTTCATCCCGTAATTACGATTCTCGGCGGCATGACCCTGCAAAAGGTGACCGCCACCGTGCGTTTCGACGACGACTCTCTTTTAGGTATGACTACGGCTTATACGGTTTCCCAGTCGCCGACGCTGCGCAGCCCCGATATCGCAGGCGCCAAGATGACGGTGCTGGCTTTGGTGTCTACTTCTCCTTCGGTTATGTCGGCCGCTTGGCGCAGCGTGGACGCCAGCGAAACATCGATGTCGCTGGAGGTACCGGCTCCGCCGCAGCTGAGCGAGCCCAGCGACGGCGCCAGCGGCGTAAGCGCCGGCAGCGAGTTCTCCTGGCAGACGATTGAGCAGGTAATCAACGTTTTTCTTCTTTCTGACGGCCCGGTTAGTCTGAGAGTTTATACTACCGGCAGCAGCTTGACGCTCCCCGACCTGAGCCCATTTTCGGTCAGCTACGGCGCCAACGAGACCTATCACTGGAGCGTTATCTCGGCCAGCATGCCGCGACTGCTCGCACCCAACATAGACGCCATGCTGGACGAACGGCAGATTCAGCCGCTACTCATGGCTATGTACACCTTTTTAGGCGGTATGCCGGTGGGAGACCAAGGACTGATAATTTCGAGCGAGCGGCGCTCTTTCACGACTCCCAACTGACCATTTGAGGCCCCCCGCTTACTCGGCGGGGGGCTTTTTCGCGGCGGTTTCGCTGGCCTCACCCAGCTCTGGATAAGGCATCCCCTTTTCCCGCAAGAGCGCCGCACGGCGCGGGTAGGCCCACTCGAAGAGGGTGCGCTGGTAGGTTTCGGGATCGAGGCGGGGCTGGTCGTAGAGGCCGGCGGCCAGCCGCTGGCGCTGCGCTTCGAAGAGTATTACCGCCGCCGCCACCGAAACGTTGAGACTCTGCACCATACCCACCATGGGGATTATTACGTCGCCGTCGGCCAGCTCGGCGGCGCGCCGGCTGACGCCCCACTTTTCCGCACCCAGCAGCAGCGCCGTCGGGCGGACGTAGTCGACCCGGCGGTAGTCCAGCGCCCGCTCGGAGAGGTTGGCGGCGTAGACGGCAAAACCGCGCTCTTTAAGGTGGCCAATGGCCTCTTCGATACTAGGGTGGACCCGCAGATAAACCCACTTTTCACTGCCGCCGGCGGTGTCGTGGAAGGTTGGCACGCCGCCGGTGGGGTTGACCGCGTGAGCCTGGTAGACGCCCACCGCGTCGGCGGTTCTGAGTATGGCCGAGAGATTGTGGGGCTTGTGGACGTTCTCCATCAGCACCGTCAGGTCGGGCTGGCGTTTGTTTAATACAGCCCTGAGACGGTGATAGCGTTCCGGCGTCATGGAGGCATTGTACCAGCCCAAAAATGCCAATCAGGTACACACTTATCGTGTATTGGAAGATAAGGAAAAAACCAAGCGCTAGCGACTGGCGGCTTTGCCTTTGGGCTCGGTAACAGATCGGGTCGCTCAGGCCGGCCGCTTTGGGCGGGCATGTTGATTAGCCGCTGGTCTTTTGCGCCGCTTTCCTGAGACGCTCAACCAGCGGCCACAAAAGCTCCCGCTTGAGTTTGAGGGCGCTCTTGTTGACCACTAGGCGGGCGCTGGAACGCGCCAGAACCTCTACCTCGGTCAGGCCGGCCGCTTTTAACGTGCGCCCCGTTTGCACCACGTCTACCACCGCGTCGGCCAAGCCGACCAGCGCTGCTAGCTCGACGTTGCCGTGCAGTTTGACCACGTCTGCCACCATTCCGCGGCGGCGCAACCAGGTTTGGGTGAAATTGGGGTACTTGCTGGCTACGCGGCGGATGGGGGTTTTGGCCTCGGGAAGACGAATCAGCGAGAGGCGGCAGGCGCCAAAGCCCAGGTCCACCGGTTCGTAGAGGTCGCGACCCGCCTCCAGCAGAATGTCGCGCCCCACCACGCCGATGTCCGCTATGCCCAGGTCGACGTAGGTGGGCACGTCGCTGCCGCGCAGCTCCAACACCGCCAGTCCGTCACCGCCATGCCAGAGATCACGCTCTCCCGCAGATTGCGGCAGCTCCACTCCGGCGCCGGCGAAGGCCTGATAGGCGTCGGCCATCATCCGCCCTTTAGGAAGAGCTACGGTCAGTTCGAAGTCGCCAAAACTCATGGCCGCTCCTCGCCTTCTGGGGTAACTATCCGCTCAATGCCGCGCTTTCTAGCGTATTCTTTCAGCTCATCCAGCTTGTCGGTCCAGGCTAACTCTACCCGCCAGCCTTTCTGCCGCAGGGCGCGGGCCAGGTTGGCGTCGGTGGCTAGGGCGTCTGCGGCCTCTACTGAGGCGGGCAGACCTCGCGCCTCCAGCACCCGTTCCAACCCCAGGGCGAAACCTGCAGCGTGCTCGGCGCCGGCTCCGTCGTAACGGCCGCCCCCCAAGAGGGGCAGGCCGAAGTCGGGGGTGTAGGCGCGAAAATGTATGCCGCTGTAGTAGTCGTAAGCCCTGGCTAGGCCCAGGTCGAGCAGCACGTCAAGCTCGCTGGGAAGCAGTTCCAGAACCGCGCTCAACCAGTCGAGGTCTTGTTGGGCCGCATCGCTGAGGGCCAGCCGCCGTGCGGATTTTAGGACTTCAGGGCCGCCAAAGAGGTCGGGCAGCGCCAAGATAGCCCGAGCCAAGGCCCCACTGACGGCGAAGCGCTCCAGCAACTCTCCCAGCTCGGGAGTGTTTTTTCGCTCGACGGCGGCGTGCAGCACCCGCCTATCTTTTTCCGTCAGGCCCGTTGCCGCCAGCAGGTCGGCGACCAATGACGGCAACCCTACCTCCAGGCGGGCGCTGGGCAGCCCGGCTGCTTTTAGGGCCTCCCAGGCCAGCTCTAGCAGCTCGGCGTCGAGCCGAGGGCTAGCCGCCCCGACCACTTCTACCCCTACCTGAACGAATTCGCGCCGCCTGCCTAGACCCACCTCGCTGTCGCGCAGCCAGAGTTTGCCGGCGTACTGAAAGCGGTGCAGTTGTTCGTCCAGTTTCTCGCCAGCCACCATGCGAATGACGGCGGTGGTGAACTCGCTGCGCAGCGCCAGCACCCTACCGCTCTTATCGACCATCTTGAAGGCGCGGGCGGCCAGCGGGTGGGCCGGGTCGTAAACCTCGAGCGCCGGCAGCTCGACCGCGGCGTAGCCCCAGGAGGCGAAGAGTTTGTACCAGGCGTTTTTGAGGGCGGCGCGGGCCGCGGCCTCGGGCGGCGGGTAGTAACGGGTTCCTTCGGGGATCAAGGCTGGCTCCTCCGGTAGTACTTCATCTTCAACAGTATATGGGCAGCTCGCCGCTCCAGACGAGGCCGCCGGGTTCCAGACGCGCTCTTTCGGCGCGGGCGGCCAGACCCTGGCGGTAGTAACGGCAGAAAGCCGCGGCAAACTCGGGGTCGGCGTCGCAGGGGCTAAACGCCTCGGCGTCTTGGCGCAGCACCGCAAACAGCAGCAAGCCGTCGCGTCGCCTTACCAGCTCGAGGTGCGCCCGCGCCCGCCGCGAAGGGGCGTCGGGGAAGCAGCCCAACCCCGCCGATACCTGCGTTACCGACTTCATCTCCAGGTATCGCTCGCCGCCGCGCTCGTCCAGCGCCAGCGCGTCGAGGCGGCGATTCTCCAGTTTGGGCTGCGCCCGCAGCCAGCGCCAGCCCCAGTTTTGCAGCAGCCCGGGCAGGGCCGCCTCGGCCAGCGCGGAGTCCAGCAGCGCCCAGGTGTCGCGGTCGCGCGCCAGTATTACTCTGCCGGCGGTCTTAGCGCTGCGGCGCGGTAGGTAGCGTAGCGGGGCGCCCTCGCCCAGCCAGCTGAGGCGGCCGCTGTTGGGCAGGTGTAAGAGCAGCTCTCCCGGATCGGCGGCGGCGCGCACCACAAACCTGTTGACGCGCTCCAGGAAGACGGCGCTTTCGCTGGGGGGAAAGCTGACGTCGAAACCCACGTTTTCAGCCTAACCTACGGCATTGACAGGCCGTTGCAGGCAAGGTACACTTACTACAGCGGATTGGTAGTGGGGCTACATTATTATGAGCACGAACGCGCGGGTAATCACTCGCATAAACAGCTTTTACGACAGGTTGTCGCCATCGGAACAGCGCGTCGCTGACTACGTGCGCGCCAACCCGGAAGAGGTAATCCGCATGCCCATGGCCAGGCTGGCGCAAAACGCCGGCGTGAGCGACCCTTCGGTGCTGCGCTTTTGCCGCGCCATCGGCTACCGCGGCTACCTCGACTTCAAGGTGGCCCTTACTCAGGACCTGGCCTCGCCGGTGCAGTTCATCCAGGGCACCGTGGACTCCAGCGACGACGTGCCGCGTATGGCGCAGAAAATCTTTTCTGCCGCCAACCGCGCCCTTCTGGAAACCTTGCAGGGGCTCGATATGGAGGCGCTCGAGCGCGCCGTCAAGCTAATTATGCAGGCGCAGCGGGTGCTCATAATAGGCGTCGGCACCTCGGCCCCCATAGCCCAGTTCCTATACAACCGCCTCTTCCGCCTCAACCTGCCGGTCTGGCTGCAGACAGACTCCTACCTGCAACTGATGCACGCCGCGCTGCTGGGCGAGGGCGACGTGGCTTTTGGCGTTTCGCAGACCGGCGCCTCCATAGACCCGGTCATCACCCTGGCCGAAGCCCGCAAGCACGGCGCCACCACCATAGCCCTGACCGGATCCCTTTCTTCACCCATTACCAAAGAGGCCGATATAGCCCTTTATTCCAGTTACGACGAACTACGCCCCGAGGCTTCTTCTTCTCGCATTGCCCAGATCGCCATCATCGAGACCATATACGTTGCTCTCAGTATTAGCCTTCTCGACACCGCCGACGCCGATGAGCGCCGTATCTGGGAGGCACTAGCCCGGAAAACTCTCTAGAAAGGAGGTGAGACGCTGGCAAACAAAGGTAAACGACCCAGGCCAATCAGCAGTTTTGAGCACGAGCGTGCTTGTTACAGATAAAGGAGCAAAATATGAGCAAACCCGATATCAGCCGTAGAGAATTCATGATCAAGAGCGCCCTGGCCTCCATGGGCATCGCCGCGGGGCCCGCCTTCTTGCAGACCGTCCGCGCCGCCAGCGGCAACGGCCGCACCCTCAAGGCCGCCTTCTCCAACGCCGGCCTGCAGGCCACCTGGTGCGCCCAGGGTAAAGACACCGTCGAGCAGTGGGGCAAGTGGCTGGGCGTGGAGATTCACTGGTACGACGGTCAGCTGGACGTCGCCAAACAGCGCGCCGGCGTAGACGCCATGGCCAGCAAAGACTGGGACTTCGTGGCCATTCAGCCTCTCTCGATCGGCTCGCTGGTGGAGCCGGTACAGAAGATGATCAACAAGAACATTCCGGTCATCGCCATGGACACCATGCTGGCTCCTTGGGGAACCATCAAGCAGCACACCTTCATCGCCCCCGACAACGTCTGGATGGGCGAGCAGGTTACCCAGGCCCTAGTCGACGCCATCGGCGGCAAGGGCAACATTATCATGACCCAGGGCTCGCTGGGCCACACCGGCGCCCAGGGTCGCGCTCAGGGTTTCTACAACGTCATCAAGCGCTACCCCGAGATCAAGGTCCTCGACGAGTCGCCCGCCGACTGGGACGTCACCAAGGTCGCCCAGCTGTGGGAGAACCTCCTCAACCGCTACAAGAAAATCGACGCCGCCTTCTTCCACAACGACGACATGGCCATGGCCGCCTACCACGTCATCAAGAACGCCGGCCGTGAAAAAGAAATCGTCATCGGCGGCATCGACGGCATGCCCCCCGCGGTGCAGGCGGTCCTCGACGGCAAGCTGCACGCCACCGCGCGCAACTCGGCCCCGCGCATCCACTGGGGCGCGCTGGTAGCGGGCTACTACGCGGTCATGCAAAAAGAAGTGGGCGGCAAGGACGTCCCCGAGCTAATCCTCGCCGACGGCCCGGCCATCATGAAGCCCAAGAAGGTGAAGACCGACAAGCCCTGGCTGCTCAAGGGTTACGGCATCGGCGCCGGCCCCGGCCTCCTCTGGGAAGAAAAGCACTACCTGGCCTAAGCGCCATTCGGCGCCCTCCCGCAACCGCGGGAGGGCGCCGCCACCGCCATGGAAAGTAAACGACCTTTACTAACGCTAAACAACGTCTCCAAGAAGTTCGGAGGCATTCACGCTCTCAAAGGAATAGACTTTGAAGTCTATCCGGGCGAGGTGCACGCTCTGGTGGGCGAGAACGGCGCCGGCAAGTCCACGATGATGAAGATCCTCGCCGGCGTAATCACCAGCTACCAGGGCGAGATGGTTTGGGACGGGCGGCCGTTGAAGCTCAAAAACCCCCGTCACGCCCTCGACCTGGGCATAGCCATGATTCACCAAGAGTTGAGCGTGATGCCCGAGCTCACCGTTGCCGAGAATATCTTTTTGGGCAGGCAGCTTCTCAAAGGAGGCGTGGTCGATTGGCCGCGCATGTTCCGTGAGGCTGAGGCGATACTTACCGAGCTGGGCTTTGCACACGTCAACGTGCGCGACAACCTAGAAAAATACCCCCTAGGCGTGCATCAGCTGGCGGAGATAGCCCGCGCCATTACTTCGGGGGCGCGGCTCATTATCATGGACGAGCCGACCAGCGCCCTCAGCCCCATGGAGACCAAGAGACTGCTCGAGCTCACCCGCAAGCTAAAGGAGAGCGGCAAGTCGGTGGTTTACATCTCTCACTTCCTAGAAGAAGTGGTCTGGGTGGCCGACCGCATAACGGTATTGCGCGACGGCCAGAAAATAACCACTCTCGACGCCGGCCGCACTGACAAGAAAGAACTGGTAAAACTGATGCTCGGCAAGGAGGCCGAGTTCTTCGAAGAGTCTTACATCGGCGGCAAAGAAATAAAAGACCTCCACGAGCGCAAGCCGCCCGTTCTCCAGGTGCGGCGCCTCGGCAAAGGGCGTCACTTCGCAGACGTCAGCTTTGCGCTTCACGCCGGAGAAATCTTGGGGATATACGGCCTCATCGGTTCGGGACACTTCGAATTGGGCGAGGCTATCTACGGCCTCAACCACCCCAGTTCGGGCACGATCGAGCTGGCGGGCAAGGCCTTGCGCGGAGGGCCGGGGCGGGCAATAGCAGACGGCATAGCCTACGTGCCGCCATCGCGGCGCAGCGGCTTGTTTTTGGACAAACCCATTTTTCAAAACGTTTCACTGCCCTGGCTGGCGCACATCTCCCGTTTCGTTCCCGCGGTGGCCAAAGAAGTAGCCATCACCCGCAAGGTGATTGAGCGGGTGGGCGTAAGGCCGCCGGATCCGCTGAAAGAAGTGGCTTTCCTCAGCGGCGGCAACCAGCAGAAAGTGGCCATAGCCCGCTGGTTGGTGGAGCTGCCCAAAGTATTCGTGGTCAGCGAGCCCACCCGCGGTATGGACGTCGGCGCTAAAGAAGAGGTAATGCACATCCTCAAGCAGCTCAGCGAGGAAGGCGTGGGCATCCTGCTCATCTCCTCGGAGCCGGAGACAATTCTGGCGGCTGCCGAGAGGGTCTTGGTAATGGCCAAAGGGCGGATAGTGAGCGAGTTCTCCGAGGAATCTGTCAGCAAGGAAATGCTGCTGGCGGCGGCATCGGGCGAGATGGCCCAGTCGGCTTAGAGAGGTGAGTGATGGCGCAAAAATCCCTAGACAACCCCAATCAGCCCAGCAGACTGCGGGCGTTGCTCGCGAGGAGCCGCGAGTACGCTCCGGTCTGGACACTACTGGCTTTATTCCTGTTCTTCTCCGTATACTCCGACAGCTTTTTGACGATGGAGAACATGGGCAACATCCTAAACCAGGTATCGCTGCTGGCCATCATGGGCACCGGCATTACCTTCGTCCTGCTGACGGCTCAGATAGACCTCTCGGTCTCTTACATGGCGACCTTCGCGGGCGTGGTGGCGGCTTATTACACCGCCGCTCACCTGCCGCAGCCCTGGCCGATATTCGCCGCCTTGCTGGCGGCGGCGATCCTTGGCTGGATTAACGGCGTGGGCACCTCGCGCCTGGGCATACCTTCTTTCATGGTGACCCTGGCGATGTCGCTCATCGCTTCCGGCCTGAGCCTCTACCTGACGCGCGGGCGGATACTCTTCGACCTGCCGCCCATCGCCAACACCCTGGGCAGCGGCCGCGTCTTTGGCCTCAAGTGGCTGGTAATAGTCGCCGCCCTGACGCTCTTGGCCGGCCATCTTGTGCTCAAGTACACCCGCTTCGGCCGCTACGTCTACATGACCGGCGCCAACCCCAAAGCGGCTGATCTGGCCGGCGTCAACACCAAGGGCATAATCACCGCGGTAATGGTCATCGCCGCGGTCACCGCCGGAATGGCCGGAATAGTCGGCATCGGCCGTTTGGGCAGCGCTACCCCCACCGCCTTCGACGGCATGCTCATCGACGCCATCGGCGCGGTGGTGCTGGGCGGCACCTCGCTTTTCGGCGGCATCGGCGGCATTCCCCAGACAATAGTCGGCCTGCTCATTCTTGGCGTACTGCGCAACGGTCTGGATCAGATATCGGTGGATATCTACATGAAGACCCTGATTACCGGAATAATCTTGCTCGTAGCGCTGGTTTTCAACATTCTCTTTGCGGGTAAGAAGGAGGGTTAGCGACAATGAACGTCTATGGCAAGCATTACCGCACTATCTGGCTGAAGCCCGACGATCCCAAGGTCGTTCAGATCATCGACCAGCGGCCCCTGCCCCACGAGTTCGTCGTCGAGGACCTGGTCAATAGCGACGAGATGGCCCGGGCCATCAAAGAAATGCACCTGCGCGGGGCCGGCCTGATCGGCGCGGCGGCTGCTTACGGTATGTACCTGGCGGCGCTGGAGGCGCCGCAGTCGTCCATGGAAACCTTTTTGGCTTACCTGCGCGACGCTGGCGAAAAACTCAAGAAAACCAGGCCCACGGCCGTCAACCTGGAGTGGGCGGTGGAAAGGCAGCTGGCCGCCATCCCACAAAAGGCTTCGACCCCGGCCCAGGGCGTCCAGGCGGCGTTAGACGTTGCCGCTGAGATAGCCGACGAGGACGCCGAGTTTTGCCGCCGCATCGGCGAGCACGGCGCTGATATCGTCGAAAAGATCTACGAGAAGAAGGGCGACACCGTCAATATACTCACCCACTGCAACGCCGGCTGGCTGGCCTTCGTCGATTACGGCACCGCCACCGCGCCGATGTACGAAGCGCAGAAGCGCGGCGTTCCCATTCACGTCTGGGTGGACGAGACCCGGCCGCGCAATCAGGGAGCGCGCCTGACGGCCTGGGAGATGGTGCAGCAGGAGGTGCCCCACACCGTGATAGCCGATAACACCGGCGGCCACCTGATGCAGCACGGCATGGTGGACATGGTCATTACCGGCGCCGACCGCGTGACCCGTTGCGGCGACGTGGCCAACAAGATAGGCACCTACCTCAAGGCGCTGGCCGCCGCCGACAACGGCGTTCCCTTCTACGTGGCCCTGCCCAGCAGCACCCTCGACTGGAACATCTGCGACGGCGTCAAGGAAATCCCCATAGAGCAGCGCGGCGACGACGAGGTCAAGTATATTCAGGGTCTGCACGACGGTAAGGTGACCAAGGTGCTGCTGACGCCGCCGGACAGCCCCGCCGCTAATTACGGTTTCGACGTAACCCCGGCGCGGCTCGTGCGCGGTCTCATTACCGAGCGCGGCGTCGCCGCGGCCAGCGAAGAAGGATTGCTGCAGCTTTATCCCGAGAGGAGGTAGAAGAGAATGGAGTACCAACCGCTAACCACCGAAACCATCCTGGATTACCTCAAGACCCGTCCCGCCCTGGCGCAGATACTGCCGCCCGGCGAAGACTACGAGATAAAAGAGGTCGGCGACGGCAACCTCAACCTAGTATTCTTCATTCAGAGCAAGAGCAACCCGCAGCATACCCTGGTGGTCAAGCAGGCTCTGCCCTACCTGCGCGTAGTCGGCGAAGACTGGCCGCTGACGCGTGATCGCGTCATCTATGAGACCGAAGCTCTAATGCTGCACAACAAGTACGCCCCCGGTCTGGCGCCCCAGGTCTACGATCACGACTACGAGATGTCTACCTTGATGATGGAGAACCTGAACCGCCACGAGATAATGCGCAAGCCGCTGGTGGCGCGCGTCAAATTTCCCCGCTTCGCCGAGGACATCTCCACCTTCCTGGCCAACACCCTCTTCTACACCTCCGACCTCTACCTCAAGGGCGAGGAGAAGAAGGCCTTGCAGGAGCGCTTCATGAATCCGCACCTGCGCAAGCTGCAAGAAGACTTTGTCTACACCAATCCCTTCATGGAGTCGCCGGAGAACAACTGGAACCCGCTGGTGGACGACCTGGTGCAGGAAGTCCGCAGCGACGGCGACCTCAAAGAGCGGGTGGCCTGGCTCAAGGAAGGCTACATGAACCACGCCCAGTCGCTCATCCACGCCGACCTGCACACCGGTTCGATAATGCTCAACCAGGAGGAGACCCGGGTAATCGACCCCGAGTTCGCCTTCGTGGGGCCGGCCGGTTACGACGTGGCGGCGGTGCTGCAGAACCTGATGCTCAACTACGCCTCACACTACGCCCATACTCCCGACGCCGCTCAGCGGGCCGATTACCAGGGCTGGCTGCTAGACACCATCAAAGAAATCTGGCAAAAGTTCGCGCAGAAGTTCGAGGCGCTGTGGCTGAAAGACGGCAAAGGAGACCTGATGCCGGCCGCCTACTGGGACTACCGCGGCGGCGAGGAGGCTTTCGCCGAGTTCCGCAGGCAGTACTTGGCCGCCATCTTCCGCGACGTGGTGGGAATAGCCGGCACCAAGGCGCTCAGGCGCATGATGGGCATAGTCAGCGTATGGGACATTTCCAGCATCGAAGACCCCGAAAAACGAGCCGTAGCGGAGCGCTACGCCATCAACGTCGGCCGTCGCTGGATCAAAGAGATGGACGAGGTCAAGACGATCGATCAGTTCACTGACGTCATGAGGGAGGAGGCGGAAAAGGTTCGTGTCTGAAGCCTTGCTTTCTGTGGGAATCCTTTCGGCCGACCTGGGCAGGCTGGCCGAGGAGCTGGCGCGTCTCGAGCAGGCGGGGGCCGACTGGATCCACCTAGACGTCATGGACGGCTGCTTCGCCCCGCCCATCCTGGGCGACGCCGCCCTTTTCAAGGCCGTCCGCAGGTACACCAAACTACCCCTCGACGTTCACCTGATGGTGCAGAACCCCGAGAAAAAGGTGGCTCAGTTCGAGGGGGCCGACTGGATAACGGTTCACGCCGAGGCGGGCCCTCACCTGCACCGGGCGATCGCCGAGGCCAAGCGCGTCGGCGCCAAGGCGGGCGTAGCCTTAAACCCCGGTACACACCTTAGCGGGGTCATGGGTGTAGCGGGCGAGATCGACATGGTGCTGCTCGTCGCGGTCGACCCCGGTTTCGGCGGCGCTAAGTTCGTGCCGGCGGTGCTGGGAAAAGCCGACAAGATTCGTGAGAAGTTAGCGGAGCTTGGTACAGAGGGGGTGAAAGTTGGCATAGACGGCGGCATCAACCTTGACAACGCCGCGCAGGTAGGCAGGTACGCTGACGTGGTAGTGTCTGGTTCGGCGGTCTTCAAGGGCGCCGGACCGGAGAGCAACATAGCAGCTTTCAAGAAGGCTTTTGGCCAGAAGGACTAAGGGAGGACGAGATGAAACAAGTACACATGGACTGGGGCATGGAGAACCGCTACAACAGCGTATTCAACCCGAAGAGCGGGCGCACCATCTTTTTTGCGGTAGACCACGGTTACTTCATGGGGCCGACCACCGGCCTGGAGGACATGACCAAGGCCATTCACCCGGCTATTGACTACGCCGACGCGCTGATGCTGACCCGCGGAGCGCTGCGCAGCGCGGTAGACCCCAAGCTGAAGAAGCCAATCTCGCTGCGCGTTTCCAGCGGCACCAGCATTCTCAACGAAGACCTGCTGCACGAGGGAATCTCGGTGGGGATCGAAGAGGCCGTGCGCCTCAACGCCGCCTTCGTCGCCTTTTCGGTTACCGTGGGCATGCCGCTCAGCGAGCGCGATACCGTGCTCGAGTTCTCTCGCCTCATTGACCAAGCCGAGCGTTACGGCATCCCCACCTTGGGCGTGGTGGCGGTAGGCCGCGGCCTCAATCGCGACGCCCGTTACCTCAGCCTGGCCACCCGCATGGTGGGCGAGCTGGGGGCGCGCCTGGTCAAGACCTACTACTGCGAAGACTTCGAGCGCGTCATCGACACCAGCCTGGTGCCCGTGGTCATCGCCGGCGGCAAGAAGATTCCCGTGAAGGACGCCCTGCAGATGGCGCGCGACGCCCTCGACGCCGGCGCCGTCGGCGTGGACATGGGCCGCAACGTCTTCCAGGCGGACAACCCGGTGGCGATGATGCAGGCGATAGGCAAGCTGGTTCACGAGGACGGCAGCGTAGACGACGCCTACGCCTACTACCAGGAGCTCATGGGCAAGTAGCCCTTCAGCAAGGAGGCTGCCGTGCGCGTAGCCATGTACTACAACAACCACGACGTGCGTCTGGAGGAGCAGGAGATCCCCAAAATCGGCCCTGGAGAGGTCCTCATCAAAATTATCTCCAGCGGCATCTGCGGCTCCGACGTGATGGAGTGGTATCGCATCAAGAAGGCGCCGCTGGTGCTCGGCCACGAGATCGCCGGCGACATCGTCGAGGTGGGGGAGGGCGTTAGCGACTTCAAGGTAGGAGACCGCGTCACCGCCACCCACCACGTTCCCTGCGGGCGCTGCGAGTACTGTCAGCGCGGCCAGCACTCGCTTTGCACCCTCATCAGCAACACCAAGTACTACCCCGGCGGCTTCGCCGAGTACGTCCGCGTCCCCAGCATCAACGTCGAAACCAGGGGCGTCCTCAAGCTGCCGGACTCGGTCAGTTACGACGAGGGCAGCTTTACCGAGCCGCTGGGCTGCGTCGTTCGCGGCCTGCGGGTGATGGGCATAGAACCGGCCCGCAGCCTGCTGGTGCTGGGCAGCGGCCTCTCGGGGCAGCTGGTGATCCGCGCAGCCAAGGCTTACGGCGTAGGCAAGATAATCGCCACCGACTTAAACGACTGGCGCTTGCAGATGGCGCAGCGCTCCGGCGCTGAGGTGACCGTCAACGCCGGCAAAGAAGACGTTATAGAGCGCGTCCTGGCGGAAACCAACGGTGAGGGGGTGGATTACGTGATCCCCACAGCCGGCGCGCCGGTGCTCTTCGACCAAGCGATGCAGACCGTGCGTAAGGGCGGCACGGTGCTGATGTACGGCATCATGACGCCGGGGACCAAGGTGGAGTTTGACATCTTCCCCTTCTGGAAAAAACAGGTAAAGCTGGTCTCCACCTACGCCGCCGCCCCGCGTGACCTGGCGGAGGCGCTCGAGCTAATTCGCGCCGGCCGCGTGCCGGTGGCGGACATGATCACTCACCGCCTGCCGCTGGAGGAGACGCAAAAGGGCTTCGAGCTGGTGGCGTCCGGCGGCGATTCGATGAAGGTAATCATCGAGCCGCAGAGGTAGCGCGCCAATAAAAGCGCGGGGCCGCGTGCGGCCCCGCGCTTTTATTGCAGACTTCTCAAAACTCTTCCACGAACAATTCGCCTTCCTGCTTGGCGCTGTGTTTGCGGTAGCCGGCGTGTTCTTCCAGCCAGGCCGATACGTTTTCCACCATCGCGGGGTTGCCGCAGAGGTAGACGTGGGTGCGCTGCGGGTCCAGGGCCACGCCGCTTTCCTTCTCAATGACGCCCGCCTCCAGCATCTCCTCGATCCACATCCTGTGTCCGCTCCAGGTGGAGTCCGCGTCGGTCAGCGTCGGCAGGTAGTAAAAGTTGGGGAATGTGCTGCGCAAAAAAGAAAGCTCGCTGTAGTACCCCAGGTCGCGCTGGTGGGAGGCTCCCTGCACTACCGCCATGCGGCTTTGCGGCCTTTGCGCGACGTGCGAACGCAGAAAGCTGATGAAGGGAGTGATGCCGGTGCCGGTGGCGATCATCAGGATGTCTTTATCAGCCGGGGCGTCGGAAAGGTTAAAAGCCCCCACAATCCTTTTGCCTAAAAACAGCCGCTGGCCTACCTCGAGGGCGAAGAGGCGCGGGGTCAGCTGTCCCGACTTCACCTGGCTGACGAAGAACTCGAACTCGCGCGTCTCGTGCCGGGCGGAGGCTATGGAATAGGCGCGGCGTATCAGTTTTTCCGGCGGCGCGGGCTTGTACTCGGCGTCGGAGTTGGCCGAGCGGGGCTCGAGCCCCAAAAGACCCAGAGTGGTGTACTGCCCCGCCGAAAACTCCTGGCGCGGCTCATCCGCCACCACCCGCAGAATCATCATGTTGGGGGTCACCATTATCTTGCCCACTACCGTGGCGTTGTAGTGCTGCTCTCGCAAAGCCTCTTTGTCTGTCATATTTATCTCCACTTACGGGCGTGCGGCCCGCGGCAAGGTAAAGCCCCCGTTTCCGGGGGCGGTTTGGAGCGGGAGACGGGATTCGAACCCGCGACCCCAACCTTGGCAAGGTTGTGCTCTACCAACTGAGCTACTCCCGCAATCGCTCAGCAAAGAAAATAGTACTACAGCAGCTTTTTTAATGCAAGCCGCTGTAATCGGTCAACACAAAGGTTTACCGCTGCGACTCCAGAGGGACCGGCTCCTCTACCACCTTACCCAACGGCTCTTCGGTTGCGGCATTGATTGTTTGCACCGTAGCCAGGTACTCCAGGGGCGACAGGCCGTTGAGCGCGCGATGTGGTCGTTCGCGGTTGCAATCGTCCAGATAAGCGTCGAGCTCCCTTTGCAGCTCGGGGATCCGGGAAGGCAGAGGCCGGGTGTAGAACTCGTCTTTGAAGGTCCGCCGCATCCGCCCAACGTGGCCGTTGAGCTAGTGATCGTCCAATACATCCGAGGCGCTCTGGGACCATCTCCTTTCGCGCTTCAATCGAGGACTCCAAGAGCCGCCCGGGTCGCGGGCGGCTTTAGTTCATCGGCGCGCCCCGGGGGAGTGTTCAGATCGCCCGCCCGCAGCAGGCGGATTGCCGGCTGCGAGCGTCAACCGCTCCTGCAAGGCCCTTCGTTCACTTCTCCCGACCTCGGGGCGGCGCGACCGTATGAACGTTGCGGCTTTGCTTATCGGGCTATTGACGCACCCGCGCGGCCGCAGCGGTTTGGCGCTTCTTTCGCCGTGCTCCGCCATGGGGTAAACACCCTCTAGAAGTCCCCCAGAATTAAATACTCTCCGGCCGCGCTTAGCCGCCTTGGTCTTCGCCTTTTGCTGCTTCGCCGAGGTCCAGCCCGTTGTATTTTTGCTGCGCCCGCAGCAGCCCCTGGCTTTGCCAAAGAGCTACCGCCGCGGCGGCCTGCTCCAGAACTTTTTCCAGCAGCGGCCGCTCGCTTTCGTCGAAGCGCGAGAGCACCCAATCCACGGCGCTCCAGCCTTGGGGCGGTCTGCCGACGCCGACGCGCAGACGGTCAAAGTCGGCGCCGCCCAGGCTGTTTATTATCGACTGCACCCCCTTCTGGCCGCCCGAGCCGCCGCCGCGCCGCAGGCGCATGCGCCCCAGCGGTAGGTCCATGTCGTCGTGGACCACCAGCAAACGCTCAAGGGGGATCTTGTAGTAACGCACAAACGGAGCCACCGCTTCTCCCGAGTCGTTCATATACGTTGCCGGTTTCATCAGCCAGCCGCCGCGCCAGCTAGCGACGAAGGCGCGGCCTTTTTGTCGCCAGCTCAGCCCTGCGGCCTCGGCCAGGCGGTCCACCACCAAAAAGCCGACGTTGTGGCGGGTAAGGACGTAGCGGGGCCCGGGGTTGCCCAGGCCCGCCACCAAAAACCTCTCTTGCAACTCGCCAACCTCCTCCGGAGCCTCTGGCCGCGCCAGTAGGCTCAGCAGCCAGCGTTTCACGGCAGCCAACTCCACCAGACCAGTTTACGAAAAAGGAGAGGCCGCAGCCTCTCCCGCCGTTTCTTGGGAAGGTTACTCGGCCTCTTCTGCGCCCGCCTCTTCTTCGGCTTTGCCCTTCTTGATGAGCTCGGGCTCGGCCTCGAACTCTGCGGCCTCGGCGGCTTCGGCCTCGAGTTTTTCGATGTCTTCGGGCGGCACCACGGTCGCTACGACCGTGTCGGGGTCGGTAAGCAGTTCTACGCCCTCGGGCAGCTTTAGGTCGGCGGCGTGTATGGCGTCTCCAATGTCCAGATCTGAGACGTCCACCTCGATGTAGTTGGGGATGTTGCGCGGCAAGACGCGCACCTCCAGGTCGGTGAGCGGAGTAGAGAGAACGCCGCCCATCTTGACGCCGGCGGCTTCGCCCACGAGTTTGAGGGTGACGTACATGTCGAGAGTCTGGCCCTTGGTGAGAACGTAAAAGTCTACGTGCTCGGGGCGGCGGCGGCGCTTGTTGAGCTGTACCGCGCGCACCACGGTGTCCACCGTTTCGCCGTCGGGGAGTTCGAGGGTGATGACGTGGTGCACGCCGGCGTTGCGAAACACCTTGTCGAACTCGCGAAGTTGTACGTAAAGCTTGGCGTTGACGTTCTTGTTGTACATGACGCCCGGCAGCTTGCCTTCCTGCCGCAGCATCTTGGGCGGTTCCGATTCACGATAATAGGCTTTGAGCTTGTACTCCATGCTTCCTCCCATGCCGCGCGCACGTATAAGGCACACGGCGCCGGCACTCCGGCACGCAAACCCGATTGTACGCGGACGGCGGGCCCTGGGTCAACCGTAGCAGGTGGGGAGCAGGGCGGTCCTACTCCCCTCGCCCTGCCTCCCACCCCCTAGATCAGCGCCGATACCGACTGGTGGGTGTGCACCGCGCGCACCGCCTGCGCCAGCAGCGGGGCGGTGGAGAGGATGGTGTAGCCGTCTTTGGAATCCAGCGCGATGGTATCGGTAAAAACCACCCTTTCTATGCCTATGTGTGAAAGATTGCTGCGGGCGGGGCCCACCAGCACCGGGTGCGTAGCCATTACCAGCGCCTGCGGTTTTGCGCCCGCCTCTACCAGCGCGTCCACGCCGCGGCGGATGGTGCCGCCGGTGGAGACTATGTCGTCTACTATCAGCGGTTTCTTGTCGGCCACGTCGCCGATTACGTAGGTCACTTCTGTCTCGGTGGGGCCGGTGCGGCGCTTGGCCAGCATGGCCATGGGCAGACCCAGCAGGTTGGAAAGGCGGCGCGCCTCCTCGGCGCGGCCGGCGTCGGGGCTGACCACCACGGCGTCATCTTTCAGGCCCTCGCGCTCCACGTACTCGGCGAAAAGCCGTACGGCGCGCAGGTGGTCCACCGGGATGTTGAAGAATCCCTGAATCTGGGGGGCGTGCAGGTCGATGGTGATTATTCTGTCGTAACCGGCTCGCTCTATCAGGTCGGCCACCAGCTTGGCGCTTATTGGTTCGCGGCCGACGCTTTGCTTGTCCTGGCGGGCGTAGCCAAAGTAGGGGACCACGGCGTTTATGCGACCGGCGCTCGAGCGCCTGAGCGCGTCGGCGTAAACCAGCAGCTCCATCAAATTATCGTTTACCGGCGGCGCGGTCGGCTGGATAACGTAAACGTCGTTGCCGCGCACGCTCTCGCCCAGCTGCAGCCGCACCTCGCCGTCGGGGAAGCGCTGCACCAGCGACTCTCCCAGCGGCAGCCCCAGATAACCGGCTACTTTTTCGGCCAGCGCTCTATTGGCGTTTCCCGTAAAAAGCTTCATAAACCCACCCCTTTTGTTCCAATTTTACCTTAGAGGCGGGCCAGCGCGTCTTCCAACAAAACCGCCAGCCTTTGCGATACTTCGACCAAAAAACGCTCAAAAGCGCCCGCCGCGGCCGTATCGGCCGAGTCGGTGACCGCACGCACCAGCGCCATGGGCGTCCCCAGTTTGCGCGCCGCCCATAGCGCCGCCGCCCCCTCCATTTCCACCGCGTCAGCGGAGAACGTTTGGCGTATCCAGCGCGCCAGCTCGGGGTCGGCCACAAACTTGTCGCCGCTGGCTATGCGCCCGCGCACGTGGCGGTAGCCCAAACTCTGGGCGCTGGCGTGCAGCGCCGCGGTAAGGTTTGCGTCGGCGGGTATATAGCGCTCGCCGCTGTCTAGCTCGCCCGGTTCGCGGCCCAGCGGGGTCAGGTCCATGTCCCACTGCACGGCGTCGTCGGCGATGAGCACGTCGCCGGTGGAAAGCGTTGGGTTAAGCGAACCGGCCACCCCCAGCCAGACCGCCCGCGACGGCGCATAGCGCGCCACCGCCCAGCCCACCACCGCGCCAGCCGCCGCCTTGCCGATGCCGCTTTCTAGCAGGCGCACCTCGCGCCCGCCCAGCTCACCGGCGAAGGCCGGCCAAGGGGCCTCGAGCTTCCTTGCGCGCGCCATGCGCGTCCGAACCGCCTCGGCCTCTTCGCCCTCGGCGGCTAGAAGAAGAATAGGCCCTTCCACGCTAGCGCCCTTCTATCAGGATAGTTTCTTGGACGTGCAGGCCCTTTTCCAGGACGTGGCGGCTCCAGCGCTTGGCCTCGGCCAGGTTGTGGTCGCGGTAGTTGCCGCACTCGAGCGGGTTGGCCGCCGGCACCGGCCCTTCGTGGGCGATTATGTCAGCCAGGCCTTCAGCGAAGGCCTGCAGCACCGCTTCCGGCGCGGGCTGGCCGATGATTACCGCATAGAAGCCGGTGCGGCAGCCCATGGGGCTGACGTCTACTATCCCCTCCAGGTGGTCGCGCATCTTCATAGCCAGCAGGTGCTCGAAGGTGTGCATCGCCCCGGTGCCGATGACCTCGCGGTTGGGCTGGCCCACCCGCAGGTCCCACTTGCTGATCACCTCCCCGCCGGGGGTGTACTTCAGGTCGGCCAGGCGCACGTAGGGCGCCTTTACTTTGGTGTGGTCTAAGTCGAAAGAGGCTACCTTGGCCATAGGTTTATTGTAG
>Ga0256833_1000213_pt1 | contig 45945 bp, 25 predicted proteins | sample 356284metaG_FD_190535 | JGI IMG/M metagenome (GOLD analysis project Ga0256833, IMG submission 190535) | Hydrothermal vent microbial communities from Mid Atlantic Ridge, Atlantic Ocean - 356-284 | ecosystem: Environmental > Aquatic > Marine > Hydrothermal vents | place: Atlantic Ocean: Mid... | reverse complement strand
GATTGGAATTAGTATTTTCTTTCTCAAACCGGTAAATCTTTCCGACTCTTTTATATATCTGTTTAGAGCTTTTTTTCTTGTTTTTAGCTGTTTTTTATTAGCTCCGTATGTCCATGGGTCTTTGCCTTTCCATACATTGTCATAGTCTTTTTGCAAAGATTTCATTCTTTTAAATACCGCTTTTTCTGCGAGTTTTTGATAGTCTAAGTCAATAGTCGTATATATCTTTAACCCATCCAAATAAATATTGTATTTCGTTCCGTCCGGTTTTCTGTTTTCTTCCTTATTCAATATACTCTTTACCCATTTAGCAAGTTCTGCTTTGAAGTATGGCGCATAACCTTTATAATACGCAGCTTCTTTAAAGTTGGAAGAATCCAATTCTTTTTGTTTTAGTTTATTGCATTGCTCCCCTGTAAGAAACCCATATTTTTTCATTTGATTCAGTACAACATTTCTTCTTTTTTTAGACAAGTCCGGATGTCTTTTTGGATTGTACCTGCTAGGCCATTTCAACATAGCAATCAAAGTAGCTGCTTCTTCGATAGTCAAATCTTTTTGTGGTTTGTCAAAATATGTTTTCGCAGCGGATTCTATACCATAAGAATTATATAAAAAGTCTACTTTGTTAAGGTACATTGCTAATATTTCTTCCTTAGTATACCTTTTTTCAAGCTCAATTGCGATTAGCCATTCCTGTAACTTTTGCCACAACCTTGTAATTATGTTGCTAGCTCTATCTGTAAAAAACAACTTTGCCAATTGCTGTGTAATTGTACTTGCTCCTCCCTTCTTGCCCAGATAAAAAAATGCCCTCATCGTTCCTCTTGCATCAATTCCACTATGGCTGAAAAATCTTGCATCTTCGGTTGATATCAATGCATTTACTAGTGCCGGGTTCAATTCATCAAATGTCTTCCAATCCCGATTATACCTATAATATTTTCCTATTTCTTTTTTGTTGCTATCATAAATAATTGTAGAATACTCATATTTAGGATTTTCCAATTCTGAAATATCAGGAAGTCTTGAAAACTTTACAATTATAAATATAGCCGCTACCACTAGCAGTCCGGAAATAGCTATCGCCCACATCCAAAATATATACTTTTTATTTGGGTTGGTTTTTTTGGATTTTCTTTTAGTAGCCATAAATTATTGATCAGGATTTAAATAAAGATACCGTGCTCCAAGCTTCGGGTTTTTCGATAAATAGAATTTTAGTCTTTGCCCACGTATGTTTGAATAATTCAGAATTTCTATATTTTTCTAAATATGATTGTTCCTTCCATCTACTAATGGTGAAAAATATATTTTTATTGTCTTTATCCCTGACTAATTCAATGTATTCACATCCTTCAAATTCTGCAATAGCGTTTTTTATTTGATTGAAAATATCCATAAACTCTTCTACCTTCTCCGGCAAAAACGTCATTTTAACTATCCTTGTTATCATTTTATTAAATTGTAATTGACAATAATACCAATATAACATCAAAAAGTGTTATAAATTTTCAACATTTTTTTGAAGACACTGACTTTAGCTGATGTTATAATGAAATTTCTTAAAAGTATAATGAAAAAAAATTATAATTTATTTAGCATTTTTTTAAAATTAAAATTAGCCTTACTTAATTACTCCTATTGACTAATTGACTTAAACAATATAACCAAAGTCATAATCGTTGATATCTGCGCAACTGAATCAGAAATAATCTTATTCCAATCGATGTCTTTTTCACCTTTCTCTCCTTTCTTCTTTTTCTTTTTATAATTTACTTTTATGACAGACCCTTTTCTTACTTTGGGATATATCCTAAATAATCCATAATTGAGTGTTTTAGCAATTTCGCCATTGGGATGTTCGACTATTATATTCCCCTTACTAGCATTTTTATCTACGCCTCCGGCATAATTATCTATATAGTACATAGCTCTTTTCCCTTTGTGATAAGGAACGTTAATTCCAGTTTTATTATAAGCTATTTTGTCCTTATATTTTTCATCTGCTCTTATAGCTCCTTGGATGGTTACAAAATCTCTTTGCTTTGGTACTTCAATAATATCTCCGCTTTTGAGAATATAGTTAAACTTTGAGGATTTGTTTTTTAATGCTTCTTTTAGGTTTAAAACAATAAAACCTATATTATCTTCATTTCTGTAAATCGTGGATCCTTCAGCAAAAGCCTCTTCGCTCAATCCCCCTGCTCTACTGATTACATCCGATATTTTTTCGTTATTTGAGATTAATGTATACTCCCCGGGATATCTAACCTCTCCCTTAATTGTAATCATCTTTTGCATTTCAAATTCAGGTACTGTTCTCACCATTACAATATCAAATGGCTCTAATACAAATGAAGATTTATCATTATTAGATTTTAAAATAAATTTATCCATATTTATTTTTGCAACAGTAACCTCTGTCGGCTTATTGTTTTTAATCAATACTCTTGAAACTTCGATGTTGTTAGTTGCTGCTTCCAATTTAAAACCTCCCGCCAAAACTAGCAGGTCATTTAAGGTCATTCCTTTGCCATATTGAAAAGTGTCAGGTCTGTTAACAGCACCATTAATGATGACAAATGTCTTTTCATTGAATGAATTTTCTGTGAGTACCTCGAGCTTATCAAATGGTTTTAATTTTATATTGTCCTTTGTATTAACATTTTTCATCAACTTTTGAAGATCAATCTTTATATATTGCTTTTCAAATGGCTTAAGTGGATCTTGCCTGTGCAATACAGCAATCTGTGAAGCATCCCTTGCCAATCCACCTGCCAATTTTATCGCTTCCGAAACAGTAAGTGATTCGACTGAACCATAAGTATACTTTTTAGGAACACGAACTGCTCCTTCAATGGTAATATATATATCATCAGAATATCTGTTTTTTGAGTATACCGTTAATAAATCTGTATTTTTTAGCCTAAAATCTATTCCTTTATTACCAATATTTTTTAATACTTTATCAATATTTACGCTGATATACATTTTCGTGCCATCATCATTTCTTCTTGTGACCATTGCAAAGTCTGTCTTGGCATCAGGTTTTAAACCTGCTTTTAGCAAAATATCCGATATTTTCATATTATCGGTGATTTCAAATTTCCCCGGATTGTAAACACTCCCCACCACTTTTACAAAGTTGTCAAATTCAGTAGTGATCTTATTGACAAATAAACTGTCTCCATCTTTTAAACTAAAATCCTTTAATTTTCCATTTTTATTAAATAAATCTATTTCAATAAATATTTTTTTATTATCTATATACCTTACCAATTGAATCTTGCTCTTAATAGCATCTTTTTCAAATCCACCGGCATATGATACCAATTCCTTTAATCCTTCATTTTCTTTTAACTCAAAAGTAAAATTACGCTTTATAGCACCGGAAATCGAAACCAATTTATTTGCTACCGGTACATGTATAATATCATTGTCTCCTAAAAAGAATCCACTTTTGTATTCAGGGTTTTCTAAGTATTTGTACAAATCAAACACACTGTTGTCTCCTGTTGGTTTAATTATTTTAATATACCTTACTGATGCAATATCAGTAACTCCTTGTGCATAAGTTATACCTTCAAATACTGTTTTGGTCGCTTTTGTGCTGAATGATCCCGGCTTGTTTACTTCACCGTATATAGAGATATTGATATTTCTTGATGATTCCAAAGATATATTGTAATCCCCTGTTCTAAAAACTAAATAATTTGATAATGTTTTTATTATCTTTTTTCTAGCTTTATCCAATGTTAACCCCCGTAAATAGATTCTTTTCTTGATCCCTTGTGTTTCTATCTTAATATATCCATCACGATCTATCTCAAATGTTTTATCAAATTGAGAGTTGGACCAAATAGAAATCGATACTCTATCTCCATGACCTAAAATATAGTTTTCATTGACCCTATTTAAATTTTCATTGCTATCGATAAATTTGCTCAAAATATCATGACCGTAAATTTTAGGATCATTTAAAACAATTGTATTATCTTTTTTAAAATCTTCTGTCTTTTTTTTCTCAATCTTTAAAGTATCCTTTGGCAATACTATATCTTTATTTTCATTTTCTTCTGCTGACTGAATATTAGCTTTTTTATCCTCCTCAAGTTTCTTTAATATCTTTTGAATCTCAATCAATTGCTCCGGAGTCGCATTTTCTAACTGGTCAGGATCTATTCCGTTTTCTAACAAGGCCTTACTAACTTCCTCTTCCGTCAACCCTCTTTTCTCTAATTCTTTCTGTACTTCTTCTTCAGTTGTAGGTATATTTTGACCATAAACAGAACTCCCTGTGTAAAACGTGATTATAGTAATTAATAGAAATAAAATATACTTTTTCATCCTTATATCTTTTGCATTTTTTATCTATGAAGAGGCATAAACCTCACCAAATTAATGCAAAAGTAATAATTTTTGATTAGATATTATAGAATTATATATTTAATAAATAAATATGTTTTTATCCTAAGACATTATTATAATTATATTTTTCTTATTTTCGTATTACAGTTGTGAAAGTGATTTGAAAATCATAGCGATATTCAAGATAAAACAAGCAGAAAATATTTTAAGTTATTTGCGGTTTTTGGATCTGAGTCAAATACACAAATAATCAATGAATTTGCTGCTGCAAACAATTCATTCAAAAAGATAAAAGGCAAAACTTATGATTTGATTGAGATTTTTAATAATACGAATTCTGACATAAATCTTTTGGACTTCAGTCTAACTTATGATGCCGCAAATCCTCGGAAATGGTCATTTACAACTGTCGACCTAAAAGCAAATGAGTATTTACTCTCTTCTGCTTTAAAATACTTAAAAACAACATAATATACGTTCATAGGGTTAAAACATGCATTTTTAAATAATTCATACGAAAAATTTCATTATATAAGAACTTGACAAGAAAAAGTTGTAGATATACATTTTTTTTTATAACTAATAAATACCGAATTTTTGATTTTGTTAGTAATAAAGCTTTGTATACATTTGTAAAACAGAAGCACGAAAATACTTCGATTTTATAATTACTCAATTTTTATACTATCGTGTTAATAGTGCTCTGATGAATTATAACCGATAACATATTTATTAACCAAAAACTCGAATATATGAAAATATTAAAGATGAAATTTACCGAATAAAAATTAAGACCTATTAGTTTTTAATCGGGTTGTCTGTGTCTTTTTTTTGATGCGACAAATAAGCAAATCCGAGTTTGTGTTTATTACTTATGTGATTGAGAACGCAAATACTACATTTAGATATTATATAGCACTAAATATTGCTTTTAAGCATTAGTGTTGATGGATGGTTTTATATTTTTTGATACTTAGCTATTGATTGATAGAGTCAAAGGACTTTTTCAAAACGCAGAACTTATATATTTTACTAAAAAGGGAATGTATTTATCCTTTTGTCAGTGAATTAAAAAAACGAATAAATTAAAATTAAAAAATTTTTTAACCCAAAAACTCAGTTTTATGAAAAAATTATTATTATTATTTTCTTTTGCAATGACCGTAAACTTTGCCATCGGGCAAGGTCCATTGGCTTGTAATAAGAATATACAAGTTTCAGTTGATGATCAATGTGATGCATTGATAGATCCTGATATGGTTCTAGAGGGAACCTACGCAGATTACAGTGACTACGAAGTTAGAATTTACAATGTTATGCCAAATCCGATTAATTCTCCGGGAACGGTAGCTAATCCGGTAAGCCCCGGTGACTATATCGTTGGAGTGTTTGATAAAACAAATGGCAATAATTGCTGGGGTAATATTGTCGTGAGGGACAAAATGCCTCCTACGATAGAATGTGAGTGCCCGGAAGGTGGCGCATTACCACAAGGCACTATCTTTGCCAGCCCTTTTGCAGAATCATTTTCATTGACAGATGAATCCGCGGAATTACCTGCAGATTGTGATTTGATAGCTGCAGCACTAGGAATGGAGGACGGTAACCATTACTATGATGTTTATGCAATTAATGTTTCATCACCCGGAACTTATACTTTCACGGGTACAGATGATAACAATAAGTTGTTGATTGGAATTTTAGATGCTGAACTTGATCCTTCAAGTTCATGTGCAGATGTTACTTCTCATTTGGTTGGTCAATTTGATGAAGCAAATCAAGTTGCATTTGATGGTACAGCAACATTACAAACAGCTACTACATATTATGTTGTGTTATCTGATTTGGATGCTGATTATGTTGGTAATTACAATTTCAGTATCGCTGCACCTGCAGGAGCAGAAGTCACAATGGCTGAAGCTTTTTACAACTCCAAATGTGTTTATGACGGTTGTTTTGAAGAGGGTGTAAATTACAACTTCCCTTTAGCAACTGCTAATGATAACTGTCAGGCTACATTGAAATGGACAGAAACAGTAACTGATGGACCTGATTGTGGTACATACTTAGTTAAAAGAGAATATACGGCTACAGATAATGGAGGTATGACGGCATCATGTACCTCAGAGTATTTTTTCAAAGGAGTAGATATTAACAATTTGGAATGGCCAAAAAATTGGGATGGTCTGCCTGGAAATCATGATATGATTGAATGTAGTAGCGACTATGCAACTGACGTAGCAGGAAATCCACACCCAAGTTACACAGGTTACCCTAGTGGATATAACAATGCATGTGGAACCATTGAAGTATTCTATACAGATAGAGTATATACAAAGGCTGATGGAGTACCTTGTGGCACAAAAATATTAAGATATTGGACTTTAGTTGATGATTGTACAGGTATAGTATATGAAAAAACACAAATAATAAGAATTACTGATACTACAGCACCTACATTTTTGGATCCAAGCGATATAACAGCTAAAACCAAAGCATACGAATGTAATGCAAATGTACCAATACCTCCGTTACATCACCTAAATGATAACTGTGATGCAAATCCTCAATGGTGGGTTACATCAACAGAAGGAATAGTAGTAGGAGATACAAATAATAATGGCGTTGTTGATGCCGGTGAAAATTGGTTTGTCAATAATTTACCATTAGGAGATTATAAAGTTTGTTATCATGTAAAAGATGATTGTGGAAATGAAGATGTTTATTGCGTAAACGTGACCGTATTTGACGGAGTTCCTCCGATTCCTGTTTGTGAGCAACACAAGCAAGTTAGTATTACAGCAATGGGAAATGCAAAAGTATTTGCACATAGTTTTGATTCAGGATCATTTGATAACTGTAATCCAGTATACTTTAAGGTGTTAAGAGTAAATGATGATTTGGAATATGATGGAGGTTGTTCTGATCTCAATGGAGACGACAAGCCCAATACCCAAGCTATAGATGTATGGTATGATGATGAAGTTTTCTTCTGTTGTGATGATGTAAACAGCGGAATAATGGTATCATTAAGAGTATTTGACCAAGATCCCGGTAATGGACCGGTCAATCCTAATAGAATGACTGGAAATGGAGATTTAGTAGGGCACTACAATGATTGTTGGAGTGTAGTTAACCTTGAGTGTAAAATTCCTCCGGTATTGGACTGTCCTCCTGTTACTGTATCATGCGAGGAGAGTTTGGATCCTGATGTCAATACTAAATTATTACCAAATGTAATCAGTGTATGCGGTTATGATTTAACATATACTGACAAAAGAAATTTAGGAGTATGTGGAGCAAAGATAACAAGAACATGGACTGCTACCGGATGCAGTAAAAGTACAACATGTAGACAAAAGATTACAGTTGAGTCAACGGAGCCTTTTGATCCTTGTTCAATAGTATTCCCTAAAGATGTTCGAGCAGATTGTTCTAATGAATTGAATGATGGTGGAGAGCCTACATGGAACGAAAATCCTTGTAATGTTGTAACAGCAGAAATTGTTAAAGAAGATACATTTAGATTTGTAGATGGCGCATGTTACAAAATAGTAAGAGAATGGGCTGTTGTAGACTGGTGTGTATATGAAGCAAATACTGGAGCGGAATTCAATGTAGATGAAATATACGGAAGAAAATTAGCTTGCAAGAATTTGGTAGAAGATGGATACTATAGATATACTCAAATCCTTATGGTAACAGATTCAGAAACACCTGTTATTGATGTTACAGATCAGTGTTTTGCATCTACTGATTGTTATGCTTACGACTTGAAGATATTTGCACATGCATCAGATTCATGTAATGTGTCACAGAAATTTAACTGGAAATATATTGTTACAAATATGGATACATGGGAAACAATCCAATATTCATACAATTATACTCCTAAGCCTGCACAGGGTGTTAAAGGTAATAAATACAAAGATAATCTTGACGGAGCTGTAGATGCTTACTTGGTATTATTGGAAGGTTTACCTGTTGGAAATTATAGAGTTACTTGGACTGTAGGAGATGGTTGTGGTAATGCGACAAGTAAAAATCAATTCTTTACAGTTGCAGATAAGAAACCACCTACGCCTCTATTAGTAGATTTGGCGACAGCATTAATGGCAAATGGTATGGTAGAGTTAACAGCGAGGTCATTTGATAAAGGTGGTTGTGAAAACGGATGTTTATCATCATATGATAACTGTACGCCTAAGACCGGATTGTACTTCACATTCTCTCCTTTCTTGCCTAAACTTGATGTAGAGCCATTGAAATGGGAACATCAATTAAGTCAATATGGAATGAATTTCTTTGACCCTGCAACAGGTTTGATAAGTACATTTGCTAAATATGCAGACGGTGATGCCGATGCTTGGATTGCGGCAAGTCACACTTCACAAAGAAGATATCTATGTGATTATGTTCAAAATGCGAATTACACAAAAACTATTCAAGTATATGTTTGGGATGTGTTTGCTAACAACAACTCTTGTGATGATGGAAATTATGATTTTGCAAGTGTAGAAATTAATTTCAATCACTGTGCAACTGATCCACATCCACTTGTGTCAGGTACAGTTAAAATGAAAGGTGATTCGGAGTTTTTTGAAGGAATGAAAATGACGGCTTCCAATATTGAAAATGAAAAAAATGTGATGACTAATGAGAATGGTGTGTTCACATTTAGTTTGGAAGATGATAATTATACAGTTAGTGGGTCTAGAGATGTTGAGTACTTGAATGGCGTTACTACCCTAGACATCGTATTGATCCAAAAGCATCTGTTAGGAATTAAATATATTACTAACCCTTATTACTTGATGGCTGCAGATGTTAATAAGAGTGGTTCGATATCCGCTTCGGATATATTGCAGTTGAGAAAATTGATACTTGGAACTAATAATGACTTCCAAAATAACTCTTGGGTTGCTATTTCGTCTGATTATCAATTCAATAATCCTAGTAAGTCTTATCTTGAATTAGATAAAGCAGGTAAAAAACAGATTTCAGTAAATAATGCTAGTATCAATAATTTGGACTTTATAGCTATTAAGATTGGAGATATTAATGGAAGTGCAAATAAATTGGAAACCAGAAGTGCAAATAGTGTGAAGCTAGTTGTTGACAATATTAAAGCATCCGAAAATGAAACAGTAGAAGTGCCGTTTTATGCAAAAGACTTTAATGAAGTATACGGCTTACAATTTACTATGAACATTTCCAACTCAGATATTGAAGAGATTAATCCTGGTGCGATTAATGTAGATAGAGATAATGTTAATTTGGTAAACAACAATATGGTGTTAAGTTGGGACAATGCACAAGGGGTTAGTGTTAAAGATGGAGAAGTCTTATTTACTTTAACTATCAAATCACATTCTCAAAATAGCCTTAAAGGAATCATTAATATTAATGATGACGTAGCAAGGTCAGAAGCTTATACAAGTTCAGCGCTTGATGTCAATTCGATATCACTTGAATTTAGAAATGAAAATAATGTTTACACATTGTATCAGAATGAGCCAAATCCATTTACAAATGAAACAGTAATTGGTTTTGATTTACCAAAAGAATCAGACTATACAATGACTATTTACGATGTTACGGGAAAAGTTGTAAAAACTTACAAAGAATACGGGAATGCTGGATATAACAACCTTAAAATATCCAACAAGGAGCTTAATACGGTAGGTGTACTGTATTACAGATTAGAATCCGGAGATTACACTGCTACCAGGAAGATGATTATGATTAAATAATCTTCCATTGTAGCCGAATAAAATCGGTTTTTGGGATAGCCTCTCTTCTGCAAAGAAGAGGGGCTTTTTCTCTAAATTGCACTTTTATCGAAAGTTTTTAAGTTTTTGTATATTTAAAATTGATTATTTGCAGTTTAATTTATAAATTTGTTTCAAATATCTTAACTATATGAATAATTTTCAATTCAAATCATATAATAAATCGAATAGCTGGCTGGGACTTATTCTGGTTTTTGTAGTGGTTTTTCTTATATATATCATCATTCAAAGCATTTATAAATTATTCTTAATACTAGCGCCGGTATTCCTTCTTCTTGCTGCAATCTTAGATTACAGAGTTTTGATGAAATTCGGGATAGTTATTTATGAATTGCTTCGATACAGAACCGTGTTGGGAATTCTTGCGGTTATATTTACTGTGATTGGATTTCCTTTTGTATCGGCTGCTCTTTTTTTTAATGCTTTTATGAATTTTAAAACTAAAAGAAAAAGCAAGAAAAAATATATTGAATATGAAGAGGTAGATGATTCTGATGCGGAAATATTAAATCTTGACGAATTTAAGAAAAAAGTTAAAGTCAACGATTATGAAGATCTATTTGAGTAATTTTTGATATCATGATTGTGCAGATACTTCACTTTGCATCGCTCGCTATCCTATTCCTATATATTTCATTGATGGTTTTTTATTGGTTTCATTGGACAAAAACAAAACAGGATAGGGGGGTAGTCCCTATAAAAAACGCTCCCTCCATATCTGTAGTCATTGTCGGAAGAAATGAAGCCAAAAATCTGATGAGTTGTGTCGATAGCATTATTTCAAATGATTATCCAAAATCACAATTTGAAGTACTATACATCGATGACTTCTCTACAGACAATTCAATAGAAATACTAAAGGCTATAAATTTTGAAAACTTCAACTTTTTTAAACTCAAGGATTTTATCGGAGATAATAAGATTATTAACTATAAAAAAACCGCTATTGAATTTGCTGTTTCAAAAGCTATCGGTGACATTATATTGCAAACAGATGCAGATACAATAGTCGGGGAAAAATGGATTTTATCTCACGCTAATAAATACTCAAGCGATAAAATTAATTTCATCACAGGTCCTGTATTATTCAAATCAGGTAATAGCAGTTTAGAAGAGTTTCAAAAATATGATTTTTTAGCCACAATGGGAGTTACTTGTGCCGGTATCAATTCAGGGCTGCACTATATGGCTAACGGAGCAAATATGAGTTATAGAAAAGGCATAAGCACAAAATCTAATTCAAATTATGCTTCCGGTGACGATATGTTTTTAGTACAAAAAATAGCAAAGGATCATCCTAATTCTATTGGCTTTTTAAAAAATAAAGACGCTATCGTTTATACTTATCCGGAAAGTACAATTAAAGAATTTATAAATCAGAGATTGAGGTGGGCTACCAAAACAAAAGCATACGAAAGCCCAAATATGAAATATATTGTGATATTGATATTTGTTACAAACTTGTTAATCCTCTCTAATATAATTGCAATTCTCTTTTTGAAAACCGATCAATTATATTTCGCAATATCGTTGGTGTTATTTAAATTGATTGTCGATTCTATTTTTATAAAATCGATAGCTTCCTTTTTTGAAGAAAAGATTAGCGCTATAGAAATGTTTATTGCATTATTGAAATATCCTATATACATTGTATTTATAGGCGTGCTGAGCCTATTCAAAAACAAATACCAATGGAAATCAAGAATAGTAAAATAAATAAAAGGCAGTAGTGATACTGCCTTTTTCGTTGACAGTCACTATTTAGTGTCTGTCTATAAAGTGCTTGATTTCTGAAAAATAATGATTTTCGATGAGATTTTTATCTTTCTTATAATTAGTAATCTTCTTTGATAACTTTACCTACATAATTGTAATAATCATTGTATATTTTTACTGCATAAACACCATTATTCAACCCGCTCAAATCCAATTTATTCATCCCTTCTTTTATGATTTTTGAAACAATCTTTCTTCCTCTTAAGTCATATACCTCAAGATTAAATTTCCCGACTTGGTCTATACTTATGCTTATTACATTACTCGTTGGGTTTGGAAATAGTCGTACCGTTTTTTCAAATACTTCATCAACTTTGACATTACTATCACTTTCTATATTGAATGAAGTTATACCAATAGCACCACCTTCGCCATCAATAACTGTAAAATAAAATTTGTCAAAAACCTTTTCATTACCCGGATAAAGGAGGTTAATCTTGCCGTTATCAATATCAGATTGTGTGAATTGATCTCCTATAAATAATTGTTGATTGTCTTTAAATAATGAGCAATAAAAAGGTTCCTTCACTACTGTATACGTTAATTCACTTGCCGTATTATTACCATCGGTTACCTTCAAATCGCCGGAACTTATCGCCCAATGTCTGTTATAAGGGACTTTCAGTAGGTTATTGTTTATTAATACCGGGTTTATCAATTCTACTTTTGAACAAACAATAAGTGAAAATTGCTTTAAAGTACCACTTTGCTGAGATTTATTATCTTTAACCAATAATTTCCATTCACCTTTTCCATTTTTCCCATTGAGTTTAGAAAGAGGTGAATCAGGTTTAAATACTCCTTTTGGTGGGGATTTAACTTTATAATAAGCTTGATCATCAAAACTCATGTCAAAAGCTCCTTGATAATTAAAAGACCTGTTTCTAAAAAGTAATATAGTGTCGTTACTAGGAGCAACCAAGGAAGCAGAAATCTCTTTAAACCATTTGTGATTTCCAGTCATTTTAGGGGTTACATCAGTTATCTCTATATCCTCATCAATGAAAATAGAAGAATGAGTAACCTCTTTTGAATTTATTATTCTAGGAATTTCTTCCGAATTGTACTTCTTGCAATCTGTCGCAAAAGTAGAAAAAGTATAAATGGTATCAGGATTTATTATACCGCAAATATTACCATACTCCAATTTCCAGTAGTATAATGTTGAGTACTCTAATAATTCTGTTGGTTGGTAAAATGTATCGGTTAAGTAAGTTCGTACTAAAGTTTCTCCTTCGGGAAACGATGGGTTAGACGATAAATAAAAGTTTACATAATCGTAAGCATTACCTTTTCTCCATCTGAAAACAGGATTTTGAAATTGACCTGTGCTTCCTACTTCAGGGCTGACTATTTCAACATTTTTGTAAGTATTGGAATAAAAATCCCAATCAATAGGTCTCTTTACTGTGTCTCCTTTTGTCGAAATTCCTAATACAAATGCTTCATAATACCCATCTTCTGCCACATCACTAAAATCAAAAGTGATATTTGTCGATTCTCCAGGCTTAACAATATTAGGATTTATTTGATATGTTGTGTTTTCGGGCAATCCAATTATTTCAAATCTTATTGAGTCTTCAAAACCATTAAAACCTCGTGTAGTTATTTTTACCTCCGGAGAATATGGTAAGCAGATTCTGCCTGATATTTCATCAAGGTCAAAGAGAAAACTTGTATCTTCCCTTTCTCTAATTTTCAGATTGTAGTTACATACATCAAGAAAAATATTATTAGAAGCCTTCACCATAATCCTTGCCTTTGAAGTTATTGAGTCAGGGATATAAACTATTTCCGAGCCATCGTTTGGTGTTTGGTATTTGAGAGTGTATGGATAAGTATATCCCTGGTCCAAAGATAAAAACACATCTACTTTTTGACAATTTACAAGGTCATTATCTGTGTTTGCAACATCCCATTTGACTTCTACCGGTTCCCCTACTCTGAACGTCAAAAAATTATTAGGGTATTTTACTAAGAATGGGCCTGAGGTTTCATCTGCTTTAAAACTGACATCTGCCCAATCTGTACCTCCGGCATCTTTATGGTTGTCTCTGGCAATAAATCTAAAAGTTAAATCTCTATCATATGATGGCAACAGTTCTGAATTATTACTTTGATTGTATAGTAAGTCATATAAATTTGGAAAATACCTGACAGGATTAGAAGAAACTTCTCTCGCTGTAAATATTGGAGCATTATCAATTGGATTTCCTATAGGAGATTGAGGCCCTACATCCATTTGCTCCCATGAGTATGATAATTCGTCTCCTTCACAATCATCGGCACTCCCTTCTAATACAAAAGGGGTTTGAATAGGTATATAAAATCCATTAGAATAATTGATACTAACTTCGGGTGCGGTATTATCTGAAGCTATTTTTTCTGCACATTTTTTACCTCCTCCCTCTCTTGAATAATATTTTATTTGCTGTACACTAAAAGAGTGAAACGTCTCTAAACATTTGTAATCAACATTATTTGGTCCACACAATCCACAGTATGCCATTATTGTTGTACCTCCCCCGGGTTCAAAACCGGAACCTGATTCATTTCCATTACAGTTATTAAATGTATGAACCGCACTAAATTGGTGACCCATTTCGTGGCATGTGACATTAGTAACTATATAATCTAGATTATTGGAATAATGACAAGTTACGCCCATAGCTTTAAAAGACTGACATACAGCTCCCAGTCGAGCTATTCCACCGACATCATTACAACTATTTGTGAATATATGCCCTATGTCATAAGAATTCATCGCTATTCTATTGTTTACCGCATCAAAATTTTCACCCAAAAGAGCACCTCCTGTTTTAGGGTTGTCAAAAGGATCAGTATCAGGATCCAACCAAATCAAAGTATCGTTATTATTTATTAAATTGAGATGAATAGCAAATTCATTTTCGTATATTTGGTTTATTCTATTTACTGAAGTGACCATATCTGAAAGAGCTTTTTCCTTAGTACCTCCATGCCTTTGTCCCCATTCCCCTGTACATGATAATGCCAGCCTGTAATTGTATTGTTTTACTGAATCACATTGCGATGCTTCTCGAAATTCAAGAAGTTCATCCGGAAAATTGATGTCGCTTAAATTGGTGCTATCTCTAAAGACAATATCATCTTCTTCAAGACCACAGGTCAAATTAATATCACTTATATCAACTTTATAATTACTCGTATAATAACTTATATAATAATCTTTGATACCTTCAGCATAGGGATCTATATAAATGTTTCCTCTTTTGTCATATATCGAGGCATAAAATCCATTTGCACCTATATTAAATCTTATATTTACCTTTTTATTATTGTGTGCAATGCCCTTGTATGAAGTTATGTTTGGGTATTTTTCAGCTAACTTTTTCATCATAACCGGGGACTTAACCACATCAAATAACATATTGCTACCATCTGGCATTGGTATATATAAAGGAATAGATTTACTTTCTTTATTAAATTGAATCGGTGCATCTTTTAAATAATTAACCAATTTATTAATGTTTAAATGTGACGCAACATAATCTATTGGGATTACTCCTCGGTCTGCATCTCTATCCAAAATAATCGAGCTTTCATCAACGGTTCGCCAAAAGTCTTGAGCAGATAAATTAATAGCAACAATAGCAAAAAATACAAGTAAGATTTTTTTCATAATACAAATACATTTATTAGGATTTATTAAATAGTTAAATCCATATTATACAAATTATTTACAGACCACTTAAAATAATTTAGTAGTCATTATTAAAGAATAACGATATTTTTTTAAATATGTATACGTAAAACTATTTTATTTTTAAATTTTAATGATTTTATGGGCAGACACTATAATAATGTGCCTACTTGATTATTATTTTTCAATTTATTTCGAAATAATACCTAAAATCTTATTTTTTTTATAGATTTGGATTTGGTTTTTTTAAATGTATCAATTGTAAAAAGAAAAACAATAAACTATGAGAAGAGTACTAATACCTACGGATTTTTCAAAAGTATCAAAAAACGCAATAGTTTATGCTCTAAATCTTTATAAAAACACACAAAGTTCTTTTACTATAATTCATGTATATCAGCCGTCGATTGATACGATTCAACACGAGATAGTAGATACTTCTTTAGGATTACATGCTGTAAAAAAAGATAATATGAATCAATTGCTATTATCAATATTATCTCTCTCGGAGGAATGTAATATTGAGCTTGATTCTTCACTTGAAATCGGATTCACTATTGAAACAATCGTAAAAATGTCAAACGATTTTGACATAATAGTCATGGGTTCGACCGGCTCCAATAATATAATCAATAATTTTTTCGGAGGAATATCTACCGGTGTTGCATCAAAATCAAAATGTCCCGTTTTATTAATACCCGGAAATATTAACTTTAAACCTCTGCAAAACGTTCTGTATGCTTTTAATATAAAAAAATTAGAAGAAGAAGTCTTAAAAAGTGTTGTGGACTTTGCATTGAGAAATAATTCTACATTGCATTTTGTTCATATATCTAATGCGACTAACAAAAATGATTATTTTTCTAAATTGCCTGATATTAAAAAAGTAAGTTATACTACTAGCAGTATAAGAACAGGTTCGTTTACTAAAGATATAAATAAATGTATAAAAGATAAGAATATAGACTTATTGATTATGGCAACAAAACACAGAAAGTTTTGGGACAAATTATTTCACAAAAGCTTCACAAAAAAATTAGCTATTAGCGCTTCAATTCCTCTTTTGGTTTATCATAAAAAATAAATTTAAATAAAATCTCAATAAATTATAAAAATTTATATTTCGTAACACAAAGAAATACACGCGAATATAAATTGCAAAATCTACTAAACTAAAATATACCTAGATTGATTTAACTTCACATATAAATATTAGTTATATATTTGCATTGTGATAATAAGAAAACTATACATTATTGGAATAAATATTTGAATTGATAACTGAGAAGATTGATTCTATTTATATTTTAAGCCAATGTTTCCAACCTGTGTGATTTAATGATATTAGAGTATTGTTATATCAAATTAGTGATATTATAAAATAGTTTTTTAGTAAGAAATTGAGTAGTCTTTGAAATGGGTACTTATATACATATTCTGCTAAAAAAATTATTAACGACTAGTTTGATATAAGTTGATGTCAATGTAGATATATAATTGTATCCATTGATTTATCAACGTATAGAATTGCAAACTAAGAAAACTACATATTTTGAATTGAGGTGAGTGTTATGTGGAGATATTTTATTGAGTATTGTTCTAGGTTTATACTTTGACAGATGACGGTCTGAATGAGTATATAATTTAGAATGTGTTTCCCTGATGTACAGCGGGGGGCTTGATGTATTTTTACATGACATAGAATCAGTTCAGCCAACCAAAATGGTTTCATTAATTTGGAATGTAGTATGATGATAGTAAGGTAATGGTTTTGCCATTGCTTGGATTTTAATTATTTAACTCAAAAAATTTGAAATGAATTATTTGGGATTTGTATGCCAATGGTTATTGGTGAATTTGCATCCCTCATAACAGTATTTTTTAACTTAAAACAATGGTTCTCATGAAGAAAACGAATTTTACAAAACCCAGATTAGTGAAGAACTGGCTTATAACAGTAGCCTTTTTGTTCACATTTTTTAATGTTGCACAGTTAAGTGCACAAGGTTGTCAACTTAATGCAGAGGATTTCGTTCACGTTATTCTCAGTAATGACAATTGTGAAGCAATGCTTATGCAGCAAATGTTCTTAACAGATGACGGTGCAAAGTGTACTGTTGCTGATCATTATGAATTTGAAGTAAGAGCGGCAGATATGACTACAGTATTGATACCGATGAGTCAGAGTGTGGTATTAGATTACACATATATTGGTGGTCCATATTGGGTATTTATAGAAGCTCATGACCCTGCTCACAACTTATTGAATAGTGCAATGGTACAATTTGATGTTTCAGACAAGATGGCTCCGGTATTTGATTGTCCAACGGATACTATAGATATAAAGTGTTATGATCAAGAAGCATTCGTACCGGTTGCATCTGATAACTGTACACCGGCAAACCTTCTTAATATAGTTAAGATAGATGACAAGATATGGGACAATGATTGTTCTGATCCAACAATAGATCCTCTTGTAAACAGAATAATAGACAGAAGTTTTATTGCTATTGATCAATCGGGCAATCAGTCTGATACCTGTAGTGTTGTTATTAGAGTTAGTGGTCTAAATCAGTTTGAACTTAGTACTATGGTAAGATGGCCGGATGATTTAGTACAGGCACATGGTAATGCAATATCTTGTAAAGATGCAGATAATTATAAAGATTCAAATGGAGATTTCGATCCAAACAAAACCGGATGGCCTTCTTTGGTATATCCTGATAATTATCCTACTGCTTTTGAAACAGCTCATGCTGATTTCCTAGATACTGTTGTTTTAGACAACAATTGCAATTTTGCATGTAAAGTAGCTGCTACATATGTAGACATTACTATTAATACATGCCCTACTTGTATCGAAAAAGTATTGAGGACTTGGTCTGTAACGGAACAAACATGTAATTATCCATGGTTACTTACTTTCCCCAATTTCCAAACAATAGAGGTCGTAGATACAATACCACCTGTAATAGTTTGTCCGGATAATGAAACAATAACTACAAATACGATTGCAAACTTTGATCCAACAAGTGCAGGAGCACTTGATTGTGGAGCTAGGTATACATTCCCTGTGCCAACGATAACTGATGAGTGTCACTCATATACAGTTTATACTATTGCTGTCATGAATGATTTGGGACATCCTGTAATGTTTGCAGATACTAATGAAACAAAGCATGCTATAACTAGAGATCTTCCTTTGGGAGTGAATACCGTAACTTATACTGCTTATGACAATTGCGGAAACAAAACAGAGTGTGAATGGACTGTAACTGTGGAGGACAATACTCCTCCTGTAGCGGTTTGTCAACAATTTACAACTGTTTCATTGACATACGATGGTGAAGCTCAAATATTTGCACCATCATTTGATAGTGGTTCATATGATGACTGTTCAATTGATAATTTTGGAGTAAGAAGAATGGATAATAAAATAGATTGTGAAGGACATGTTGATCTTAATAACAAACATTTCTTTGATTATGTTACATTCTGTTGTGATGATATCGCTGATAATCCTATTACAGTGATAATGAGAGTTTGGGATAAAGGAGGAAGATACAATGACTGTATGGTGCAAGTAACAGTACAAGACAAATTGCCTCCACAAATCACTTGTCCTCCAAATATATGTGTAGATTGTGAGTACCCATTTGTACTTGATAAGACAGGACTAGCAGAAGCTTTTGGTACGGTAGTACAAGGATATGACAATAGAGAAACACATACAATTAATGGAGAATATGGTTCACTTGCTTATTATGATACCGGTCTTCAAGATTGGAGTTGTAATACGGCGGTAAAGGATTTTAAATTCAAAGACGGATGGTCAAGAGATAATTGTAATCTAACTATGGATGAGGGTTACACCGATAATAGAGATCAATGTAATAATGGCAATATTGTTAGAACATTCACTGTATCTGATCCTAACGGTACGGTACATTGTACTCAAATAATACACTTCTATAATCCTAATCCTTTTAATAAAAAAGATATTACATGGCCTATAGATGTTACTGTTACAGGTTGTGCTAACGAAGCTGCTTACGGTCCTGATATAACAGGATGGCCTGTACTAAGAGAAGACAACTGTGATTTGGTAGCAGCAAACTACAAAGATGATGTATTCCATTTCAATGATGACAATTTTGATGCTGAATCAGTATGTTTCAAGATAATCAGACATTGGACGGTAATGGATTGGTGTCAAAAAGATAAAGATGGTAGATTTTTAACATGGGGATGGGATCAAGTGATAATGATAAGTGAAACAGAAGCTCCTGTATTTACTACTACTTGTGAGGACAAAGAAACATGTACTTACGATACGGAATGTGAAAAAGGATACATTGAGTTATCAATGTCAGCACATGATGGATGTACTTTGGATGAAAACTTAAAATGGAGATATCAAGTATACTCATACAATACTGCTACAAGCTCTTTCGACATATTAATAAAGGACTCAAAATTATTCCCTGGAAATTCTTCAATAATTTCAGGAGCGACAGCTTCAGCCAGCGGAGATTATCCAATAGGAAAACACAGAATAGTATGGACAGTATGGGATCAGTGTGGTAATAGAGCAGTTTGTGATAAATTCTTTACTATCAAAAACTGTAAGAAACCTACACCTAGATGTATAGATCATATAGTGATAGAGATGATGCCTTTAGATGCAGGTACAGATGGTATTGCAGATTGGGCTATGATAGAGGTTGGTGCTCAGCTTATTGAGGTGTGTTGTGCAAAATCATCACATCCATGTGGATATCCATTGAAGTATTCATTTAGTGCTGACACTAATGATGTGAAGAGGACATATTACTGTGGAAATGATAATGCAGATACATCTTGGTACTCAGTTGATCCTGCGGTTGGACATCTTGAGCCAATCGAAATGTGGGTAACTGCAATATTGCCTGACGGAACGATAACACAGGATAATTGTGTGACAAATATAGACTTCCAAGACAACAACAAAGCTTGTGATGCTCCTGATGGTTTGGTTAGTGTTTCAGGTATGGTAACTACCACAAATGATGAGCCTATTACTGATGTTAAAGTAAAATTGGAAGGCAGCGAATATGCTCCTCAAAATACAAGCTCAAACGGTGCATTTGAATTTGATGTGGATTCAGACAAAAACTACAACTTGACATTGGAAAAAGATGGAAATGATATAGGTGGTGTTACTACTTTAGATATCGTATTGATTCAAAAACATTTGTTAGGAATTAAGAAGTTTACTAGTCCTTACCAATTTTTAGCAGCGAATGTTAAAAATGATGATAAGGTTACTGCATCAGATATATTGAAATTAAGAAAATTGATTTTGGGAAGTATTGATGATTTGGGCGACTCTTGGATGTTTTTACCAAAAGGATATACATTCTCAAATCCGGCAAAACCAATGGCTGATCAAATACCAAACGGAGAGGCCATCAACACTACCGATGATGTATTCGTAAACTATTACGGAATTAAGATGGGAGATGTGAATATGTCATTTGATGTACTTGAAACTAGAAGTTCTGATGATTTAGTACTTTCTGTTGATGATATGAGCATTCAACCAGGACAAATTGAAGTGCCTGTCTATGCGGATGATTTCAATAATATCGAAGGATTCCAATATACTGTTCAATTTGATGCAAATGCTATGAGTTTTGAAGGAATTGAGTCAGGTGTTATCAATGTAGATAATTCTAACGTTGGTACAGCTAGAGTGACAAATGGTAAGTTGACAATGAGTTGGAGTAGAGCTAACGAAACGATATCAAATACTAATGAACCGTTATTTACACTTAAGTTCAATGCTTTAAGTAACGCAAACTTGAAAGATGTATTGAGCATCAACTCAAGCGTTACATCAAAAGAGGCTTACAACAGCAATTTGGAAGTAATGGATGTAAAATTGAATTTCAGAGGTTCTGATGTGAATGCATTTGAGTTGTATCAAAATACACCAAACCCATTCTCAACTTATACTGATATAAGCTTTAACTTACCTGAAAAGTCAAATGGTACAATGAGTATCTACGACTTAACAGGAAAAGTATTAAAAGTGATATCTCAAGATTTTGAGAAAGGAATGAATACTGTAAGAATTAAGAAATCTGATTTGAATGTTTCAGGAGTACTGTATTACAGACTTGAAACAGGTGACTTTACAGCTACAAAGAAGATGATATTAATTAAATAAGATATAGTTGAAGTTGCCGGTCTAAATTTGTAGACCGGCAATCTTTAACCAAAGATTTGTTTACTGTTTTTGGGATGGGCTCCTCTTCAAAAAGTTGAAGGGAGAGTCTTTTTTTATGTACACTTTTCATTGTTTTCTTGTTGACACTAACTAGTGTCTGTCCACAAAGTCATTAAAATTTAAAAATTATCTTTTTGCGATATTTTCACTTTATTCAAATTACTGATGCTAAGGCATCACTAATCCTCAGAAAGGCAAAACTCTCATCAAAAATCTATATTTTTCAAAAATCAAGCACTTTATAGACAGACACTAACTAGTGTCTGTCCACAAAGTCATTAAAATTTAAAAATAATCTTTTTGCGATATTTTTACTTTATTCAAATTACTGATGCTAAGGCATCACTAATCCTCAGAAAGACAAAAATCTCATCTAAAATCTATATTTTTCAAAAATCAAGCACTTTATAGACATACACTAACTACCTTTGTGAATTGTATAACTAAAATTAAATTTTTTGATAATATGAAATATCCCGTGTTTTATGAAAATGTACCTCCGATAAAGCTTTATGATCCACTTAGTGATTTTTTAGGAGCAATTGAAGAAGGTATAGTACAAATTGATTATATAGATGTAGTGAAATTTGCCGGACATTCTTGCCCGACAGTAGCAGGAGCGTATATAATGAGTCTAATGGCAATAAATCATTTTTCAGAAAAAGGAAGATTGGTGAAGAGGGGAGAGATAAAAATCATTGCAAAAGGACCAAAAGAAGGGGGAACTAACGGAGTTACAGCCAATGTAGCTGCATATATTTGTGGCGTTAATGACGAAAGTGGTTTTGCCGGAATAGCAGGTAAAATGAATAGAAAAAACAAGCTGGTTTATAATGATATTTTAGATTGTGATCTTGAATTTGAATATGAAAACAAATCGATTAAATTAACTTATGACCCATCACCAATTAAGGCTGATGAAAAATTGTTTCCATTATTACAAAAGCAACTTAAAGGGTTAGCTTCAGAAAGTGAACAAAAGTTGTTTAAAAAACTATGGCAAAACAGAGTCAAGGATATTCTTTTAAACAAAGACAATTATCAGAATATAATGTTAATTAAAAGTAATAAATTCTTATGATTTCCAGAACTGTATTACAGACCGATTTTAACGCATTGGCACATAATGTAGATGTGTATAAATCGTTTTTAAATCCAAGTACAAAACTGTGTGCAGTTATAAAAGCATCGGGTTATGGGTCGAGTGACGTAAAACTTGCGGAGTTTTATGAAGAAAGGGGTGTTGATTTTCTCGCTGTTGCATATACCGACGAAGGTATAAAGCTGAGAAAGCACGGTATCTCTTCATCTATATTGGTATTCAATCCGGAAATCAATTGTTTTGATGATCTAATTAAATACAATCTTCAGCCTACATTTTATGATTTTAGTCAATTTAAAAAGCTAGAGGAATATAAAAACACTAATTTTAAAATTCATATAAAACTTGATTCAGGAATGCACAGGCTTGGTTTTGAAAAAAACCAAATCGACAAGCTTATCGGTAAAATAACTGAAAATAGAACAATAGAAGTAGCTTCCGTTTTTTCACACTTAGCTGCAAGTGAGGACAGACACAAAAATGAGTTCACAAACAATCAAATAAAACTATTTTCACAACTTTACAACAAAATACAATCTAAGCTCTCATATAAACCGTTAAAACATATACTTAATAGTGCAGGAATTATCCATTTTCCCAAAGCTCAATTTGATATGGTTCGCCTTGGGATAGGAATGCATAGTGATGATATCAGCAACACTATTAATGATAAACTTAAAGCTGTTCATACTCTAAAGACAAAAATCATTCAGATTAAAACAATCTTACCAAATGAAGGTATAGGATATGGTATCGGATATATAAAGAACTATACCAGAAGAATCGCAATAATTCCTTTGGGATATGCAGATGGAATTTTTCGTTTGCTAGGTAATGGCAATTATAAAGTATGGATAAAAGGCAGTTTTGCTCCTATTGTCGGTAATGTATCTATGGATACTTGCTTTATTGATATAACAGACTTGAAAAATATAAAACTAGGGGACTCAGTAGAAATTTTTGGTAAAAATGCAAAAATTCAAAATTGTGCATCTGCTGCCAATACTATTTCATATGAGGTATTGTCAAGAATCTCACCCCGAGTCCAAAGGGTTTTTGTGAAATAAATTTTGGACACTTATTCGATTTTTAACAATTATCTTTTCTGATTTTGGTTCAGGCCGTTATAAAATTCATTTGTAATTAAATTTATTATTATAACAAATATTTATCCTTTTTTCTTATTTTTGTTTTAGTGTAGTTACTTTATATTAAAACAATCGTTATGAAAAAAATAATTTTATCGTTTTTATTCTTTATTATTTTAGGAACAGTTAATTCTATTCCCATTCCTCAAAAAGACAATCCGCAACCTAAAACTACCATTGTACTAATAAATCCGGGTGTGTTTTATCTTGAATCGATTGTTTATATGACCAAACACGGTATTATAAAAGGAGATGATATACAATATTTAGCAGTTTTTTACTCTAAAAGCGAGGTTAAATATAGTGAAGCTAGGGACTATGTGGCAAATAATGATATTAAATGCGTGAAATTCAGAGAGGTTTACGGGGATTTAAACAGAGACAATATTTACAAAAAAAACACTTGTACCGATGAATTTTATGATATTTTCAAAAACTCCGATGCAATTATTTTTCTTGGAGGTTGGGATATCCCTCCTGTATATTATGGACAGAAAACAGAACTAACCGTTGGTATTAAAACTCCAAACAGACATCTTTTTGAATTGAGTTTTATATTTCATCTGCTTGGTGGTAGTCAAAATCCTGATTTTAAAAATTTTCTTCGTGAAAAACCGGATTATTCGGTTCTGGGTATATGCCTTGGTATGCAAACAATGAATGTAGCAACCGGAGGAGATATGTATCAGGATATCCCTTCTGATATCTATGGTTTGAAATATGTAGAGGATGTAATTGCTCTAGGAACTGATCAAATGCATAGGAATTATCACAAACATCTTTATCCTGAAAAGGAGATTGATAACCACAATTTTCACAGGATAAAATTTATCGATAAGAATTTGATAGAAAAATTAAAAATACCTGATGGCTTTTTTCCGACAGTAGCGAGTAGTCATCATCAGGCTGTTCACAATCTAGGCATGAATATGGTAGTCTCCGCTACGTCAATGGATGGAAAAGTGATAGAAACATTGACTCACAAACAATATAAAAATGTCATAGGTGTTCAGTTTCACCCTGAGTTTTACACAGAACATGATCCGGATTCAATCAAACGAAAGTTTTCTCCTGAAGATAAAGAGATTCTAACCGAACATGAAGTTCTTCTGAAGCATAAAAGTTATGGGTTTGTTCTTGATTTTTGGAGCTATTTTATTGAGTCAATTAAAAAATAGCAGTAATTATGTTTGAAAATATTGATATAGATATTAATAGTTTGCCGAGAGTTGATACTAAATCTTTTATTTCTTTGGATGAAAATTACAGAACGGTTTTGATATTAAAATCATTGATTTTATCTGTAGTTTTAATAGCAGTGTTTATTTTATATTACCAATTGATGGCAGAAAAATACCCGCTTTATATTTCTGTCATATTATTTGTATTAATGTTGATTTTGGTATTGGGAAATATAATCTTTGCTTATCTGGGATTCAAACGAAAGAAATATAAATTGAGACTATTTGATATAATTTATAAAACAGGTCTATTGTGGAGAAGTGAAACCAGTATCCCTTTTGTTAGGGTGCAACATAGTGAGGTAATCCAAGACCCGATTGAACGGATATTCAAGCTAGCCAAGTTGAAGCTTTATACAGCCGGAGGTCATTCTAGCGATCTGAATGTCCCCGGGCTTAGTCTGCATAAAGCTGAACAACTTAAGGAATTTGTTACTAAAAGAATTCAAGAGGAGGAAGAAGAATGAGTATAAACAATGGGTTCAGCACGCCGAGGAAGCAGTCTTATGTTGCTATTATAATGATAGTTTATCGCGTATATACCAAAGTTATTAAGCAGTTTTGGTATTTGTTGATTCCGTTTTTTGTAGGTAAAAAAAGCAGTTCTGATATTCTTTTATATAGCTTAATCGTTTTGTCTTTAGTCTTGGCAATATATTCAATAGTAGATTTTTTCAGATACAGATTTTATATTGAAGATACCGATTTGATAGTAGAAAAAGGTGTTTTTAGCAGAAAAAGAATTGTTATTCCTTTTGATAGAATACAATCAATAAATTTCAAACAAAATATAATACATCAGATATTTAATGTCGTTGGACTGGAGATCGATACTGCCGGAACAAATAAAAAAGAATTCGATTTTCACGCATTAAATAAAAAAGTTTCTAATGATCTGCGTGATTATATCTTCGCCAATAGAAAAAATGTACAATTAAATATAGCTATTGCTAATCAAAAGGAAGAAATCAAAACGAATCAAATTCAAAATGTGATACGGTTGGAAATAAATGATTTGATAAAGATAGGATTGACTCAAAACCATTTTAAATCTTTGTTTGTCGCCTTATTTTCGTTGTACTGGATAATTGAACAATTAAAAAATATCGGTATAAATATAGATAAATATACAAAAGTTACAGAGGATAATATTTTAAACCTAAGTTTGTACTTACTCGTCAGTCTATCAATTTTTGCTATTATCATATTAATAATTGTCTCAGTAATTCGCAATGTATTGAGATACTATAACCTTGTTCTTAATAGAATTCCACATGGGTTCAAACTTGAGTATGGACTGTTTGACAGAAATGAAATATCTGTAATGGATAATAAAATGCAGGTAGTCAAATGGTCTGACAATTTGCTTCGAAGACTGCTTGGTTTGTTTACGCTTCACATTGAATTGGCTTCATCTGTTGCTGTAAAACAAAGAAAGTCAATCTTAATACCCGGGATAAAACGCAAAGACATAAATAAAATAACCGAATTCTATTTTTCTAAAGACACCTTAGATACTATCAAGTTTTATTCTATTGATAGGTACTATGTGATTAGAAGAATTTTAATTGTATCTATTGTATATTTCTTTAGCCTAGCAGGACTTTATTTAATAAATCATTTATTCGGTTTAAAATCTCAAGAATCGGAAGATGTATTTATTATACTAACAATGCTATTTAGTTATTTTGTATTTACCAGCTTGCTTAAGTATCGAAAAATGAAATTTGGATTTAATAATGAGGTGATTCAAATAAATTCGGGTATTTTTGGAAATAGATATTCATTGTATACGGCATACAAATTGCAAGGGGTGAAAGTGACACAATCACCGGTTCAAGTAAGGAAAAACTTAGCAAACCTTATCCTTTTTAGTGGTGCCGGGAATGAAACAATTCACTACATAAAGCTTTTTGATGCAAAAAAAATAAGGGACTTTTTATTGTATAGAATAGAAACCGATAAACGGGAATGGATGTAAAAGTCAAATCTCACTTATCAGTTCCATGTAAAACTCTTTTAGACCGTTTCTGAACTCTAGACTATAATCAAAAGTCGAATTGTGAAAATTTATTGTGATGTGAGTATTGTGTTTGTTAAGTTTGAAAAATGCTTTTGCCTTAGCCTTAAAACAGTCTATATTATCACGACAAACAGAATATATTAATGAACTATCCATAAAAACTAAAGGAATCTCCCTAAATCTCCATGCCCTTTCCTCCTTAAAATTGTATGGATTGTATTCAAAGCCTGTTCCACATCTAAAACCAATATCGTCAGCATAGCCCAATGTGGAATCGTATTCCAGACCAAACTCTTCAAACAGTTCAAATGACCTTTGAATATCCAATCTCAAATAATGAGTACGAATGTTTAAAATTTTTGTATTCACAAAACCCTCTAATAAATTGTATTCTTTTTGAAATAATTTCTTCGTATTATACGCCTCATAGCTTGGATGATACCCGATTTTATAATTACTATCCATAGCTTTTTTCAATATCTCAGGCATTTGTTTTAGATAATATTTGTCATACAAATCATATCGAGTATTGCCACCTGCAACAAAATACACCGTTTTGTTTACAAACTTTTTATCTTTTACAAATAACCAATTGTAAGTAAAATAAGGATCGTTTTCAGTATTCTGAAATGTATTCAATAAGGATTTTATAATTCTCGCCATACCCGAAAAACCAAGATTCATTTGAATAATCTTTGCTATAGATTTTAATGACTTATAAAAACTACTGTATTTTCTTATTATATCAATATCGTGAGTAAGTGAAAATGTTGTTTCTTTATCTTTTGCTACGATACCTAGAGATTTGAAAAAACAAAAAACGAGTGAATCCACAACGGGAGAATAATGTAGTTCATTCTTAACTAGCAGTTGCTCACTTGACTTCATCCTTTTGTGAATATCCAATTTTTCAATAGAACAATACACTTCTTCATATCTGCTTATATGGTAAAACACTGTTTCAAATATATCAAAACCATATTTACCCCCAGTAAAAAAGTCGGAGTATTCTTTTTTGACTTTTTCTACGGAATAAACAGTCTCGCACTCAAAATTATAGTTGTTTATGACCGGATTGGGATAAAGAGCACTAGAGAAAAATAAGTTTTGTGCCGGAACAAAAGGGGTGTTGTTCGGAGAAGATTTGTAATACAAAGTCTCGGCGTTAGGAGCGATATTATTCAATCTAAATAAAACATTGTGAGGCTTTAATGGATGACTGTTGATGAATTCTATAGTATAAGCCAATCTATCAAAAATTATGTCTTCATCACATTTTATATTGATTATCTTGTGCATTGATCTATTTTGAATCTTTAATTAAGTTCATCAATTGTTTAATTCTATTATCCCAAGAATACTTTTTAAGTTCACTATCATTATATGAAAAATTGATTTTTCCTTGGTCATTCCATTGATTATATAACTTGCATATTGTATCGGATATTTTGTTAATATCATTATTGTAAAAAACGAAACCTGCATTTAATTTTTCAAATGTATTTTCAAATTCCTTGTCTCTGTCTCCATTTACAAATGAAAAAATAGGGTTGCCGGTTGTTAAATATTCATAAAGTTTTCCTGTTAAAACTCCCTTTTTGTTAACCTCCGACCAAGAAAAAATGATATTGATATGACTTTTCTTTTGTATCATAATTGAGTCTGATAATGATATATCATTTTTGATAACAGAAATATCTTCTAAAAAGTATTTTGATACCAATTCATTCCATATACCGGCATCTTTACCTGCATATATCAATTGGATTCTGTCTTTTGAAATCTTTTGTTCTTTCAAAATATCGCTTATGGATTGAAATATTATTTCTGGTTTTTGCAATCTTGGGTACAATGATCCCGTATATGATAAGGTAAACTTTGTATATTTTTTTATTGATTTGTTCTTGAACAAATCGTAGATGCCATTACGAAGTGTTTTGGCATCTGATTTAGCGTATTTAACCCCTTCTGTCACGCCGTCAGAAACTGTAGTCACAAGGTTTGCTCTTGAAACAAGTTTTTTTATAAACCACCATTGAAATTTTGAAAACAAACTATGCTTTGCACTTTTGCTTACAGGAAGGTCTCTAAAATCAGCTACCCAATTTATTGATGGAAATAATATTTTAAGATTACAAGCAATTACATGGTCAGAAATCGGTCTAAAAGAACTATAAATATGTGAAATATCATTTGTGTGTATTATTTTTATACCTGATATTGTTCCATTGATTATATACAATAGTCCACCCTCTCCAAAAAGTATGTTAGTAGGAAAACTATCAATAAGTTTTCTTATGACTTTAACTTTCCAACTTGTGCTATTTTCATTTGTTTTATTTCTGATATTGCTTTTGGGGGATGATAGGATGTTTCCTAAATTTCTATAGTCAAAATTAAACACTCGATATTCTTCAATAAAATCATTTGGAATTTTATCTTTAAGAGGTATTGTAGTGTTTTTTATGGTTATCAAATGAGATGATGTAAAGTGTTTGGACAGAAATTTTGCAATGTGATAGTTACGTAAAAAGGCAACTGTTCCCATTGGTGGAAAGTAATATGCTATTACTAAAAGGTTTTTGTTTGATTTCAAGATTTACTTTTTATTAAGTGAATCCATTACAATATCATAGATATTATCAGCTATTAAGTTATCATCAAATTCTCTGATTGCTTTTTCTCTTCCCAATACTCCCATTTGTTTTCTTTCTTCGCCGGACATTTTAATTATTTTCTCCATTGCTTTCGCCAAAGGTTTTACTTTTTTGACTGGTACTAGATACCCGTTTTTGCCATCATCCACGGCTTCTCTACATCCTGCGACATCAGATGCGATAACGGGTTTTTCCATTGACATACCTTCTGTAATTGTTCTTGCGATGGCTTCGCGATAAGAGGGTAATACAATACAATCGGATTTGGCAATATATTTTTTTACATTTTCTTTAAACCCGTGGTATATTACGGTTTTATTTTTCACCCAAGACATCAAATCTTCCTCTTTTACCATAGCACGATTGTCTTTGTCTCTCTCTCCTATAAGCCAAAATTCGACATTATCATATTCATTTTTAATAAGCTGAGCAGCTTCCACAAATTCCATTACTCCTTTATCGTATAAAAGCCTTCCAATAAAAGTGAAAATTATATTTTTCGAATCGTTTTTCTTTTTTACCGGTGAAAAATATTCGATATCGACACCACATCCTTTTATTGAGATTCCTTTCTCATCGCTAATAATATCTTGTTTAATAAAAAACTCCCTATCTTCAGTATTTTCAAATATTACCTTCGAATGAAATCGCGAGCTAAATTTATATAATATTTTGGTAACATTTTGGATGATTCCTTTATGTAAGAATGCATATCCCAAGCCGGTCACAATCCCTATCGAAGGTATGTCCAAGAGTCCGGCAGCTATTCCACCATAGATATTTGGTTTTACGGTATAATGGATAACAATATCCGGATTGATTTTTTTATAAATTTTAACTAGTTCTTTTATCAATATTAGTTCTCTAACCGGATTTGTGCCGTCTCTATCCAAATTTTTAATTGAATAATGTCTTACCTCAGGAAATTCTTCTTTGTAAAATATATATTTATCTATGGGGGCTACAACACACACATCAAACCCTTCAGCTAAAAACTTGTCTAAAATATTTAACCTGAAATTGTAAATATTCCATGTAGCATTTGCGACTATTGCAATACGGTATTTTTGCTTTTGTTTCAAAATTGCTTTGAGTAAGTTAAGATTAATTCTCAAAAAAATCACAAAGTTAGAAAAAAAATAGAATTTATTTAATTAGAAAGTGTTAAAAGCTGTACTTCATTTTTTCGCATTATCAGTTGCTCTATATTTATAAGCCGGAAGTTGCATAATGAAAAAGTAAAATTTTGAACTGTAGCTTTGATAAAATAACCGGAAAATATCGTTTACGATTTATCAATATCTTTGATTTCTTGTTCTTTGTCTTTTGGATAAATCAATAAAGTATCATTCTCATCTATAACTATGAATCCGTTTAAATCCTTTGTGACTACCTTTTTTCCTGTAGAAACTTTTATGATATTATTATTTGAAGTTATAAAGTTGCCTTTTCCCCCTATTAAAACATTCAGGTTTTCATCTTTAGGTGAAAATGCATGTAGGGAATTCCATGTGCCGAGATCAGACCAAGCAATATCAGCCGGTATTGTGTATATATTACTTGCTTTTTCCATTATAGCGAAATCAATGGATATTTTGGTGGTCATAGGATAGTTTTCTTCAATAAAGGCTTTTTCCTTTTGCGTGTTATAAATACCTGAATCTGCATTTAATCTGTTATAAACCCCGGGAGCAAATTCCTCAAGAGCTTTTAAAATACTTTCAGCACTCCAAATAAATATTCCGGCATTCCATAGATATTTTTTACTCTCCAAATATTGTTTGGCTGTTTGTAGATCGGGTTTTTCTCTAAAAGATTTCACCTTAAAAATATCAAACCCAGCGCCATTGATTTTATTATTCAATTCGATATATCCATAGCCTGTATCAGGCCTAGTTGGTAGTATACCTAAGGTTAATAATGAATTGTTTTTTGTTGCAAAATTCAATGCATCCAGTACATGATTTTTAAATTCGAATTCTTTCATGATTATATGATCCGATGGAGCCATTACGATATTTGCATTAGGATTCAGATCGTATATCTTAAAAGCCGTATATGCTACCGAAGGCGCAGTATTATTTCTAGATGGTTCGTTTATAATTTGCTTAGAATCCAATTCCGGTATCTGTTCATTTACAAGAGTATTGTATCTTTTATTTGTTACAATATAGATGTTTTCTTGAGGAAAAAAGGTTAAAAACCTTTCAAATGTTTGACGTAAAAGAGACTTACCTGTCCCTAAAATATCCAAGAACTGTTTTGGTTTATCCTCATTGCTAGAAGGCCAAAACCTTGAACCGATTCCTCCTGCCATTATTGCTACGTAGTTGTTTTTCATTGTTTATAGTGTGTTTATTTTTCAATTTACAGAATAGTAGATTAGATTCCAATCATTACCCATTTTTGCAAAGCGTCTTTCCATTTGAAAAAGTCCATTAACAGCTGTGGTTTTTTCAATAATAGTGTTCTCATTAAAAATAATGAATTTTCTGGTGAATATACTATCGTAATTATTGAATTCATGGTGCAATTGCCATTTATACTTCCTCCACTTGTAAGGAATCATGGAATCAACATTTTCCCCTGGTGCTCTTACTTCTCCTTCCAAAGGAAATACAATATGGTTTAGTTGATAAATACTGTCTTTACTAAATGTATCTAAAAATTCAACAAAATCTTTAGGGAATTCCCTTATTTCAGCAACATTAGTCGTATTTGTATTGTGCTCATCTTTGCATTGCAAAAAGAAAACGGCACTAACTACTAAAAGAGATAAAAGTATTTTGTTTTTCATTTTTTTTATTTTCAATAGCAATTGTTAATATGGATTTTTCGATATCCATACTAAAAAGCTCGTAATTAAATTCTAAATTATTTTTTAATATTCTGCCCAAAGATTTTAGTTCTTTCCCTTCTTTAACAAAAGGGCTTAAGAATATATTATTCATAAAATTTAGTCCTTTATGCCCATAAGCCTTGTACAAGGCTTCTTTGGCTGTCCAAAATCTATTGAGACAAATATCATCTTCTTTACAAATATCAAGTTCAAACTCTGATAAGAACTTATATTTTATTCTTTTTATTTTGTCTGATGCAATTTGAATATCTATGCCGATATTGCAATTTGATATACATGCAGCAACAAAATCACGTGAGTGGCTTAGGGAGATAGTTTTATTTGAATTTTGCAAGTAAGGTTTCCCATTCTTATCTTTGAGACAACAAGATCGATGTTTGCGGTTTTCCAAAAGAGACAAAAGAAATCTAGAAACAATCCACTCCAGCAATCTTTTTTCATTGAAATGATTCACTTCATTTTGTTCCTTTTTACATAATTTAATCCTTTCTGTAAAAAAAGACAAATCTTCAGTTATTTGCCATACTGCAAATGAAAATTTGTCTTTTTTATCGTGTAAAATCAAAGGCATAAACTATGTATCAACATTTGCATAAACAGCATTTTCCTCTATAAATTGCCTTCTAGGAGGAACTTCGTCCCCCATAAGCATAGAAAATACTCTATCTGCTTCAATTGAGTCTTCGATTGTGATTTGTTTTAATATACGAGTCTCGGGATTCATAGTTGTCTCCCATAATTGAATCGCATTCATCTCTCCTAAACCTTTGTATCGTTGTATTTTTACAGTTTTATCATCCGGTCCATTTGCCAATTTATTAAATGCTTCATCCCTTTCCTCCTCTGACCAACAATAAGTTGACTTTTGTCCTTTCTTTACTAGATACAATGGTGGAGTTGCTAGATACACATAGCCATTGGTTATCAATTCATTCATATACCTAAAGAAGAATGTTAAAATCAATGTGGCAATATGACTACCATCAACATCGGCATCCGTCATAATAATTACTTTGTGGTATCTCAATTTGTCGAGATTTAAGACTCTTTCACCGTCTACCTCTTGAATTGAGACCCCTAAAGCAAGAAACATTGTTTTTATTTCTTCATTTTCATAGATTTTATGTTCCATCGCTTTTTCTACATTCAATATCTTACCCCTCAATGGTAATATAGCCTGAAACACTCTATCTCTGCCTTGTTTTGCTGTACCGCCGGCTGAATCTCCCTCCACTAGGTACAACTCGGAAATCGAAGCGTCCCTAGAACTACAATCGGATAGTTTACCAGGAAGTCCACCTCCACTCATTACGTTCTTGCGCTGTACTAGCTCTCTAGCTTTTCGCGCTGCATTTCTAGCAGTAGCTGCGACTACAATTTTATCTATAATTATCTTTGCAAGCTTTGGATTTTCTTCCAAAAAATGAACCAATGTCTCACCGACCTGTTGTGATACAATAGCCGTAACTTCTGAATTACCAAGTTCTCCTTTTGTCTGGCCTTTAAATTGCGGTTCCGGCACTTTTACCGACACTACTGCTGTCATCCCTTCTCGAAAGTCTTCACTCGAAAGCGCTATTTTCAATTTTTTAAAAAGATTATTCTTTTCTCCATATTTTTTGAACTCTCTGGAAATAGCTCTTCGAAATCCCTGAACATGTGTACCTCCTTCATGTGTACGGATATTGTTGACATATGAATAAATATTTTCCTTAAATCCGGTATTGTAGATCAAAGCTACTTCAACCTCAACATTGTCTTTCCTCCCCATTATATGAATAGGTTCACTTAATAAAGGAGTCTTGCCTTGATCGAGATAATTGACAAATTCCTTCAATCCGCCTTCAGAGAAAAATTCAACTTTTTTGAATTCTCCATTCTTTTCGACCACTCGTTCATCAGTAAGAATTATCCTTAAGCCCTTGTTAAGAAAGCTGAGTTCCTTGAATCTTCCGGCCAAAATATTGAAATCGTACTCTAATGTTTCAAATATATCTCCATCCGGAGCAAAAGTAACAGTAGTTCCTGTGTTTTCAGAAGTACCCACCTCTTTGACATCTTCCAATGGCTTTCCTCTTTTGTAAGATTGTGTATAAGTTTTTCCATCTCTCGCTACTTCTACTGTTAAATGTTCGGATAGAGCATTCACTACCGACACCCCAACACCATGCAATCCACCAGACACTTTGTAAGTATCCTTGTCAAATTTTCCTCCGGCATGTAATACTGTAAGTACGACTTCCAGCGCTGATTTTTGCAATTTTTCGTGCATTCCCACAGGAATACCCCTACCATTATCCGAAACAAATATTCTATTATCCTTTAGTATTTTAACGATAATCATATCACAATAACCTGCGAGATGCTCATCTATAGAGTTGTCTACAACCTCCCATACCAAGTGATGTAAGCCCTTTGTGTCAGTACTGCCGATATACATTCCGGGTCTTTTCCTAACAGCCTCCAAGCCTTCAAGTGCCTGAATATTGCTAGCATTATATTCAGGTTTTTTCATTTCTGCCATATTGTTTTTATTTTTTCAACCCGCAAAGATACAAAAATCTGTGGTTTATTTGCTATATTATGTATAAAAATACACCTGGTTTTATTTGAGTCTACAAGAATAAATCCGATGATTACTATTTGTGTTAAATTAAAATAATACACCTGCAGAAAAAACCAAAAAATCAAATTTATGTTTAGGATCTATTATAAAAACGTCTTTCAAAGACTTTTCGTAGGAAATATTGAAATTCAGAAAGAAAACATCTACTCCGACATCTATATTATAAGCGATATAAGTATCAGTAATATTGTTAAAATTGTAGCTTTGGGGGTTATCAGCTATGGCCAATATATAATTACCATTAAGCCCTCCACCCAGTTTGAATTTGATTCTTTTTGTGAATAGATTTGTTTGATATCCTATCACTACTTTTGCTTTGCCAATTTTTAAACTCGGCGATTTTTCAAATGGATTTATCTTTTTAAAGGAATTATCTATTGTGATATTCTTAAAAAAGACACTAGGAGAAATATAAAAACTATAAGTACCAAAGTTGGCCTTTAGCCCAATTTGATATCCATTTCTAAATGTTCTTACAGTATCTTTAGCAACACTCAATATATTGCCATTATTACCAATCACGATACCAAAGCTAGTTCCATAAGAGCTTTGTCCCATTACAAAGTTTTGCATTGCAATAAAAAACAAAATTAAAAATTTCGTATATAAAACTTTCTTCATATTGTTTTGATACTTTTGCGTATTTCTAGTACGCAAAATAACAAAATATATTGGTTGTTTGGTAATATATTAAGAAAAAACGACATTAAATATTTAGATATTTTAATGCTCTATATAAAAACTAATTTTTTCTTCTAATTCACCATCTTGATAAAGGTTTGGTTTAAATTGATTTTTGCAAACCTACGTTCGATTTTAATTTTTCAAACTAGTGTCGCGCCAATATTTACCTTCATTTGCAGATTTTGGATAAAATTCAACGATTTGATTTTTTCATTTCAAGATTTTATTCTACTTTCACAAACTGAAGTTTTGCACAGCTAATAATGGAATGAATACCGATAAAAAATGAAAAACAAAATTCATGATATTTTAAATGAAAATAAATATTTTTTAAAATTTATTTATGGACTAATAATTCTTAATGTTTTATCAATAATATTGGAATCCTATAAAGAGTTAAAAAATGACTACAATCATGAATTTTATTATTTTGAATTGTTTTCAATAGTGATTTTTTCAATTGAATATTTGTTAAGATTATGGAGTTCGGATTTTGATTATAAAAAGGGAAATTACCTAACTAAAAAACTAAAGTTTATAACATCAAAATTTGGACTTATTGATTTATTATCAATTCTGCCTTTTTATTTACCTTTAATATTTCCTTTTGATTTAAGGGTGATAAGAGTTCTGCGCCTTTTTAGATTATTACGAATATTCAAATTAGGTAGATTCTCAAAATCAATGAAAACTATTGCAAGCGTATTAAAAGAAACAAGAGATGATTTGGTAATAACGCTATTTGTGGCAATTGTATTACTTGTTCTTTCGTCGACGCTGATGTATTATATTGAAAGTGATGCTCAACCGGAAAAATTTGAAAGTATTGGACAAGCTATGTGGTGGTCTGTTGCAACATTAACAACAGTTGGGTATGGAGACGTTTATCCAATAACAGGAATTGGTAAATTTCTTAGTGCAGTTATCGCTCTGATCGGAATCGGATTTGTCGCTCTTCCAACAGGAATAATAAGTTCAGCTTTTATTTCAAAAATTCAAATTGAAAAAAAAGAAAAAAATTGTGAGTGTCCAAAATGTGGAACTAAGTATTAAAATATGGGATTTTTAGAGCTTTTATTTAAAGTATTTGTATACGCTCAATTGTAAATCAAGTGTGTCGTGAAAATAGTAGAGCTATAAGTACTATTCTATTTGGAGATGCAAACTCATTAAATATCTCTGTTTTTATAAAATAAAGCATTTTATGGGCAGACATTAATTTGCTCTTTCATTAAAATCATTGATAATAACAAAAAAAAATTGTGCTTTTTTGTTTTATTTATATATAAAATATTATATATTTGATGATTTTTGTAATAATGCACCTTAATAAAACTAATGAAACGCAAAGGGAGAAATAAAAAGTCAGTAATAGCTACTGATAAATCACATACCAATTTTTATAAAAACAAAAGACTTCATGTGATTTTAATTTTCTTTTTTGCAATAATTTTGTATTCAAATACTTTGTTCAATGACTATACTCAAGATGATGCGATAGTCATAACCGATAATATGTTCACTAAAAAAGGGTTTGCCGGTATACCCGGTATTTTAATAAACGATTCATTTTATGGATTTTTCAAAAAGAAAGGAAAGGCAAAATTGGTTTCAGGGGGGAGATACAGGCCATTGAGTATTGTGTCATTTGCTATAGAAAACCAGTTTTTTGGACAAAGTCCCTTAGTTAGTCATTTTGTTAATATTATTCTTTATGGATTATTGGGTATTGTATTGTACAAATTTCTATTGTTGATTTTTTATAACGTTAGAGATACAAAATTTAAGTTTTTCTTAGTTTTTATACCAATTGTCTTTTTTATAGCTCATCCTGTACATACAGAAGTGGTAGCAAATATAAAAGGAAGGGATGAATTATTCGCTATGCTTTTTAGCTTTCTTGCTACAATATTTTCAATAAAATGGTTTAATTATAAAGCTATAAAATACCAAGGGTTTACTTTTCTGTTTTTTGTTTTTGCATTATTTTCAAAAGAGAATTCAATTACTTTTTTAGCTATTGTCCCGATAATATATTTTTTGTTTTTTAAGGACAAGAAAAAAGATTATATTAGGATAATGTTGCCTTTTATTGCTGCAACTGTTCTGTTTTTAGGCGTGCGGACATCAATTTTAGGATTTAATTTTGGGGGTGCTCCGATGGAATTGATGAACAATCCATTTTTAAAGCTAATGGGAGAATCGTATATACCATTCTCGCAGAGTGAAAAAATTGCTACAATAATCTTTACTTTGGGTAAATACATATCATTGTTAATATTCCCACATCCTTTAACCAATGATTATTATCCAAGACAAATCGCAATGATGAGCTTTGCTGATTGGCAAGTAATATTGAGTTTGATATTTTATCTATTTTTGATTTATATTGCATTCAACTCATATAGAAAGAGCAAAGTGATTACATTTAGTATATTTTATTATATTATAACCCTCTCAATCGTTTCCAATATTGTCTTTCCTGTTGGGACAAATATGTCTGAGAGGTTTTTGTTTATGCCATCATTTGGGTTTAGTTTGTTAATTGGATTAGGTTTGTATTACTTGTCTGAAAGAGGGAAAACACTAGCTTTTGGGGTTTTGGGATTGATTCTTATAATGTATAGTGTTAAAACAATAGCTAGAAATCGAGTTTGGAAGAATGATTATACATTATTTACTACAGATGTTAAAGTATCAAGTAATAGTGCAAAAGCATTAAATGCAGCCGGAGGCAGTTTAGTTGATGCTGCCTTTAAAGAAAAGAATAGTGTTAAAAAGAGAAAAATGCTTAACCAAGCAATTAAATATTTAAACAAAGCAGTAACAATTCATCCTAAGTACAAAAATGCTTATTTGATATTGGGAAATGCTAATTATTTCTTAAAAAATTATGATAGAGCGATAACTGCTTACAATAAAGCACTTAATTTGTCCCCAAATTACAATGATGCAAAAAAGAATCTGGCTATTACTTACAGGGATGCAGGAAAGTATTATGGAGAAAAAAAGCATGATTTAAAAAAGGCTCTTAAATATTTGGAAAAAGCTCTTGGATTAGATGAAAATGATTATGAGACGATAAGGTTGTACGGAGTCGCCAATGCGATGGCAGGAAACAAACTAAAAGCTCTTAATCAATTCAAAAAAGCTTTAAAACTAAAACCCGGGAATGCAGGAGCAAATCTTAATCTGGGGAATGCTTATTTTAACATAGGAGATGAAGAAAATGGTAAAAAATACCATGATATTGCTAGGAAAATAGACCCGAAAATTTTTAATAACAATTAATATATTTATAGATATGAGATATTTAATAATTACGATTTTATTATTGGTAAATTTAGCTACTAAAAGTAGTTCTTTTGATGATATGAAGAGATCCTGGGTATTTACTCAACTGAAACAAATGAGCGTTGAAGAAAAGGTGGGGCAGTTATTTATGTTGAGAGCGCAATCAAACTGGGAAAAGAAGAATCTTGACTATGTGGAAACTTTAACCAGAAAATACCATGTTGGTGGTTTGGCGTTTTTTAAAGGCACTGCAAAGAAACAAATTGAACTTACAAAAAGATTTCAAAGCGTATCTAAAATTCCATTGTTTATTGCAATGGATGCTGAGTGGGGACTAGGTATGCGATTGAAGGATGCAATATCATATCCCCATCAATTGACTCTTGGTGCAATCAAAGATAACAGGATAATCTATGAAATGGGTTATGATATCGGAGAACAATTGAATCGTATAGGTGTAAATTTTAGTTATTCACCGTTAGTTGATATTAATAATAACCCCAATAATCCAGTTATAAATGACAGGTCTTTTGGTGAAAATAAAAAAAATGTTACAAGTAAAGGTTACGCCTATATGAAAGGATTGCAGAGCCGCAATATTATTGCTTGTGCAAAACATTTTCCCGGGCATGGTTACGCCGATGTTGATTCTCATAAAGATTTGCCAATTTTGGATTTAACTAAAAAAAGGCTGTGGAGTACTGAATTGTTCCCATTCAAAATGTTGGTTCAACAAGGAGTTAAAAGCATTATGACGGCACATTTACATATTCCGAGTATAGACAGTAGAAAGAATAGGGCTACTTCACTTTCGAATAAAGCTGTAACCGGAATTTTGAGAGATTCATTAAAATACACTGGATTGATAGTGACAGACGCTCTGGCGATGAAAGGAGTAGCTAAGTATTTTTCACCAGGGGAAGCAGCAGTTGAAGCTTTCTTGGCGGGAAACGATATGTTGGAATTGCCCGAAAATTTTATCAAAGCCTTTAAAGCTGTCAAATCAGCTGTTTTGAGTGGGAGGATATCAATGGAAAGGTTGGATGCTTCAGTTATCAGGATTTTAACAGCTAAATATAATATTGGTTTGTACGACGCTCCTGATTTGGATAAGCGTAAAGTAGTAAGTGATATAAATCAAAACAAATACTTAGCCCTTAAGGAAGATTTATATAGAAAAGCAATTACCGTTTTGGGTAAGACAAAAAGCAAAATACCGGTATTACCTGAAGAATATACAAATAAAATCGCGGTAGTTAGTTTGGGCTCAATGCAAACAACATATTTCCAAAAAAGATTTGATACATATTTTGTTAATAAACAATTTAATATTTCACATAACTTTACAAAAAAGCAAGCAGGTAAGTATTTGAGTGAATTAAAAAAGTACGATAAAGTTATTGTTGGATTACATGATTTTAAAAAGAATGCTAATTCGGGTTTTGGATTGACAAAAAGCGAATTAAAGCTGTTGGATAAACTAAATGAAGAAGGCAAATTAATATTAGCCGTTTTTGGTACACCTTATGTCTTGCAATTATTCGATAAGAATTTTACAATTGTTGAGGCATACGAAAATGATCCTATGGCACAAGATATGGCTGCGCAGGCTATACTAGGCGTTTTTGATGTTTCCGGAAAATTGCCAGTTACTGCATCTGAGGAGTTTAAATTGGGAGATGGAATAGAATTGGCAAACTCATTGGTATTAGGTTATTCAATTCCTGAAAAAGTAGGAATAAATTCAGATTCTTTAGATATAAAAATAAACAGGATAGTAAATGAAATGTTTGATTCTGCAGCCGCTCCGGGATGTCAAATTCTAGTTGCAAAAGATGGCAATATTATTTATGATAAATGTTTTGGTTATTGGACTTATAAGAAGAAGAGAAAAGTAAAAAACAATGATTTATATGGCCTTGCATCTGTAACTAAAGTCATGGCGACCACTTTATCAATTATGAAATTGCAAGATGAGGGAAAACTAACGGTATTTAATAAATTTTCTGATTATCTGGATGGAGAGATTGACAAAAGCAATAAAAAAGATGTTGTGATAATGGATGCTATGGCTCATCATGCCGGGTTAAAGCCTTGGATTCCGGCATACCAATTGACTTTGGATACTATAAACGGTAAAATTTTCCCTTCAAAAAGATACTATAGAAAAGCTAAAGAGACTGGCTTTACAACTAAGATAGCTGATAATATGTATCTAAGAAATGACTATAAAGATACACTTTGGTCAATGTTATTAAAGAGCCCAATGCTAGATCACAGAAATTACAAATATAGTGATCTTGGATTACTAATGACCAAAGAGGTACTGGAAAAAGTTGCGGGTATCACTGAAGATAAATATGTTCAAAACAATTTTTATATTCCAATGGGTTTAGCGCATACTACATACAACCCTTTGGAGAAATATTCAAAGTCAGATATAGCTCCTTCTGAAAATGATGATTATTGGAGGCATCAAATCGTTGAAGGATATGTGCACGATATGTGGGCAGCGATGTTAGGTGGCGTAAGTGGACACGCTGGACTTTTTTCTACTAGTAGGGATTTAGCAAGGCTTATGCAAATGGTACTGAATAGAGGAAATTATGGCGGAAAGAATTTTTTCAGCTATCCTACTATTTATTCATTTACGACCAGATTTAAGAATTCGACTAGAAGAGGAATAGGTTGGGATATGAAAGAGTTGGATAAAAATAAAGAATGCAATATATCCGAATTGACTTCTCCCGGCACTTTTGGTCATTATGGGTTTACCGGTACAGGGGTTTGGGCTGATCCAAAAGAAAATATTGTATATATTTTTCTTTCGAATAGGACATTTCCCACTATGAAAAATAGAAAAATGTACAAATATAATTTTAGATCAAAAATACAAAGTTGTATATACCAATCTTATATAAAGTAAGCTGCTGATAGTTGATTTTGGTATTACATGTATTATTTTATTTACTTAGTTACAGAGACTTATATATGTATGAATTTCGTATGAGAAATTTTTAAATAAAAAATCCATTTTTTTTATTAATATATGAGATTTTATTAATAACTTTGACGCCGTATATATATGTTAAAAGTGTATAAGATTTTTTTTTATACGCTGAGGTGTGTATATTAAGGAGTAAGACGAATCCTTTAAAAGACGAAATAAATAAATAGGATTTATTCAATGAACTTTTGTTTGTCAAGAGTTTCATTTCCTTTTAATCGCGCAAAGGCGTGGTTGCATTGTTATTTTTAATCCCGATATTATTCATAGAATAAAGAATAGTACTATGGGTTAACCGAAAAAATTTATTTAATAACCAAAACTCAATCTCATGAAAAAAATGAATTTGAATTTTTTATGGCTAAAAGGAAAAATGGTGTTACCGCTATTTTTGCTTGTTGGTCTTTTTGTACTCAGTACAAATACAACTAGTGCGCAAGCAGTAAATTCTTATGTTAATAAGATTACACTGCATGTGAACGCTTTACCAGACGTTGGTGCGGTAAATTTACCGACACAGAAATCAGTTAGAAACGCAGTTAATAATCCAAGACTTTCAAATGACTTAATGGTTAATTTGGAAAAAGAGTTTGGAAGTTTGATTATTTATGGAATTGAAAGAGAAGGCTTTGGCAATAAAGAAGCTATTGACAAAACATACCAAATATTGAACAAGAAAATTCCTGCTGAATATTTGGATCCTGCAAAGCAGGTTTATGTTGATTTATTGCAGTAAAATTTAAAGAATTAAATAACCAAAACTCAATCTTATGAAAAAAATATTATTAATTTTTATGGTAATGGCTACGGCCTTTACAACATATGCACAGGGACCCTGGAGTGAATCAAACGCCAGCAATAACTTTGAAAACGGTTATAATGTAAACCCTGCATTTAACTTTAATGCTGCTGCTGATTTGACAGTACCGGCAGGTATGGATTTGACATTGAATACGATTGCAATAAATTTGTTCATGTCACCGGGAGCAACTGCTACGGATATAGATGTAACAATATATGAAAATGATGGTTTATCAAATTTGCCCGGAGCTGTTGTTGATGTTCAAAATAACTTAACCCCTGCTTCAAGTGTGGTTCAGGGAAACAATTTTGGATTTGATATTTCAACTGTTACTATTAATTTGACTCCTATTGTATTGGCAGGAGATGCTGTAAGTACTACTACTTATTGGGTAGGTGTACAAGCAGTTAATTCAACGGGTGGACACACTTATTGGGAAATTTCTTCAGCGAGTACCGTTGGGTATGACTTTGCATTCGATAACGGAGGTGGATGGAGTAACGTAGTACCTGGAAGTGACTTAGTTTATACTTTTACGGGGGAGACTACTGCAATTGCAGGACCAGCTGCTCAGGATTGTCATTTGGATTGTCCTGGAGACATGGTAGTATATCTTGATGCAGGAGAATGTTGTTGGCCTGCACAATACGAAGCAAGAACAGAAGGAACATGTAATACTAATTACGACACTATATTAGGAGCACCTCCAGTAGTGAACGGATTTGTAGGAGATTTTGATATTTCTACTTTCTCTGAATGGGATCCAACAGCTTCAGCTCTTGGAGCAGCACAAGCTAGTCCTTTTACATTAAACGGACCCGGATCAGTTGCAATAGGAGCAGGACTTGGTGTTAGTGGTGCATTCAGTGCTATTGATATGAATAACTTGCCTAATGAGGTAACATTGTATGCTAGAGATAGATTTGAAATTGGTCAATGTGATCCGAAAGGAGAGGGGGCTGTTTGGAACTACACAATGGTAAATTTTGTAGCAAATTTTGATGGAACTTTGCAGTTTGATTGGGATTACGTTCAAAATGATGCATTTGGATTGCCTGTTTATGATCCATTTGGATACTTGGTTAACGGATCATTCACTACACATTATATTGCTAGTCCATTTGGTGCATCTAACCAAAATGGAACTTTCAATGTTCACATGAGTGCAGGACAAGCAATTACCTTCTTTGTGAGAACTGATGATGCAGATTGTAGTTCACATGCTACGATGAATAACTTTTCATTTGTTGGTGATCCTATTACAGACGGTATTGTTGTAGCTGAAGGACCTGCAATCGGAACAGCAATTTGTAAAGGAGAAACAGGTCATGTAAAGCTATATTTGTTAAATGCAGCACAGGTTATTGACAGTTGCGAATTTGATTTGACAGTAGTGCCATACCAAAATCCTAAAAGTTCATTAACATGTAACGATCAAGTACAGATATCAGTAGATCAAGATTGTAATGCTACGGTAGGAGCTGATGATATATTGGAAGGTGGCCCTTACGGATGTTATGATGATTATAGAGTGGAAATATATGACTATATGCCTGCTGCACCATTCAATGTGCCTGGCAATATTGGAAATCCTGTACCACTAGGAAACTATTTCGTAGGAATATTTGATGCAGCAGGAAATAACTGTTGGAGTCAGATTACTGTATTGGATAAGATGCCACCAACTATTGAGTGTGTATGTCCTGAAGGTGGAGAATTTCCAGCCGGTGCTGTTGTGCCCGGATCAATAGGAGGTGCATTCACAAGTCAAGATTTGACAGCAAATCTACATTTTGACTGTTGGGACTTTGGTACAGGAAACCAAATTCCTGATTTAGGAGATCATTATTATGACTTATATGCAATTACTGTATCAGGAACCGGAACATATGCCATTACGGGTTCAGATGGTAACAAAATGATCGTTGGTGTATTTGACGCTCCATTCAATGCTGTTAATTCATGTTCAAACATGTTTGACGGAATGGGAGGTTATGTACTGGGATCATCAGGATTATTCTTTGAAGAACCTACAAATGCCGGTAATATTGACAATACGGTTGATTTAGTAGCTGGAACAACATACTATATAGTAGTAAGTGATTTTGATGCAGGATATGAAGGATCACATTCAATTACTATTACACCTCCTCAAGGAGAAGAAGTATACTTTGCTAAGACAGTATACGGTGCTGAATGTGAATTTGCAGGATGTTATGAAGAAGGAGGTAATTATGCATTCCCATTACCAACATTTGATGATAACTGTAGTGCTAATTTGACATGGGTGCAAACAGTAACCGACGGACCTGATTGTGGTACATATATAGTTAAGAGAGTATATACTGTAACAGACGGAGCTGGAATGACAGCGACATGTACATCAGACTATTTCTTCAAAGGAATCGACTTATCCAATATGGTGTGGCCGGTAAACTTTGACGGAGTAGCGGGACACAATGATATGTTGGAATGTAATACCGGATATGTAGTAGATGCAAATGGTAACCCACATCCAATAGTAACAGGAGCACCAGCAGGATTCAATGATGCATGTGGAACAATAGAAGTATTCTACGAAGATCAAACATATCCATTGGTATGTGGAA
>Ga0256833_1000212_pt1 | contig 45973 bp, 38 predicted proteins | sample 356284metaG_FD_190535 | JGI IMG/M metagenome (GOLD analysis project Ga0256833, IMG submission 190535) | Hydrothermal vent microbial communities from Mid Atlantic Ridge, Atlantic Ocean - 356-284 | ecosystem: Environmental > Aquatic > Marine > Hydrothermal vents | place: Atlantic Ocean: Mid... | reverse complement strand
TCACCATTCTGTTGATTTCTTCCGGCATAGTCAAATCCCAAGACCGAATCCCACCTTCGATATGCGCTATTTTAATTCCCAGTTTTTTAGCGGCAATAGAGCAAGCCATTGTCGAAGTGACATCTCCGACCACCATACAGAGATCCGAAGGATTTTTCAATAGCACGGCTTCATACGCCATCATTATTTTTCCGGCCTGGGTAGCTTGAGTTCCGGATCCAATTTCCAAATTGATATCGGGATCAGGGATATTAAGTTCTTCAAAAAAACTCCCGCTCATATTCCGGTCATAGTGCTGACCTGTATGAATCAATCTATAATCAATATCTTTTCCTTGTTTTTTAGCAACTTTAATCGCCTCTATAATCGGAGCTATTTTCATAAAATTCGGTCTTGCTCCTGCGATGATGTCTATTTTCATATTTTATTTATTTATTATTTTTTTATATTCTCTTTTGTTTATAAAAGCAATGTAGTGACTTTGAAGCTGAGCAAAGCGAAGACTCAAAAGCACGGTAAATGAAACACATTTTTATTCTAAATTCACTTCCTTTCTCTCTATTTTTAAAGAATCATGAATTTCATCGAAAACATTCAGCCCACCAAGCCATTCAAGCATTATATTTTTAGCAATATTTGTTGAGTGTTTTGAATAGTAAGAATTATATGAAGAAAAATTCCAATCTTCAAAATTATTTGCTAATCCATGATGAATAGGATTATGATGAATATAGCAAACCAAATATTGTATTGTTCCATTTTTACTTACTTTTATTCTTTTTAATTTGCGTATAAAAATCGGACCTTCGTGCTTATACTTGTTATTATATTTAATACTTACTGAACTGAAAAAACGTTTAAATTGATTGCTCAATAATTCATTTATTGATATTTCTTCAGATATAAATCTCTTTATTGCTTTTGTTTGTTCTTTGATAGCTCCAATTTCTATTTCTTCCCGGTTTTTAACTCTAATTAGAAAGTGAAAATGATTCGGTATTAAACAATATGCATAAGTTTCTAAATAGGATGAAAAATACTTTATATATTTTGCTAAAAAAAATTGAAAATCATCATCATCTTTAAACAATATCAATTAGTAATAGCTTTATTATATATGTGGTATACCCCACCTTCTTCAAAGCTTTGCCAATAGTTAAATCCCATATTTAGTTATTCTAGGTTAAATATTAAAATTAAAAAACTTCTTAATGTAGTGACTTTGAAGCTGAGCAAAGCGAAGACTCAAAAGCACGGTAAAAAGAACAACACACGATTTTATTACCGGCTTTGAAGTCGCTATCGCACTTTCAAGTCCTACTTTTTATTATTATATTCAATAACTTCATGGCTTTTTTCTTTCTATCAAAATCTTCCGCTAATTTTTTACACCCTTTTTGACAATCTTGATAAAAAGATTTATCCTCGTGCAATTTCAAAAGTTTTGCTATAAAATCTTCTTTGTTTTCAGGTTCAAAACACAGTCCTGCACCGTATCTTTCAACAATCTCTTTCGATTCCCCTTCAACGCCCAATAAAATAGGTTTTCTCATCGCCGCATTTTCAAAAATCTTGGAAGGAATAACTGTTTTAAATGTATCGGATTTTTTTAATGGCACCAATGCAACATCAGTGATACTAATATATTTTTGAATTTCGGACTTAGGTACAAAATCTATAAATGTTGTATTTTGTAATCCCAATTTCTTATTAAGAACAAGTAACTTTTGCTTTTCAGCACCATCTCCGAGAAATAGAAAATGAATATTTTTATCCAAATTTTTTATAGAATTCAAAATAAAATCCAATTTGTGAGCCATTCCGTGTGTACCTATATATCCGATTACAAATTTTTTTTCAAGTCCCAATTTTTCCATGATTGTTTTATCTTTTGGTATGGGTTTAAATTTATCGAGATACACCCCGTTCTTCACTACTTCTATTTTCTCTTCATCAATACCTCTTGAAGAAATATTTCTTTTGAACGAATCGGTTACAACCACTACTTTTGAAGCCTTTCTATAAAGAAATAGCTCTACTTTCTCCAATAAATCTAAAGTTTTACTATTCTTCATAGCATTTACCGCACGAATAGATTCCGGCCATATATCCCTTACCTCCATAATCCAGGGACGTCTTCTGAAGAGACTAATAAAATAGCCGCTAACAGCACTAAAAAATTGAGGTGAAGTAGCTATGATAATATCAACATTTCTTACAAAAAAAGATGCGAAAAATGCCATTTTAGCAAAACTGATGTAGTCTAATACCCGTTTTAGAAAACCGGCGTTTGACGTGATATAGCTCCAGACCCTTATCACTTTTATTCCCTCTATTTCATCTCTTTGAAATAGCTTGTTTTTATATCCATCGAATACTTTCCCCTTGGGAAAATTGGGAAAACAAGTCACAACAGTCACTTTGTATCCTGCATTCACCCACTCTTTGCAATGCTCGAATGTACGAGTCGCAGGAGCATTGACTTCCGGTGGGAAATTATCGGAAATAAATAATATGTGATTTATTTTTTTATTCAAGTTTTAAATTTTTTCATTAATCATATTTCAATAATCAAATCACGGAAATTGTAATTTTTAAATTTTCCTCAAAATCAATTTCTACTTTTTTAGACGGTCTCAATTCACCAAAACCCTTTGCTTGCAAATATTGTTGTTCCTTTAAAATTCCTCCTTCGACTTTAATTTTGCAATAACTCAAATCTATAATATTATTTTCGATTTGAGGAAAAATATCATTATCAAAATGCAGATGAGAGGTTGAATTATGTTTAGGGAAAATTTTGTCTATAATCTCAATACCGCTTTCATTAATAAAGAATTCCCTACGATGTTTATATTTTTTAGAAAAATGCACATACTCCAATATCAACATGTTTTCGTCTTCTGTTACTATTTCAGGAATACTCCGGCGGGCTACTCTAAAATCGCCCCATATCTCGGATTGTTCAATTTTATCTACCGTGACTGTATTGTGTGCACCGGTTGAGCGCTCAATGATTCTTCTTTTTGAATCACCACCATATACCGAAGTGCCTGTATCTACAATTACGGGGTTATTGCGGATGTACAAAACAAAACTAAAGATATCATTATGTCCGTGCCCCGGTATATAATCAGGCCCTATTTTACCGCTATCAATTACCAATTCATAGTTTTTCCCAACAAATTTTCTGTAACCGCTTTCTCTCAAAGATTTCTGAGAGTCGTGCAAACCCAATCTTTTTGCGTATTTAATCAATTCCTTACTGCCGGGAGCAATGCCTGGTGCACTATCGTTGAACAAAGGGATATCTCCTGTAGAAAAAGTAATATTCTCTAGCCAGGAATACATTAATCCTGCTTTGTTATTCAACAATTTTGATATTTCACTATTGTGGTATTTTGAATTGTTTACAATATTGATAGTATCAAGCATTCTAAAAAATATCAATTGGTGATACATCGGACTAAGTTCATAATGTGCCCCATCGGGTAAGATTTGTTCTTCCAATTGTACCGAGATTATTTCTTCCGCTTTTCCTATTAGTTTTTTATTATTGAAATATATTCCGGCGTACAACAGGGCAAATGCATTTTCCAACAGATGATTGCCTTGAAGATGATATTCGATATTTTCATATAGAAAAAATGATTGAGAGAATAAACTTTGATTTATCCTCTGCTTTTTCACCTTATACTTCAACAAAAATTTTATCCAATTTATAATCCTCAGAGATGTTGGAAAAGGTTCTAATCCATCTTTGATACTATCTATATCATTAATAAAATCTTCTATTAGTTTTGTTCCTTCCTCAAAATCAATTTGGGATTGATGTAAATATTCAAAATAGTTGAGATTATAAGTCCATAGTTTACCATACTTATTAAAATTCCAATCGATTTTTTGTTTAAAATCTTTTATTTTATTTAAAAATTCAAACCGGTAATCGCCATGATATCTTTTGTATGAATCTATAGATGGAATTAAAGTAATATTTTCATCTATTTTTGATTCGTCAAATCCTTCTTTGAGTTTAATATTTTTTTTTAAATATTTATTAAATCTATAATACAGCTGATATTTTACCTGAACAGGTTTCAGATATTTAATAGTATTGTAATATAGAAATATTTTTTTTAGCATTATTCTAATAACTAAATATTAATCCAACTTCTGGTTTTCAGTGATTCTATCGCTGCAATCGAAGCTTTTGAAGTATTAATAATTTCCTCATAAGGTATTATTGCATTGCCTCCTTTTTTGATTCTTTCCAAAAACAATTTAAATTGAGTCCTTTGACCTTTATCTTGTCCTGATTTAATACCTTTGGATTTGAAACCGAAATATTTGGATTTTCTAAAGTTGTCAATTACAATAGTTCTGTTTTGAGAATAAATTTCTATTCTTTCTTTTGAATATGATTTGCTCCCATTGGAGAAATAATTAATTACTCCTTGCGAACCATTTGCATATTTCAATAATATAGTTGCATTGTCAGTATTTTCTTTAGGGTTTGTTCCCAAGGAATTCATCGCTATACTTTCAATCAAGCTACCTGTAAAAAAAGTTATTAGATCTATCAAATGACAAGCCTCTCCGATTATTCTACCTCCACCTGTCTCCATATCGTGAACCCAAACTTCAGGGGGAATATATCCTGCATTCATAGTTGCAATGACATTTATCATTCCTGGATTTTCACCCAATTGTTTTTTTGCATCTTGGGCAAATGGCGAAAATCTACGGTTAAAACCGACGGTAATAGTCTTATTAGACTTCTTGTATGCTTCGTCAATTCTATCCAATTCTGCATAAGTCAATGCCAAAGGTTTTTCGACAAATACGTGTTTTCCGGAATTCAAAGCTTCTATTACCTGATTGGCATGAAGATTGTGTCTGGTAGTTATCATTACCGCATCAACATCTTTATCATTGAGTATTTCTTTGTAATCGGTAGTAGAATTTGCAATATTATTTTTCTTTGCTGCCAATGTTCCCGACAGACCGCTTGCACTAGCTATGTATTTTATATCGGCGTTCAATTTTTTAAGATGGGGCAAAATCATTGCTTTGGTATAATTGCCGGCTCCTATAATGCCAAGAACACCATTTTGACCTTCGAAATCTCTTGAAGAATCTGTTGACACGACTGTCTGAGTGATATTGACATCTCCCGGATATTTCAATATAGAAGCTATGGATTTGGAATTATTCATATCTCCATAGATTTTATCAAAATTTTCCAAATCCACTAATTCACTAATCAATGGTTGTACATCAAGTTTTTTGGAACTTATAGCTTCCAGTACAGCCTTGAAATTTCTTTTCTCTGTCCATCTCACATAAGCAATAGGATAGTCATTACCTTTTTGTTCATATTCTTCATCATATCTACCGGGTCCATAAGAACAGGAAACCTGAAAACTCAATTCTTTTTCATAAAAATCGGATCTTTGAATATTCAAACCGATAACTCCGACAAGTACTATTTTCCCTCGTTTTCTACACATGTTGGCTGCTTGGGAAATCACTTTATCGCTTTTTGTCGATGCTGTGATAATCACGCCATCCACACCTATATTGGAAGTGGATTCCATTGCTACATGAACAGGATTTATTCCGGAAGTATCATAAGCTTCAACCCCCCAAGTTTTAGCTAATTCCACCTTGGATTTATCAAAATCCAACCCTATAACCTTACATCCGTTTGCAATCAACAATTGGGTAGTAACCAAGCCTATTAATCCAAGTCCCGTAACGACTACAGTCTCTCCGAAGGTCGGGTTTAGCAATCTGATACCTTGCAATGCAATTGCACCGATTACTGTAAAAGACGCTTTATCGTAAGAGATATTATCCGGAATTTTAGCAACAAGGTTTTTTGGTACAGATACTATTTCAGCATGGTTTCCATTGGATGCAACCCTATCTCCAATTTGAAATTCGTCTACTCCGCTACCGACACCGATTACCTCACCGGCATTGCAATATCCGAGTGGCAAAGGTTCGCCAAGTTTTCTAAAAACAGCTTCCAAAGTCGGTTTTATACCGTCTGTTTTCATTTTATCCAATACCATTTTTACTTTTTCCGGTTGCTGTCGGGCTTTATCTATAAAATTGGCTTTACCAAAATTTACCAACATTTTTTCAGTACCCAACGAAACCAACGAGCGATGGGTTTTTATAAGAACTTGTCCGGCTTTTACCTGTGGTGCCGGCAGCTCTTCCAAAATAGTTTTACCGGATTTAAGATCCTGTATTATTTGTTTCATTATATTATATTTATTAATCAACAAATTGTCTCATCCACGATTCGATAGCCAATAAACTCCAAATCGAATACGATGCGTCAATTTTGCCTTTTTTATTATTTTTTATTAGATTTTGTATTTGTTTAGCGTCAAATATACCTCTTTGATTTATATTTTTAATAGATAATGATTCTCTAATCATATAATCTAAATCTTGTGTTATCCATTTTCTAACAGGTGCGCCAAAACCTGTTTTTGGTCTATAAATCACTTCTTTCGGAAGATATTTTTCAGCTACTTTTTTCAATAGATATTTAGTTGTCTTACCGTTCATTTTAAGATCGACCGGCAACTGTGTGCTTAATGATACCAAATCATTATCCAAAAACGGAACACGTGTTTCAATACCAACGGCCATACTCATTTTATCCGTATAATTAAGGTTGTGATCAGGTAAAAAATACTTCATATCCCAATACAAAAGATAATTGAGAACCTCTTTTTCATCTGCGATATTGGTAAGTGATTTTATCAATATATCAGATGGATTGTACGCCTTAAGACGCTCTTGTATTTCCCGGTTAAACAAAGATTTGTTCACATTCAGGGGCAGCCACTCATAATATCCGGCAAGTCTTTCTATTTCAGATAAATTCCCGTGTTTTAACAGCTTTGACAATCTTCTGATTTTTGGGTTATTTTGTGGTAAAACCGAACTTATGCCTTTTAAACCTTTAATCATAAATCCGGGAAATGCTTTCAGATATTTTTCCATCAAAATAGCCTGATGTCGTCTATATCCGGAAAACAAATCATCCCCTCCTGCACCACCCAGCAATACGAAATCCCCTTTATATCTTGCCATTTTACTTATATTAAGAACATTTAACGGCGCTGCATCAGCCTGCGGTTCATCCAAATGCCAAATCATCTTATCAAAATCATTGACGATATCCACATCAGATTTTACAATCTCCAAATCAACACCAATGTGTTTGGCAACTTTTTTTGCATAAAACAGGTCATTTGTAAATCCTTCAATATTGTTTTTAGTTATATCTGTGTCTATAGTATAAGTCCTTAATTTTTTACCTGTTATTTTTTTAGCAATAGCTACAATGAGACTGGAATCCAATCCACCAGAAAGGAAAAACCCAATAGGAACATCTGATTGGAGCTGTCTTTCGACTGCATTGGTAAACGTTAAATCCAATTTGTCAATCCATTCTTTTTCATCTCGTTCCTCTCGTTTACCATCAAATGGAATTTCAAAATACTTAGTAAATTTGAGCTCATTAGGATAATCTAATGGTATATTTACATAGTGTCCGGGCAGTAATTTTTTAACATACTTGAATGGAGTTTTTTCTCCCGGAGAGTACAAAAAATGGAGATAGTTTACAAGAGCCTCATAATCCAAACTTTTGTCAATACCCTCAATATATTTAAATGATTTTAATTCAGAACCGAATATAAAATCTCCATTGTGTGCATAGTAATAAAGAGGTTTGACCCCATATTGGTCTCTGCATATTATAAGTTCATTTTGAGTTAAATCCAAAATTGCCAAAGCAAAAATACCATTTAACATCCTGAATATTTCAGTTCCGTATATTTGATATCCTGCTAAGATAGTCTCTGTATCAGAAGTGGATTGAAAAGAATAAGCATTACCGATTTGTCGTCTTATATCAAGATGATTGTATATCTCCCCATTGTAAACAATAACAATGGAGTCATTATTTGAAATCATCGGTTGATGACCACGTGGTGATAAATCCAGGATTGACAATCTTTGGTGAGCCAAAGCAATATTTTTATAATAAAGTATGCCTTTATCATCAGGTCCTCTGTGAGCAATCAAGGTATTTGCTCTTTCAATGCTTTTTATAATATCTCTATTGGATAATATTCCTGTAATTCCGCACATTTATATTTTTTTTATTTTATCCATTATTATCTCTGTCGTTTTTTCCCAATTCGGCATTTTAATCACGTCTTTATAGGCTAAATCTTCTTCACTTTTATTGCTAAAATTCATACTTTCCATAATCTTTTCTAATATATCTGATGGATTATCGGGATCAAAAAACCAAGAATTGTGATTACATACTTCGTGAGCAAAATCCATATCAGAAGTAATGATTTTTTTTCTAAAAAACATTGACTCAATATATGTACCGGAAAAAGATTCTAAAATAGTGGGTAGCAAAAGCGCATCTATCCTTGAATACAAATAACCGATTTTTTCCATAGGAACACGACCAAGATTAATGATAGTATCTTCTAGTTCTCTTGTTTTTATCAAATCCAGTATATGCTTAGCTTTAGGGTTTTCTTCTTTTTCTAAAGTGATGTAAATTTTTATTCTTTGATTTTGCTTTTTGATTAACTCTGCTACTTCAATGAGAATCTCAATATTTTTGTGTGGATAGTAAACACTAAGACAAAGGCATTTATAAGCATCAGAATCCTCGGTGACGGAATAAATATTTTCATCGTAAACTATTTCTTTTTGAAGATTGTCAACAGAAACAGCATTGGGAGCAATAAAGATTTTTTTGGCATCAAGATTGTATAGTTTCACCAATCTTTTTTTTGCAGTATTGGTTTGAGCAAAAAGAAAATCTGAATATTTTAGTCTGTTTTTAAACAAAATAACCATTAGCTTGGAAATCCAAAAATTTTTAATATTCATTTGTTTCCAAACTTTACTTTCCGGATAAATAGCATACGGAAAATGAAACAAAGTTATTTGTTTGTATTTTTTTGTAGGTAGTGCAATATTTCCCATATTAAACACTTTAGTCGCATTTGTGTTTTTTAATATTTTCAATATCCAATAATCAAGTAAAATCCTATTGACCGGACTATGATATTTAGAAGGAACAAAATGTAATTTGAGATTCTGATAATTTAGATTCTTAAATAATTTATCATCCGGCACTACGGCAACAAAACTATCGTCTTTGAAGTTTTGACCTAAAACTTTTAGAAAATTGACAGCAACGGATTTACCACCTCCTACTCTTAACGTTGCTGCATTGATAAAAAAAATATTTTTATTCATACTCTTCACTTGCAGATATTTTATTTTTTAGGGTAAGCCTTCCGAAAAATCTTCCAATATTAGCCGGCAATACAGTAAAAACAAAGATAGTCAACGCTCCCGGCAAATATCCTCTTGTAATAAAAAAATACAGGAATGAAAGAGATACTGCATATACCACAACTGCAAATCTATTGTTGATATTTAGCTTTGTCCATTCCCAAATTCTTCTGTAGATAAATCCCAATAAAAAAGATATGCCCATCAATCCATACCAACCATAGGCGATATACCACTCGGAAAAATATAACATCGCAGCCCATTTATGTGCTTCGATTCTCTCCAACTCGGGATAGACTTTAATCGGGTCTCTAATGTATTGATCTGTATTTTTATCAGGAAAAAATTTTCTTGGAATTGGGAGCATTATCGTATTTATTAGGATATCGTTTTTTACAAAATCTACTTTTTCCGGAACTGCTTTGATTACAACACCGGATATTGGAAAAATATTTGTTTCTCTAAAACCTGCCAACAAATAATTGGCATCAGATTTATTGTCCAACTTCGAAAGATTTAGCCCTTTATTATGATTTCTTATTATACCAATTACGCCCATTGACATTATAAAAACAGGCAAAATTACAGCAATCAATATCAAAGGAGGCCTTTTCTTTATACTAAGAAAATACGATATCATCAAAGTTGAAAAAAGTAAAAGAATTCTATACCTAAAGCCTAAGCTAGAATAAATAGATAATGATAAGACCAAGAAAATCAAAAATGTCCAAAATTTTGGACTCAATATATTAAGCCTTTTCATCGACAACAACATCATAGAATTGCCTACAATCAGAAAGTTAATGCCCATGTTGAGATAATTCAAAAAACCACCAAATTCCCCGGATTCTGCAAAATGTGAAGCATTAAATGGATTCATTTGTGATATAAATCTACTAGGATTAGCTATAGCATACATCAAAATTCCAAGCAAATTAATAGTTAGAGCTATTATAAATATTTTATTGTACTTATTTATATAAGGTTTGGATTCTCTTTTCTTTTTTAGAATAAAAGAGTATCCTAAATATACAGATACAATAGACAAAAAACTACCTTTCCATGCGGGTTCGTAAAACTGCCTGATAAACTCTCTTGGAAATACTTTCATGTCGATATTAATGAATATCAGCGGTCCGATTACCGTGTATATCAAGTATATTAATCCTATAAATACTATTGGAGAAAATATCTCTAATTTGTTTTTAGATACTATTGGCCTAAAAAAAGAAATTATCAAGATTGTAACTATCCCGATTACATACATTTTTTCGTTAAAATATAATGACTCAGTCATTTCTTGTAATTACTAAAATACTTGAATGAATTTCTCACACAATTGTTTTATAAAAGTCCGCTATCTCGTTTCTAAATCTTCCCCAAGTGTATTCTCTAGCTTTTTTTTCGGCTTCAATCCCCATTTCAAGATGATTCCTATCATCAATGAATTTTTCGATTTTTTCAGCAATAGCTTCCGCTGATCTGATAGGGACAATATAGCCTTGCTTTTCATTTTGTATTATATCTGCTCCCGAAGTATTGTTTGTGGTAATTACCGGCAATCCACTTGCCATAGCTTCTAAGATTACAAGCGCAAAACCTTCAACTAAAGAAGGGAAAACAAATACATCACTTTGATTAAGCTCCTCTGCCAACTCTTTGTGACTGAGATTTAACTTTACCGTGATATTATCTGAATTTACATATTTGTCTAGCAAAACATTATCTGCTTTTCTCCCACATAATGTCAAGGAAATATTTTTAGATTTTAATATTTTCATAGCGTCAAGCAAATAAGAAACTCCCTTTCTTTGGATTATATTTCCTACAAAAATCAATTTCAATTTACCGCTATTTCTCTCTTTTCTATTATTAATATTGAATTTGTCAAAATCAACACCGTAAGGAATGATTTTTATTATATCTTCGTTAATTCCATTTTCAACGAGGCTCTTTTTCGTAAAAGAACTAGCAACTACAATATGGTCAGCCATTTTAGGTTCTGCAATCAAATGATGAAGTTGGTCTTCAGACAATACCATTTCAACTTCATTATTCAATGAAAAAGATGCTTCAGGCACCCTTTCTATTTCTTCTTGAAAAATTCTTTTAATACTTGAGGGATGAGGATGGACTTGAAAAAGGATTTTTTTATTACTCCCATTATAATTTTTAAAAGCATTGTAAGCATAATAACTGTATAAAAATAGGTTTGAGTCTGTTTTTATTGCCTTTTTAAGTGCAATCTGACTAAGTATACCGTCTTGTTTTCGGAAGAATACCTCTTCTTGCTCTTTTTTAATTTTTTGTAATATTTGTAATAAAACAACATTATATGAATTGTAAACTTTTGAATTTTCAAGCCCTTTTCTATATCTCTTTTTAAAATACGGTAATAATCTTTGAAGCAACCCGGGACTATAAAAATCCGTAACCAACTCCTGTAAAGCATCAATTTCATTCAATGCCAACGCTACTTGATAATGATCCCTAGAGCCTGCATGTGTGATTATTGCCTTTTTCATACATTCTATTTTGTTAATACTTTTTTACTGAAATAACCAATCATTTCCAAAATCATTTCTTTCCCATTCATAATTAAATTAACTATGAAAAGAGAGATATAAATAAATATAAATAAAAATAAATTGCTCTCTCCCTTTAGTATTAAATATACACTATAGATTGCAAATATTGAAGGGATAAAACTAAACCCTATGATCTTTATAATCCCCAGTTTAAAATTGCCGGGAAATAGAGAAATTAAAAACACAAGTGATGCAATTAGACCTGCTATTTCAGAATAGACCATCCCTATCCCAATGGAGGCTAAACTTCTTACTAAAAATAATGGAATCAAAAACAATAAAGTCACCTTGATGATGACAATAGCAAATGTTTTTTTTGTGTAATTAAAGGCTCTTATAATTGAAAGAAAATTGTAACTAAAATTGAATAAAACAGAAGTGGCAACAATATAAAAATAAAATATAGAATCAAAATTTAATTCGTGTTTTGTCCATATCTCAAATAAATTTTTTGCAAAAGGGCTTAACACTATAAAAAATAACGAAATCACAAAACTGCTTATACTTAAATTTATAAATATTATATTCAGTATTCTTTTCCAGTTTTTCTCTGCGTAGTTTGCCTGCATTTCCGGTAATGTCGGGTTTATGATGCTGGCTACACCGCCGGTTGCACTATTTCCAATTGTCCTCGTAGTAGAAAATAATGGTACGATAGATTCTCCGATATAGTGAGAGATATACAAGACAAGTCCATCGTGCTGGAATCGCTCAATAAAATTGCTAAACAATAAATACAGTGACTTTTTAAAAGTCACAAACTCTTCTTTTATATTTCCCTCATTCCACCAAGGGTAAAATTCCGGTGCAACCGCCTTTATATTCAATGCAAAAATGTATAAAACTATTAGCCTGAAGACGGAAACAGCTATCGCGATTAAAAACAAATCATTTAAAATCCAAACTCCTAAAATCAATATTACTAAATCAAGAATATTGTATATAAAATTAAACCTATATAAGTAGTTTTCTTTTTTGATGGGTTCATACAATTTGGCTAATAAACCCGAAAACATGCCAAAAATCAGGCTGGAAACAGCTAAAAGTAAAAATACAAAATTGATTTTGTAATTCAATACATTTATCAAATCTATTTTTACAACTTGAGGGAAAAGGAAATTGGTACTTATACCTATAACAATTATTAATAGAATTCCCAATTGTAACAACGAAAATCTGAATGCAGATTTAAAATCTTTTACAGCCTTGTGTTTATCTACCCTAAAAGTAAGATTGATTTTATTAGAAACATATTGAAAATAGCCGTGATTGACCGTCATTATTATTCCAACTGTTGCTACTACCAATAACCAAAAAGAATATTGTTCTTTGCCAACATATTTCAAGAACAAAGGAACTAAGATAAACTGCCTTCCAAAGCTAATAGCATAAGCAAAAACTGTCCAAAAATACGACTTGGCTATCCTGTTAAAAAAGCTTTGGCTCATTTATACTTATTGATTTATTGCTGAAAGTAAAGAAGATGACCATATATCGCAGGTGATTTTTCTTGACAAAACGATGCTTTTTTTGCTCATCTCAATTAGTTCTTTATCATCTTTTCTCATTAAAAGAGTTAATTTTTCTTTAAGAGATTCATAATTATTTGTTTTAAACATATACCCATTATAGCCATTTATTAAAAAAGTAGTAGCCGCTCCAACTGAATCCGAAAGAATCATAGGCAACCCAACTGAAGCTGCCTCGTGTACGACCAATCCCCAATGTTCATTTTGAGATGGCAAGCAAAAAACTCCCTGTTGCGCAATATATTCGTTTAGTTCTTTGGGTTGCATAAACGATTTTATAATAATATTCTCATTTTTTATAGATGCAATTTTATCTTTAAGAGGTCCTTCCCCTATCAAAATAAGTTTCCAATTGTTTTCAAATGAAGCTTGAACTTCTGCAAAGACTTTGGCTAGTAAATAAGGTTGTTTATATTCAACAAATCTGCCTACAAATACGATTGTTTTAGGATAATAGCTTTGTTTTTTTTGAATAAAATGCTGACCAATTTCATTTTTGTTCAAATAATTTCCATTATAGTAATTTAGGATTATCTCATTGTCTTCAAACCCCATTTTTCTCATATAAAAGTACTGAGGATATCCCGGTAACCACACATAGTCAGAGAAGGATTTGATGAACTTATGCCCGATATACTTAAAGACATACTGTTTTAATGTTGATTTCCACAAATTGTCGGAAGACATAACAACAGGAACATTTTTCTTTTTAAAAACTCTACCGATATCCCGAAACAAGCGATCATTCCACCCGGCTATGACAACCAAATCAGGCTTGAATGACATTGCCATTTCTTTCACTTCATTTTGAGAATATTTATCCAAAGAATGATAAATGATATTATCGGACAATTCAAGATTATAAGGCGCATTTTTTTCATAAGGATAAAAAAATACCGTAATATTTACATCAAAATTATCAGAAAAATATTCAAGATTGTAATAAAAATACCCTGACAATTCCGGTGTAAAAAATATAATATTCTTCTTCTCCATTAGCGTTATTTTTTTAGTGTTTTAAGGAAATATTCATAAGTAATTTTAAATCCTTCACTTCGGGAAAATTTAGGTTCCCATCCCAATATTTCTTTTGCCTTTGTAATATTTGGACGTCTTACTTTGGGGTCATCCTGAGGTAATCCTTTGTGAATTATTTTAGATTTAGTTCCTTTAACCATATCCAAAACCTCCTCAGCTGCTTGTAGAATGGTTATTTCTTCAGGATTACCAATATTTACAGGATATGCATAATCACTATGCAAAAGCATATAAATACCTTCAACCAAATCATCTACATAGCAAAAAGATCTGGTCTGATTGCCATCTCCAAAAACGGTAATATCTTTGTTTTCTATGGCTTGAGAAAAGAATGCCGGTAAAGCTCTACCGTCATTTACTCTCATTCTTGGTCCATAAGTATTGAAGATTCTTACAATTCTAGTTTCTACTTTGTGAAAAGTGTGATAAGCCATTGTCAAAGCTTCCATAAATCTTTTTGCTTCATCATAAACCCCTCTGGGACCTATCGGATTGACATTTCCCCAATACTCCTCTGGTTGAGGGTTAACTAAAGGGTCTCCATATACCTCAGAAGTAGATGCTATTAGCATTCGTGCCTTTTTTGCCTTTGCCAACCCCAATAAATGCAATGTGCCGAGCGACCCGACTTTCATAGTTTGTATAGGCATTTTCAAATAATCAATGGGTGATGCAGGAGATGCAAAGTGTAAAATGTAATCCAAATCACCGGGAATATGTACATATTTGCTCACGTCATGATGATAAAAAATAAAGTCTTTTAAAGGCATTAAATGAGCTATATTTGCCATGTCTCCCGTAATCAAATTGTCCATACCATATACAATATATCCTTCTTTGATAAACCTATCTGCAAGGTGAGAACCTAAAAATCCTGCAACACCAGTTATTAATATTTTTTTTTGTTCCATGTTTTTTATTTTAAACTATTTACGGCTTCGCCCTCCGTCAGTCCCAATAGGCTACGGTTACTCATTGAATCTAGATCAATGAATCTCCAGCAATATTAATTTTGCAAATATAATAATGTTTGAAAACATTACTATTATATATTAAAAAAATATATAAGAGATATTTATACTGTAAAAGGATGCTTAGCTAAAGATAACTTAGCAAATGGATGATAATCTCCTTTCAAACCAATAGGTTGTTGATGACGAATATTATGTACAATATCAATCGCTTGCTTAGAATCTTCTAGCCCAAAACCTTTACCTCCTAATATATGCTCATAGCTCTTGGTGTGTAATTCAGTAAAACCACCGCTAAATTCAAATGTATCATCACCAATTGTAATAGCTCTGTATGTTCTTAATCCTTTTGCTCTTACTTCTTCGGGAATTGTATTGTAATTGATACTTAAAAAATATCTCACTCTGGCTCTGTCAAATTCTAAATATCCGGCTGCTCTATCATGTGTGTGAATATGCACGATATTAGATTTTATCTTTCCAAAAATCCAACCAAGCATATCAAAAAAGTGTACCCCTATGTTTGTGGCAATACCTCCTGACTTTTTCACATCTCCTTTCCAACTTGTGTAGTACCAATGTCCTCTTGATGTAAGATAAGCCAAATCAATATCATAAATTTTATCTTTTGGGCCATTTTTTATCTTGTTTTTCAAGTCAATGACACTTTGATGAAGCCTTAATTGTAAAATATTGTAAATGGTTTTTCCGGTTTCTTTTTCTTTATCTTGTAGCGCCTCAAGATTCCAAGGGTTTAAAACGATAGGCTTTTCGCAAATCACGTCAGCTCCCTGATTTAGGCCAAATCTCATATGGGAATCGTGCAAATAATTAGGTGTACAAATACTCACATAATCCAATTCAGTACCGTTTCTTTTTATCTTTTCAATATGTCTGTCAAATCTTTCAAACTCCGTAAAGAAATCTGCATTTGGAAAATAACTATCCATTATCCCTACCGAATCAAAAGGGTCTAATGCTGCAATAAGGTTATTGCCTGTATCTTTAATAGCTTTGAGATGTCTTGGAGCAATATACCCAGCTGCCCCAATTAGTGCAAAATTTTTCATAGTGTTTGTTTTTAATAGTATGTTATTATATATGTGAATCAAAAAATGTGGTTTTTATAATAGTCACTACTTACCTATTGCCTTAACTTCAAAGCCAATCTCGCGCAATTTTCTGTGATCTAATATATTTCTTCCATCAAAAATGTATGCAGGTTTATTCATGTTTTTATATATCTTCTGCCAATTATAATCCTTAAATTCATCCCACTCTGTTATGATAGCAACAGCATACGCTCCCTTCAAAGCGGTATATGGATCTTTTGTGTAATTCAAATACAATCTATTCTCTTCAGGATTTCTCGTTTTTAAATAGTCAATATCCTCAAACATTCTTTTTTCTGTGACTTTTGGATCATATACAAAGATATCTGCTTTATCTTCTATTAAATTATCTGCTATGTATATAGCTGCAGATTCTCTAGTATCATTTGTGTCTTTTTTAAATGCCCAACCAAGAAATGCAATCTTCTTTCCTGATAGAGTATTGTTCAAAGATGAAATTATATCATCTGCAAATCTGTTTTTTTGATAATCATTTATCCTAATTACATTTTCCCAGTAGTCTGCAACTTCATCCAAACCATAAGATTTAGCAATATAAACCAAGTTTAATATATCCTTCTGAAAACAAGAACCGCCAAAGCCAACAGAGGCTTTCAAAAACTTTGAACCAATTCGTGAATCCATTCCGATAGCTTTTGCTACTTCGTCAACATCTGCACCTGTCTTCTCACACAAAGCAGAAATTGCATTGATAGATGATATCCTTTGTGCTAAAAATGCATTTGCAACAAGTTTTGACAATTCTGATGACCAAATATTTGTTCTCAATATCCTTTCATCAGGAATCCATTCCTTGTATATATCAGCTAATGCCTCTATAGCTTTTAGTCCATCCGGACTTTGGCTTCCTCCTATCAATACACGATCAGGATTATTCAAATCTTGTACTGCTGTACCTTCTGCTAAAAATTCCGGATTAGACAACACTTGAAATTTAACCCCATTTGAAGTATTTGATAATATTTTGTGAACAGCCTGCGCCGTTTTAATAGGTATTGTAGATTTTTCAACTACAATTTTATCATTTTTTGCCACTTTAGCGATCATTCGAGCACTAGATTCAATATACTTCAAATCTGCCGCCATACCCTTCCCTTTCCCATAGGTTTTAGTAGGTGTATTAACAGACATGAATATCATTTCCGCATTTTCTATTTCTTTCTCTACTTCAGTAGAAAAAAATAAATTTCTACCTCTGCTTTCCCTGACAACTTCAGACAATCCCGGTTCGTATACGGGTAATTCATCAAAATTATTACTGTTCCATTTTGCAATTTTTTCAGCATTAAGATCCACTACTGTTACCTTGATATGAGGACATTTTTGAGCAATTATGGCCATAGTAGGACCTCCTACATACCCTGCACCAATGCAACATATTGATTTAATTTTTTCTGGAATATTCATTAATTTAGTTTTTTGTTTTAGACAAAGATCAAACTTATCTCTAAAATTTGTACGCATTTATAACAAATAGCAACCTTTCACTTACAAATACTTAATAATTTTCTACAATAAACACATTTTGTATTTGTTTTATTGTTGTCACCCTTTCGATTGCTATTTGCTTTGAAACAATAAAAATAAAATAGCAAAGATATAGTTTTGTTAGTGGGTTAGCAATAAAATTTGTATTTTTAATAAAAAATAATACTTTTACTTTTTGAAGTTACTTAATACCCTTCAATAAATAATCATTAATGAGTTTAAAAAGGTTTGCAAAAGACACGGCAATTTATGGAATAGCAACGGTATTACCTAGAATAATAAATATTCTTTTACTAGGTCTTTTTACTAAAAATCTGAGTACAGGTCAGTTTTCTGAAGCTACTGATTATTGGATATTCGCCTCTTTATTTAATGTGATTTTAACTTATGGAATGGAAACTTCATTTTTTAGGTTTTTCACAAAGCTCAAAAATGATAAAAGAGTTTTAAATACAGCGTTTACATCAATTCTTATCACGAGTTTAGTCGCTTTATCTTTATTATTGATTTTCAAATCTCAATTATCAGTATTTTTGAATATAAAAACAACTCATCTTTCATTTTTAATTTGGATTACTATTTTGGATACTTTAGTTGTTATTCCCTATGCTTATTTGAGAGTAATAAACAGACCTGTTAGATTTGCATTTTATAAAATATCAAATGTTCTGATAAACTTGATTGTTATAGTATTTTTATTTGTTGCGCTCCCTGTTTTTGAACAAAATAATTTTTTACAAAAAGATTTAATTCTAGCGTATTTTAATTCTGATTCTAAAGTGATTTTTATTTTTATAGCTAACTTTTTTGCAAGCTTAGTGACATTGCTTTTATTCCTGCCTATTATTTTAAAAATAAATTTAAGCATTAATAAAAGTTTACTAAAGCAATTACTAACTTATGGTTTGCCCATAATGATTGCAGGGTTAGCTTATGTAATTAATGAAAATATAGATAAGTTAATGATAAAACATTTTCTTGATAGAAATACAATGGGAGCTTATAGCGCAACATATAAAATAGGGGCAATAATGACTCTGTTTATTACAGCATTTAGATTAGGAGCAGAACCATTTTTTTTCAGCCAAAGCGATAAAAAGGATGCTAAGCAAAAATATGCTAAGATTTTACTTTTGTTTACTATAGCTGGAGCTTTTTTTTATGTTGCAATTGTTGCCAATATGGATATAATAGCCTCTATTTTCATCAAACAAAAGGAATATTATAGTACGATTGCAATTGTACCGGTTATACTTTTAGCAAACTTTTTACTAGGAATTTACTTTAATCTTGCCATTTGGTATAAACTTACAGACAGAACAAAATTCGGCATGTATTTTTCTGTTTTCGGAGCTCTTGTTACTTTAGTTTTTAATTATATAATGATACCCAAAATCGGGTTTATGGCTGCTGCATGGGCTACTGTTGCTGCTTATGGTTCTATGGCTGTTGCATCGTTTGCGTTTGGTAAACAGTATTATCCAATCAATTATAACATCAAAAAAATTCTATTTTATTTATTTAGCTCAGCTGTTTTGTCCTATGTCATCTTTACGAATTTTTACGAGGATTTTCTTGTCAAAAATTCTATTTTAGCTGGTTATGGGCTATTAATTATTTTTCTGGAGCGAAAAAAACTTTCAAAAGTATAAGTATTATCTGACAAAAATCTTTCTTATGAAATTGGGACTCGAAAATAAATCTGTTATTGTTATGGCATCTTCTTCCGGTATTGGAATGGGAGTAGCGAAGGAATTTGCAAAAGAAAATGCAAATATCATGCTTTTTGGACGTTCAAAAGACAGGTTAGAACAAGCTAAACAAGAAATATTAATAGAGACAAATAATATAGTTAATTATACCATCGGAGATATTTCATCAAAAGAAGATATTGAAAAGGTTGTTCAAAACACAATCAACATTTATGGCTCTGTTTATGCGCTTTTTAACAATACTGGAGGACCAATTACAGCTAGTTTTGATGAATTGAATGACCAAGACTGGATTAGTGCCTTTGAGTTAACACTATTGAGTTATATTAGAACAATACGAGCAGTACTCCCCATAATGCGTAGAGCAGGAATAGGAAGAATTGTGAATAATACTTCAATTTCTATAAAACAAGCAATCGAAAATCTTATTTTATCCAATACTTTTCGAACAGGTATTGTAGGTTTAACAAAAACGTTGAGCCGGGAACTAGCTAAAGACAAAATATTGATAAATGTCGTTGGTGCCGGCAAGACAGATACCGAACGCGTAAAGTATCTAGATTCTGTCAGGGCAAAACAAATGGGTGTTTCAATTGAAGAAATACAAAAACAAAGTGTCGGTTCAATACCATTGAGAAGATATGGAAGACCAGACGAGATAGCAAAACTCGTTGTATTTCTTTGTTCTAAAGCAAATACCTATATTACAGGTCAAAGTGTTTTGGTAGATGGAGGTATGGTTTCAGGATACTAGTGTCGTACCCCCACTAAGTATTCTCTAGCATTTTAATATAGGCGCTTACCCACCTCAATTCTGCGTAGCCTATGTCTCTTGGACATTTTGGTAATAATTCACTAAATGTTAAATCTTCATTCGCTTTAATGATTTTTTCCAATACTTTCACGTCTTTTTTCTTCATCAATCTTAAAATATCAATAGTTTTATTCTCTATCCATCTTGTCATGTGACCTTGTATAGTCGAAAGCTTTAAATCTCTAAGTTTTGCAACTTCTTCAAGTGAATTGCCTTTTTCAAATAAATCAAGAGTGATTTTATAAGTTTCTCCTTTTACAATTTTATTTTTTTCAGTTTTTGAATTTTTTGAGATTCGCTTATTCGATCGAACATATTTAAGTTTTTTGGTGAAAATTATTTTTTTTCTGAATTTTAGTTTATAAAGATTTTCCATCAAAATCCAAATATCATTTTTTAATTCCTTTAAAATTTTGATATACTTACGTGTACCTTTTCTGATTTTATATTTAACGATATGCTCTTCTAAGGGTTTTATTACTTCCAAAAAAAGGTTATCAGTAAAGTATTCGATAGCTTTAACACTTCTTTCAATTACCATCTTTGAATCCTGATTATTCATTATTAAACTTCTCAATTGAATTTGAAACTTTTTAGCTATTTTATCCAACTCTTCCATAGCATTATGCAGGTCTTTGTATAATATAAAAACATTGCCTTGTTCGGGAATTTTGCCGTCCAAAATCAATTCTTTCCAATCTTCAAACTGATTGAGAATATTTGCAAACTGAAAAGCTTTTACCAATAAAAAATCACTGTATTCTTGTTTTGCCTTTGCCAATACTGATTCAATATCGTTACGCAGTTCGATTTCCTTATGATATTCGATAATTCTATTATCTGTAATAATATTTTCAACTTTTATCTTCGACATCAGCTTAAGTCCTTCAAGCGTGCGACATCTACTCAATGCTACATACAGTTGTCCTGGTGCAAAAGTATCACTTAAATCAACATTTATTTCATCAAAAGTAAGTCCTTGACTTTTGTGTACAGTAATTGCCCAAGCTAATTTGAGTGGGTATTGTTCAAAACTACCGATAGTCTCTTGCTCTATGGTTTTTTTCTCTTTATCTAATGTATATCTGGTGTTTTTCCATTCTTCCTTGTTAACATAAATTGTTTCATTATCATCAAGTCCCTTTACTAATATCAAATCATCCTCAAACCCATCAACAATACCTAATTTGCCATTAAAATACAAACCGTCAACATCATTTCGGATAAACATAACCTGTGCTCCTTTTTTTAACTCTATCACTTCCGGTGTAGGATAAGCGGTTTCATTGAACTTACCACTTATCATCGCCCTAAATCTTTTTATTCTATGTGGCAGGTTTTCCATTTTAGTCTTATTAATCTTATCAGCCTTTCGATTATGTGTGGTAAGAACTAGCGTTTCATCATCATTAGTGTTTTTAAATCGATTGTTAAGCGTCTCAATATCTTCTTGCTTTTTAATCCCCATTCTTACATTGTTCAATATGTTTATAAACTCTTTGTCCTTTTGTCTGTAAATGGTTTTTAGTTCGATTTTTATTGAGTCTGATGATGTCCATGAATGAGAATCAAAGAAAAAAGGACTTTTGTAATATTTGCCAAGTGTAGGCCAAATGCCATGCCTAACAACAGGTGACAACTGAAATAAATCGCCTATAACGAGCAATTGAACTCCTCCGAAAGGGCTTCCATTTTTCCTTACTCTCCTAAGAACAAAGTCGATTGCATCAAGAAGATCTACTCTTACCATACTGATCTCATCGATAATCAAGAGTTCTAAATTTTCTATAAGTTTACGTCTATTTGCCCTGTATTTCATATGTTTTGCCAAACCTAGTCGATTGGTAAAATTACTCATGTCTACATCATCATTGCCTGGAACAAAAGCAGTCAAGGGTAATTGAAACATACTATGAATTGTCACACCACCTGCATTTATCGCTGCTACTCCGGTTGGAGCAACAACAATGGTATTTTTAGTAGTTTCCTTAACAATCTTTTGTAAAAAAGTAGTTTTTCCTGTTCCGGCTCTTCCTGTTAAAAAAACATTTTTGGCTGTATTCAATACAAATTGCTCAACAATATGAAGTTCATAATTCTGCATATTTGCAAGTTAATAAAAAAAAATCCAATTGAACAAATCAAAAGGACTTTTTGTTTTTTTGATTTAATTTACTACTACTCTAACTCTTGAATGGATTAGAAAACCTTACATCTCTAACATAATCATCATCTGTAAGTGTTTTTAGAAATGCAATCAATGCTTTTTTCTCTATCTCATCAAAGTTTAAATGCTTTACTGAACCATCAAAATTCCTGAATTTTTTATCAAGGTCAGGGTGTGGTTGAATATTATGACTGTAATGATTCAAAACTTCATCTAATGTATTAAACCTACCATCATGCATGTAAGGTGCTGTTAGTTCGATATTTCTTAATGTAGGTATTTTGAACTTCCCATTATTTTTTCCCGGATCTGAATACACCAACTCCAGCCCTATATTGGCAGTTCCTTTAACTGAACCACCATATTCTGAAGACTGTTCAGGGGCATTAAAATTTCTTCCTTGGTGACATTGTGAACACATAGCTCTGTCGCCAAAAAATATTTCTTTTCCTAATTTTTCTAAATCGGTAAAATCTTCAAATTCATTTTTTTCTCCCTTATCAAATTTGGAATTGAAAGATGTCATTGAACATAAAAACTGTGACATTGCACTAGCAATTCTAGCTTCAGTTATGTTAGAAGTACCAAAAGCCTTTTCAAATAAATCAGGATAATAATCAAGTTCACTCAATTTTTTCTCTAAAGATCTCATGTTTTCAATACCCATTTCCAAGTGATTGACTACCGGCTGAAGAGACAAATCAACAACAGAATTGGCTCTTGAGTCCCAAAATAAGTTGTCGTTTAATCCCGAATTGATAACAGCCATACTGTTTCTAATTGTCTTTCTTCCTTCAAAACCAGTACTTTTAGCAACAGGATCAGCAAAAGCATATTCTTGCTTATGACATGAAGCGCAAGAGACTCCGTTGTTCAAAGACAAATTATTGTCATAAAACAATACTCTTCCTAACGTAGCTCCAGCATCAGTCACTTCAGGATTTTCAAAATTATTAAATGAATTTACATGAAAAACCTCAGAAGGAACACCACTAAGAGAACCATTTAAATTGACAGCAGTTGATTTATAATCATATGTATTAGTTGGTAAGTTTAGGCTTTGTTGTGAATCATGCATTTCTATTTTATCAACACAAGAAAAAATAGTAATACTAAAGAATAATGCTAAAACAAATAATTTTTTCATAGATCAATGTTTATTTTAATATTAATAAATAATTCCAATTCAAAGAATGAAATTTTAACAATTATAGCAATAATATGCTATTTATTGAAACAATTATAGCATATTAATAATTATTTAACGTAATTTAACATAAAATGTTGGATTAAAACCTAAAATGAACAAAAAAAGCCGTTGGTGGTAAAATACTTATATCAAAAATCGAAATAACACTCAGGCCAATAAACAACATGCTTTCCGTTGAAAACACTATATTATCGGTAATGTGATACTCTACCCCAATTACCGGTCCAAAACCTATTGAACCATCCTGCGTATCTCCTTTTGTTGGCAGATTAAAGCTTCCTGCTACACCTAAAACATCCCAACCTTTTGTAACAAAGAACCTTTTCGTCAGCTGTTTTCTTTTTTCATATCCTAACCTAATAGAAATGAATGAGTTTTCAAAATTGCTTTGTATATCTATATTTGCGCCAAATCCAAACCTAAGTGCAAAATTTCTACCGTTGTAATACTTATAACTATAACCAATTGAACCGGCTTTTACTTTGTTGACATTAAAAGGTATAAATTGCGAAACAAATTGTGTAAAGTTTAACCCGATTTCTTTATGTTTTACTTCGTCTAACGACAAAGAATCTTCTTGAGCATTTATTGTTATCGTTGCAAATAAAAAAATAACTATTGTCCAAATCATATATTTTGTATATGCTATCATAACTAAAATCTTATATAAAAGTAAAGTGAATTTGGAAGTATATGCTTAATTGAGATATTGTCACTTGTTTCCTTTTCTTCATTGGAGGCTGTCCCATTTTTATAAATAGTTTGCTTAAAGGAATATTTAAAATACAAACTGGATTCTGTGGATAATAATAATTTGTCATTTATTTTATAAATCACTCCTAAAACAGGTCCTGCACCCGCACTTAAGATTAAATCGTCATTATAAAACTCTCCTCTATTTGATTTATCTGTTTCATGTCCTCCCAAAACATCAAAGCCATACAAAAAATGTAAATTTTTCCATAAAGGCTTAGTCCTTTGAACGCCCAATCTTAAATCTATTTTTGAATGAGTATTGTCAGCAAAAAACACTCTGTCTTTCTTTTTACTTTCATAATCCAATCCTAACCCAATTCTAAATGTTGTGTTTTTTTTATGAAAAAAGCCTGTTAATGTATACGGATCACTTAGTTCATTTCCTGTAAATGATAGGAGATTTTTAATTACATTAGTCGTATTTAAACCGATATAAATTCCTTTTTTCAACTTGAATTGCTTTTGTGCGGTCATACTATACCCAATCTGAATGAGCAGTAAAACAAGTATTAATCTTTTCATGGTATTCGTAACGTTTAAAAATGTTTTTTGATATAAATTTAATGCAATTATTTTATAATCAATCTAAAAAATATTTAGTAACATCAAACAATTTGTAATTAACTGAAATAAATTACCTGAATAAATTATTAAAAAGTGCCTTTGCGCTTTGCCAATTAGAAATATTTAAACTATATAATATCTTAGAAGATTTTTTTTTGGAAATTAGTAATCCTGCATCTTTTAACTCTTTGATATGCTGTGATATCGTTGATTGGGCTAAAGGCAATACTTTAGTTAAGTCGCTTATTTGACGCGAAGAATTTTCCTCAATATATTTTATTATTTTAATTCTTGTCGGATGACCTAAAGCTTTTGCAAACTTAGCTAGTGATTCGGTTCCGCTTTCATATTCAATATTTTTTTTATTTTTCATTTTGATAAAGTATGATGCGAAATCTTACTTAAAATAAGAATTTAGCTGAATCAAGTATTATTATGATATTGAAAGCGCTAATATAATACAAAATACCAAATAAATACAGTCTTTATCAAAAATAGTTTGTTTTAAACTATAGATAATTTTTTCAATAAATATAACTCAAGTCAATAGTATTTATGTTTTTTACTTTGAATTTACGCTTTTGTATCAAATACTTGTGTGAAGTTTATAATATTTCAAAAATGAATCAATTTCAAATTTGTTTTGTTTTCTAGCGGACAAAATTAAAAACTAAAGATATTTTTAGAACATAAATTCTTGTATTTTGCTTGTAAATGTTTACTTTTGTTGGTTAGACTTATTTTCGATATAATAAATTTTGCTCTAAATAAACTTATTGAATTTAAGTAAATGGCATAGTTTTAGTATTAAAATGCTTGAATTATGTCGTTTTAAGTTAAAACACTAAAGTCTGTACCTTATGCTAAAAGAGAAAATGAGAGCTTTTGTTGAACCGCAAAAATTGGATGAAGCAGGTATTTATCCTTTTTTTAGAACAATAGAGTCTGAACAAGATACCGTTGTCAAAATCAAGGGGAAAAATGTTTTAATGTTTGGGTCAAATAGTTATTTGGGTTTAACAACTCATCCCAAACTTAAAGAAGCGGCTAAAAATGCAATTGATAAATATGGGTCAGGAACAGCAGGTTCGCGTTTTTTGAATGGAACATTAGATATTCACCTGCAATTAGAAGAGAAAATTGCAAAGTTTATTGGTAAAGAAGCAGCTCTTGTTTTCAGTACTGGGTTTCAGGTAAATCTCGGGGTTATATCTTCAATTCCAGGAAGGCACGATTATATTATTTTAGATGAATTGGATCATGCATGCATTATTGATGGTGCTAGGTTGTCATTTGCAAGAGTAAAGAAATTCAAACACAATGATATGGATTCTTTGGAAAAAACACTCTCTGAATTACCTAAGGATGCCATTAAGCTAATAGTTACAGATGGTGTTTTTAGTATGGAAGGTGACATAGTGAAATTACCGGAGATGGTTGCTGTTGCTAAGAAATACGATGCGGACATTATGGTTGATGATGCTCATGGTCTCGGAGTTATTGGAAATGCGGGTAAAGGTACTTCAAACCACTTTGGACTTACAGATGAAGTAAGCTTAATAATGGGGACTTTTAGCAAATCCCTGGCTTCAATAGGTGGTTTTATTGCAGCTGATTTTGAAACAATAAATTATCTAAAGCATTTCGCGCGATCATTGATATTTAGTGCTAGCATAGCTCCTTCCAATGCAGCTAGTGTTATTGCCGCGATAGACATAATAGAACAAGAACCGGAGAGGATAGAAAAGCTGTGGAAAAACACTCATCACGCAAAGAAAAGATTAATGGACATTGGATTTAATACCGGTGCGTCAGAAACTCCAATAATACCACTATTTGTCGGTGATGAAATGAAAACCTTTGTACTAACAAGGACGCTTTTGGATCAAGGAGTCTTTGTAAATCCTGTGATTAATCCAGCAGTACCAAAAGGTGATGAACTTATTAGATTTTCTTTGATGGCTACACATACAATTAATCAAATAGACGAAGGAATAGACAAAATCGAAAAGGTCTCAAAAGATTTAGGTATTATCTAATTTTTTAAAGGTTTTTATTTGGGAATAGCCATTGTGCATTATAATTATTTGTATTAGTTATTATAAAAATTATAGTTATGAGTATTGAAGTAAAAAAAGTTGAATCAAAAAAAGACTTGCAGGCATTTATAGATTTTCCACACGAACTTTACAAAGGAGATAAGAGTTATGTGCCAATGCTACAAATGGCAGCAAAAGAGATTTTATCCGAAAAGAAAAATCCATTTTTTGAACATTCCCAAGTACAGAATTATCTTGCTTTCAAGAATGGGAAAATAGCCGGTAGAATCTCAGCAATTAGAAACAACAACTATAATGATTACCACAAATCTAATGTGGGATTTTTTGGATTTTATGATGTAATAGATGATTACGATGTATCTAAAGCCTTATTGGATATTGCAACAGAATGGACTAAAGCACACAAACTTGATAAAATAATAGGACCTACAAATTTTTCTACAAATGATACTGCCGGTCTACTTATAGATGGTTTTGATAGACCTCCAATAGTAGAAATGACGTATAATAAACCATATTATCAAATTCACATTGAAAAATATGGTTTCACAAAGGATATGGATTTATTTGCATATATGATATATGCTAAAGATGTATCAGACAAATCTGTTAGATTGGCCAGTATGATACAAAAAAGGCTTGAGAAAAAAGGAATAACTATCCGAACAGTAAATATGAAAGACTTCAAAAATGAAGTGGCTAAAATAAAGGAAGTTTATAACAAAGCCTGGGAAAATAACTGGGGATTTGTGCCGGCAACTGACAAAGAATTTGATTTTTTGGCAGAAGGATTAAAAATGATAGTTATACCTGAATATGTATTGGTAGCTGAATATGAAGGCAAATTCATTGGATTTGCACTTACAATTCCTGATATAAATGAAATAACAAAGGATTTTAAAAAAGGAAAATTGTTCCCATTCAATATTTTCAAGCTACTATTAAAAAAGAAGAAAACAAAATTTGTTAGAATAATCACCCTTGGAGTAATAGAAGGATACAGGAAACTAGGAATTGAAGCGGTATTCTATGCCAAAATCATTGAATCTGCTCGTAAAAACAACTTGATAGGTGGGGAAGCTTCGTGGATTCTTGAAAATAATGAGATGATGAATAAAGCTGCTGAAAACTTAAAAGGAGTCAAATATAAAACTTACAGAATTTATACCAAAGATCTTTAAATTTTTTTAAAAGAGGTAGTTTGTATGAATAAGTTTAACAGGATAAGTGTTGTTGATGTAGTTAATTTTATATTTTGGTGTATTATTCTGATTTTCTACATAATTACTTTTCAACAATCAGAGTACAAATCTCAAGCAATTATTCTTTTGTCCGGTCTGGCTATTTTTTCTGGTTCAATAATCTACTTTAGGGGTATTAATCGGAAAAACCTGTTGTTAAAGTTAGTAATATTACTATACCCTGTAGTGTTTTTAGTGGTTATTTTTGACAGTCTCCATATGGTTTTACCATATATAAACTCCAATGTATTTGACAAATATCTTGCTGATATAGATTATAGATTGCTGGGAATTAACCCAACTGTGTGGATTGAAAGTATAATCAATCCTCCTTTAACGGAATTTATGTACTACTTATATTTATTTTATTTTCCAATGCCTTTGATAATCCTGGGATATTTGTACAAGAATAAGATGTATTATGAATTAGATAAATCAATGGTGTTTTATTTTCTTACATATTATGGATCTTATTTAATGTATTTTATCGTTCCTGCTCTTGGTCCCAGATTTTATCAACCTTTGGTTGAGTTACAGCAGGTACAGCTGACCGGTTTGTGGTATACAGATTTAATCAGAGATACCATAAGTTCATTGGAGCACAATAAATTTGATGCATTTCCGAGTTTACATGCAGCGATCACATTAACTACAATTCTAATCATAGGAAAATATAAAAAGCGATGGTTATACTTTTTTATTCCGATATTAATTGGTATTTTTATTTCATTAATCTATTGTAGATATCATTATTTCATTGATATAGTGGGAGGTGTGATTTGGACAATTATAAGTTATTGGATTGTTGAGAAGTGGTATAATAAGATTTCTAGTACACGATTTGTTCCTTTTTATTCAGATAATTAAACAAAAATGCGAGAGAAATATTTATTTGGTTTTTCGAAAAAAGATATACACACGTACTTTATTCTAATAAGTGCTCCTGTCTTACTAACCATATATAGATATCATGGTTATCCAGGTACATTTGAAACTTTTATTGATTTTGGGTTTGTAAAAGACCAAACCATAGCAATAAACCAATTTATAATATTTTTTCTTTTAATGTTTGTAATTCCAGTATTATACGTAAAACTAGTCCTGAAAAAAGGACTAAATGATTTTGGGTTTGGTCTTGGAGATAGGGGTTTAGGTGCTAAAATATTACTTTTAATACCGTTGATTATTGTCCCGGCGATATACTTTGCTGCCAAAATGCCAGATGTTCGTTCAGAATATCCTTTGGCTAAAAGTCTCATTTCGGATCAATCACATCTTTTAGTTTATGAATTAGCTTATGTGATCTTTTACTATATAGCTTGGGAATTTTTCTTTAGGGGATTTATTTTATTTGGACTAAAAGATAGGTTTGGTGCTTTTAATGCTGTTCTGATACAAACCATATCGTCTTGCTTAGTACATATTGGCAAACCGGAAGGAGAGATTATCGGCTCTATAATCGTTGGTGTTATTTTTGGTGTCATAGCTCTTAAGACACGGTCAATATGGTATGTGTTTTTATTGCATGCTGCGATTGGAGTATTAACAGATTTATTTATTATTTACAACAATTAATAATAATAGTAATGGCTCAAGAAGTAAAAATAGAAGAAAGCTGGAAAAAAGTCCTAGCCGAGGAATTCGAGAAAGACTATTTTGCAAATATTAAAAGTTTTTTAATTGAAGAAATATCAAAAAACAAAGTGATTTATCCTCCGGGAAAATTGATATTTAATGCTTTTAATCTTACCCCTTTTGATAAGCTGAAAGTGGTGATTATCGGTCAAGATCCCTATCATGGACCAGGACAAGCTATGGGATTGTGTTTTTCTGTACCCAAAAATATAGCTATTCCGGCTTCACTAAAAAGAATATACAAAGAACAAAACGAAGATATAAATATCGAGATACCGAGTCATGGAGATCTTACCAAATGGGCACAGCAAGGAGTTTTCCTTTTGAATGCGATATTAACTGTGGAATACAAAGCTCCCGGTTCTCATAAAAAGATTGGATGGCAAGAATTTACAGATAGTGTTATCAAAAAAGTATCTGAAGAGAAAGAAGGAATTGTTTTTTTGCTTTGGGGAAATTTTGCAAAAGCTAAAAAAGCTTTGATAGATGAGTCAAAACACTTTATATTAGAATCTGCTCACCCTTCACCATTGGCTGGCAATGCATTTTTTGGAAATCATCATTTTTCAAAAACTAATGATTTTCTTATAAAGCAAGGTAAGTCTCCGATAAATTGGCAACTATAGAGATTATGTATATAAACAACCGCTTAGAGATATTCTCCTTTTTCAATACCTTCGGGCTTATAGCCCAATTTATGTAGAATGCCAGGGTATCTACAATAACCACTTATCAACTCCTTTGTTTCATTATCTCATATAGAATAATCCCAGCTGAAACTGAAACATTTAATGAGTCGGTCTCTCCTAATTGAGGAATTATAAATTCATTATCAGCTATCTTTGATACATGGTGACTTATGCCTTCATCTTCAGAGCCTAAAACTGTACAACATGGTACTTTGAAGTCTATGTCACCAAGAGTATTCTCTGATTTTAGATCGCTTACATAAAGTAGTATGCCACTATCTTTGAGGGTTTGAACCGCATTAGCAATGCTTTTTACTTTCACCAATGGTATTTTAAAAGCAGCTCCTGCTGATGTTTTTATCGTCATATGATTAATGGTTGCACTATTTTTTATGCCCATTATCACTCCGTGTGCACCCAACACCTCAGCAGATCTAATAATAGAGCCAACATTTCTTACATCTGTAACAGAATCGAGTAAAATCAAATTTGGTACTTCTCCACGATGAAAAATACTGTCAATTAAATCTTCCAATTGCCAATATTGTAACAACGAAGTGATGGCTACAACCCCTTGATGATTCTGTTGAGTAAATTTTTTCAGCTTATTGGGATGTACAAAACTTACAGGAATATCTCTACCCTTCAATAAATTTCGCAATTCAATTTCAAATTCCCCTGTTGTTCCTTTTTGTACAAAGATTTTTTCTATTTGCTTACCACTCTTCAATAGTTCTATAACCGGATTTCTTCCGTATACTAACTGATTCTTATAATCTGATTTCATATTATATGCTTTTCAAAAAGTAAAGGTATAAAGATAAAATGACAAGAAAGTATATATTTAGTGCTAATGTTAACGCTATTATAGTATATTGTATTTATTTTAAACTAATTTTATAATACTATGAAATACTTTTACATTATTACTCTCTTGTCAATTTTATTCTCGTGTGGAAAAACTACAGAAAGATCAGACCCTGAATCCAAAGTGAAAAGCAAGCTCTTACAAATTATGCATATACAGGAAAAAGCTTGGAGTAAAGGTGATATTAATTTATTTATGCAAGGATACTGGCAAAGTGACTCTTTAAAATTCGTAGGTAGCCATGGCATCAACTTTGGATGGAAAACAACACTAAAAAATTACAAAGAGTCTTATCCGAATACTAAAACAATGGGTAAACTCCACTTTGAAATAGACTATATTGAAAAGCTTAGTTCTGATACATATTATCTGATTGGTAGGTACACACTAATACGGGAAAATGATAAACCTTCAGGATACTTTAACCTTATTTGGCGAAAAATCAATGGAAAATGGAAAATAGTAACAGACATGACATGTGGATAAAATGATATTTATACGATATTTTAGGAATGAAATTCCTTATTTATCAGATAATTCAGGAAAAACATTCCTATATTATCGATTATCTTTAAAAAAACCGTATATTTGCAGTTAAAAAGAAAATGAAATACAGGTATTTATATAAAAGTCTAGTAAAACATCTAAGCCACAAAAGTCATACAATTTTAACCGGAGCAAGACAAGTAGGAAAAACAACCTTATTGCGTCAACTGTATAAAAAGCTTAAAGAACAAAACGAAGTTGTTGCTTTTGTAAATCTTGAGAACAAATTATTTTTGCTTAGATTAGAAAATAATCCTGAAGCTATTTTTGATCTTGTACCACAATCTCCAAAGAAGATAATTGATGGCAAAGCTACTAAAAGGATTTTCATCCTCTTAGATGAAATCCAATATTTATCTAATCCTTCCAATTTTCTCAAATATTTCTATGACGAATATGAATATAATGTAAAAATTATTGCATCAGGAAGTAGTGCATTTTATATTGATAAAAAGTTTAAAGATTCTCTAGCAGGAAGGAAAAGAATCTTTCATCTTTATCCATTATCTTTTAATGAATTTCTTTCATTTAAAGAAGAGGGTAGCTTAAATGATGAAATAACAAATATGGTAAAAGAGCCGTCATATTTGTCAACATATCTAAGAAGTATTCAGAGTTTTTTAAATGAGTACTTGGTATATGGGGGATATCCTGCGATTGTATTGGAAGATGATTGGGAAGAAAAAAAATATCTATTAAACGAATTGAAAGATTCTTATTTACGAAAAGACATCTTGGAATCTAATGTTGATAAAGAGGTTAAATTTTTAGTTTTACTTCAACTGTTGTCAATACAAACAGGGAATTTAATTAACAAAAACAAACTGAGTAAAGCTATTGGCATTGACAATAAAACTGTTGAAAAATATGTATATATCTTGCAGAAATGTTTCCACATTGATTTGATTAAACCTTTTTATAGCAATACAAAAAAAGAGTTTATTAAAATGCCAAAAGTTTATTTTAATGATCTTGGTTTAAGGAATAGTTTGGTCAATAACTTTGAACTTCCGGAAAAAAGAGAAGATAAAGGATTGCTTTTTGAAAATTTTGTTTATAACCAGCTTAGATTAAAATATCCATCTAGTAATATTCACTTTTGGCGTACTGCAGATGGCAATGAGGTTGACTTCGTTATTAAAAAAAGTTATGTAACAGGAAACGCAATTGAAGTTAAATGGGATTGTGATAAATTCAACCAAAAAAAATATAAAAAATTCAAGGATAGTTATCCAAGAATAAAATTAACTTGTATAGACAGAAATAATGAAGATATAATCAGTTACTGAATAATATCCGATATATTAGGACTGAAATTCCAAAAATATCGGATATTATTGGATTCATAGTCCATAAATATCGGTTTATTTGAATAAATTTATTTATTTATATTAAACTTTTTTATAATTTTGTATTTAGAAAGCTATATTTTTTGGATAAAAATAGGTATTGAAGGTATAATTTATTATCTTCGCCCTAACAAATCAAACTATATCATTATGAAAAAGAACATAGGACCTACGGATAAAGTCATTAGAATAGTAATCGCAGCTATAATTATGGCGTTGTATTATTTTGGTTATATAAGTGATACTTTGGCAATGGTATTATTAATTATTGGTATAATCTTGCTTTTGACATCTCTTATCAATTTTTGCCCGTTGTACAAATTAATTGGCACTAATACATGTAAGAAAAAATAAATAACAAGCTAAAAGACCTTCAATAATACCTTAGATAAGTGTATTGATTGCTTCAATGCCTAGATGGGGAGTTTTTAGTCAATAGACAATTTTAAATTCTACTCTTCTATTTTTACGTCTATTTTCGGAATTGGTGTTTGGAACAATCGGTTGAGTTTCTCCGTATCCAATAGTGATTATCCTATCATCTGCAATCTTATGATTTAGAAGATATTTCTCAATGGATTCTGCTCTTTGCTTTGAAAGTTTCAAGTTGAAATCATCATCACCTACATTATCAGTATGTCCAATGATTTCAATTTTAATCCGTGGGTTTGATGATAATAGTTTATAAAGATTGTCAAGTTCTATTTTTGATTTATCTGTATTTAGTTTTGATGAATTTGATTCAAAGAAAATATTTTTAAGCACTATGGGTTTATAAGATGTTATATTATTTTTATTATCAAATGGTATCATTTTAATTACTATTTTTAATGGATCAAATACAGTATTTGAGTCACTCAATACAAAACGATTAGAATAAAAGGCATATCCTTGTTTTTTAACACTCATATTGTAATCAATGCCGGAAGGTAAGGCGATAAAAAAAGTATCTTCATTTGTATATAGACTTTGGATTTCTTGTCCGGTATTGTTGTCAAAAAGTGTTATTTTTGCATTTAATGCATTTTCGTTTTTACTATCCAAGACTATACCTTTTACATAAGTTACCGGTTTTGGTTTTATAATTTCCGGTAATTCAAAATAATAAATATCAATATTTTTGTTATCTTTTGTTTTCCTGTCTACACTAAAATACCCGTATTTACCGTCAAGTGAAACGAACAAAGCTCCCTCGTCATATTTTGTATTTATTGGATATCCAAGATTGGTAGCATGAGTCCATTTACCATTTTCTTTATTTGAGTAATACAAATCCGTACCTCCCATACCCGGATGTCCGTTGGAGGTAAAATATAATGTTGTATTATCAGCGTGGATAAAAGGGGTTTGTTCATCATTTTTTGTGTTGATTGTCGAATCCAAAGGAATTGGTTTTGTCCATTTATTATTGTCTTTCCAATACGAAACCCATATATCTTTGCCACCAAATCCACCCGGTCTATTGCTGGAAAAAAACAATGTCTTTCCATCAGAAGAAATAGATGGTTGAGAGTCCCAATAAGGAGAATTAATCGTTTTGCCAAGGTTTATTGGTTCTGACCAGAGGTTATTTTTTTTTCTTGATAAAAACAAATCGCAGCTGCCAAAAGTTTTTCTTTTATCACATAATGTAAAAATCAAGGTTTTACCATCAGATGTCAAGGTATGTACTCCTTCATTTGAGTTTGTATTTAATTCAATTATCGGTTCAGCCTTTTGCCAGTTTCCATTTTCAAATTTACTCCTATAAAAATCTTCTTGTCCATGTATTCTTCTAGTAAATATTATTTCTTTGTTATCTCCTGAAAGAGTTGGTAAATACTCACTGAGATTTGAGTTTATTGCCGAATTCATAGGTATTGGGTCAAAAGCGATTGGATTGTTTTTGGCTTTTATGATAAATGGTAAATTTCTGATTTTCATCTTTGCTATTGATACTCGTTTACCTTTCTTGTTTGACTTGTCCAAAAACAACTTATAGTATGAAAATGCATCCTTCAATTTATTTTGTTTTTCCGATAAAACCCCTAAAGAATAATAGATATTGCTATTGTAGTTTGGATGATTTTTTAAAATATTAGTATATTCTTTTCTGCTTTTTTCGTATTGTTTTAACTCGTAAAATAAACTTGCTTTATAAAGATGAGGTTTTACAAATGAAGTGTCAGCTAAAATTGACTTGTCAAAGTATTTTAGGGACTTAATATATTTGTGTTTATTATAAAATCCAATACCTTTTCTTAAGTACTTTAATGATTTTTTATTGGGGTTGTGTTGTGCAATTACTCCTATAGTGGAGGTAGACAATAAAACTAAAATAATTATATATCTAACGTATAATGACACTTTTAAAGTTTTCTGATTATTGAAATTCCGTCTCGTATTGGCAATATAACATTTTCAGTTTCCGGATCATCTTTTACAAATTTATTAAAATCATCAATTGCTTTTGCCGTTTTATCCCCTAAATCATCAATTACTTTGCCACTCCAAAGGACATTGTCAGCTAGAATAATTCCCCCGCTATTCATTTTTGGAATCAGGGTTTTGTAATAATTTAAATAATCCGGTTTATGGGCATCTAAAAATACCAAATCAAAAGTTTCTTTCAATTGGGGCAAGATTACTAATGCATCACCAAGTATCAATTCGATTTGACTTTTGTATTTTGAAACATTGACATATTTTTCTATAATCTCCTTTAGTTCTTTATCGTATTCTATTGTTATCAATTTTCCGTTTTCTTTTAATCCCTCTGCTAAACACAAAGCAGAATAGCCGGTAAAAGTTCCTATTTCCAATATATTTTTTGGACTAATCATTTTACTAAGGATACTCAGCAATCTTCCTTGCAATCTTCCTGACAACATTTGTGGCATAATTTGAGTAAGGTTTGTTTCTTTTTCTAAATTCAATAAATAATCGGGTATTTTCATTGAATTTTCGATACTGTACTCTTCTAGTTTTATATTAATAAAATTCATTCTTATTGTTATTTTTTAAATTTGAGGTATATATCTAAAAAGACTAATGTAGTGATATACATCATACCAATATATACTAGAACGGAAATTTGTTTATAATCTTGTAAAAGCAATGCGGCCATTATGATACCATAGATAGGTTCCATATTAAAGGCTACACTTACATCAAAGGCATTTATATGTTTCATAGATTTTAAATAGAGATAGTATGAAAGTATAGTGCAGAGCAAAACAAACATCGACATATATATCCAATCAAAGTCTTTTATAGTTTCAAAATGAAAATCTGGTATATTTTTAAAAAGCAAAAACAACATACTGATAATTATTGAAACGGTAAACATTTGAATAAATGTCAATCTTATTTCTTGTCCCACAATTAACCATTTTTTATTTAATATCGAAAAGACTACCCCCAAAAATGTACCTATCAATCCTAGCCAAAGTCCTTTTTGTTGAATACTATCAGAATTATAAAATATAAGTAAAAAACCGGGTATAATCAGTACTCCGAGTATAATATCTACTTTTCTCCATCTATACCCTTTAATTATCAATGGTTCCAATATGGCTGTCATAAGAGATGAACCGGATAGTGCAATCAAAGCCATTGTAGGGTTTGACACTTTTATCGAACCATAAAAAAATAGCCAATGAATAGCTAAAAAGAAGCCAATAAGCATTTGTTGTAATATAATTCTTTTTGATAAAATCTTAAATAAGCCTAGAATATCAACAACAAAGGCTAAAGTTACGGCAGTCAATATTGATCTCCACCAAACAATTGACATAAAGTTTAGCTTGATTAAATCACCTAATATAGCAGTAAAACCAAAAAAGAAAACTGCTAGATGCAAATACAGAAATGCTTTCTTTTTTTCAGTCATTTTAAGCCTTAAATGATAGTGTTAAAATTATAGAAAATCTTCAAGCATATATTCAGCATCTTCATTTCCCAATTCTGCAGAAAGTTTCAAGTCGTGAATATATCCGCTTTTGCCAGAATTTTTCTTTGCCATCCCCAGGTAATAGTATTTGTCTTTATTTGCTGTTTTTGTCTTTCCATCTGTCATTGACATAGACTGCTCAAATAAATCCAATGCTCCTGCAAAATCATACTGATTGTATTTGACTATACCGTATTTGAATAAATCTTCTTTTTTCCAATTGTAGTTTAAATTCTCTTTGTCAAATTTTCGATTAACTAAAAGTTTTAATTCAAATTCAGCTTTATCCCATTCTTCTTGAATTATATGAATTTCAGCTTTTGCTCTTCTGCTTTGCCAGTGCAACGCCTGAAGTGCAACAGAAGTTTTAAGCGCCTGTACTACATGTTCAAGAGCTGTTTCTATATTATTTTCTCTCATTAATATTTTTGCTAGGCCCAAGTGTGCTTCAGATACTGTATTGTCTAAATTAAGACATTTCTCAAAATCTTCTTTAGCTTCTTCATAGTTCTTCAACATCAAATTTACAACTGCTCTTCTTTCATATGCAATAGCATTCCTTTCACATTTTTCTATAGACTTGCTAAGGGCTTCATGGGCTTCTTTTTCTTTACCTTCAGTTGACAAAAATTGTTTTCCTCGTTTAAAATTAAGAACAGCAGACCTGTCTCCACTAGGTTCTATCTCTCTAAAATCAAGTACTTTTCCTTCTTCAACTTTCCACATTAAAACCCTACCTGAAACTGCGAATTGAGCACAGTTTTCAAATAAGTTTGTGGTATTTTTCCAAGCTTTATCGGTATGATTCCCCACATATCGAGGTATATCTACCATATATCTCTCATCATTTAAAAACTCCAACTCTTTAAAAACTATATCATTTTTGTAATAAACAAGATTTTTATTTTGGATAACTTTTACAAGTTTATCATAACTATTGCGATTTAAAAAATTAAATTTTCCTTGTATTATTACTTTATAAAACATTAATGTTAATTATTTTTATTTACAAAAGATATTACCAAATATATATTAGAAAATATTATGCCAAAAACCTTCTTTTGTCGTAAAAACAAAATATTTTACAACTTTATTTGCCATATGTTTTAAAAATGTTTCTTTTTAGGGGATAAACCACAAAAAATATAAACAAAACAGTATCCAAAGAGAAAAAATATATCCTAATAAAGAAGACTAAGACACAAATCTACTACAATAGGATTAAAAAATCATAAATAATAATATGGTATTTTAATAAATAGGTGAAAAAAATCTATTTTTGCAGCCTAACATGGAAAAGCCATGCTACTTTTGAGAGAAATAATGATATTTGTAAAATCATTATTTTGATTTAAGATATAAAATGTAAAACAGAATATGATAAAAGAATTATTGCTTGGAAAAAGAATAGGGGAAACTATAAAAATAAATGGATGGGTCAGAACATTCAGAAACAATCAATTTATCGCATTAAATGATGGGTCTACTATTAGTAACATCCAATTGGTCATAGATTTCAAAGAGTATGAAGATACTATATTAAAGAGAATCAATCCAGGAACAGCGATTTATGCTGAAGGGCAGCTAGTGGAATCACTAGGTAAAGGACAAAAAGTAGAAATAAAAGTTGCAAAGTTGGTTATATTGGGCGATTCGGATCCTGAAAAATATCCTTTACAACCCAAGCGGCATTCTCTTGAATTTTTAAGAGAAATTGCACATCTTAGATTCAGGACAAATACCTTTGGAGCAATTTTCAGAGTAAGAAATTCTTTATCGTTTGCTATTCACAAGTTTTTCAATGATAATGGTTTTGTATACATGCATACACCGATTATCACAGCATCAGACGCTGAGGGTGCCGGAGAGATGTTCAAAGTAACCACTTTAGATCTAGACGATGTCCCAAAAACAGAAAATGGGCATGCTGATTACAGACAAGATTTTTTTGAACAGGCGACTAACTTAACTGTTTCCGGTCAATTGGAGGCAGAGCTCGGCGCTATGGCTTTTTCCAAAGTGTACACATTTGGTCCGACATTTAGAGCTGAAAATTCGAATACTTCGAGGCATTTAGCCGAGTTTTGGATGATAGAACCTGAAATCGCGTTTGCTGATATTACAGACGATATGAATCTAGCGGAGGATTTATTGAAATATGTCATCAAATACACTCTTGATAATAATTTGGAAGATCTTGAGTTTTTACAACAAAGGTTAATACAAGAAGAAAAGCAAAAACCCCAAAATCAAAGATCTGAACAAGCTCTTATTGAAAAACTGGAATTTGTATTAAATAATGATTTTGAAAGGCTTTCTTATACTGAAGCTATTAATATATTGATGCGGTCTAAACCGAATAAAAAGAAAAAATTCAAGTATATAATTGATAAATGGGGTGCAGATTTACAGTCTGAGCACGAAAGATACCTTGTGGAAAAGCATTTTAAAAAGCCTGTTATATTGACCGATTATCCAAAAGATATAAAGGCTTTTTATATGAAAGTCAATGATGATAACAATACAGTAAGAGCAATGGATATACTCTTTCCGGGGATAGGTGAAATAGTCGGAGGATCGCAAAGAGAAGAAAATCTTGAAATGTTGTTGAAAAGAATGGAGGAAATGGATGTACCCGCGGAAGAGATGCAGTGGTATCTTGATACAAGAAGGTATGGATCTGCTGAACATGCAGGTTTTGGATTGGGATTTGAAAGGCTTGTTTTATTTGTGACAGGTATGAGTAATATCAGAGATGTAATACCATTTCCGAGATATCCGGGAAGTGCAAAATTTTAATTCCATGAATTATACTGATAGTTATAGACACAAGGGATTAAGAAAAAAATTGGTAGAGCTAGTAAAGTCCAAAGGAATCAATGACGATAGAATACTTCAAGCTATACTTAAGATACCAAGGCATTATTTTTTAGATGCTGCATTTGCAGATTGGGCCTATAGAGATGTTGCATTTCCAATAGATGCAGATCAGACCATATCACAACCTTACACGGTAGCATTTCAAACTGAATTATTGGATGTGAAACCCAAGGATAAAATACTGGAGATAGGTACAGGATCAGGATATCAAGCAACTGTCTTAATTGAACTTGGTGCGAAAGTTTATACAATAGAAAGACAAAAAAAACTTTTTGAAAAAACGAGTAAATTTTTAGCTGAAATAGGGTATAATTCAATTAGAACTTTTTTTGGTGATGGTTATCTTGGTTTACCCAGATATGCTCCTTTTGATAAAATAATTATTACTGCAGGAGCAAACAATATACCAAAAGAGCTGTTAAAACAGCTTAAAATTGGTGGAATAATGGTTATTCCCTATGGTAATGGAGATGTTAAAGATATGATTAAATTAATTAAGATTGATGCTAAAAATATCAGAAGAGAGAAACATGGAAAATTTAGATTTGTTCCTTTTAAGACTGGTGTCGAAAACAAATAAGTATTTTGAAGGGAAAATGGATTTCGCATATCTTTCTTTTTGGTGCAGCACTGATATATGGTGCTAACTATTCTATTGCAAAAATAATATTAGATGACGACTATATTTCCCCAATGGGATTAGTTTTATTAAGAGTTGTAACTGCAGCGATAGTCTTTTTTTTATTTCATTCGATATTTATCAAAGAAAAAATAAAAAAGCAGGATTACATAAGTTTTTTATTAGTTGCTCTTTTGGGAGTTGTAATAAACCAGAGTTGTTTTATTATCGGATTAAAATATACTGTGCCGATAAATGCAGCTTTGATAATGACAGTTGTTCCTATTATTGTATTTATATTTTCTTCTTTCTTACTAAATGAAAAAATCAGTAATAAAAAAATACTAGGAGTAAGCTTTGGTTTTATCGGAGTGTTGATAATTATATTAAAAAGAGGAAGTTTCGTATTGAGTGTTGACACGTTAAAAGGAGATTTTTTGGTTTTTGTTAACTCGGTATCTTATGCTTTGTATTTGGTAAAAGTAAAACCATTATTGAAGAGATACAATCCGGTAACTATAACCAAATGGATGTTTCTATTTGGATTGATATTTATCTTTCCGATAGGTATTTCAGGGGTTTTAAACGTAAATTTCTCTGGTTTTACACCGGAAATTTGGAGTTCTTTAGGGTATGTACTCTTATTTACTACAGTTTTGGCATATTTGTTTAATATATTAGGGCTAAAAAATGTTAACCCTTCTGTTGTAGCCATATATATTTACCTACAACCTATATTGGCCACAATAGTGGCACTTCTTTTAGGAAAAGATAGTTTGGATTTTATAAAGACATTGGCAGCTTTACTGATTTTCACAGGGGTATATTTAGTGTCTGTCCACAAAGTCATTAAAATTTAAAAATAATCTTTTTGCGATATTTTTTCTTTATTCAAATTACTGATGCTAAGGCATCACTAATCCTCAGAAAGACAAAAATCTCATCAAAAATCTTTATTTTTCAAAAATCAAGCACTTTATAGACATACACTATTTAGTGTCTGTCCATAAAGGATAATAATCCAAGGTGATACTCCATCAAACTCACATCATTATTCTTTCATAGTAATAGACCAAATCGCTCTCAAATCACCTTTTTTATAATTGATAGCCTCATCTTTTGGATAGAATTTTTTAATTTCTTTATACGTTTCTGCTTTCAGCTTTTTGCCAATAGTACCATGACAATTTAAACATACATCTTCTATAAAAATAGGAGCAAAAAAATGAATTCCATCTTTAGCTTTTCTTACAATCGGCTTTATTTGTTTGCCTTGAGCAATTTCTCTATCATACTGTGACAATATAGCTAATTCCTCCTGATTTGGCGCATCGTCCAGGTTTCTTAACTTTAAACTTGTTCTTTTAATTTTTGCATTGTGAACAACAGACATTGAGTCCATTAACTTTTGAGCCACATTATTACATATATTTATACCGTTTTTCAAACCGCCTTTTTGTATTGCGGATTTTAGTCTTCCTTTAAGAGTTTTACCGGTACTTTGAGCGATTATTTTTCCTCTTTTAGCATAATCAGCTTTATTAGTATCTTTGCTTTTAGCTTTCACCTCTTTAGAAATAATAGTTTTAGTTTCCTGCTTTTTATCTGTATTGTCTTTGCAAGAAGCAAAAAAAGTAAATATTATTACAAGGGGCAAAATAAATTTTTTTGTCATCTTAATTAGTTTAGTTTGTATGAAATAATGATTATTAAGGGAATAAAAGATTAATCAATTTTAATACTAACATATAATAAATTTTTTTGTTCATTTAATAGTTTCATTTTTTGTATTAGCATATTTTATTTAGTACTTTCGCTAGTTCAATTAACTATTAAACATACATGGTAAACCCACTACTGATAAAACCCCAAAGTATTGTAGTTGTTGGTGGTTCTGATAATACTAATAAACCCGGAGGTAAAGTTTTGGAGAACTTAATCAATGGTGGTTTTCAAAATCTATTTGTATTAAATCCAAAATCAGATAAAATACAGGGGATAAAGTGTTATTCTAACATCGATTCATTGCCAAAAGTGGATTTGGCTATTTTAGCGATTCCTGCACGTTTTTGTTATGACACGATTGTCGCTTTATCTCAAAAAGGAACAGACTCATTTATCATATTGTCTGCGGGTTTTGGGGAATTGAATAAAGAGGGGAAGATTATTGAACAAAAAATATTGAATATTGCCAATACAAACAAACTTAGTATACTTGGACCAAATTGTATAGGGGTAATAAACGAAAATTATAAGGGAGCTTTTACCACTCCTATTCCAACGTTTAATCCTAAAGGAGTAGACTTTATTTCCAGTTCGGGCTCTACTGCTGTTTTTGTCATGGAAGCCGGAATTAAAATGGGAATGCAATTTTCAAGTATATACTCGGTAGGTAACGCAATTCAAATTCAAGTAGAAGATATATTGGAGTATTTTGACAATAATTATATACAAGAAGAAAGTTCAAATGTATTAATGTTGTATATAGAGCAACTGTCCAACGCAAGAAAACTTCTAAAACACAGTCGTAGCCTGATTGAAAAGGGATGCAATATTGTAGCAGTTAAAGCAGGATTGACGGACGCAGGAAGTAGAGCAGCATCATCTCACACGGGAGCAATGGCTAGCCCTGAAATAGTTGTAGAGACTTTGTTCAAAAAAGCAGGAATAATACAGTGTTATAGTAGAGAAGAAATGCTGTATGTTGCAGGTGTATTATTTTATGGGCTACCAAATGGTAAAAATGTTGCTATCATCACTCATGCGGGAGGGGCAGGTGTGATGTGCGCTGATGCATTGGAAAAAGGGAAAATGGCTGTTCCTGAGATAGCCGGAGAAAAAGCAGATGAGCTTTTATCTCAATTATTTTCCGGTTCTTCTGTTTCAAACCCTATAGATTTTTTGGCTACCGGTACTGCCGAACAATTAGGATTGATTATTGATTATTGTAATGCTGAATTTGAAGAAATAGATGAAATGATCGTAATCTTTGGAAGTCCGGGGCTATTTGATGTTAAACCGGTTTACGATTTATTGGCAGAAAAAATCAATACTTCTAAAAAGCCGATATACCCGGTTTTACCATCCCCGATAAACACAGAAAAAGCAATGAAAGAGTTTATTGAGAATGGTAAAATATTTTTTCCTGATGAATCAATATTGGCTCAAGCTATTTCTAAAGTTAACTTCAAAACTCCGTTATTTACCCTAAATAAAGAAAATAATTACAATTCTAATGATACTTTGAATAATATTATTGAGAATGATAAAAACAGATATCTGACTCCTGTTGAAGTATCCTCTTTTTTAGATGATGCCGGTATTAAACGCATACCCGAATACTATGCAAAAAATAAAACCCAACTTAAAAAAATACTTTGTGATATTAACTTTCCGATTGTGATGAAAGTTGTTGGGCCGATTCATAAAACGGATGTAGGAGGAGTTGTATTAAGTATTAATTCAGTGGAAGACGCTTTGAATGAATTCAATAAATTAATGCAGATAAATGATACACTATCAGTGATAGTACAGCCAATGATAAGTGGTATTGAATTGTTTATAGGAGCAACAAGAGAGAATGATTTGGGTCATGTAATAATGGCTGGAATGGGAGGTATCTATCTCGAAACCCTCAAAGATATCAATACTGCATTGTCACCTATTAGTACAGATGAAGCAAAATATATGATTAAATCTTTGAAAGGTTTTAATATTTTAAAAGGAGCAAGGGGTAAAAAGGGAGTTGACATTAATGATTTTGCTATCATTATCACAAAACTAGATAGATTGCTTAGAGTGTATTATCAGATATCTGAAATAGACATTAACCCTTTAATAGCTTCAAAAAATGAAATATATGCAGTAGACTGTAGAATTAAGATTGACTATTAGATTTTTTTATTACATAACATTAAACCAAAAAATATGGGAAAATTTACTTATGATTTTGAAGGATATAGCAAAGATGAATGGCTAGAAATAATAAAGAAATCGCTAAAAAAGGGTTCTATCAAAGATTTTGTTTGGCAGATAGATAAAGAGGTGCAAGGAAAACCATTTGCACACAAAGAAGATACTCCTGAAGACTATGCTCCGTTCGCAATTAAAGATAACAATTGGAAAATAGGATTGGATTATAGCCTCATTGAAAATATTGATTTCAATAAATACTTAAAATCACATATGAATTTTGGTCTTGAATCAACTGTAGTCAATATAAATCACAGCCAAATTGATATCAACGAGTTATTCAATGGTGTGGGTGTTGAAAATAAAGAATTGATATTTAATACCAGATATGGGGTAGATCAAATTCTTTTTTTGGAACATCTTAAAGATTATTTTGAAGAGAGAGGTTTTGACATCAACAGCTTAAATATAGTCTTAAGATTACCAATCAATAGACCGGGATCCATTTTAGAATTGGAAGAGTATTGTAAAATTCATTTTCCAAATATTAGTTTTTATTTTAAAACTGAAAGAGCTTTATCAAAAACGCCTGTAGACTACCTATCTGAATCATTGAATACTTTAAGTAGCTACATAAAGAAATCGAAAATTGATAAAAATCAGCTAAATTGGTTGCTAAAAAAACTAAAGTTTCATTTTTTTATGAATGGAACTATACTTGCGGATATATCAACTTTAAGAGCTTTCAAAATATTATGGAAAAATTATTTAAAATCTTATGATGCCGAGGATTTATGTGTAAAAATAATATTAGGAATAAATCACGACTCATATACCGATGATGAAAACGATGATTTGATAATTGCTACTATATTATCAATGACCGGTGCAATAGCCGGTGTGGATTCGATAA
>Ga0256833_1000211_pt1 | contig 46052 bp, 48 predicted proteins | sample 356284metaG_FD_190535 | JGI IMG/M metagenome (GOLD analysis project Ga0256833, IMG submission 190535) | Hydrothermal vent microbial communities from Mid Atlantic Ridge, Atlantic Ocean - 356-284 | ecosystem: Environmental > Aquatic > Marine > Hydrothermal vents | place: Atlantic Ocean: Mid... | reverse complement strand
GCAAAAAGCCGGTATTAATAATGCGAACTGCTTCAAGGCCATTTTCGGCCTCTTTTACCTGGTAACCTTCTTTACGCAAGACAGAAGCAATCCGAAAGCGCTGGACGGGCTCATCGTTGACCAGTAAAATAGATGCCGTTTTGGTTGCAACCATAAATTTTTTAGATTAATTCTAACTTAAGTTTAATTTAATTAACAAACGAGGTGCCATATGACGAGCTCTCTTCTTCTCAGCATAACTACTTTTCTTTACCTTGCAGCATCGATTTTTTATCTCCTTCATTGGATCTTTCGGTGGAAAAAAATAGGTCCTGTTGCTACAGCCACTTGCGCTAGTGGTCTCCTTTTACATACTATCGGTTTTTTTATGCGCTGGTGGGAATCCTACCAACTGGGTTATGGTCGTATCCCCCTCACTAACCTTTATGAATCTTTAATCTTTTTCGGCTGGACCACTATCGCAGTTTATCTTTATCTAGAATATAAAACCAAAAATCGCATCATAGGAGTTTTTGCCACTCCCTTTGCCTTCCTGGCCATGGCCTACGCTTCTTTTTCCACCAGTCAAGAAATTCAGCCCCTTATTCCAGCTTTGCAGAGCAACTGGCTCACCGTACACGTGATTACCTGTTTTTTGGGCTATGCCGCCTTTGCGATTGCTTGTGGCCTAGGGCTTATGTATCTCCTGCGCAAAAAGGCCGCCAGCAATCAGGGTATCTGGGCCCATTTGCCAGATCTTAAAGCCCTCGACGAACTCATTTACAAAACCATTCTTTTTGGCTTTTTCTGGCTTACCGTGGGAATTATTACCGGGGCTGTTTGGGCAGAACAGGCCTGGGGATCTTATTGGAGCTGGGACCCAAAAGAAACTTGGTCTCTAATTACCTGGTTTGTGTACGCCACAGCCATCCACGCCCGTCTGATGCGAGGATGGAGCGGCACCAAAATCGCCTTTTTCTCTATCATTGGTTTCGTCTCCGTACTTTTTACTTACTTCGGGGTAAACTTCCTGCTTTCTGGGCTTCACAGCTACGGTGCCGGTTAAATTTTCCTGTCACGAACCTCCAGACCCGGTTTGGGCTTCACAGAATCTTTCCCGCCTTAAGGAAGCCCACCCGGGCTTTCCTTGGCACCGTTTAAACAGAGCTGCCCAAAAGCGCCTGAATCTCTTACTGGGTTTTTCTCCTTATGCCACCAATCTTCTAATTTGCCGCAAAGATCTCTTAAAACTTTTCTTAAAGGACCCCTTTCCCAAACCCTGGGGGCCTATCACTTTAGAAAGGCAATTCCAACAAGAAGGGCTTTCTCTCAAAGAATGGCGCTCTTTTGCCCTGTGGTTGCGACGTCTTAAACAGCAAGAAATTCTCAAAATTTTGGTGAGAGATCTCGAAGGAGAAACCTTTTCTCGTACGGTTTACGCTATCTCGAGACTTGCAGATTTTTTTCTCCAAGCCACCCTTTTCTGGCTTACAGAACACCTATTTTCTTCTTCCCTAAGAGAAAATTTTCTCATCATCGGCATGGGAAAGTTAGGCGGAAGAGAGCTCAACTATAGCTCTGATATTGACCTCGTCTTTTTTTACCATGCGGCTTTCTCTCAAAAAGAAACTTTTGTAACTTTGGCACGGGAAATCTTGCGTCTTATGGATACTCTTCTAGAAGGCGAAAGGCTTTTCCGGACCGATTTGCGCCTGCGGCCCGGCGGCAAAGAAGGAGAACTAGTTTACTCCCTTAAGGCCGGGGTTTCTTACTATTTTTTCCAGTCTCATCCCTTTGAAAGACTTGCCCTTGTAAAGGCCCGCCCTGTGGCCGGAAACCTACGCCTCGGAAAGGCCTTTTTAAAGGCCCTTCGTCCTGCCATTTATCCTCGGTTTCTTGATTACACTTATCTCGAACACCTCCGGGATCTCAAGGGGCGCCTTGCCAAAGAAGCCCTCAAAAAGGGAGCAGAAAGAGACTTAAAAATTGGCCCTGGCGGAATACGCGAAATAGAATTTTTTTGTCAGGCCCTCCAAATGATTTACGGTGGCAAGGAGCCTGGCCTCCGCACGAGAAATACCCTCTGGGCTATTCAAAAACTTAAACGTAAAGGGCTCCTTCCTGAAGAAGAAGCCAGTTTTCTTAAAAAAGCTTATATTTTTTTGCGAAGCCTGGAACACCGTCTTCAAACCGTACATTTCCGTCAAACTCACTTTTTGCCCTCCGAAAAAACCGCCCTTCTACGCTTGGCCCGAAGTGTGGGTTTTTCTGGTGAAAAAGCCCTTGAAAATTTCGAAGAAGAACTTCGCCACATTCGTAAAAAAGTAAATCGGATCTTTGAGGGCCTTTTTCAGGCCTCCCAAACTCCCCAAAACTCTGCCCCCAGAGAAGAAATTCTGGCCTACTGGGAGAGGAAAAAGGATGCTGGCGAGATTTCCGAAACGCTTGGGTTACCGGAAAGACTTTTGGAAGACGCTAAAAATCTTCTGGAGACCAAAGGCCCTTTAGCCCCCAAGAGAAGACCTCTTTTAAAGGAAATTTTTACCAAGGCCCTCTTAAAACTTAAAAACCTTCCTTCTCCGGAAAAGACCTTCGCTCGTTTCCTTTCCTTCATGGAACGCCTTGGAGGACGAATTTCTTTTCTTTACGCTCTCAAACATCAACCTGAAAAGATCGATGCCCTCCTCGAAATTTTTGCCAAAAGCAGCTTTCTTAGCCATCTTTTAGAAGTTGCTCCTGCGGCTGCAGAAGCCCTCTTTCGAAAAGAGGGTCTTCCACCCCTAGCTCCCCTACTTAAGGGCAAAGACACAGAAGAGGCTCTTTCCTTGTTACGCATGATCAAAAACGAAGAAGTCTTCCGTCTCGGCTATTTAGACCTTAAAGGAAAACTCCCCCTCAAAACTCTCCTGGCCAAACTCTCTTCTCTGGCAGATTTTATCGTGGAGGGCACTTTCCGCTTAGCTGCTCTCCAAAATCCACTTCCTACTCCTTTGATCGTTTTGGGGCTTGGTAAACTTGGAGGGCGAGAGCTTGGTTATCGCTCAGACCTCGATATGATTTTTGTAGCAGAAAATCACGAAAACCTGGTACCCCATACAAAACTTGCCCAGAAATTTCTCCATTTTCTGAGTGTGCCTTTACCTGAAGGCCCGGGCTATGAGGTTGACACCAGACTCCGACCAGAAGGCCGTAAAGGCCCTCTTGTAGTAAGCCTAAAGGGATTTTTGGCCTATTATTGCGAAGAGGCGGCTCTTTGGGAGAAGATGGCAATCTTGCGTTTAAGGCCCCTTAGTGGTGATCTTTCCTTGGGAAAAAGCTTAATTAAAAACTTACACCGGCTCCTGGCCAGCCAGCCACCAGGACCTAAAGAAGCAAAAGAAATATGGCAGATGCGCCTTAAAATGGAAAAAGAACGCTCTACAAAGGGGCTTTTCAACCTCAAAGTTGGGCCCGGAGGGCTTGCAGATCTTGAATTTGCCCTCCAATGGTTAATGCTTAAAAATTTAGGCTCCCTTCCCTGGGAAGGAAACTTTTTCTCGGCCTTGAGGAATCTTTCTCAAAAAAACATCCTTTCACCTTCCGAAGCCACCCTTTTAGAAGAAAATTACCTTTTCTTGCGACGGCTTGACCAATTGCTTATCCTTCTTTTGGATAAACCCGGGGAGGAAAAAGAATACCAGCCCGAAGAAATTGAAATTTGCGAGGAATATTTAGGCCCAGGGATCCTTGAACGACTGGAAAAAGTCTTTGAGTCCAACCGGAAATTGTTGACCAAGATTTTGGAAGTTTATGAGTGACATTCCGCCTCTTTATAACCTCGAAACCTATGATTACGAACTTCCACCAGAACTCATCGCTCAATATCCTTCTAGGGAAAGGACAGAAAGCCGCCTCTTAGTCCTCAAGCGGAAAGATGGCAGCCTCATTCACCACCAAAAATTTAGCGCTATTGAAGCGTATTTCCGGCCAGGAGATGTTCTGGCGGTAAACGACAGCCGGGTATTTCCCGCACGTCTTTATGGTCAGAAACCCACTGGAGGCACGGTAGAAATCCTTCTTTTGCGCCTGCCCCAAGAAGGCCAGCCAGTACCGGCTCTTTACCGGGGAAAAAGGATCCGAGAAGGTCTTGAACTTTCCTTCGGGGGAAAATTGCGGGGAAAAATCCTCAAAATTTTAGAGGGGGGAAAGGCCCTAATCTTATTAGAATCTTCAGGATCCCTTTTGAAGACTATTCAAGAGATAGGCCATGTTCCCCTCCCGCCTTACATTAAACGCTCCCCGGAAATTGAAGATCTCTTTCGTTATCAGACAGTTTATGCCCAAAAACCAGGCTCCGTGGCAGCTCCTACCGCTGGTTTTCACTTTACAGAAGAGCTTTTAAAAAAACTCCAGAAAAAAGGAATAATAATTCTAGCTATAACCCTTCATGTAGGATATGGGACCTTTGCCCCGGTAAAGACAAAAGATATTCGCAAACACCAATTGCATGAAGAGTATGTAGAAATTTCTCCAGAAGTAGCCAAAGAAATAAACCGGGCCAAAGAGGAAGGACGAGCAGTATTTGCTGTAGGGACTACCACTTTGCGTGCTTTAGAGTTTGCCGCGCAGCAAGAAGGAAAGGTCAAAGCCCTTGCGGCTTGGTGCGATCTTTACATCTATCCTGGTTTTCGGTTCCAAGTAGTAGATCATCTGATTACCAACTTTCATCTTCCAAAATCGAGTCTCTATATCTTGGTAGCAGCCTTTGCCGGGCTTGAAAATATAAAGCGAGCCTATACGGAAGCTATCAAAAGGCGCTATCGTTTTTTCTCTTACGGAGACGCCATGTTAATTTTGTAGAGACCTTTGCAAAATGGCTAAGAGCAGCGTTGTAAGCACAATCACAGGATCCGTTCCTATTTTTCGTCCCGAAAAAAAATAGGAACGGATCCTGTTTTATTCCAAATCGATGAAAATTCGAGAAGAACTCGAAAAGCTTGAAGAAAGGACACTTTCTCCCTACGCAACCCTTGCGGCAAAAAGCCGAGGGCGTTTGCATCCCGAACCGGAATGCGACATCCGCACCGCTTTCCAACGAGACCGGGACCGCATCATCCATTCCAAAGCCTTTCGTCGCCTCAAACACAAAACACAGGTCTTCTTGTCTCCCGGGGGAGACCACTATCGCACTAGACTTACTCATACGTTAGAGGTAGCCCAAATTGCTCGCTCCATGGCCCGGGCCTTGCGCCTGAACGAAGATCTAACCGAGGCCATTGCCTTGGGGCATGACCTAGGCCACACCCCTTTTGGTCATGCCGGAGAAGCGGTGTTAAACGAACTTCATCCTGAAGGCTTTCGCCATTACGAACAAAGCCTCAGGGTAGTAGACTTTCTTGAAAAAGACGGCCGCGGGCTCAATCTTACCTGGGAGGTGCGAGATGGAATTTTGAAACATTCTAAGGGTAAGGGGCCTATTCTTCCGGAAAACCCCGAAAACCTTCCCGCCACGTTGGAAGGACAGCTTGTGCGGATAGCCGACATAATCGCCTATCTTAATCACGATCTCGACGATGCCTTGCGAGGAGGAGTAATCAGAGAAAACGATATTCCAGAAGAATGTATAAAAATTCTCGGAGCCCGACATTCAGAACGAATCAATACCATGGTCCGCAGCCTGGTTTTTCGAACTCTAGCGGTTGATGACGGAAAACTCCACCTCGATGAAGATGTTATGTATGCCATGGAACGTCTACGAGAATTCCTTTTTGCAAAGGTTTACGAATCCCCAGTTGTCTATCAAGAATTCGTCAAAGCCAAAAAACTCCTCCGAGAACTATATCATCATTTCCTGGAACATGGTCTTCCTTGGGATAAAGAAAAGATCTACACAAAAGAAATTCCCCTTCACCAAAGAGTTTGCGATTTTATTGCCGGTATGACAGACCGCTACGCCTTAGCCCTTTTTGAAAAAATCTTTATTCCGCGGCCCTGGCCTTTTTAAGGCCCTTTTTAGCATTTACCTTTTATCACATTTTATATCATCTGCCCATCTTAAACTTAAGAAGCATATCTTGTCAGATTCAATAAAAATAGGGAAGAATCCTAGCATTGGGCTTACAATGCTGATCTCTACAATTTTACAAAGATTTCCAAATTATTTTTTAAAACCAATAGATTTTACATTATTAATTATTTAAAGCTAATTAAATATTACACCGAAAAAAAATTAAAAAAATCATGAAAATGTTAACAGGACTTTTAAAAATATGGAAATTGGAAAAAAGTTCAAATTTAATGAAAGAGACTTCTTAAAAGTTTTTCTAGGTTCTTTTCAAGGATTTCTTACAGTAATAGATCCTGATGATATTGTCCTTTTTGCTAATGAACCTCTTATCAAGCATATAGGTTTTGACCCTGTTGGTCACATTTGTTACCAGGTCTTCCATGATCGCAAGACTCCATGCCCCGAATGTCCCAAAAAAGAAGTCTTAAAGAAAGAAAAGAATATTTCTTTAGAACGGGTAAGCCCCAAGGATAACCGCTGGTACAGCACGGTAAATTGCCCCATAAATCTTCCCAATGGGCGCCTGGGGATGTTTTCTTTGATTGTAGATATTCACGAAAAAAAATTGGCTCAGCAAACTGCAGAAAGACACCGCCGCTTTCTAGAAACTATCTGGAATCGAGCCCCCTTCCTTATTGTTGGAATAGATCCTGGTTGTGGAGAAATAATTTTTGTAAACAAAGAATTTGAAAAAACTCTCAAGTATAAAGCTGGAGAAATAATAGGGAAAAACGTCTTCGAATTGTTTCCTGAAGAGGAAAGGCAGAGAGTTATGAATTGTTGTAAGGAAGTGTGTCAGGGAGAAGAAAAAGAAGCTGTTGAATTTTGGTGGCGGTCTAAAGATGGCGAATGTCATCTCTTACAAAGTACCTGTTTTTGGGTAGAAATTAATGAAGGCGAAAAATTTGTTTTTAACATTTCGCGCGATATTACTCAGGAAAGGCGCCTTCAGGAACAACTCCTCCAAGCCCAAAAGATGGAAGCGGTAGGACGGCTTGCTGGTGGCTTGGCCCACGATTTTAACAATTTACTGACTTCTCTTAGAAGTTATTTGGAACTTGTTCACAAGCATCGCCATAATCCTGAAAAGATAGGGCAAATTTTAAAAAATATTAATCTTGTCCTGGAAAGAACAGGAGACATCACCCAAAAACTTTTAACTTTTAGCGGTCGCAGACCTCAAAAAAATGAGATTGTAGAGCTAGGACACTTTTTTGTGGAGATGAAAAATTTCTGGCAGCGTCTGCTCGGAGAGCACATCGAATTTTCCTTAGAAATTAAAAAAAGACCTGTTTATATCTTTGCCGACGAGACCCATATCCAGCAAATCATCATGAATCTTATCGTTAATGCCAAAGATGCCATGCCTAAAGGGGGGAAACTACATCTTTCCATTGAGGCTAAAAAGATCGAAGGCAAAGACCTAGATCCTCCTGAGTTGAGGCCTGGAGAGTATGCAGTGCTATCCATTTCGGATAGCGGGCCTGGAATTCCCAAAGAAATCCTTCCGCACATTTTTGAACCTTTCTTCACTACCAAACCTGCAGGTCAGGGAACCGGCCTCGGCCTTGCCATTGTCTATTCTTTGGTCAAACAGTATGGAGGCTATATTTCTGTCTATACGGAAAGAGGGCGAGGGACCACTTTTAAAATATATTGGCCGTTAACAAAACTCACCTCGGAAAAGAAAACCTCCGTTCAAAAAGAAGAGCTTTTGCAAGCTTCCGGTGGGGCTACTATTCTCGTCGTAGAAGATGACGCCTTGGTGCGCGAACCCATTGTAGAACTTTTGCGAGAAGCGGGCCATGAAGTATTGGAGGCAGAAAATGGGCTTGAAGCCCTTGAAGTTCTTTCACACCAAAAGGTAGACCTTATTATCTCCGACTTGGTAATGCCCAAAATGGACGGAGAAGAGCTGGTAAAACGCGTCAAAGAAAAATATCCCGACGTCAAAATTATTCTCTCTTCAGGGTATCCCGAGGGTTCGGTACCGACAAATGGTAAACTTAAAGGTATAACTTTTATCTCAAAACCCTACACCTTCTCGGAACTCCTCAAAAAGGTACACTTCCTTTTAAGTTCCTAGTTGGAGCTCCTCTAAAGTGGAGTTATCATGCAATTCATGTCTTCCAATAAGGGGTTTAATTGCCCTTTTGATATTTTGAAAAAAGTTCCCAGGGAAGAGCTCCCTGCTGAGCGCCCTCTTACCCCAAAAGAAGGAGAGATTTGTTTTGAAGAAATAATGCGGGGTGTAAAACGCCTTCTTGACCGGGATAAGATTTATTGGCGACTAGTTTATAAGAACAGCAGACCAAAACTCCAAGAAGAGATTGATTTACAAGAACTATGGCGTATCCGTGTTCGAGACACCTCTGAATACGTAGAAGAACTGGTAAGGGGGTTTCAAAAAGAGCTTTTTGAGGCCCTTCACGCCGGCAAAATTTCTGTCTCTCGCGTCTTAAATCTCCATCGCTTGAGGGTACCCGAAGCCGAAGAGGCCCTTAACACTTTTTTCAAAGAATGTGTGTTGCGAGGAGACCGTTGCGTCCTTATCATCCATGGCAGAGGACTTTCTTCTAAAAATGAACCGGTTCTCAAACGCAGGGTTCACGAATGGCTTCGGAAAGGACCTTTTAGAAAGTATATTTTGGGTTTTTGTAGTGCCAGGCAATGTGACGGTGGGATGGGAGCTACTTACGTAATGCTTTCCCCACGCCCTTTGAAGAAAAGGAGGGGCAAAAGTTGGTGAAGTTCTAAAAATGTTCTATCTTTAGCAGTAAGGAGGAAATTATGCTGCTACCCCTGCACGGGCGAAAAAACATTTTACTTCACGGCTTGCCTGGCAGCGGAAAGACCACCCTTGTAGAGCGATTAGTCCAGAAAATCCCTTATCCCAAACGGGGTTTCTACACACGTGAAGTTAGGGAACGTGGCCGAAGAGTAGGGTTCAAAATCATCACCTTGGATGGAAAAGAGGCCTGGCTTGCCAAAAGAGGAAAGGGTTATCCTCAAGTAGGGAAATATCGAGTCTATGTAGAATCTTTCGAAAAGCTAGCCGTGCCTACTATCCAAGAGGTAAACCCTGGCGAGATGATGGTTATCGATGAAATCGGAAAGATGGAACTCTTCTCCAAGAATTTCCAAGAAGCGGTTTTAAAGGTGCTCGATTCACAGGTTCCAGTATTGGCTACAGTGGGTTATGGTCTTCTTCCTTTTGTGGAAAAACTCTTCGAAAGAAAAGATTCTATTTTTGCCGAAGTTACTCCAGAAAGCAGAGACTATCTAGTAGAACGGGTAGCTGTAGAATTTTATCGTCCCGGGCTTTTTATTGCTGTTGAAGGGCTTGATGGTGCAGGAAAAAGCACCCTTTTAAAAAAACTTGTTAAAACTCTTTCCCAAGAAGGCTACAAGACCATTCTTACACAGGAACCCACTAATGGTGAATGGGGGCAAAAGATCAGGGAACATTTGACTGCCGGCTCTAAAATTTCTCCTCAGGCTATGGCAGAACTCTTTTTGCGAGATCGCAGGGAACATGCCAAAAATTTCCTCCTCCCCAATCTTCAAGAAAAACAAATTATCCTTTGCGATCGCTATTATCTTTCTACCCTAGCCTATCAAGGTGCCTGTGATCTGGAACTTGAAAAACTCAAACGCCAAAACGAAACCTGGGCTCCGGTACCGGACCTGGTTCTTTACTTAAAAGTACCTTTAGAAGAAGCCTTGGAAAGGGTTTCTAAAAGGCCTCTTTATAAACCCGAAGCGTATGAAACCAAAGAATTTTTGGCAAAAGTAGAACAACTTTATGAAGAATCTCTCAAACATTTTAAATACATCGTAGTAGATGCCATGCTTCCAGAAGAAAAGGTTCTTGAAGAAAGCCTTAAAGGTCTAATTCCCTACTTAAAGGCTTGGGAAGAAAGAAACTAATCTTTCTGCTCGATGGCAGATTCCCTGATGATCTCCTTGAGACTTTCCAGAGCATAAAGAAGATCTTGAACCGTTACGTGTGGGTGTTCCTCACAAAAAACCTCCACTACTTCAAGAAGCTGTTCTGTAAGATCTTGGAATTCTTCCATTGTAAGACCCTGCACTGGTTCGTTAGCCAAAAGACGGTCTAGATCTATGCCGTGCAGACGCAAAAGTTCGTCTTTTAATTGTTCCAGCCGTCTCTGACGCCCTTTTTGGATCTTTTTCTTATTTTTAATAGAGATAACCTTTCCCATTTTTTCACCTGACATCTCTAGAGTAGAAACAACCGTTCTGGTTTTAGATTTTCTTTCAAGCTTAAGACCCGTTACCTTAACTTTCAAGGGCTAGGGAATCGACAACCAGATTATCCCGGTGAATTACTTCTTCTTGTTTTATGTCCCCTAAGCGCTTACATATTTCGCGGGAGTGACATCCCAAAATCTTTGCCAATTCATCTGCTGAATAATTAGTAAGCCCAATAGCAACCCGACGGCCCCTCTCATCCAAACATTCTACACAGGCTCCTCTTTCAAAGCGTCCTTGAACTTCTTTAATACCTGCTGGAAGGAGGCTTTTTCCTCTTTTTAAGATGGCTTCTACTGCTCCGGCATCAAGGACAAGACGACCTGCAGGCCTAGAGTGGTATGCGATCCAAAATTTGCGAGCCGAGATTTTACGAGCAGGCAAAAAAAAGGTACCTACTTCCTCCCCGGCAAAAAGGCGCTCTAAAATCAAAGGCTCTCTGCCAGGAGCAATGATCATCGGGACTCCCAAGGCGGTTACCATTTTGGCCGCCCGGATCTTAGAGACCATACCTCCTCGACCAAGTCTTCCCGGTTTTTTACCGGCCATGGCCTCAACGGTAGCATCTATTTCTTTCACAAGCCTTATAGGCTTGGCCGCAGGGTCTTCACGAGGGTCTTTTTCGTAGAGGGCATCGATATCGGAAAGGCAAATCAAAAGATCTGCCCCGGCAAGCCCCACCACCATAGCTGCCAAGAGATCATTATCACCAAATTCGATCTCCTCCACAGCAACAGTGTCATTTTCATTAATGATGGGGATTACACCCCATTTGAGAAGTGTAAGGATGGTGTTGCGGGCCAAAAGATAGCGACGTCGATCTTCCAAATCTGCCCTGGTGAGGAGTATCTGAGCAGAGTGTTCATGATATTGGGCAAAATAATCTTCATAAGTTTGAATGAGTTCGGCCTGTCCGGTGGCAGCAAGTGCCTGTTTTTCGGTTAGGGTAAAAGAGCGCAAAGGCAAGCCTAGTTTTTTGCGCCCACAAGCAATGGCTCCCGAAGAAACTAATAAAATTTCGTAGCCCTGGCGTTTGAAACGGGAAATTTCGGCGGCCAAATTATTAATCACTTCTCTGGCAATACCTTCCTCTGTGGTCAAAACTGCGCTTCCGACTTTGATAACAAAGCGCCGCACTTTTGTTAGATATTCGCATCGAAGACTCATTTCAGTGGCCCTGTCATTCTCGTCTTTTGAAGAAGTCGCCAAAGGCCTTCTAAAAGTTCTTTGAGTCCTTCCCCTGTAACCGCCGAAATAGGATACACGGGAAAACCTTTCTCTTCAAAAACGGCTTTGATAGCGGTTATCTTTTCTTTTTCTGGAACGAGATCAATTTTGTTCAAAGCAATAGCTGAAGGTTTTTCCAAAAGAGCCGGATGATAATGGGCTAGTTCTTTTCTTATGAGCTCAAAATCATTCAAACATTCTTTATCTTTAGAAACATCGAGAACATAAAGTAAAACCCGCGTCCGTTCAACGTGGCGCAAAAAATCAAGCCCCAGCCCCACCCCTTTATGAGCTCCTTCAATAAGCCCCGGGATATCTGCCACCACAAAGGTCCTTTCACTAGAGAGTTTCACCACTCCTAAATTGGGAGTAAGAGTAGTGAAAGGATAATCTGCTATTTTGGGTTTTGCCGCGGTAATGCGAGAAAGAAGCGTTGACTTTCCGGCATTTGGAAGACCTACTAGACCCACATCGGCAATGAGTTTCAACTCGAGAATAACCCAGCGCTCCTCTCCAGGTTCACCGGGTTCGGCAAAACGCGGGGCTTGACGCGTAGGGGTGGCAAAGCGGGCATTCCCACGCCCTCCACGCCCTCCCCTCGCCACTACAAAATGCTCTCCATCACGGGTAAAATCGTAAAGGATTTCACCTGTTTCGGCATCCCGGACTACTGTTCCCACAGGGACATAAAGAATGAGATCTTTCCCATCACGACCTTTCATCTTTTTACCCATTCCAGGCCGGCCGTTTTCAGCCCGGAAATGGGTCTGGTGATGAAAATCGTAGAGAGTATGAAGCTGACTTGAAGCTACAAGAATTACATCGCCCCCCTTACCCCCGTCACCTCCGTCAGGCCCTCCACGGGGAACATATTTCTCGCGTCGAAAACTCACACACCCCGGGCCTCCATCCCCGGCTTTGACATATATTTTGGCTTGATCCACAAAACGAGGCATTTTTAGCCCTCAAAGACCTTTGCTTTAGGAATTTAAGGTGAAGAATGAGCCTAGTCTAGCCTGCGGGTGTAAAAGGCCAACTTGTCGAAAAGGATGGTCAAGTCGGAGTGCTCGACAACTACATTTTTGGGATATTTGATACGTACTGGGGCAAAATTAAGGATCCCCCTAATGCCATGCTCGATAAAAAGATCTGCTATCTCTTGGGCTGCCGAGGCTGGAGTAGCTATAACACCTATTTGTACCGGATGCTCTTTTACCACCCAACCGAATTGTTCCAAAGCATATACGTAAACATCATTGATAACCCGGCCAATTTTCTTTTCGTCAATGTCAAAAGCAGCTACAAACCTAAAACCTCTTTGGGCCAAGAGATCGTAATTAAGAAGGGCCATTCCTAAATGCCCTACCCCTGCAAGTACCATGGGCCATTCGCGATCTGTACCCAAGATTCGTTTTATATGCTTGAGAAGGGCCGGGACAGAATACCCTACTCCTCGAACCCCAAATTGCCCAAAATAAGAAAGATCTTTGCGAAGCTGAGCCGAATTAACCCCACATTCGCGGGCCAATTCCTCTGAACTGATAAGTTCCTTGCCTTCGGCTAAAAAACGTTCTAAAGCACGAACATAAAGAGCAAGCCGATAAACTGTTATTCCGGGAATTTTAAAATCAGACATTGTGAAAATTTTAGTCAGCAAAAATAAAAAAAATCAACCAAAAATTTTTGAATAAAAGCTGAAATTTTCCTGAACAATCTGCCAAAATCAAAAAGGCCGTGAGGGAGGACCCCCACGGCCTTTTAATAACAAAAAGAGAACTATTAAGCCCCGATAAGAGCCATGTAGCTCGGAAGCTTGGCAAAGACGAGATAAAAGCTCAAAACTAGGGCGTAAAGGGTCAAGGCTTCGATAAACGCCAAACCCAAGATCATGGTAACGGTAAGCTTACCAGAAAGCTCTGGATTACGGGCTATACCTTCACAAGCACCACGTACACAGTGACCCATGCCCACGCCGCAGCCACTAGCAGCAACACCGACCCCTAAACAGGCACCAAGTACTACCAAGCCAAGAAAGCCGTTCCCTACAGCAGCCTGGGTGGAAACATCAGCTGCAAAGGCCATGGCCACACCGGTAAGGAGAAAAAGTACCGCCAAACTCAAAACTCTCTTCATAACCTACTCCCTCCTTCAAAATTTTTTATCTTCCACCAAGGGATGCAAAGGGTCTCTCCGCACCCCGTCTCTACTAATGATGCTCCTCAACCGCACCGGCAAAGTACGCCAGCGAAAGGGTAATAAAAATGAGCATCTGGATAAAAGCCACCAACACACCTAAAAGCAAGATGGGTAGTGGTGCCAAAAAGGGTCCGGCTAAAAAGAGCAAGATGCCAATCAAAAGTTCTTTAGCCATCATGTTGGCAAAGAGTCGGACGGAAAGAGAAATAATACGTCCTATGTGCCCGAAAATTTCAGCTGGAGCAATAAGAGGAATAAGATAAGGAATAGGGCCAAGAAATTGTTTAAAATAACGAAACCCTTGGAACCTAAGCCCTAAGAAGTGATAATAAACAATGGTGATAAGGGTAAGCCCCAGGGTAACGTTAATATTGGCTGTGGGACACATAAACCCCGGAATAAGCCCCAAATAATTAGAAAAAAGTATATAAACTGTGAACATCATAATGAGGGGGAAAACATAAGGCACAAGGTTAATTTTACCGTGTTCCCCGTGGGGGACATTCTCTTTAGTGAATTCGTAAGTAGATTCCACTACAAATTCCCAAAAGTTTTGCCCGCCCCTCGGAATAAATTCTCGCCTTTTCAACCCCAACTTAATGAGCACTATCAAAAGAAGACAAACAAAATAGCTATGCACCATGTGGGGGGCAAAAATATAGGCCATAATTCCATATTGTTTAGCATGCTCATAATAGTGAGGCCCTGAAGGGATCCCAAATAACTGGAGTAAATAACAAAGAAATAACAGCGGGTGTTCCATACCCTAACCCTCCTTAAATTTTAGCCAGAAATTACGTCCTATTTCCCGGAAAAAGCAAAGCAAAATATTCACCAAAATCACGGAAATACCCACTAAAAGTGGCAAAGGTTTGATAATTTGGACCTTTATCACAAAATAGAGGACAATCGCGGTAGCAATTAAGCGGAGATAATATTTGAAAAGATAGACTCTTGTAGCACGTTGGGCTGTTTGATGGCCGAGAGCTACGCTCTGTACTACTCCTTTTACGTCCCGATGTAAGGAGTGGAAATTGAGAAAAGCAATAGCGCCCCCTACTAATACACTCAAGCCTTCCGCCCAGCAACCTGTGGCCAAATAAAAGACCAAAGCCAAAAGGAGCAGAAGCCCTAAAGAGCCGTATTTAAAACGTTTCAAAAAGCGTTCGTTAGTCTCGATCCGAAACATCCTGTTGGCCTTTTTTATCGTTGCGCAACCTTCTCCTGGTCATCACAAAGATATTTTTAATCCCCCCTGCAATACCAAAAGCGGCACAAATAATGGTAAACCAAGGAGAGGTGCGCCCGTCGAAGATTTTCTCATCTATAAACCAGCCAGTAAGAATACCAGCTGCCACAGAACCCCCTACTGCTAAACCCACTGTTAAAAAATCGCCAAGGATAACGAAGAAATAACGTAAATTTTCTCTCATAAAATTGGCAAAAAATCTAAATTAGTCTTTCCCATAGCACAGGTAAGAAAAAGCGTCAAATTGGAAGGAGGCAAAACTAATGGGGGTTTTTAAGGGCCCTTACGACTTGGTTTATTTTTTCTTTATCTTCGGCAGAAAGGCCCTGAAAACTCACTCCCATGCCAGGAGTAGATTTACGCACCCCGGGCATTTCGGTGTTCCATTCTACGCGACCTTTCACCCTAATGGGTTCTTCAAGAAGGGGAAGGAGGAATTCAATGGTGATTTCAGTGCCAATCTCCAAGGGTTTGGTAGTTTTAATGAATAGGCCCCCCTCGCTGATATTTTCGGCAAACTCGTTAAAGAGGGCCTCTGGAGTGCTATAATCCACCCGAAAAACATATTCTGCTCGCGGAGATCTTCGTTTTTCTTTCATGTCGTTTAAGGCCAGGCTAAGAATCCTGCCAAAATCAAAATGCCGTATAATACTCTCAAATAGACCTTTAAAGATAATCGGTAATAAAAACGATGACCTAAAAAAAGGCCTCCTACAACAAGAGGAACACAAAAAAGATATCTTTTAAAGACTTCCCAGGTGATCAAACCGTGAAAGGCGTGGGCTCCAATAATTAAAGCGGCCAAAAGGAAAAAATACCCCTGAAGAGCGCCTTTTACCTCGTCTTTTGTCCAGCCTTTGAGGGTAACATAGATCACCACCGGTGGCCCTGGGGTATTCAGGGCCGCCCCCAAGGCCCCAGCCAAAAAACCAAAAAAATAACCCCATCTATCACCTAGTTTTACCCGGGGAGAAGGGTTTAAGAGGCCCCAAAGACCATAGCCCACTAAAAGGGCGGCTAACATTATCCTTAGCTCCCTTTCTGGAGCTTTAGTAAGGAAAACAGCTCCTACCAAAACTCCGGGAATAGAACCCACCAAGAGAGAAAAAATCCGTCTCCAGTGAAAATGTCTCCTTAGACTCAATAGCAAAAGGCCGTTTATCGTGCCTCCCAAAAGGGCTATAAGTGGTACCACTTCCCGTAAAGGCCAGAAGAAAATCAGGAGGGGTACAGCAAAAAGAGCAAAAGCAAACCCTGCCACCCCGTGGATAAAAGCCGCTGTCAGTAAAATGAGCCCAACCCCAAAATGGTTCACCGCTTCAAGCGTTTAAATAGAGAATCTTCAAGACTCTGAAGCGGGATCTCTTCTTGGACGCCACTTTCCATATCCCGCAAGAGGGCTTTATTTTCGGAAAGTTCGTTTTCTCCAACAATGAGGGTATAGCGGGCCTTCAAACGGTTGGCTTGCTTGAGCTGGGCTTTAAGGCTGCGGCCTTCATGATCAAGATCCACCGCCAGCCCCAATTTGCGAAGGTTATGCACTAAAGGGAGTATCCTTTGACGAGCTGGCTCGCCTAAAGCAGCCACAAAAAGGTCTATCTTTATTGCCAACTCTTCTGGAAGGTCTGCTACCAAAAGGAATCTTTCCATGCCGATGGCAAAACCTACTCCAGGGAGATCTGGCCCTCCTAAGGCCTTAAGAAGGCCGTCATAACGCCCTCCAGCAGCCACAGTATCCTGTGCCCCAAGATTTGGCGCTTTTATTTCAAAGGTAGTCCGAACGTAATAATCTAACCCCCGAACTAGCCGAGGATTTTTTTGGTATGAAAGACCGACGATTTCAAGATCATTTAATACACGTAAAAAATGTTCCCGACACTCCTCACACCAAAAATCTTCGATGAGAGGAGCTTCGTTATAAAGGGCTTGGCAGGTTTCATTTTTACAATCAAGGGCCCTTAAGGGGTTCTTTTCAGCCCGGCGTCGGCAATCTTCGCAAAGTTTATCTTTAAGCCCCTTCAAAAATTTTTGAAGGGCATCCCTAAAAGCCGGACGACATTTGGGACAACCTAAAGAGTTAATTTCTAACTTGAGTTTTTTGGCACCGCCTCCTTCAAGGATATCGCAAGCGAGAATAATGATTTCGGCATCTGTTCCGGGAACCTGGCTGCCAAAGACTTCGGCATTTAACTGGTGAAACTGTCGGAGCCGGCCTTTTTGGGGCCTCTCGTAACGAAACATGGGACCGATGGTAAAAAGCTTTAAAATTTTGGCCTGAGCATAAAGGCCGTTTTCAATTACCGCCCGGCAAATTCCCGCTGTGGCTTCAGGCCGAAGGGTCAAACTTTCCTGGCTACGATCCAAAAAGGTATACATCTCTTTTTCTACAATATCTGTAGTCTCTCCGATGCTGCGGGCAAAAAGTTCCGTCTTTTCCAAAACAGGGAGTCGTATCTCCCGAAAACCATAATTCAGGAAGAATTTGCGGGCCAAATTTTCAAGATAGACCCACTTCTCCGTCTCTCCAGGCAAAATATCTTTAAATCCGCGTATGGCTTTGATCATTCTCTCCTCCTCTTTCTTCGGAAAGAAGCTCCTTTTCCGCTTCTAAAAGGGCCTCCTGCACCCTTTCCGGGGCAGTACCTCCTTTTACCTTGCGCCGCGAGACAGAACCTTCCAAGGTGAGCCATTCAAAGACGTCTTCAGCAATTTCTGGAGAAAAATTTCGGAGCTCTTCTAAGGAAAGCTCCCAGAGTTTACAACCTTTCTCTTCACAGTAAGCCACGATTTGGCCTACAAGGTGGTGGGCATCCCGAAAAGGAATACCTTTTAACACCAAATAATCGGCAAGATCTGTGGCGGTGAGATGCCCTTCTTCGCAAGCCTTCCGCATCCGCTCGGCCTTCACCTGAAGTCCTTCTATTAACAAAGTTGACAAAGAAAGGGCTGAAAGAAGGGTTTCACAAGTGTCGAAAAGGGGTTCTTTGTCTTCTTGAAGATCCCGATTGTAAGTGAGCGGAAGCCCTTTGAGCACCGTTAAAAGAGAAAGAAGATTCCCGAAAACCCGCCCGGTTTTTCCCCGGATAAGTTCTGCTACATCTGGATTCTTTTTCTGGGGCATAATCGAACTTCCTGTACAGAGTTCGTCTGGCAAATCGATAAAACTGAATTCAGGGCTCATCCAAAGGATGATTTCTTCCATAAGTCGCGAAAGATGGACAAAGGTTATAGCTGCTGCGGAAAGAAAAGAAAGAATAAAATCGCGGTCGGAAACAGCATCCATACTGTTCCGAGATATGGCCTCAAAACCAAGTTCTTGAGCAACCATCTCCCGGTCGATAGGAAAGGGTGTCCCGGCAAGGGCTGCACTTCCCAGAGGACAGACATTTATTTCCCTTCTTACCGCACAAAACCTCTGGGTATCCCGGCGAAACATCTCGTAGTAAGCCATCAAATGATGGGCGAAGAGCACTGGTTGGGCGTGTTGGAGATGGGTAAAGCCCGGCATAAGCACCGCCATGTTCTCTCGAGCCTTTTTAACCAAAACCTTCCTTAAATATCTGAGTCTTTCGACTACTTGATCGGCAACATCTCGCAAAAAGAGTCTTACATCAGTAACCACTTGATCGTTTCGGCTCCGGGCCGTATGGAGTTTTCCCGCTACCGGGCCGATCTTTTCCCGTAAAGCGGCTTCAATGTTCATATGGACATCTTCAAGTTCCTTCCGCCACACAAACCGGCCTTCTCTTATTTCGCGAGCTATTTCTTCAAGACCCTGGATAATAAGACGCGTCTCTTCTTGGGTTAAAATGCCCACTTTACCAAGCATTCGGGCGTGGGCGATGCTTCCGCGAATGTCATAAAGGGCCAATTTTTTATCAAAGGAAACCGATTCCCCAAATTCTTCTACTAGTTTGTTGGTCTCGGCCTTGAAACGTCCGCCCCAAGGTTTTTTGGCCATCTTTTCTCTCCTGTACATATAGCCTAAAGTTTCATTGTAAACTTGCCACAACCAATAACATAAAGCACAGGAGGTCCCAATGGCTCTTCGAGATTTAAACCTTGGTTTCATTGGTGGCGGTCAAATGGCTGAAGCCCTTATCCGCGGATTACTCAAAAGTAAAACCATTCCGCCCGAAAAAATCCTCGTCTCAGAACCTTTTGAAAGTCGTCAGGAATATTTGGCCCGGGAATTTCCCGGCATAAGTGTTGTCTTTGATAATTGCGGGCTCGTCAAAGAAAGTGATTTTGTTATCTTGGCCGTCAAGCCTCAAATAATGAAAGATGTCTTGAAAGAAATATCTCTAGCTATTGACCCGGCACGTCATCTGGTGCTTTCTATTGCCGCCGGAATTCCCTTGGCCTTCCTTGAAGCCTTTTTGCCAGAAAAGACCCGAATAATCCGGGTAATGCCAAACACGGCGGCCCTCGTGCTAGCAAGCATTTCGGTCTTTACCGGAGGACGTTACACTACTCCGGAAGACCTTGCTTTAGCTGAAGAATTCTTGAAGGCCTTTGGAGAATGTCTCCTCCTTCCCGAAATGTATTTTGATGCCGTTACTGGTCTTTCTGGAAGTGGCCCGGCCTTTGTGGCAGCCTTTGTGGAGGCCCTGGTTGACGGAGGCGTAAAAGTTGGTCTTCCAAGACCGGTAGCCGAAAAGTTGGCCTTAGAAACTGTCATTGGCACCGGCAAACTCTTTCGCGAAACCGGAAAAAACCCCTACGAACTGAAAAGCATAGTAACTTCCCCTGGGGGAACAACTATTTGTGGGCTTAAAGCTCTGGCAGAAAGGGCCTTTGCAGGAAGCGTAATGGAAGCGGTAGAAGCTGCCACCAGACGCTCTGCAGAACTCACTGAAAAAGTCCTAAAGGAGGTTTCTAAATGAGCTATGCTGTACGCGGTATCACCAAAGACAGCGCTTTTCGTGTTTTCGCCGCAGACACTAAAGACATCGTAGAAGAAGCCCGCCGCCGACACGGCACCACCCCTACTGCTACTGCAGCTTTAGGGAGGGCACTCACAGCAGCTGCCCTTCTAGGACTTGATCTCAAGACTGGTCGGGTAATGATCCAAATAAACGGCGGAGGACCCTTAGGAGAAATACTTGCGGAGGCTGATGCCGAAGGAAACGTACGTGGTCTTGTCCAGCGTCCTCATATTCACCTCACTCCTCAAAAGGGGAAATTGCTTGTGGGGCAAGCGGTAGGGCGAGAGGGTTTTATTTCTGTAACGCGAGACCTTGGCCTTAAAGAACCATACCAGGGATCTGTAAAATTGATTTCCGGTGAAATCGCCGAAGATGTAAGCTATTACCTTACCGTTTCAGAACAAATCCCTTCTGCCGTGGCGTTGGGGGTATTCGTAGATACCGACAATTCGGTAAAGGCCTCTGGAGGCTTTCTAATCCAAACTCTTCCGCAGGCTACAGACGAAGCCATCTCTGCTACCGAAAAAATACTTCGTGAGCTTCCCCCTGTAACCACTCTTCTGCGAGAAGGACTTTCTCCAGAAGAAATTCTTGAACGCATTTTTGGCCCGGGTGAAATCGAAATTCTTGAGAAAAGACCTCTCACCTACCGGTGCCGGTGTTCCCGTGAAAGGGTAGAAAGGGCCCTGGTAGCCTTGGGGCCAGAAGAGATCAAAAAACTCATCGCTAAAGCCGAACCAGCCCAGATCACCTGCGATTTCTGTGGCGAACAATATCTCTTTACTCCCGAAGAACTGGAAGAGATTCTCGCCCAAATCGAAATCAAAAGTCGCAAAGAGCTTGATGCCTAAATCCTTACCCCCAAAAGTAAAAGAAATGCTCAAACGGGGCGTAGAGGAAAAGGTATTTCCAGGTGGAGTATTGCTTGTTTGGTACCAAGGGGAACTTTTCTCTCAGGCCTTCGGATGGCAAGAATTCTTTCCCAGACCCCAAAAAACAAATTTTAATACTTATTACGATTTAGCTTCTCTCACTAAACCTTTGGCCACCACCCTCTGTTTCATGTGCCTTCTGGCAGAAGGCCGAATTTCTCTTTCCCAAACTCTAGAAAAATTTTTCTTAACGCCCTTCTGGTTTGCAAAAGTAAAGATTTACGAACTCCTATCACATTCCGGAGGGTTTCCGGCTCATCGACCCTATTTTGCCAGTCTTATCACCTACCCCCCACAAGATCGTCAAAAGCTTTTAGAAACCTGGATCCTCAAAGAGCCCCTAGTCTATCCGACCGGGAAAAAACACCTCTATAGTGATTTGGGGTTTTTCCTCTTAGGACGTATAATTGAAAAAACCACCCAAAAATCCCTTGAAATCTATTTTGAAGAAACTCTTAAACTCCTAGGCCTTTCCCCTTTAAAACTTCTTTATTGTCCTTTAAAAAAGATTTCAGCCCAACAAATAGCTGCTACAGAAATCTGTTCTTGGCGAGGAAAACTTCTCAAAGGGGAGGTTCACGATGAAAATGCTTGGGTGTTGGGGGGGGTAGCGGGCCATGCCGGCCTTTTTGGCACGGCAGAAGGGGTAATGGAACTTCTTCTGGTCTTACTCCTAGCTTATTCGGGAGAAGAAGTAGGCTTTCTTTCTAAACCTTTGCTGCAAGAATTTTGGGATTGGCAAAGCCCGATTGGCGGAACCTGGGCTTTAGGGTTTGACCGCCCTTCACCGAAGGGCTCAAGCGCAGGAGAGCTCTTTTCTCGCCAAGCTTTGGGACACCTCGGCTTTACCGGAACTTCGTTTTGGCTTGATCCTACAAAAAATCTCATTGTAGTCTTTCTGACTAATCGGGTACATCCTCACAGAGAGCCCAACAAATTAAAGGCTTTTAGACCCGCCCTTCACAATTTAATCCTAAAGGAGTTCGGATTTTGATCCGACTACTTTAAACATGAAAAGGGTCTTTCCTTTGATCTTTCTTTTAATTTCGGTCTTTTTTACCCCGGCAAGGGGCTTTTTTTTAACCGCAATTCAGGAAAAAGGCCAAGGTTTTGCCCTCAAAGGTGAAGAGGTCTTCTGGATCCTTTTCAGAAGCGAACCCTTCCAAGGTGTTATTTACGATCTTAAAGCTCCTAAAGCTTATGTAATTCTTCCCAGCCAAAAGAAAGAACCTGTAGCCCTCAGGCGTACCAAGGTCTTTGATTACGCTAAAGGGCAAAAACGCTACGCCTGGGTGGCCCATTATCTTCCGACCATAGAAGGAGATCATTTTTTAGTCTTAGAAACCGACCCCACCCTGGTTCCAAGGGTAAACGAAGTATGGAAAGAATATGTAAAGATTCCTCTCCATGTGGCCTTTGGCAGGGCCTGGGAAAAAGAGCTCTTACTCCCGGCAGAAATAGTTTTTTTGAGCCAGCCTTACGGCCTCGAAGAAGGAGCCCTCCTCAGAGGAAAAGTTATCTTTCAAAGAAAGCCTTTACCACAGGTCTTGGTGCAGGCGGTTGCCTATCATGGCTGTTATCTCGAAACAAAAGATTTACCTCATAACGCCTTTGGCCGTGTTGAAGCCAGCCGGATGTACCAAAATTTTTTCACTGATGAAAATGGTATTTTTACTGTGGCCTTTCCTCACGCCGGATGGTGGCTCATTTCCGCCCGTATTCCTTCTGGAAACTACAAACTCGGCGAGCTCACTTACCCCTTTTTCTTGAGAGCTTCGGTTTGGATTTATGTCTTTCCGCGCTTTAAAGTGCCTGAAAAAGCCCCTCTTTTAAAAATAGACCCCTATAAGTAGTTGCTCTCAAGGAATCTTTTTCCCTATAATCGTCCTGAGATGAAGTTTTTTCTGCTTTTTGGCATCTTTGGAAGCACTTTGGTCTTTCCGGCCCCACTTTGGGCCTTACAAGTACATCCTCATCCCGAAGGTCTTGTTGCCCATGAGATTGCACATCTCTTTTTTGCTTTTGCAATGACGCTCTTTGCATATCGTATCCGAAAAATGAGCCTCAGTAAGCGGCCCCATTGGCGCTATCTCCAACTGGCTGCGGCCCTTTTGGTTGTCTGGAATCTCTGGGCCTTCTGGGGACATTTAATTACACTCAAAATCTCTCCAGAGGTCTTCTTCCCCAAAGAGGGAGGAGATTACCATTTCTGCCAGAAAAAAATTCTTATCCAAAGCTGGAAGGAATTTCTCTTTTATGTATTGAAAAATGACAATATTTTTACTCTTCCGGCTTTTTATTTTATTTACCGGGGAATCTCCCGCATGGAAGCCCTCTTACGGGGTGAAAAATGAGCTTTTTTCTTCCCTTATGGTCTATTTGTGTTATCGATGTGGTAGGTTCTGTTGGGATGATCCTTTTTGGAGTTCTTTCCTTTGTTAAAGCCTTAAAAACCCACCGGCTTGATCCCAATAATCCTCGCTATAGTTATCTCTGCTGGGTTACCGGTACTCTTATGGCTTTTGCTATCTTTCGGGCCGGTGGCCATATTTTAAGGCATGTTTTAATAGCTTTAAAATTAGATATTGTCTGGCATCAATTGGCCCCTTTTTGTGGGGCTCTCAATACCTTGTCTTTCATGATGATTGTGGGAGTTACCCTTTTTATGCGAGACGTGGAAAATATTTGCCTGCGCCTTAACGAAGAGAGAAAAAAGCTTGAAAATATGAGCAAAGAAATCTTGGAGCTCAACCGGGATATGGAACAGATCGTCTCGGAACGCACTGCCACGGAGCTTGCCCTCCGTATCGCTCACCAAATCCGAAATCCGGTGATGGTAATCGGAGGCCTTATAAAGCGCCTCGCCAAAGAATGCCCTAAAGACGGGGATATGGAAAAGAAAATTCGGAAAATTTTGGAACAAGTACGAAAATTGGAAGAATTAGTAAGAGAATTTGAAACTTTAATGGAAAAACAGGTAGAATTCTTCCGGATCGAAGATCTCAATCAGATTGTAAAATCTGCTGTAAGTCTTGTCTCACCTGAAGCAGAACAAAAACAAATCCGCTTACGCGTTAATCTTTCTGAAGGACCTCTTCTTTTCCGGGGCCACGGCCAACTCATCAAGGTGGCCATCGTGCATATATTGCGCAATGCTATCGAAGCCTGCGGGCCCGAAGATGTTATCACTGTAAAAACCGGCCTTAAAGAAGGATATAATTACGCGATAATCAAAGATACAGGGCCGGGAATACCCCAAGAAATTATGCCTTACATCTTCAAACCTTTTTATTCCACGAAAGGAAAACGAACAGGGTTAGGGCTTCCTTATGTAAAACAAATTATTGAAGAACACCGCGGAAAAATTTCTATTGAGAGTGCTCCCGAAAAAGGAACCACTGTTAAGATTTACCTTCCGACCCATCTTGATCGACAGTAAGAGACCTTCCAAGGATCTCCTCCAAACGCCTTTTCATAAGAACCTGATGGCTTCCCGGCCAATAAAGGCGCCCACAGCTTGGACAACGCCGAAATTTCTTTTGGGTTTTGTAAACGTGATCTGGAACGAGGCCAAAGACCTCTTCTTTGGGCACTTTTTCAAGCCTTCTGTTACAGAGAAGACAGAGACTAAAAGGACGCAGTTCTTTCCAGAGAAAGGGAAATTCTTGGAGAACAAAGCGGAGCTGGTCAGCAGGTTTCTCATAAGGAAGTACAAGGCTTTTCTCTGAAGCAAGAGAAGAAGCCCGGGTAAGAAGAAAAACTCCTTCTGGGATTTGGTCTTTGTTTTTGATAGCAATCAGGTCGCAAGGGATGCCTAAAATCCGGAGCCATTTTACCAGCCTTCCCACGGTACGATCGCCAGCAAGTTTCATAGGCGCACAAGTTCATATTCCCGGCTTCCGAGGCCTATTTCTTCGGCGTGTTTGAGTTGTACACTCCAATCGATTTCAGGATAAAGAGCCCGAAACTTATCTTCTCCTGGGCCTGCAGCAATTTTGGCCCCTGGCAAGGCAGGCTCGGCATTAACTAATTCGACTGCAGCTTGGTCAATAGCTACCGGATCTTCTGAGGCCAAGATCCCTATATCTCGCACAATGGGGTAATCATTGAAATGATAACAATCACAGGCTGGAGAAACATTTTGCACAAAAGAAATAAAGAACATCCGACCTCTCTTGTTGGAAAGGACTGCGTAAGCGTATTCCGCCATCTTCTTCATAAATGGGACAGCTTGCTCGTTCCACTGGACTTTGATGGCTCCTTGAGGACAGATGGCAATGCATTCTCCACATCCGATACATTTCTTCTCGTTAATACGCATTCGCTTCTTCTTAGCCCCCTCCACCCATTCTGGAGCCCCAACCGGGCAATACTCCCGACAAGTACCACAGCCGATACATTGTTTTTTGCTTACCTTGGGAGCAATGGTCGAATGTTGCTGGAGTTTGCCTTTGCGCGCTGCGCCTCCCATTCCAACGTTTTTGATAGCCCCTCCGAAACCCGAAAGCTCATGTCCTTTAAAATGGGTAAGAGCTATAAGGCCATCGGCACGGTAGATTTCTTTGGCTACATAAAATTCTTTAAGTACTGGAAGATCAAGTTCAAGCCGTTCGTACGTATTTCCCCGCAAGCCATCAGCAATGATGAGCGGGGCTCCTACTACGGCAAAATCAAATCCGTTGGCAATGGCGGTTTCTAAATGAACTACGGCATCAGAACGACTTCCCTTGTAGAGGGTGCTGGTATCTGTAAGAAAGGGTTTAAGGGATGCCTTCTTTAAGAACCTAACCAAGCGTGCAGCCCATTGGGGCCGTAGATAGGCCAAATTCCCCAGTTCTCCAAAGTGGATCTTTATGGCTACCAGGGCGTTTTTTCGAAATTTTTGGGAGATTTCAAAAGGGGCTAAAAGTTTTTCTAATTTATCCAAAAGGCTCTTTTTTTCTTCCACCCGAAAATCTACAAAATACACTTTGCTTGCCATATCTTATCCCCTTTTTTGTCATAAAATTGTAACAACTGTTGTCTTTAAATTTTATACAATCTTTGTGATGCCAACGCCCAAAGAACTTCCCAAAAATCTCTATCGGCAAATTAAATACGATATCGCCTTTCGTAAACTGGCCACCGGGACGGGAATCTTTGTAATCATCCTGGTAATAGCAGCCTTTTTTACTTTAGTTTACGAATCTTGGCCTGCCATCAAAACCTATGGCCTCAAATTCCTCTGGCGCACCACTTGGGACCCGGTAACTTTAGAATTTGGTGCTTTACCCTTTTTAGTGGGCACCCTTATCACTTCCTTTCTGTCTTTAGCCATTGCTACCCCATTTGCCTTAGCGGGGGCCATTTTTTTAGGAGAGCTTGCACCGGCCAAGGTGGCTAACCCGGTTTCTTTCGTTATTGAACTTTTAGCAGGTATTCCTTCGGTAATTTATGGTCTTTGGGCACTTTTTTACCTGGTACCATTGGTGAGATCTTTCGAAATGAAGATAGGGGCTCCGCCTTATGGTTTGGGGCTCTTTACTGCCTCTTTGGTGCTGGCCATTATGATTTTACCCTATGCCCTTTCGGTTGCCCGGGATGTCATCTCTCTTGTGCCCCAAGATCTAAAAGAAGCTGCCTATGGGCTTGGAGCCACGCGGTGGGAGACTATCCGCCATGTTGTTCTTCCTTACGCCCGCTCAGGCATTCTGGCAGGGATTGTTCTTGCCCTTGGTCGGGCCCTTGGAGAAACTATGGCTGTTACAATGGTGATTGGCAACCGTTCTGCCATGCCACAAAGTATTTGGGATCTTGCCAATACCATGGCAAGCGTCATTGCCAATGAATTTACCGAAGCCACCGAAGACCTTCACCTGGCAGCTTTGGTGGAAATAGGTCTCTTGCTTTTTGTGATAACCGTGATCGTAAACCTTGTGGCTCGCATCTTTATTGTGAAAACCAAAGTAAAATGAAAAATTCTTATCCGGCACGTGAAAATTGGCGGCGTTTAAAAAACAAAATTATTCTGGGAATCATTACCCTTTTGGCCCTCATACCTACTCTGCCCCTCTTTCTCATTCTCTTCCAGCTCCTTCATAAAGGCCTTTCGAGCTTGAGTATTGACTTTTTTCTCCATCTTCCCGCTCCTCCGGGAGAACCCGGTGGGGGTATAGCCAACGCCATTTGCGGAACCCTTATTATCGTGGGGCTAGCCACCCTTATCGGCGTTCCTATCTCTATTATGGCTGGTATTTATCTCTCGGAATACGGAAAAGAATCGAAATTAGCACATGCCGTCCGGATTTCTGCAGACGTATTACAAGGGGTCCCTTCCATCGTAATCGGCATCGTGGCCTACGCTTGGGTTGTAAGGCCCATGGGACATTTTTCCGCCCTTTCAGGCTCTGTGGCCTTGGCTCTGATGATGATTCCGGTGGTGGTTCGTACCACTGAAGAAGTTTTAAAACTTGTACCGGATATCTTACGAGAAGCTTCTTTAGCTTTGGGAATTCCATACTGGCGTACTGTGCTTAAAGTGGTTCTCCCTACAGGGATGGTAGGGGTCACTACCGGAATCCTCATCGCAATAGCCAGGATCGCCGGAGAGACAGCCCCTTTGCTTTTTACCGCTTTTGGTAACCAGTTTATGACGTTAAATCCTATTGAGCCCATGAATGCTTTACCGCTAGTTATTTTCAATTATGCCACCAGCCCTTATGAAGATTGGTGGCAACAAGCCTGGGGAGCATCTATCGTTCTGGTATTTATGGTTCTTGCCTTAAATATTCTTTCGCGGATTCTGGCCAGAAGAATCGCCGGGGAGAAATAAAATGACCCTCATTAAAAATCACATTTTCTGCACCGAAGACCTTTGCGCTTATTATGGAGATTTCATGGCCATCAAACATGTAACAGTTAAAATACCAGAGAAAAAAGTCACCGCGGTAATGGGGCCTTCCGGTTGTGGGAAGACTACCTTTATCCGTTGCCTAAATCGTCTTCATGAACTTACTCCCGGAGCCAAAATCACCGGTAAGATCTATTTACGAGACCAGGATATCCTCAAGATGGATCCCATCGTTGTAAGGCGAAAAGTAGGCATGGTATTCCAGCGTCCTAATCCCTTCCCTACAATGACTATCTACGAAAACGTCCTTGCTGGTTATAAGCTCTTAGGTATCCGCCTCCCCAAAAAAGAGGCCAACCGTATTGTAGAAGATGCCCTCAAAAAAGCGGCTCTTTGGGACGAGGTCAAGGACGTCCTCCACCGACGGGGAACTTTTCTTTCAGGTGGTCAGCAACAAAGATTATGTATCGCAAGGGCCTTGGCTGTAAAACCAGAAGTACTCTTGATGGATGAGCCCACTTCAGCCTTAGATCCTAAAGCCACTCTTCAAATAGAAAACCTCATCGTAGAACTTAAAAGAACCGTAACTATTATCATTGTTACTCATAATATGCCTCAAGCTGGTCGTATATCAGATTACACGGCCTTTTTTTATTTGGGAGAACTGATCGAATTTGGCCCCACCGCGGAAGTTTTTACTAATCCTAAAGACCCGCGGACAGAAGAATATCTAACTGGTAAATTTAGTTAAAAAGTGGAGGAAAGAATGAACGTTTTACTCCAAAAAGACCTCCAAGAAATTAAACACTATCTCTTAGAAATGTGCCGCTTAGTCTCGGAATCTGTCCGCACTGCGGTAAAAGCCTTTGAAGAGCGTGACGAAGAACTTGCCCATTTGGTAATTGACCAAGACCAAAAAATCGACACTATCGAAAACGAGATCCTCCTTTTTTGCCTTAAAACTCTAGCCCTGCATCATCCTTTGGCCAGCGATTTACGGTTCATTACCTCTGCCATGAGCATGATCAGAGATCTTGAGCGCCTGGGAGACCAGGCGGTTAATATTGCTGAAAGGGTTCCGGATCTTGCCAAAGCCAAGATTTTTACCTGCCCTGTTGACCTTACAGATATGGCGCGCGAGGCTCTTGCCATGCTCGATGGTGCTATCGATGCCTTTGTGACTCACGATACCGAAAAGGCCTGCGAAATTTGTCTTCGAGATGAAAAAGTAGACAATTACAAAAAAATCGTCATTGAAAAAGTCATCCAATGCATGGAAAAAAACTCTCATATTATTCGGGTAGGAATTGATTACATTATCGTGGCCCAAAACTTAGAAAGGGTGGCAGATCTGGCCACCAACATTGCTGAAGAGGTAATTTATCTCGTTGAAGGTCGCATCGTAAGGCACCAAGACATTTGTGAAGAACGCTTAAAACAGGTTGCAAAAGAAGAACCCTCTGCCGAACCCCCAAGGCGTCCGAAGAGGGAGCTTTTCGAATGTTTAGAAAACCACGCCCGCCACGTCCTTACTTGTACAGAACTCCTTCCTAGTGCTCTGGAGGCTTATTTTGAACAGGACTATGAACGCTGCCAGGAGATCTCTCAAGAAATAATCCGTATCGAGCGGGAAGCCGATCGGATCAAACAAAATATTCGCGGGCATTTACCGCCGGGAATCATCATGCCCGTAGATAAATTCGAACTTTTCCTTTATCTCAAAGAGCAAGACGCTGTAGCAGACGCCACCGAAGATATCCTTAAATGGCTAACCTTCAGACAGGTAAAACCGAGGGAAGAAATAGCCCAGGAAATGCTTTCGCTGGCCAAACATAATGCTGAGACTTCTCAACTTTTAATCCCTCTTATCGAAAAATCTCGTGCTTACCTTTCCACAGCCGACAACAAGGCCCGAGAAGAAGCCAAACAAGTAGTCCGCACTATTCGGCAACGCGAACACGAAAGCGATGAGGTAGCTACAGACCTCAAACGGGAAATATTTGCCCTTAAGATCGACCCCCTTTCTATTTATTATCTTCTCAAACTCACGGAATTCATCTGTGATATTTCCGGACACACTGAAAACGCTGCTGATCTTATGCGGGCTATGATTGCGAAGGGATAATGTTTTTACTGGTACCTACAGAACTTGAAGCCCAGCCTCTCAAAAAAATGGGGCTTAAACCCCACGTCATAGGTATGGGGCCGGTGGAAGCCGCCCTTGGTGCCTTTAGGCTTTTTTCCAAAGAGATTTCAGGGCCTATTATCCTCGCAGGAATCGGTGGTGCCTATCCTGGCAGTGGACTCCAAATTGGAGATCTAGCTCTAGCCACGGTAGAATATTTTGGGGATCTGGGAATCTGCCATTATCTCATCCAAGGAGATTTCGCCGAAACGCTACCGGCATTAAAAGAGTGTTCCTTACGCCATCCACTGCTCGAAAAGGCTACCCTTTGCCTAGAAGAAAAATTCCCCATAGAATGCGGCCCCTTTGTTACGGTCTGTTGCGCCACGAAAGACCCTAAACGCGGAGAAATTTTAGCCCTCAAGCACCGTGGGGCCCTTATCGAAAATATGGAGGGTTTCTCTGTAGCCATAGCAGCCCAGAAATGCAACATCGCCTTGCTAGAATTGAGAACGGTGAGTAATTTGATCGCAGATCCTTATGCCCCTTGGCACATCGAAGAAGCCTTAGAAAGGCTTGGAGAAGCCCTTAAATGGCTCCAGGAGAACCTTTAAAAATTGGCCTTTCTCCCTGCCCTAATGATACTTTTATTTTCGGAGCCCTTATAAAAGGGCTTGTTAGTCAAAACCTGATCTATGAATTTACCTTAGAAGATGTAGAAACCTTAAACCTGTGGGCACAAAAGAGAATCCTTCCTGTCTCAAAACTCTCTTTCGGGGTCCTCCCATTTGTTATAAATTATTATGAGCTTCTACCAATAGGAGCAGCCTTGGGTTACGGATGTGGCCCCCTTGTTGTTTCTCTTAAGCCTTCCTTGGACCTTTCTGAAGCTTGTGTAGCAATTCCCGGTCTTCACACCACTGCGTATTGCCTTTTACGCTTTTATAGCCCTTTGGGAAAAGTAAAACCTCTGCGTTACGATCAAATTATTCCAGCCCTCCTTAAGGGAGAAGTCGAAGCCGGACTTCTCATTCATGAAGGACGCTTTGTCTATCAAAAATATGGCCTCCATAAATTAGTAGATCTGGGAGAATGGTGGGAGAAAAAAACCGGGCTTCCCTTACCATTGGGAGGCATCTTCGTAAGACGAGATCTCTTAGAAGAGATAAAATTACTTTTTTTAGAGGACCTTCAAAGAAGCCTCACCTTTGCTCAGCGAGATATTTCCCCGCTTTGGGAATTCATCCAAAAATATGCCCAGGAAATGGCCCCCGAAACTATTCACCAACATATCAAAACTTTTGTAAACCGATTCACTTACGATCTTGGCGAGGAAGGTAAAAGGGCTGTTTTAACCTTTTTGGAGTTTCTGAAAAAAGAAAGGCTTATAGAACCTGGGTTTCCTCCACCTTTCTTCGAAGGAGGTAGGGCTTGAATCTCTTTCACCTTTTGCTATCCGCTGGACCGGTAGCTAAACTCACCCTTCTCTTACTAATTCTTTTTTCCGTTCTTACTTGGGCTGTAATTTTTCTTAAATGGCGGCAGTTTAAAATTGCCGGACAAGGGCTTTCTGAACTTTGCCAGCTTGCAGAAAAGAGCTCAAATTTGGGAGATTTGGCTAGCAAAATGCGCCGTTACAGGCATTCTGCAGCCTGGAAGGTGGCCCGTTTTATTTTAGCAGAAGTGGCAAGATTAAAAGCCGAAGGTTCACTCCCAGAAGAAAAAGAGCTTTTTGCCCTCTGGCTTGAAATGTTTATCAAGCGTTTAAACCGGCATCTTGCTATCGCTCGCGAACGAGAACTTTTACCCCTACGAGAAGGCCTCTCTTTCTTGGCCATCGCAGGAAACAGTGCCCCTTTTATTGGCCTTTTTGGCACGGTCTGGGGGATTATGACAGCCTTTCAACAAATTGGCTTCAAAGGCAATGCCACCTTAGCTACAGTAGCTCCAGGGATTGCCGAAGCATTGATAGCAACTGCCCTGGGGCTTTTTGCCGCGATTCCAGCAAGTATGTCTTACAATTTTTTTGTCGCCCGTCTGGAAATTTTTGAAACTAAACTTCAAGAAGTAGGAGAGTTAGTTATCCTTTTGGTAGAAAAAGAATTTCTCCGCGAAATTACAAGTGAAGAAGAAACAACATTTGACGAGGAAGAAGGAGCCCAGTAACTTTGAAGCAAAAAGGAGGCGGTTTTGGCCCTGCCAGATAAGCGTGGTCATTTTGGCCCTTTCGGGGGCAGATATGTTCCTGAAACCCTTATGCCGGCCCTTTTCGAACTAGAAGATGCCTATCGGCATTTCAAACGAGACAAAGACTTCAAAAAAGAACTTGATTTTTATCTCAAGACCTATGTGGGGCGTCCTACTCCTCTTTACCCAGCCCGCAAGTTGGCCCAAAAGCTAGGAGGGCATCTGAAGATTTACCTCAAACGTGAAGATCTAACCCATACCGGAGCCCACAAAATTAACAATACCCTAGGACAGGTTTTGCTGGCCAAAAAAATGGGAAAAAAACGCATCATAGCGGAAACAGGAGCGGGGCAACACGGTGTGGCTACGGCTACAGCAGCCGCTCTTTTGGGCTTAGAATGTACTGTTTACATGGGGGCAAAAGATACGGTACGCCAAGAGATGAATGTCTTTCGGATGGAACTACTGGGGGCCAAGGTGGTTCCCGTCTATTCTGGCACCCAGACTTTAAAAGATGCTATCAATGAAGCCATTAGAGACTGGGTTACCAACGTAGAAACCACCTACTACGTCATTGGTTCGGTAGTTGGGCCCCATCCTTACCCTATGATGGTAAGAGATTTCCAAAGTGTGATAGGCAAAGAAACCAGAAGACAAATTCTTGCCGCCGAAGGAAGACTACCTGATGTCATTTTGGCCTGTGTAGGGGGTGGCTCTAACGCCATGGGTTTCTTTTTTCCTTTCGTTAACGATCAAATGGTAAAAATGATCGGAGTAGAAGCAGCAGGAGCAGGACTTGATTCAGATAAGCACTCTGCCACTCTTACTGTAGGAGAACCCGGAATTCTCCACGGAATGCTCACCTATCTTTTACAAGACAAAGTAGGACAAATAAAAGGGGCACATTCTATTGCTCCTGGGCTTGATTATCCAGGTGTGGGCCCGGAACACGCCTTTTTTAAAGAAACTGGCCGAGCCGAATATGTAGCGGTAGAGGACGAAGAGGCACTTTCTGCCTTTCGTTTACTTTCTGAAACCGAAGGCATTATTCCGGCGTTAGAGAGCGCACATGCTATAGCTTATCTCGTGAAAATAGCACCCCAACTCCCTGAAGGCAGCATCGTTGTCATCAACCTTTCGGGACGGGGAGACAAAGATGTAGCTGCTGTTTGTCAATATTTGAAAAGGAAACCCCATGCTTAGAGGAGCTTCTGGAGTAGAAAAAGCCATTGTTAAGGCCCAAGAAAGGGGTGAAGCAGCTCTCATTCCCTTTATCGAGGGGGCAGACCCAGATCTCAAAGTTACGGAAGAGCTACTTTGGGCCTTGGAAGAAGCGGGAGCCGATGTTATCGAGCTTGGTTTTCCCTTTTCTGACCCTTTGGCCGATGGTCCCACTATCCAGGAAGCTGCCCAGAGGGCCTTAAAAAACAAACCTTCTCTGCCCCAATTTTTGGAGATGATCCAAAAAATTCGCTCCGAAGGATTTAAAACCCCAGTAGTAATTATGGGATATTTAAATCCTTTTTTTCGCTTTGGTCTGGCCAATTTTGCCCTTAAAGCCCAAGAAGCCGGTCTTGACGGGGCTATTATTCCGGATCTCCCTTTAGAAGAAGCTAAACCTTGGTTAAAAGAAGCCCGGAAAAGAAAACTTGCGGCAATTCTGCTCGCTGCTCCCACTACTCCTCCCGAAAGATTGGCTAAAATAGCTGAAGCTTGTACAGGCTTCCTGTATTATGTCTCTGTTACCGGAATTACTGGAGCCCGAGAAAAACTCCCCGAAGATCTGGCTCTCAAATTAGATCTTGCCCGTGAATTATCTCCGGTACCGGTGGCGGTAGGTTTTGGTATCTCCACCCCCCAACAGGTAGCAAATCTTGCCCCTTTTACAGATGCCATCGTAGTGGGAAGTGCCATAGTCAAGATTATTGCTCGCTATCAAGAAGAACCTGCCACCCTGGTAAAAGAGGTAAGTCGTTTTGTAAGAGAATTAAAAGCTGCAACCCGAAGGTAACATCTTGGAGGATAAAAAGAAAAAAACTTTTAAGTTTGGGCCACACTTTTCCTTTCGCTACGGCTGGTATTTGTTATTTTTCATTATTCTCCTCTTCGTTTTTTTAGAGCTTTCTCGTTTTACACCGCGCACCAATATTTCTTATAGCGAGTTCAAGGTCCTTCTTAAAGATGGGCTTGTGGATGACCTCCTTATCGGTGAAAACTTTATCGAAGGCGAATTAAAACCTAGGGCTTCAGAAATCTTGGCCCGGTTACGTCAAAAACCAGTTAAGCTCTCCACTAATCGTTTTTTTACCCTGCGTCTTGATGATCCGGAACTTATGAAACTTTTGGACGAAAAAGGGCTGCATTACGAAGCGGCTAAAGAGGCTTCGTGGCTCAAAGAACTTCTTTCTTGGGTTTTACCCCTTCTTTTCTTTTTAGGTCTTTGGATCCTCTTAATGAAACGTTTTGGCCCCCCTGAGGGAGGATTGATGGGGGTAGCCAAGAGCAAGGCTCGCATTTATGTACAAGATGAAATAGAGGTCACCTTTAAAGATGTAGCTGGGGTTGACGAAGCTGTAGAAGAGCTTCAACAGATTATCGATTTCTTAAAAAATCCCCAAAAATTCACTGCTCTTGGAGGAAAAATCCCCAAGGGGGTGCTTTTAGTAGGCCCTCCGGGAACAGGAAAAACCCTTTTAGCTAAAGCCGTTGCTGGAGAAGCAGGAGTTCCATTTATATCGATTTCTGGTTCGTCTTTTGTAGAACTTTTTGTAGGTGTGGGAGCAGCAAGGGTACGCGATCTTTTCAAACAAGCGGAAGAAAAGGCTCCCTGTATCATTTTTATTGATGAAATAGACGCCCTAGGAAAGGTAAGAGGAGTTTCTCCTGTTTCTGGAGTAGATGAAAGGGAACAGACTCTAGCTCAGCTCCTTACAGAAATGGATGGTTTTGATTCCAAAAAAGGCGTTATCATCATGGCTGCTACCAATCGGCCTGAAATTCTCGACCCTGCCCTCCTGCGTCCCGGACGCTTCGATAGACACATTGTGGTAGACAGACCTGATATTAAGGGCCGAGAAGCCATTTTAAAAGTCCATACGCGGCAAGTAAAACTTGCCCCTGATGTAGATCTCAAAATAATTGCTGCCCGGACGCCCGGCATGGTAGGAGCAGATTTGGCCAATGTCGTAAATGAAGCCGCTCTTTTGGCAGCCCGGAAGGGGAAATCCTGGGTAGAGATGGAAGATTTTGAGGAAGCGGTAGACAGAGTTGTAGCAGGACTCAAAAAGAAGAGCCGTTATATTTCCCGGCGCGAAAAGGAAAGGGTGGCCTACCATGAAGCAGGGCACGCTTTAGTGGCAGCGGCCCTTCCTCATGCCGATCCGGTACATCGGATTTCAATTGTGCCCCGAGGAGTTGCAGCCTTGGGTTATACTCTACAGCTTCCCACTGAAGATCGCTATCTTATGACACGCTCGGAACTTATGGATAAGTTAGCGGTCCTCCTTGGTGGACGAGCAGCAGAGGAAACTATTTATCAAGAAGTCTCTACCGGAGCCCAAAATGACTTGGAACAGGCTACAGAAATTGCCCGCGCCATGGTGATGGATTACGGAATGAGTGAAAAACTTGGCCCCCAGACCTTTCGGAAAAGAGAGGCCCTTTTTATAGAACCGGCACTGAGGCATCGAGAAGATATAAGTGAAGAAACCGCTCGTCTTATCGATCAGGAAGTAGCAAAAATTATCGAAGAGGCCCATCAAAAGGCTTATGAAATACTTGTCAAACACCGGAAACGTTTAGAAATTCTTGCCCAAACCCTTCTCATCAAAGAAACCCTTGAAGGAGAAGAACTTGAAAAACTCCTCCAACTTTCTCCCGAAAATGTTTCTACCGAACAAGCTTCCTGAAAAATTTGTTGAGACTTTTATTCAGGAATCCCCCATGACCTTTGCTAGGTACATGGAACTTTGTCTTTATCACCCAGAGTTTGGCTATTATGCCAACGCCCCAAAAATTGGCAAAAAAGGAGATTATTTTACCGCCCCCGCGGTCCATCCGGTCTTTGGAGCTGCTGTGGCCAAACAAATTCTTGAAATTTGGGAATTTATGGGAAAACCTAGCAATTTTGTCATCTTAGAAGCCGGCGCAGGAGAAGGATATTTGGCCCTTGATATCATTAATTATTTTTCTCTTCGGGAAATTGATCTTTCTTACTGGATTTTAGAACCCTTTCTTCCCAACCAAAAAAGACAGAAACAGACTCTTAAAGAACAGGTGAAAAAGATAAAATGGTTCGCAACCTGGGAAGAAGTTCCCCTTTTTATCGGTGTCTTTCTTTCAAACGAACTTTTTGATTCTTTTCCTGTCCACCTTATTGAAAAGACCGCAGAAGATTTACAAGAAGTATATGTAATCTTTGAAGGACATTTCAGAGAGGTTTTAGGCGGGCTTTCCAGGCCCGAAATACTTGAAAGGGTCCTCCCTCACGCTAATTACTGGCCCGAAGGGTACCGTACCGAGGTATGCCTAAGTTACCGAAATTTTCTAAAAGAAATTGCCAAACACTTACATAAAGGTGTCATCATAACTTTTGACTATGGTTATAGCCGAGCCGATTTTTACCATCCAGATCGCCAACAAGGAACCCTTATCTGTTTTCGCGAACACCAAGTCCTTGAAAACCCTTATCTCTTCCCTGGCAAATGTGATCTTACCGCTCATGTGGATTTTACGGCACTGAAAGAAATTGGAGAGAGTTTTGGCTTATATCCTGTAGGATTTACAACACAGGCGGCCTTTTTGGTAGGGTTAGGAGTTGAAAAACTCCTTGAAGAAATTGGACGTACTGGCCCTCGAGATATAGAAGCCTTAAAACTCCTTTTATTACCTCAAGGTTTGGGGATGAGTCATTGGGTTTTTGTCCAAGCCCGAAACATGCCCCTCCCACTTGCCCTTTCAGGTTTCAAATTGAGCAATAGATTGGGAATTCTTTGACATGATAAGACCTCCCTTTGAAATTCGAAAAAGATGTCCCTCTTCTGCAGCCCGTATCGGTTTTCTCTATACCCGCCGGGGGGTAATTGAGACTCCAGTATTCATGCCGGTAGGTACCCAAGCCTCTATCAAGGCTTTAAGTCCTGAAGAAGTAGCCGCCTTAGGGGTCCACATAATACTTGCCAACACCTATCATCTTTTCTTGCGCCCTGGACATCGGCTTGTAGCCAAACTGGGAGGTCTCCACCAGTTTATGAATTGGCCAAGAAGTATCCTTACCGACAGCGGTGGCTATCAGGTTTTTAGTCTCGCTCAGTATTGTCGGCTTGAAAAAGAAGGAGCTCGGTTTAAATCGCACCTTGACGGCCAGGAATATCTCCTCACCCCGGAGCTCTCTATGGAAATCCAAGCGGCCTTAAACGCGGACATCCGTATGGTTCTTGATACCTGTATCCCTTATCCCTGTCCTTATGAAGAAACCCGCTATCTTACTCAACTTACCCATGAATGGGAGCAAAGATCTAAACAAGCCTGGGTTAGGCAGTCGGACGGCTCTCTACTTTTTGGCATAGTTCAGGGTGGTATGTATGAAGACCTAAGGCGATTTTCTACAGAAGAGGTCTTGAAGATCGGCTTTGATGGCTATGCTATCGGGGGCTTAAGTGTAGGAGAACCCCAGGAGCTTCTTTTGAAAATGCTTGAAATAAGCATTGAGCTCCTACCGGAAGAAAGCCCCCGTTATCTCATGGGAGTTGGCACCCCAGAAGATATTTTAGAGGCTGTGTGGCGAGGAGTAGATATGTTTGACTGTGTGCTCCCTACCCGCAATGCAAGACGTGGAACCCTCTTCACTTCTTCGGGAAAGCTTGCTATAAAGCAGGCACGTTTTAAGGAGGATGAAAGACCCCTTGATCCGGATTGTAATTGTTATACTTGTCGACATTATTCTCGGGCCTATCTGCGGCACCTCTTTTTGGCCGGAGAACTTTTAGTATACCGGTTGCTTACCCTCCATAACCTTCATTTTTATGTCAGGTTTATGGAAGAAATTAGGCGAGCCATAAAAGAAGAAAGATTCTTGGAATTCCGAAAAAATTTCTACCAAAGAAAGGAGGAAACTAGATGCTCGGATTAGCCTTTGCCATGGCCGGACAACCACAACAGGGTGGAGGGAACCCGCTGGTAGCCTTTCTGCCACTGATCCTGATCTTTGTCATTTTCTATTTTTTACTGATTCGCCCCCAACAAAAACGAGCCAAAGAACACCAGAAATTTTTGGAAAGTCTCAAAAGAGGAGACCAAGTCTTTACTTCTGGAGGTCTTATTGGACGGGTTAGCCGGGTTGACGACCAAATCGTTTCTCTAGAAGTAGCTCCAAACATCCAGGTAAAAGTGATAAAAAGTTATATCGCTGGTCCTGTAAATCCCCCGGAAGAAAAGAAAAAGTAACGTTGATGGCCAAAACTTTGGCCGTCTTAGGTACTATGTCTTCGGTGGGCAAGAGTTTATTAACCGCTCTTCTTGCCCACCATTTTGCCAAACAGGGCCTTAAAGTTTTCCCCTTTAAGGCCCAGAATATGTCTCTTAACGCCTTCGCTACAGAAGAAGGAGAGATGGCCCATGCCCAAGTCTTTCAAGCTTGGGCTGCAGGGCGTAAGCCTACAGTCCGCATGAATCCCCTTCTTCTTAAACCCATGGGAAATCTTTCTTCTGAAATAATCTTTTTGGGAAAAAGCGAAGGCATCCTGCCCTCAGCAGAATTTCGTCGTTTTAAGGCTTATTATAAAGAAAAAGTCTTCGAGATCTTTGAAGAAATCTCTGCCCAAAATGATCTTGTCATTATTGAAGGAGCAGGGTCTTTGGCAGAGCTCAATCTTCTCCAAGATGACTTTGTCAATTACGAAATTATAAAACGATATGGTATCCCTTTTCTTCTAGTAGGAGATATCGATAGAGGAGGAATTTTTGCCCAAATATGGGGAACTTATGAATTAGTACCCGAGCTTAAAGAATATTCTTGTGGTTTTGTAATAAATAAATTTCGGGGAGCAGAGGAACTGTTTAAAGAAGGAAAAAAAATACTCGAAAAAAAGACCCGCAAACCTTGTCTCGGACTCCTACCTTATTTGCCAGAAAGTATTTTCGAGGAAGACAGCGCCTCTTTAGGGCTACCTCGAGGGACATTTTCCTCTCAAGGATTAAAAATAGCAGTAGTTTATTATCCTCATTTATCTAATTATTTAGATTTTGATCCTTTTAAGGCCGAAAAAGACGTAGAAATTATCCTCACCGACAATCCTTGCGCCCTCTACCAAGCCCATATTATTTTCCTCCCGGGGAGCAAAAATACCCTGTTTTCTTTGGCATATTTAAAAAAACGCGGGCTTTTCGAGGTCATTTGTAAACTTGCTAAAGAAAAAATTATCTTTGGCCTGTGTGGAGGGTTCCAGCTTTTAGGAAAAAGTATCCGGGATGAAGGGATCGAAAACCAAGGCCAAGAGAAGGCTTTGGGGCTTTTACCTCATGAAACTATTTTCTATTCCCAAAAAATTGCTACTTCACGGGAAGCAGTTTTCGATTTTCCCTTTTTTAAAGGAAAAATTAAAGGCTTCGAGATCCGTTATGGAAGAAGCTTCTGGAAGGGGAAGGAAGTAACTTCTTTTGCCGAAGGAAATGTTTTCGGTACTTATCTTCACGGAATTTTTTATAACGACGATTTTCGGAACCAATTTCTAAATTACGCCCGCAAGTATTTCAATTTTCCTCCCCGTCACAAGGTATCTTTCAGAAGTTATCTTCAAAAGAAACTGGAAAGTTTTTCAAAAATTGCCGCTTTTAAGAATTTTTATCTCCAAGTAGAAAAAGCTTTAGAGGGGAGCCCTTAGGCCCCCCAATTTTAGTAAGCTTCTTCAGTTTCCAAAAACTCAGGTCTTACCTTTTCAGAAAAGGTCTTGTAAGTCCAAACCTGATAAAGAATAACCACAGGAACAAATATGAAGGCTACCACAGTCATAATTTTAAGGGTAAGAGGGCTTGAGGAGGAATTGTAAATGGTAAGGCTCCAAGAGGGATTTAAACTAGAAGGAATTAGTCTCGGAAAAAGCCCTGCAACTCCGAAAGCAGTAGTGAAAACAATGGTAAGAGCAGACGCAAACCAAGCCTTCCAGTACGCACCTGAAGCCAAAAAGCCCGGTATGGCAACAAGCCCTAAAACCGCTAGAGCAGGAATAATCAAGAGGATCTTGTAATGAAAGAAATTAGCCCAGAGGTCTGTAAGAAAACCTGTAGCCATAAAAAATATCAAAGCCAATAACACCTCGAGGACCCAAAATTTTTCGGCAACAACTTTAGCCCTCCACTTAAGGACACCATTACTTTTGACCGCCAACCAAAGAGCCCCGTGGACTAAAAACATCACCACAAAAAGAAGGCCCCCAAGCAGTCCGTAAGGATTTAGAAGGCTTAAGGTGTTGCCATGCATAATTCCTTGCCAATCTATAGGAAGACCTTTGAAAAAATTAGCAAAAGCTACTCCAAAAAGGAGAGCAGGAAGAAAGCTCCCTATCACCAGACAAATATCCCAAACCATTTTCCAGACAGGGCTTTCTTCTTTGCCTCGAAATTCAAATGCCACTCCTCGGAGGATAAGAGCAAAGAGGATGAGAAGGAGAGGAGTATAAAGAGCGCTAAACATAATAGCGTAAGTCTTAGGAAAAGCTGCAAAAGTAGCTCCTCCCGCGGTAATAAGCCAAACCTCATTTCCGTCCCAAAATGGCCCTGCGGCATTATAAATAATTCGTCTTTCGGAATCATTTTTAGCAATAAAAGGCATAAGCATCCCCAGGCCAAAATCGAAACCATCCAACATAAAATAAACGGCCCAAAGGACTCCCCAGAGAATAAACCAGATAACCTGAAAAATATTTTGTTCCATTCTTAATCCCTCCTTCTCTCTTAATTAGTGGCAGGAGAACCTGCCGCAGATACGGGAGCGAGAGATATTTTCTCGGGGCCTTTACGAGCATATTTGAAAAGAAGATAAAAATCTACCAGTCCCAAAAGGGTATATACCAAAATAAAGGCCGCAAGAGAAATTCCCACCTGAACGGGAGAAAGGGGAGAAACCGCAGCACTGGTTTCCATCAAACCATAAACTATCCAAGGCTGGCGTCCCACCTCCGCTACTATCCAGCCTAATTCACAAGCGAGATAAGGTAACGGAATCATCCAAGGCAAAATTCTGAGGAGAAAATGGTTTTTTTCAATTTCGTGACGTTTTAAAAAGACCCAAATACTTAGAGCTGCAAATAGAAAACCAAGTCCTACCATCAATCTAAAAGACCAAAAAGTTGGTGTAACAGGAGGGCGCTCTTCCTCAGACCATTCCTTGAGTCCTTTCACTGTAGCAGAAGGATTGTGGTAAGCAAGGAGACTAAGCATCCCTGGTATAGGAAAAAGTTCTATCTTGTTACGTTCATTTTCTTCGTCAGGCACTATAAAGAGATACATTGGGGCTCCATTTTTGGTTTCCCAAAGAGATTCCATAGCCGCCAACTTGGTAGGTTGTGCTTTGGCAACTTCACTTCCATGCAGATGCCCGTTAAAAACCTCAAAAAGGGCAAAGATAAGAGTCCACGTAGCTGCTACCCGAAAACATTTTTTAAAAAAAACTGTTTCGTTTTTCCGTAAAAGATGCCAAGCCGAAATCCCTAAAACAAAAAATCCTGCCAAAATGTAGGCCCCTGAAACTGTATGGATAAATTCCATCCAACCAAAGGAATTAGTCACCACTGCCCGAAAACTCTCAAGCTCTGCACGTCCGTTCCTGATGGTATAACCGACAGGATGTTGCATCCAACCATTGGCCAAAAGAATCCACAGTGCAGAAACGTTAGAAGCGATAGCTACCAACCAGATAGAAAGGGCATGAAGCTTTGGTGAAAGGCGATCCCAACCAAAATGCCAAACTGCAATAAAAGTAGATTCCAAAAAGAAAGCTAAAGTAGCTTCAATAGCAAGTAAAGAACCAAAAATATCACCCACATACATGGAATAGCGAGACCAGTTCGTACCGAACTGAAATTCGAGAGTTATACCAGTAACCACCCCTAAAGCGAAATTAATAAGAAAAAGTTTGCCCCAGAACTTTGCTGCTCGCTTGTAATCTTCGTCTCCAGTCTTTACATAGAGGGTTTCGAAAATGGCTGTCAAAACAGAAAGCCCCAAAGTCAAGGGGACAAAAAGAAAATGAAACATAGAGGCCACTGCGAATTGGAGTCGTGAAAGTAAAACTACATCAAACATCAACCCACCTCCTCCTTGGATTTACTCTTTGAGACCTTTGCAAAACATCTTTTCTTAAGGCCTAATCAAGGATCCGTTCCCATTTTTCGTTCCGAAAAATGGGAACGGATCCCCCTCTAGTTGTACTTGCAACATCGCTCTTGGCTATTTTGCAAAGGTCTTTCTTTAATAATAAGATTTGTTAGGCGAATACTGCCTAATAAATCTCGCAACCCCTCTCTTGCTGCTTTCCATACAAGATGTACCTTACATGTAGAACTAAATCGGCAAGCTTTAGGATCTCCTACACAGATATTGAGAAAAATTTCTCCTTCCAAAGCTTCTACAATCTCTAAAAGTGTTATTTCTTCTGGAGAACGCTTGAGACGATATCCCCCCATTCGACCTTGTTTAATCTCTAAAAGTCCTGCCCGAGCTAAGTGTTGGGCAATCTTGGCCAAAAATTCTGAAGGGATATCCATGGCAGAAGATACCTCCGCTCTGGGGACGGTTTTCCCCCCTTCAGTGGCTAAATAAACCATTAATCGCACTCCATAATCCGTAGCACGATTTATCTTCATAACTTTTCCTCATTTAAGGTCTAATTGGATCTTTTTTATCCAAAATTTTTAAAAATGGCAATAAAAAATTTGTTGCTGAATAAGGACGGTCTTTTTATGATGTATTGAAAGGAGAAATAGAAATTATGTTTTCTTTAGGTTGGTTTTCTACAGGCAGAGACAAAGCAGCCCGAGATTTACTTAGGGTCGTTTGGGAAAGGATTAAAGAGGGTTTTATCCCTGCCCACATTACATACGTCTTTTTATCTCGAGAGCCGGGAGAGAGTCCCGAGAGTGATAAGTTTTTGTATCTTTGTAACGAATTAAATATTCCTGTCCTTTATCTTTCTGCCAAAAAATTTGCTCCAGAATTACGGATTAAAGAGCGAGAAATTTGGCGCCGCAAATATCACCAAGCTGTTTACGAACTTTTAAAAGACAAACCTTCAGATCTAGTAGTATTAGCAGGATATATGTGGGTTGTTTCTGCAGATCTTTGCGAAAAACTCCCCATGATAAATTTGCACCCTGCCCTTCCCGGAGGTCCTCAAGGAACCTGGCAAGAAGTAATCTGGCAACTTTTAGAACAAGAGGCAGATGAAACAGGAGTGATGATGCATTTGGTAACTCCAGAACTTGATCGAGGGCCAGCAGTAACCTTTTGTCGTTTCCCTATCCGGGGGAAAAAATTTGATCCTCTTTGGGAAAAATTCCTTCAGAAAAAAAATCAAAAAGGACTTCAAGCAATAATACAAGAAGAAGGAGAAAACGAGCCACTTTTTGCACTTATTAGAGAGGAAGGAGTAAAAAGAGAGTTACCTCTTATTGTTTATACTATTAAGGCTTTTGCGGAGAAAAATATTAAACTCAAAGAAAAGACCCTTTGCGATGCTTTCGGGAATCCTCTTTCTGGTCCTTACGATCTTACTGCTTCTATCGAAAATTATTTAAAAACTGGAGAATGGTAAATGCTTCGCGGGCACGGTGGAGAAATATATCATCTCGCCCGCAAATTAGGTCTTAACCCTTCAGAAATTAAAGATCATAGCAGCAATGTCTCTCCTCTTCCTCCACCTCAAGGCCTTTATGATTTGCTAAAAGCTCATCTTGCCGAAATCGAAAACCTTCCCGAGGTTGATAGCTTTACCTTAAGAGAAAAGTTAGCCCAAATTTACAGCCTTCATCAAGACCAGATTCTCCCTTCTTCTGGCACCACCGAATGGATCTTTGGGATCCCAAAAATCCTAAACCCTAAGAGGGTTATAATTTTGGGCCCTACTTATAGTGATTATGCTGATGCTGCCAAACAATTAGGAATAAGACCTATATTTATTCTAGCAGAGGAAGAAACTTTGTTTTCTCCTCCCCTTGAAGATCTTACCAATAGATTGCAAAAGAAAGATTTAGTCTTTATTTGTAACCCCAATAACCCTACAGGAGCTCTTATCCCTCCACAAAAATTGCAAGAGATCATTTTTAATTTCCCCGATGTCTTTTTCATCATAGACGAATCTTACAGTGATTTTGTAGAAGAAAGAGCTTCTCTTTTAGACTTAGGAAAACCTCCAGAGAATACAATAATTCTCCGTTCTTTTTCCAAGATTTATCGTATTCCAGGATTGCGATTAGGTTTTGCAATAGCAAGCCAAAAACTTTCTGAATTTCTTTGGAGTTTATTTTTGCCTTGGAATGTTAACAGATTAGCCCAAGTAGCAGGGAATTGGCTTTTAGATCAGAAAGATTATATTATAAAAGTTAGAGAATTTGTTAAAGATGAAAGAAAAAGAATTTTGAAAATTTTAAAAGACTTGCCTTTAAAAATTTTTCCCAGTAGAACTCATTTTTTCCTATTAAAATTTCCTCACAAAGTCCATTCTCTTTGGAAAGCTTTACTATATCAGCATCATATCTTAACCAGAGATGCTTCTAATATTTACGGTTTAAATCCTTACTTCTTACGTTTTGCTTTACGTTCTAGAGAAGAGAACGATTATTTTTGTAAAGCATTAAAAGAGGTTTTCAATGAAAATTATTAAAGTTTATCCTCTTCCATCTCCTTTGGAAACCGAAGGACTCGTAATTTTGGTAGATATTTTAAGAGCTACCTCCACAATAGTAGCTGCTCTAGCAGAAGATGCCCAAGTAATCAAACCTCTAGCTTCGGTAGATGAAGCTCTCCTCTATCGTGAAAAGGGGTTCCTTATAGCTGGAGAAAGAGGAGGAATTCCGCCAGAAGGATTTGACTTAGGTAATAGTCCACGAGAAGCTTACAAAATGGCACACGCTAAAGTAGTACTCACCACCACTAATGGAACTAAAGCCCTTGCTTTTATAAAAAAGGCGAAAGCAATTTGCGTCGGTAGTTTTCTCAATCTCAAATCCATAGTATCTTTTGCACGAAGATTTGAAGAAGTAGTTATCTTATGTGCGGGAACGGAAGGAGAACTATCCTTAGAAGATTTTCTTTTTGCTGGAAAAGTGGCTCTTTCTTTAGAAGAATATATCTCTCAAAACGATGCCGCAATAATAGCCCGAAAATATGCTGCTTCTATAGAAGATGTTTCTAAAGAAATTTTCACCTCTCATCACGCAAAAAAACTCGTTAAATTAGGATACAAAGAAGATGTCGCATTTTGTGCCCAAGAAAACGTTTATAAAGTTGTTCCCATTCTAACCCCAGAGGGATTTGTAGCTTTAAAAGGAGTAGATAAAGAATGAAAAGAGCTCTCATAATTTCAGCATTAATTATTCTTATTTTCCACAATTCCTATGGATATTATCCCAAGTCTAGATATTTTCCTCACAAAACTTCGCATCTCAAACTTAAAGTTTGGTATAAAAGAGATATAACTTATTTAGATCAACGAGAATTAGTATTAGAAATATTAAAAAAGTTACGTTCTTATATAGCTCGAGCAGAAAATTTGGGCCTTTCTGAAATAGAAAAAAGTTCCTTAGAAAGTTTAGTCAAAAGCCTTGAAAAACAAATGCTTAAAACTCAAAAAGAACTCAAAATCTTACAACAAAAATGGAAAATAGAAATCAATAAACAGAATCCTTCAGGAGAAAGCTTAAAAGAAATCATAAGCAAGACCAATTTTATATGGGAAAATCTCCTCAAATTTGCTCTAAAAATCTATCTCCAAGCCCAAGAAATAATTAAATGAGACTTTGCAAGTCGCTAATCTATTCTTTCCAAACATTTTCTGGAAAACTTTGTAAACACCTTTTCTTAAGGCCT
>Ga0256833_1000210_pt1 | contig 46056 bp, 65 predicted proteins | sample 356284metaG_FD_190535 | JGI IMG/M metagenome (GOLD analysis project Ga0256833, IMG submission 190535) | Hydrothermal vent microbial communities from Mid Atlantic Ridge, Atlantic Ocean - 356-284 | ecosystem: Environmental > Aquatic > Marine > Hydrothermal vents | place: Atlantic Ocean: Mid... | reverse complement strand
ATAGTGTAGATACACATGCTTTTCAATAGGATTTAAATCCTCTGTGTTTTCATTTTTCATCATTGCTCCTTAGTTTATTTTTGTTCCTGAAAAGTTGTAACTCATACTTACTTTATCTCCTGTATTAGCTTCATTCCAAATTTGGAATTCTAAACATACTTTTTCTCCTCTTTTTAAATACTTTATTGCTTGGGTTGAAGCTGATTTTCGATGCCATTTTTTTCGCTTATCCCCATCAATGAGACCACCATCTTCACCTATCCACATCTCTCCAAGTTTATTAGCTCCTTTTCCTGTACCAAATATTTGTTCTTTTGCTAAATAATGGTTTAAATTTACTAGAATATCCTCATGCCATTTTTTATCATTATAATTTGCCTTACTGCCGTCTGCATTTGCCCCCGAGAAAGTAGATACAAAAACTGTAGCACAGAACATATATGTTCCATCAATTGGCGCTGTAAAAACCCCTGTTTCGGAATCGTATGCTCCTCCTACATTTAATTCTTTAGTTTTTGCTTTTAAAACACTAGGAAAAGTAACATTTGGCGTTGCACCCCAATAAAATTCATTTGCACTAAAATTAATATTTTGACTATTTTTCCAAGCGACAAACTCTTCCATTTTACTGTTTATTTCCTCTTCTTTTTCAAGGAATACAGAAGTCAATCTCGTGTTTGTTTCTATTAGCTCTGCTATTTGTTCCGTTTGATTTTTACTCATCTTTCTACCTCTCTTTTATGTATTTTTGTAATTGAATGACTATTTGTCATTGAAAGTTTTTGAATACTATCTATATTTTTCATAGTTTGGATATGGCTTTTAATTGTTGTTATGTTTTGATTTGTGATTGTATTTGCAATGCTTATTTGAAAGCTAATATTTTCTTTTTCTCTATTTGAAAACAATCCATAGAGACGCATTATTGATGTATTTATAAATGAAAATGATTTTGAGAACAAAGTAAATTCACTTAAATAATTAAGTTTCAAATCTGATCCATTATCAATAATTTCTATTGCATCAATATTGACATCAATCAACTTTAAGTTCAAAGCAAATATAGGCTCTGCAAATTTAGATTTATAGCTTAATGCTGTTTGCTCATGACTCCAAACAGCAAAAAGAGTACCATCTTCCAAGAAAAAACCGATTTCTGTAACCCAAAACTCTTTACTTTTATCTCTAAAGATAGAGTTTAGAGTTATTTGATAATTTTCTTTATCTATTTGAGAGCTTAAAAATACTTCCCTAAGTTCTTCTTTTTTCAGGGTGGTCTGCTCCGTGGTTGGTGTATATCGACCAGACCCCAAAGCAATATGCGAAATCTGTATCTTGAGTCCATCTATATCCTTTTTAAAAAGTGCTTGTTTCCCTACATCCGTGATGATAGGGATGAGCTTATCACTCACTATAGGCTCTGACATCTATTTACCTCCTGTATTTTAAATGTTGCTACAATTATTGGTTTTAAGAATGCTACTACTGGTCTTTTTATCTCTCCAAATCGAACAACACTTTCGAATGTAGAGAGATTAAGAGCAACAGCAACATCTGCATCACTATCTTTCCTATACTGTTCTGATACAGCACTTTTATTTTCTATCTCTGAAATTTCTATGCTACTCACAAGAGAAACTGCAACATCACTATCTTTTTTATAATCTTTTGATACTGCATTTCTATTTTCTATCTCTGCAACTTTTACACTACTCAAAAGAGAAACTCTATTTTCACAAGAAGCCTTAATGTAAAAATAAAAATGACTTCTAACATTTTTATAGATATGCAAATACTTTAGAACTCTTATCTGCTCATACTCATTAAAAACTCTTTTAGAATTTTGATAAAATTTTGTAATATCTAAAACAATAGAAAAAGTATAAGGTTTAGTAGGATTAATCCCAAATGGGTCTTCTTTATCTTCCCACCATTCCGTTATTTCCGTTTCAAACCCTAAAATGTCCAAAACTTTTTTAATAGCCCAAAGTGTTCCTTTCTTTCTATGCAAAAGTAAAGAATTTGCTATCATTTCTCTTTGCTGTTTCTCATCTAAATCTTTAAATTTCCAATAAAAATCAGAACCAAAGCTATAAGCCAAAATCGGTAAAAAATCTACTGGACACTCTTTTGGATTAGCAAGAGTTTTAATACGTTGTAACTCTAAAGAGATTCCATCTATCCGAACGCTTGTAGCAATATCAAGTGCATGTTCTTCAATTGGGTAAACTTTCGGTAAAAGAGAAGTTGGTTTATAGCTAGTATTTCTCATCATAAACCTCATAATTTATTTTTTTAGAACTACATATTGCTATTTGATTTCTAGCAATAGTTAAACGATTTTTAGGAGAAGTAAAAACAACTTCTTTCACACCAGCTACTCGTAAAAAGTCATTTAGTTCACTCAAGGTAATATCAGCACCGATTTTTTCAAGGTTTTTCAAACCTTGGTCTAAACTATCCATCGCATTTATGTAGATTTGAGCAGAATCATTATTCTCAAATATTTTAAGTGTTGCATCTATCACATAATTAATCTCTTCAGCGAAATTAATTACTAGCTTATCTGTCAAGGGTCTTACATCTTCAGCACTTAAACTTTTATGAACTCGCTCTAATATATGCTCATCGCTATTTGGAGCATACAGATAAACAAGCACTTCACCTGGAATTAAAGAGTAAACAGAAACATCTTCTATTTTAGCATCTGCTTTATAGGTGTAACTCTTATAAGTCTCTTCACTACCAGCAGTGCTTTTATCTGCTAAAGATAATAAAATTCTTTTTCTTAAACTCTCATCATCTTCTTTTGTTGCACCACCACCAAACTCTTCTAATGCTTCTATTCTATAAACATAGGGTAGAGGTGTTTGTAGTGTTGTAAGTTCAACATCAGAAGCTTGACAATACTCATCAAGCTCAACAAGAGCCTCTTTTTGTTCATCACCAATATAAAAAACAACATCTTCAAGGATTTTTCCTTGTTTTGTTCCACCATCATCTATCATAAGAGTATCTTTGGGAATCATAACCTCATATTCAAGCTTAGAGCTTAGCTCAAATCTATAAGTTGCTGTTGGTTTTGACCCCTTTAATCTCTCAACTCCATAGAAAACAGCGTAGTTATCCAAATCACTATTTTTTGCAGTTGTAAGAAAAAAAGCACGAGCCAATTCATTAAATTCTGCTCTTAGATGCATCTCTCTAAATGCAGATGCTTGTTTCTCAATTAACATCAAATCGCCCTCGCTAGGCTTCCAATCAGGCAATATTTTTTTTACTTCGTCAATATGATATTGGAGCAAAGATTCATAGTCATATTGCTTGATAACATCTGGTATTTTTATGCTATTTATATCCATTATCTCTCCTCCAATTCCAATTTCATTTTTATTTTTCCATCGCCCTGTAGCTCAAAAAGAACTTTCCGACACCTCACACGCTCTATATAGCGATTTATTGCTTCAAATGTATATTTTATCGCCCATAGCCTCCACTCTGTATTTAGCTCTCTATCTCTTAGTTTGTAGAGTTCAGAGCCATACTTTGGTCGCATTACTCTACTCCCCAAAGGAGTAGTTAATAAGCGTATTATCTCATCTGATACAGAAACAATATATCTACCATTACTTTCTCTTTTTTCTTCAAAAGTAGTAGAAGATGGCAATATTTTCATCTCTATACAAGAGACTTTATTTCCAATCTCTATCTTCTCTTCTAAAATAGAAATAGCATTAGCAAGAGAGTCAAAAGATAATTTATGACTCTCTTCTATAGCTGACAGATTAGTTAGCATTACCTACTGTGCCATCTTCATTCGTATCTGCAATAGTCTCATTCGCAGGAGCTGTTACAGGTGCAGATAGTAGCTGTGTTACATCAAACACGATGTGACTAATCTCTTTTGGCATCCAAGTATCTACATTGATAGTTCCAGCTGTAGTTGTCTTCTTTGCAAGAACCATTCCCATTTCTACTGGAAACCCTTTTACGTCTCCAGCGAATTTAAAGGTAATGGTTTTTCCATCTTCAGCTACTGTTTTAGTCGCAGACAATGTAACAATAGAACCATCTTCAAGGGTCATTTTTCTACCTGTTGTTACACCATTTTCATCTTCTACAATCTCCTCTTTTACTACCTTTGGTACATTAGCAATTGCTTCAACTACAGATTTTACTGAGTAGCTTTTCCCGTTTACCTTTACAGCAATACCTGCAAGAATATCTTGTAGATTTGCATTATTGAGCAGTTTCAATAGCATGGTTTCAATTTGACCTTTTTCTAAGTCATCTAACACTTTTGCCATCTCTTTTACTTCATTTAGTGCAATATTATAGTCAGCGAGTGTTTGTTTCACTTCTGTATCATCATACTCACTATTTTTAATCTCTGCTAAAATTGCTAAAGTCATAGCTTTTTGGCTCTCCAAATTAAGCTTAATTACCTCTTCAATCGGGGTGTTGTTTTGTTCTGTTGTTACCATTCTGTCTCCAATAGTTTTTATTAGCCTAAAGGCTTAAAAACAGATTTCATTAAATCTATTTTTAAAACTTATCAAACTATGTCCTAGGGACTGCAAGTGTTCCATAAAGAACTTCATGTGTATGGAATGTTAAATCTCCAATCATATCGCCAATTGTTCCCTCAACTGTTAAGTTACCAACTTCATCTAAACTGCAATTAGAAGCATCAATCTTAAGATAAGAGCTACTTTTAAGCTCTATACTTTCACTCGCTTCAACTTTTGCATTTTTACACTTTAAAGCAATATCTTTATTACTCTCAATGCTAACTTTACCTTCTGCAAAAATCTCTATGGGCTTTGAGTTTTCAACTCTAATAATTATCTTATTTGGAGTTACCAATTTAATATGTTCATCTTTTAAACTTATCTCTGCTTTTGTGTCATCTTTGTACTCCACATACTCTGTTGTTCTATCTTTAATAGAGTGAGTAATAGGCTCTTTATCATGCGAATAAACCCCTCGCATTATATAGCCCATATTAGCATTACCAAACGGACACATCACCATTACCTGTTCCCCAACATAAGGAGGGCAATAGTGCTTTTTAAATTCTCCCATCTGTGCCATTACAGGGAAAAAGTCCGTTGTTCGACCCATAATGTCCACTTTGGCAAACAGAGCATAATCATAATGGTCTTTTGGACGCTGAGTAGTATAGACTTCACTTATCGTTCCAATTTGACAAACATTATTAATTCTACGCTCTAGCTCTGCCAAGCTTATCATCTACTCACTCCATTTTTCTGTTTCAAAATCTATCATAAAAGTCAATCTTGAGGCAACATAAAAATAATCTTTATGCTCTCCAATAATTGTCCGACCCTTGTAACTCCCATGATAATAAAAGTCATCATTTGAGATTGCATCACCCACAGCTTGTTTAACAAGGGGTATAAGCTCTCGCACCCTTGTAGCCTCTATCTCATCAGGGGTAACTACAATATCAACCTCTAATTTAAGAGAATGAGCTTCTGTTACTCCTAAAGAGCTATCAGCCACGTGGTCATCAGGGTCACGGAGAATTAGAGCTGGAAACTCTTTTTCTCCTAACGGACGACTTAACCATTCAAAAACTTTCTCAATGCCATCTATGGCTTCAAGATTATTTTTTACCCTGTTTATTATCTGTTGGTTTAGGCTTTGGTTCATCTTTTACCATTTCTGCAACACCCTTTGCAATCAAAGCATCAGCAACGCTCTTATCAATATCACCCATATTTCTAAAACCTGTTTTTATCTTTAGCTTTTTACCTTTTTCTAAAGTAGTGCCATTCAAACTAAAGTCTTGCTTCATTACTATCATCTAATTTCTCCTTTTCTCTAAATAGATGCGAACTAAATCAACATCTTCTTTGTCTTTTTCTCTAAGTTTATAGAGTGTTCCCTCTATCGTTATCTCTGTTTCAAAATCAATCAACTCTGCATCAGAAACTTTCAATAAAACAGATGGCTCAAAAGCCGAAACATCTCCATATTCAGAGGCACTATCGAAAATAACCTCTGTTTTTTCATCGAAGATTCCAATAATAGGCTCTTCTAATGTAGAGAGATGAACTTCTGTTGCGAACTCTTCCTTGTTGAAGAAGAGTTCTTTTAGGTCATCATTTAGTAGATTTTTGAAATCCATAAACTCTTACTTTTGGGTATAACACCCTAGCAACGGCTAAAGATAATTCAATCATACTAAATCACTTCTAACCAAAAATGCATCCGACTGGCTAAGTGAAATACAAGGAGCTGTCTTATGCTTTGCTACCATGGCTTCACTCTCTTCATCAGTTTTTACATAGCTTACCTCTTTTTTATCAGCCAAATAGACAACATCATCTTCAACGATAGGCAATGCACCATATTCAACAGATACTTTTGCATCAGAAGCACCCATAAAGTATTTTCCATTTGGCATAATAGGCTGAATATCAGGTTCTTTTGTTGTTCCATGATTTACATATTCTTCGTAGGTATAAAGCTCCATACCAAGGACAGTACCGTAATTTACCAAGCCATCTTTGTTCGCAACTGCATCAAGCTTAATCGCAGAGATAAGCATCTTTCTATTGTCATAATAAGCTTTTACTTTTGGATTATCAAAAAACTTATCAATCGCATCATTTGCCATCACCACGGTATCAGGCGTAATCCCACTGGTCTTTGCTACAAGAGCTTTGTCGGCTCTCAACAACTCAATAGGATTAGATGTTTCTGCTGTAAACTTATCTTTAGCAGCTGTTTTTTTAATATGCTCCTTTGGCATCTTATAATCAATAGTGTACTCTTTGTCCCCAATTTTGTATTTCAATACTCCACCATCTAAAACAGAGGTAACTTGAAGTAGTAAGGCTCTTTGAACACGCTCTTTAAGCTCTTTAAAGTCACCAGCAAGTTTTTTTAAAGCTCTACCTCTTTGTTTTTTCTTCTTATATGGGTCATTCCCCACATCTTTAGAGTACATCTCTCCAGCTGTAGTAATTTTCTTTTCAGAAATGTAAGGTGGTGTAACCGTAAAGTTTTCATAACCAGAGTTTTCAACTTGTGTACCCGTTGTACCACGGACAGAGTACTCCGATGCACCTCGTGTTCCTTTAACAATCTCAATTTGAACCTCTTTGGTATCGTGAGGTTCCGATTCTTTACCTTTAAAAAAAAGATTAAAAAGCCCCATTTTTACAGGATATAACTGCTCTACAAAATATGTTAATTTTTTTCTCTCAAATGGAGATGCCATATTACGCTCCTACTATTTTAATATTTTGCATAAAAGGTTCAAACTGAACGCTTTGTGCTGTGTGACCATCACCAAAAGTCATAGAACGAGCGTTGAATACACCTGCTTCATAAACCAATGCTTCAACATCTCCTGCACTTGCATCAATGTCTTGACCTAAAATAACTCTTGGTTCTTCGCTTCCATCTGTTGCATCTGCAACAGAAACAAGAAACTTGTTATCAGCATCTTTTCCAAGAACAGTTCCTCTAAGCAATGGTGTTTCACTCTGCTTAATGGTTCTATGTTTTGCATAAAAAGGAAACTCATCTCCAGCAATCAAATTATCAGGTTCATATGTTTCTCTAACCATCTCTTTTTACCCCACTTACCCCACTAAAAAATGCTTTTTCATCTTCCTCATCTTGAAGTTTTTCAGCTGCTATTTTTTTAGCATCATCACTATTATCAATATTTCCACCCAGCCCCATATCTAAGACTTGATTACCAAGAGAGATTCCATCATTATCAATTTTTTCTTTTTGGAGATTTAGATTCTCTTTTTCCTCTTTAGAAAGTTCTTCAAGCTTTCTATATTGAGCAAGTTCAATCTGCTCTGCTGTACTTTCACCATCAAACTTAAGTTCGGTAAAATAATGTGCTAATTCAGGCTTCAAAATTTTATCAATAGCTTTTACTCTTGCACCCTCTTTATCTACTCCAAGATTAAACACCTCACTATATAAATCAGGATGATTTTTTCTTAACTCTTCTAATGTCATACTCTTATTCTCCTTGTTATTATTTTCATTTTCAAATTCTAAACCTACCTTTGCGTTTGGAATAGCAGGAATATTTACAACAGATGCTTCAAATATCTCCCACTTTTTAGCGACGATTAAATCATTTTGTTTGTCTCTTTGCTTTATGTCGTATTTTAGAAGAGAGACACCAACGCTAATAGACTCTAAAAATCCTCTCTCAAGCTTTCCAAAAATCTTCATGGCAAACTCATCTTCAGTATCAAAAACAGCATCTGCTTTAAGTTTTTTACCTTCTACTCTTAAATTTTCCCATTTACCAATGGGCAATGCTTTACTGTCATGGTTATAGAAGACTTTTAAAATATTTTCTCGTTCTAAGTCAATATTGTTTTCCCCATGAAGTAACTTCATGTCATACCAACCTCTACCAACAATTGTCTCATCGCTTAGTATGAATGAGACGGTTTTTTTATCTGCATTAATCGCATCAGTTCCAAGATGAACATTAAAATTTAGATTCTGTTTTGCATCAATTTTTCTTTTAGGCAATTTGTTTTTTCTCCTTTTTCCACTTTTTAGAACCTCTCAGTTCTTCAGGTGTCGCATCTATCATAAGTTTGTTCTCTTGTTTTTTACGTCTCATGTTTGTCTCATAATCTGTACCATTGATATTTGCTGCTTCTAACTCGGCAGTTGAGAAACCAGCTTCTACACGATTTTCTGCTGCTTCTGTTTCTACTTTTTCATTTATCTGTCCAGCAGAGGGTCCAGACCAAGTTGAGCCAAGATAAGAGGCTCTAACAAATGGGTCTTCCATAAACCCTGGTGCATCAAGTCGTCCCATTAGAACTGCCTCTTCAATAATCGCTTCATAAAAAGGTTGACAGAAATTTTTAGCTATTTTGGCTCTATCTTGTTTGTATATTCTCCAAGCTTCCAAAAAAGAGGCTCGTGCAGCCGTATAGGAGGATTCAAAATGTTTAATCATTATCTCAAACGGCATATCAAGCCCAATTGCTACTTGGCGTAAGATAGCCCTTGTAAATGGGTCATACGCAGGATTTGGGCGTGTAGGATTGGCAATATCAATACTTTCTCCTTTATAGAGCCTAGAAACCCCTCCTGTTGTTAAATTTAAATCTCCCTCATCCTCTTCAGGTGCATCTTCATCTGTTTTTAGAAAAACATTAAAGAGACCAGAGATAAGAGCAGCCGTTAGCTCTGCGTTGGTATAGTCATCTAGCTGTTTTAGCTTCTCTAGTACAGGTGCAAGAATAGGCACACCTCTTCTTTGCTCTGGTCGTGTTTTTTTAAAGAGATGAATAACATTTAATCTGCCACTCTCCTTACCATATGCAGGTACTTTTATCCACTCTTTTTGTGCATAGTCTAATCCATAAGGGTGAGCCTTTAAGATGTGGTACTCAACAGGCTCATTCAGTTCATTAACAACAATACCTCCAGCAACATCAACACTATCTATTTGGTCATTTTCATTACATACTCTATCAGCCTCTATAAGTGCTATAGTTGTCTGATACAATGTGCCTTTTCTCTTTAACTTTGGCAATAAGGCAAATACATCTCCACTAATAAACATTGAGAGAAGTACAGTTGTTTGCATATCATAAAAATCTTGGGTTCGTGAAGCATCACAATTTTTTGACTTAGCGACAAAATTAAATTCTCGTTCTGCATCTTGCTCCCAACGAATAGCTTCCTCTTCACTAATCCCCAAATATTCAAAATCAACTTGACTTTGTACGGTAAGACCAGTACCAACCACCGACACTACTTTTGTATTGATAGCTCCAGTGATGAGTCCGTCATTACGATAACGGTCACGGCTTCTTTCACGAAGTGTTTGTAAGTATGGTAAATCATCGGTATCAGATGAGCCACCAAATACATCCCACCCTCTTGTAGCTTTACGAGACTTTGAAGCACCTACATAGCCAAGCTCTTGAAGCTTAAACATTTGTGCTTTATGTTTTAGTCTTAGCAATCCTCTTTGAGGAGAAAAAAACGAAATGGTTTTATCAATTAAATTGGGAGTTATTTTAAAATTTGACATCTGTACCTACCATTTTAAACGGAGTTCGAGTGCTTTTTTTTGCACCCTCTACATAGTCAGTTCCATATTTTGAAATTTTTTTAAGAAGTTGTTGTTCTCTAGCGTAAAGTGTAGCTAGGTTGGCTCTCTCGGCTTCACGATTGTTTACCTTGTAGGATTGAGCCGTTTCAGCTTTATCAATGGCTCTACGCACATTAATAAGTCTTTTAGCAAGTGTTAAATTTAAGTAATCGACATCTTCCATGGCTCTCTCCTTTATTAATTTAAATCTAACTTTAACAGTTTTTAAAATTTAAGTTAATAAGGAGTTTTTTTAAAATAAGAAGTTTTTTAAAATAAGAGGTTTTTAAAATGGGTGTTCTACTAAGGGGTTAGGATAACCCCTGTTATGCTAAGTGGTTAGGATAACCCCTGTTATGCTAAGTGGTTAGGAGAGGGGGTATTATTACTCCCTATCTTTCTTTTGAGTTTCTTTCTTGATGATTTGACATCTACGAATGGCATCGCCAATGGTTTTGTAAGTTTCGGGATAATTTAAAAATTTAGATTGAAGTTCAAGCAGTTTTCTTTGTTTATGAAAGATGATGTAGATAGAACTGATGGTATAAGTACCAAAAGCCCTAATGTAATTTTCATTATTTGTTATATTTCTTACGCCATCGAGTACAAGAACTTTTACCATAACCACTTCCACCTTTTAGGCACTCACAAGCTTCACCATCTTTATCACCATCAAGTCTTTTCCAACCTGGTTGTTTAGATTTAAAATATTTTTGAGCAGCCGATTGCGTGGGGAAGTCTTTACAATATTTCGCTTTAGCATGGAGAGAAGAGCCTAGAGCTAAAATAGCCACAATTATTACAAATGTTTTTCTCACTGTTTTTCCTTTTTTTGATTTTTTAACGATTATATGTGGTTACTTTACCATCATCTTCAGAAGTTAAAAGTAGTTCTGTGTCCGACAGCTTAAAAGAAGCTACTCTTGTCATCTCCATGCCCATTGCAACAATGGTCATCTTGATTCGGTTTTCTTCAAGAATGGTGTATGTTCCACTAAACGGTGTTCCTTTTTTCTCTATAGAGACTGTTCCATCTTTGAAAAGCTCCATTTTCGCATCAGTACTTTTCCATTTTCCTAAAATATCCTCTTTGGGGTCTGAACAACCCATCATAACTAAGCCCATTATTACTACAAGTAATAAATTTTTCATCGTTTTTCCTTTTTTTTAATTGAAGTATCATGATAACATTTTTCTATTAATAATTGAATTTTATCTCTTAATTCCCCCACTAATAACCCTACTACGAACTCTTCTCTTTTTACCAATAACAATAGGTTCATTTCTATTACAAATCTTTTTATAGTCATCAATCAGTACCTCAAGCAATCCAAGCTGATAAACTTTTAAATCCCATGCTTCGTTTCTTATGCCTCTATATTTTTTAATCCATTTTCCGTTTTTCTTTTCTTCTGATAATAACTGCTTGAAAAAATCATCATCAAACTTATCTGTTTTAGGAAAATGATAATACCCAGCCCCTTTTTGCTCTTGCTCAAGTCCATCAGCTACCAAAGTTTTTAAATCATTTACATTTAAAGTAAAAAACTGTGTGTTATATTTGTTTTTAGAGGCATCTCTATGGGTAACAATAGGGGCTGTATGAGACTTTGAACCTTTTATCATATATATTCGTTTATTGAACCTTGGTTTACAGTATTTAGCCACATATTTACCCCTTGCTCCACCATAATCAATCGCTGTGGCATATATCTTCATTTTACCTGCTGGATGTTTGTATTCTCTATTCATCAAGATGTCATCTAGCGTTTCCCAGGTACTATCTAGTTTTGGGTCTGAAAAGATTACACCACGGTCAATACTCCACTGCTCTTCATCTTTTCCCCAACCACTCACATCATACTCTAATCTATTGTTTTGAGTATCGACTGAACATGTTAAGAACAAAACATCTTTAGGCACAACAGAGCCGTAAACCTCTCTTCTATTCATAAGTCCTGTAGTATCAACTTCTACAGGCTTTTCATCGTAAACCTCTCCTAGAACGGTATTGATAAACGGTTGAAGCTTTAATTTATCTGTTTCAGTCTCCAAGTACTCTTTAGCAATAGAACCCCAATCAGAGTTAGCAGAGTATGAGTAAGCTGACCAAATAAAGAAAGAAGCATGACCCCTAAAAGGCTTTTTGGCTACCCATCTACCTTTTTCTATCATTTGACGTTTATGTTTCTCCTCTATAAGAGAACCACACTCGGGGCAAGAGAAAACAGCAGAACCCTCTACATATTCGCCATCTTTATCACGCTCAAAAGAGAAGTTGTCGAACTCGAAAGGGTGCATGTGAGTACAATGAGGACATGGAACATGATAATACCTTTGGTCACCATTTTTAAACTCTGCATCTATCCGTGAGGTATCTTTAAGTTTAGGTGTTGAACCTACAATATTTTTTCTATTCCAAAAATCGTTAGTTCTTTTTTTCCCTAAAGATAACTGGTCCCCCTCGTTACCAGCACCAATATTCCACCCATCAACTTCATCTGCAATAAATGCCCTAACAGTCCTACGCCTAAAGTTTTTTGGAGAGAATGCCCCTATCATTTCCAAGATGCCCCCAGGGTAAAACTTTTTAGCAGTCTTTGCCTTTTTAACACGACCATCTACACGAGGACGTTCAACTAATTCTTTTATGACTTCATTATCCCTAATCATAGGGTCAATCTCATCTTCAGAGATACCAAAGGCTTCATCATCGGTTGGTTGTGCAAAGAGGATAGAGCATGGGTCTTGGTGTATAAAATAGCCAATACAAGCATTTAACATCTTATTGTAACCAACACGAGCAGACTTTTTAAAAGTCACTTGTTTGCTCTGTGTATCACACATAACATCAAGAATTTCTGTTTGATATGGTAGTGTTGTCCATTTACCAGGAGAGGAGGAAGATTCAGGAGAGAGATGATAATACTCATCAGCCCACTGCGAACCTGTTAATTTTGATTTGGGTTTAGATAATCCTTGTAATGATAAGAGAAGCTCTAGGGCTTGTTTACTGCTGTATTGAAGCTTTAGAGAACTCATAAAATGCTTTATCTATTTTAAGATGTAGTTCATCAATCATAACATCACTTGCATCAGGGAACTGTGCTTTTAATTGATGAGGGATTTCATACATCTTTGTTTTAAAATTCGTTATAGCGATTTGAATAACACCCAAGGCTTCATGCATTGGTATCAGTTCTCTGCTATTCTCTTTATACTTTAGCTCTTTTATTTTCCCTGCCCAAAAAGTATCAATAACAGAAACTTTTATCATTGGAGTATCTGCTTCTTTCAGTAATTTATTTAGTTCTCCTAAGTTTTCAGGATTAAATAAATCTTCATCTTTCTTTATATTCGTAGGAGTAGAAGACTCAATTTCATTAATTTTTATTCCATAAACTCTAGCAACTTCATCAAGCTTATAAAACTTCTTTTTAGTATTGTCTTTATAATAAAATTTAATCTGACCTCTCTTAACTCTTTTACCCAAAGATGAACGAGTTATTAAAGTTTTAGAATAACTATTCAGCTCCTTTAAAATCTCTACTTGTGTTAATAATTCCATAATAGCTCCTTAAGTGTGCCATAAATTAAAAATGTGCCATGGCACATAAAAATGTGCCATCGACTCAAAGCCTAAGCTGTGGGAACTGTTAGTATTTTCAACTAAAAAATGTGCCATCCAAAAAAAGATGAAAAATTGTCAGATTATGGGGTTCATTTCCTGACCCGTATTCCCAAAGCCCTAGAAGTACCTTGGAAAAAAACTATTTTTTTGAGAGATAAAAGTTTAAATTTCTCTCTAAACTCTTAGGATAACTCTCTTCTACTTTTTTAAATCCATCTTCTACAATATCTTTTCTAAACATATCCGTAACAGAAATAGTTGATAACTTTTTAATAGGCATTCTACTTTTCCCTTTACGTTTAAAGAGTGACCCATGAACATAAAAAGCCCCTTTAAGCTCTTTGGCTTTACCTCTCTTTACTTTTACTCTTACTACTCTTCTTGTAGCTCTATGCCTTTTACCCCTCCTATTAACAGTAATTCTCTTTGTCTTTACAGAAGATATAAACTCTGTTAAATCCAATCGTGGAGATGAGATAGTCATGATAAAACTATTCTCATCTCCACTTGCTTTTCTAATTTTCACTTTACTTTTAATATCAGAGCTTTTAATGTTATATTCTTTACGAATATTTTTAGCCATATAAGTGTTAAATCTTCTCCCCTCATCATTAGCAGTTCTATTAACTACTTTGTTTAAAGTTTTTTTATCTAGGAGAGATAGAACTTCATCTATTCCCTCAATCTTTGTTGTAAACTTCATCAATAGTATATTCAACCTCTTTAGAATTAATAATCTTAAAATCCTTATAAAGCTCTCTAATAAATGCACAATCACAGCAGGTAAAGAATTAAATTTCTAAATTATAGTGTATTAAACCTTTATCACTTATCACTTAAACAAGCTATATAAGCCTTTTAAACTTCTATGTTACGCTATCGTCACTTCTCCTTAAATATAGCTTGTTTGACAATGTGCTTAGTCAGCGTCATATGAGTTACATATTAGTTTAATCTGCTTAAGCATATCATTTTTAATATTTTCTTTGCACAGTCAGAGTAGTAATTGCAACCCCAACAATCATGATAGTAGGTACACCCTATGTTAGTGTCAAAATCTTTTATTTTGCTCAAAATCTTTCTCCTGATTCATCTTCAATCTTCTCTCTATGCACCTTAAAACAGGGGGAGGTAATCCCTCTCATTTCCTATTCGATAATAATAAGAGTATCGAATATATCTTGATAGTTGCTCTTCTCAAATTGCTTTTTCATGCTATTTAAGACATCAATGGGAATAAACTTGTCTTTACGGTTGCTATTCCTATTGAGGATTAATTCCATGGGTGGGGTTAGCATTACCCCAGATTTCCTATAATTAGATGGGAGAATATCTAACCAATTACGACCCATTTCTTTTGGGTCAAGGTTCGTAAAATCGACAACTATGTTCTCGTTTTTTATTACCATCTCGCAATATTGATTGCGAATCTCTAAAAAGATAAGCTTTTTTTCGGTTCTACCCAAAGCTGAATACTTTAAATAAGCATTATTGTAGTTATTTTTGTCAAAGCGATTCATTATGTAATTGTCGAAGCTAACGACACTGAACCCCTTTAAGTTTTCCTTGATGTAGGTACTCTTACCACTACATGGAAGACCAACCATTATAACAACTGTAGGTTTTTTTATCATTTTTACAATCTCCTCTTTTGTTAGTTTTGCATACATCGCAAGACCACCTAAAACCAAAGCGTCATATTGCTTTTGGTTTTTCTCTTTAAGCTCTACCGTTAGAGAGTTTTTGACTTTGTCTCTAGCAGACTTTAGTTTTTGGGGAGAATACCCCATAAATTTTGATAACTTAGAGAGATTTATACCTCCGTTTATTTTAAAAATGTTCATCATCTAATCCTTTGCTAATTTAAAAAATCTAATAGTTTTTTCACATCAAACCATCTCTTAATGTCACTGATTTCATGTTTTGTAAACTCCCAATCAGTAAACGGCTTCTTAGACCACGTCATGTGATGGTCTATTATCTTTATAATTCTTGGGATATGGTATCTCACTTCTCCATTTTTATCTACACTCTTAACCCCTCCTTTTAAAGTTAAGAGGAGTTCATATAGGTTTGTATCAATATATGTAAAACTTTTTGAATCCCCAATTTCTTTCCACTCTCCATTGATATATTTTGACTTGTAAAAATCTTCCCATTTGACTGATTCCCATTCTAAACTATCTATTATAGATAGTTTTTTCTCTTTGGGGGTCATCTTCCCCTTACATTTTTCATACAATGGTGTAATATCCTTTACAAACTTTATTGGTAATTTATACTCATTTATTACAGCAACTTTTGCCAATAAAGGCTCTAGCTCTTTCCCAATTTCATTTCTGACATCGGAGATGGCTTTTACTGCAACGTCTGTTTGACTGCTGTTACTATTCCATATAGGCAAAAGCATGTTTAGAATAGTCTCATTCTCGCTTATAAAAAGCGAGAATAACTCATATTCAAAAGGTTTCAGTATTTTTCTAACTCTCTTTAATCTTAGAATTTCATGTCCTGTATAGACATCAAATTCATTGCCATCGGAAGTGTCATAACCACTTCCCTCATCAAACCATGTATCATATCGTGCCATTATCAATCCTTTTTATTTTGATAAAAAAATTATAACACCAAAGCCCTAAACAAAATCTTAAAATAGTAATATTTTACTAAATTTAAAAAAATAGTAGTATTTTACTAAAAACACTTGACAAAATGGGAAGAATATGTAATAATACACCTATCAAAACCTAAGGATTTAAAAATGGAAAAGACAGATTTGAGTAAAAATGAATCACGATTGATTGCAGAAGAGTGCAAGGATATGAATATGGATGAGTGCATGGTACTCACAAAAGGAAGAAATAAAAATGGAGACTTGTATTTCACTTTTATAGCAAATGCCCATGAATATGAGAATTGGCATGGAGATTGTGGGTGGGAAGAAGTTGTTATCCCAACCAATTGGCACAGTTGTAACGACTGTGGAGGGGAATTATTATTATCTGCAACTCCAAGAGTCCAGCCTTTTTGCCCACACTGTGGGAGTGAAGCCATCATATAGAGTTTTTAGAACTTCTTTAGAGAGGTTCTATAAAGTTTTTTATCTAGGAGAGATAGAACTTCATCAATAATTCACGATATAAATTTCACTAACTTTTTTAGATTTCTTATGAACATTCTTCCCAAGAGTATATTCAACCTCTTTAGAATTAATAATCTTAAAATCCTTATAAAGCTCTCTAATAAATGCACAATCGTTATAGCTAACCAAAAACTTACCATCTATTTTGCCTAATTTCTCTGATAAAAGTCTATGTTCGACCTCTCCAAAACCCCCTGTATTTTTATAATAATTTTCTGTCTTATAATAAGGAGGGTCACAATAAAACAACACACCCTCCTTATCATAAGTCTCAATCAGCTTATCAAAGCTCATGTTTTCAATTGTCGTATGTCTCAGTCTTAATGACCACTGCTGAAAACTTTTGTAAATATTTTTAGGTTTTCTACCACTTTTGGTATGCATCGCATAAGTAGAACCCATACTACCAAAACTCTGACCTAACATATAAAAATAAATGGCCGCTCTCTCAATATCATTACGAGGCTTATATCTATTAAACTTCATATCATAAAACAATTCACGGCTAATCAAAAATTGCTTGAGATAAAAGCTTAAACTTTCAGGACTCTTTTTAATATGTCTATGTAAATTAATCAACTCTCCATTAATATCATTTACTACTTCCAAATTAATCTTAGGCTTTGCATACAAAACATTTAGACCTCCACCAAACACTTCAATATACATATTATGTTCAGGCATCATCTTTACAATATCATTAGCCAATTTACTCTTGCCACCAACCCAGCCAAACGGAGCTTTTAACCTTTTAAATTTCATACTTTCTACTCACTTTCACTATATAATTTTTTCACAAACTCCTCTCCAGCATCAGGCATCAAGTGAGCATACCGAAGCGTCATATTGATGTCTGCGTGATTCAAGAGCTTTTGCATTTTGTCTAAAGGAGTATTGTTAAGAGCTAAATGAGAAGCATAAGTATGCCTAAGAGTATGCATTCTCACTCTATTCTCATCTTTTGGCTTCAATTTTTTATTGAAAAGCTCATCTAAAACTTTTTTAAAAACATGATAAAAAGTATGGTATGAAACTCCACCGACCAAACTCTCCTCTTCAAAATCTATAAAAGTATCATATATCAATTGATTGATTGGATTAGTGTAGTGTGAACCTCTTTTTACATCCTCTATTGATATATTCATATTTTTAAAATCAATATCACTTTTTTTAATTTTTAAAATACTTCCAGCTCTCGCACCAATACCAAGAGCCAACACAACAAAATTATAAAGATACTTATTGTTTTCAACAGCTTTATAAAGTCTGTTTATCTCATCTTGATTTAAAAATCTTTTACGACTATTATCAATCTTCATTTTTCTCAAATCCTTAAATGGGCTAAAATCTAAAAAGCCTTTTTTGACACCAAAGTTCACTATTGCCGTCAATATCCCTACAATATCATTATTATAGGAATCAGCCATTTTTTTATCTTTTAACTTTTTTTGAAGCCTTGTAATGTCTAAATCTTTCAAAGAAACAACAACTCTGTCATCTAAATAAGATAAATGCTTGTTATATTTTTGAAAAGTTTTTAACCAAGACCTATTGTGAATTTCAGCCCATTCAAAATATTCAACTGCCAAATCTCCAACAGTAACTGACTCATTATGTACACCTGTACCAAACTTATCTTTATCAATCAATTTAGCTCTTTGGTTAAATGCTCTCTTCTCATTCCAACCATTTGATTTTTTACCAACAGGCGTGACCTCCTTTTTTCCATCAGCTTTTTTATATGTAACATAATAGATAATCTCTTTGCTACTCTTGTGGTCAGCTGGATAATAGAGCTTAACTTTTGCACCATATTTTTTAGAATTAACAAAACCTTTTTTTACCCCCATCGTTTACCCCTAATAAAAATAGGTAAAATAGGAGCAAACCCCCAAATATAGGGCATACCATAGGGTAATATAAGAAAACTCTTACTTTTCTTTAACAATACAAACAAAACCCCACATTTTAGGGGTTTAAAAAGCTTTTTATTTTTCACTTTTTACCCCTATTTTACCCCTACAACATTTTTTTAACTTATTAATTGGTTTTCTCATATAAAGAGAGTAAATCCTAACCCCACCCCACAAGACAAAAACATCAAAATCACTAATACCAAGAGCAATTAATATCTCTTTAAAATATCTATCAGCTTTTTCAAACTCTTGAAAAGAACAAAGATAATCATGCACGATAACAGCAGGTAAATAATCACTTCTATTAGGAGGATAAAAAGACCAAAACACCCTTGGTATATCAGCACCATTGGTCACAAATCCAACAGGCACAACAACATCTCTATATCTAAACTCTCTATTTAAAATATACCTATGATTAGAAAGTGGAGAGACATCTATATTACTATAAAACTTCATCTACCAACTCCACTCTAATATTTTGAGCCATAAACGCTATCTTCTTTGCTTTGTCACTCCCATTTATAATTCTACGAGCTTCAATAAAGTTAGAACCACCTTGATTAAAATAATCATCAAGCTTCTTACCTGTAAAGACACCATGTATCATTCCATAGACTAAAATAAACAGAGAGTTGTCAAATTCTAAAGCCAATTCAGGCTTTTCAACCAAATCAATGTTCATAATATCACTAAACTTTTCATAGTTGTATTTATGCGTAAGTTGAACAAACCCACGACCATAATATGGATAATATTTAAACTTACGCCGTCTATAAGCATCTGCATTTTTTACCCAGTAAGCCTCTTCAACAGGTTTAAAAGTTCCAGCTGTCTCATGGTCTACCGTTGCCACAACATATTGAATAGCTTCAGGCTTTGAAGCACCAAGCTCTTTACACTTTTTAGTTATTTTCCTAATCGCTGTTTCTCTGTCCATCTATAAACTCCTTGTTATATTTCTTCACTTGATTATTAAGCACTTTATAAATATAAATAAAAAGCTTCAAACGCTTTTTTAAATAATCAACTTTTAACGCATCACCCATTTTTATTTTTTTAAATGTCTTTAACGACATTGTCACATTTTTATCAACAATGGAAATCTTTTCTCTTTTAATTAAATATGAGGGTATCTCAACCGAAGTATTAACCTCAACCGTTTCCAACCTTGGAAACTTTTGTTTCAAGTACTCAACACGAGGGTTACACTCTTTATTTGTACATCCAACCATAATCAGAGTCATTAAACTCAACAATGCCACTCTTTTCATCTTCAACCTCCTTGATTGTTTCTCTCAAATTATTAAAGACACTATTATTTTCGGTTACAAAAACTTTAACCTTTTTCTTATTTTCACAAGACCTTAACAAAGCATGAGTACTGTTTAAATCATTTTTATACCGTTTCAGCTCTTTTTGTAAGTCGAGTACAGGCTTAATATGCCAATCATAATAATAATCCTTAACCCCAAGAGCTAACCCCCAAAGCAAAACAATAACCCCAAGAGCTAAAATATATTTACGACCATTGTAAATCAATCCCAACAAATTAAAACTACCAATCATCACAACACCTTATCCGTAGCTGGTTTCTGCATTGCTCTCCAATACATAAATAACAAACCAATACCAATAATCCAAAGACCAACATCTCCCATCTTAAAAGAAGTCAGAAGCATCCATAAAAACCCAATAACCAACACCATAAACATGCTAACACTACGGCTATACATCTTGTGAAAAAAAGACATAGCAAACAAAACAGCAATAACCATTTTCAAGAAAATTAAAGCCATCATTTATTACCTAGCCAAGTTCTAATTAAAGCAACGCTACCACTTACGCCAACACTTACAAACTTCATAATTGAATAAGAAACAACAACTGCAACAAAAATGTTAATGGAAAAAGAAAAATGAAACTTAAGTAGCATAAAACTATACATTGCAGGAAATGCAAAAGTACCAAAGATGAGATGCTTAAACATCTCCGAAAAGACCTGATGCCTATTTTTCTCTTCTGTACTATGGCTATACTCATAATAGTAAGAAAATACAGAAAGAAGAAAACCAGCAAAGCCTAAAACTAAATCTTGGTAACTAACTGTCAATGCCCCATAAGTCATAGCAGAGCCACTACTAGCCAATAAAATTCCACTAGCTGAAATTTTGGTTTCACTTACGACTTTAATTGCTTCATCTACCATATAAAACCTTAATATTATTATTTATTTTAGATATAATAATATATATAAAGAATTAAGTTAATAAGCAGATATTTAAAAATAAGAAACAAAAAAAAATAGGAGATAAAATGAGTGAAACATTCGTGCCAAAAGCCTTTAGGAGAAAAGAGACGAGAGGTATCTATATGTCTCTATATGCTACATTTTATGTAGAGCATATAAAAGACATGACAGGGAAAAGTTTGGGAGAAATAGTAGAAGAGTTAATATACTCTCAAGAAAATTTCAAAGAAATTATGAATGATTTCTTTGAAAAAGTATCACCAGACGCTCTATAAATAGCGAAAGATATATTCAATTAGAGTTTTATGAATATTTATAATCCTCATAGAGGATTTTAGTTTTTACCAGCTCTCTTTGCTGTTAAAAGAGAGTGTTCCCTTTAATATGTTCTTTTCTAAACAGTTGCCATCATGACAGCCTGGCACACTCTCTTCACTCTCTTCTATGTAAAGAGAGTTTATAATAAACATATCTACTATATCTATTATTCTTGCTAACTCATCATCAGTTAGCTTTCTCTTTGGATTAGATGCACTAATCCAAGTCGGTTTATTGTATTTTTCTACAATATTATAAGCATTCATAACTCCAACTCTTTTCATAGCAAGTAAAAAATTCTCTTTACATTCTTCTGATATGTTCAGATTTTCTATATCTGACACAGTAGGTTTCAAACCATTTCTGTATAAACAATAAATTTGATAACTCTCCCCGTTGTACTCATAGAAGATTTTCCCGTCTTTTATCTCCCATCTTCCAGTTAATCTTGTAAAAAAATATTCTTTGAAGAACAATAGATTTATTATTTTTTTATCTTGCTTTGTTAATTTAAACTCTCCAAAAAGAGACAATTGTTTTAATCCACTCATCTACGCTACCCTCTCATCTAATAATTCAATTTTGCCATTTTGTAAATAAGATTGAAATCTCTCTCTATTTAATGCTCCAAATGCTTTATTTTCTACATACAGAATCTCTTCTGTATAACTCCATATACCATTGACAATTTTCCCATTATCTAATTTAAAATTTATGTTTTTATCTACATATTGAAAATATAGTTCATTTTCAATAAAACTCTTAAATCCATTTTTCTTTTTAATATCTTTATCTTTCATGTAGAAGATTATTGCTTTTTTCAATTCTTGAACTGTTATGCTGTTGCCTTTTTTTCTAAAAGCAATATAAGTATTCAACGCTTCAGCTTTTTTACCTGCATATTTAGCATTAAAAGCTCTATATGACATAAATAGATTTTCAAATTCTCTAATCCATTTTTTTTCTTCAAAATCTCCCCCATCATCATCATATATATTCTTTTGGTGCAGTTGGGGTGCAGTTGGGGTGCAGTCTGTTTTTCCAGATGCCTTTATATCGGCGTTTAAAGGCACTTTTGGGGTGCAGTTGGGGTGCAGTTGGGGTGCAGTCTGTTTTTGAGCAGAGCTATTTGGCAGAGAGTTATTTCTAGCTCTAGCAGAGCGTTCCCATCGTCTCAAGCTCCATGAAGCATCTGCTTTTTCCATTTCCATTTCAAACTCTTCTAGCCAATTTCTAACCAGTTGGCTAGATTTTAATTTTATACATTTCCCTCTTTCCCATTGTCCCCAGCTCTCTTGAAAAAACTTGAGAGAGTGCATCTTCTCTAGGATACCAAATTCTATCTGCTCGTTTACGGCTAACCATTCAGTAAATGCGTGGAATTTGTTCTTGTTACTCTTTAGGAGTTTATTCATATACGGTACAGGTATTTTAATAGTTATGTAGGGTATCATTACAGTTCTCTCATAGGGTTATTTTCATCATAAAATGTAATTTTTACGCTGTTATTGGTAAATCTAGTATACTTACCCTCAAAATTAACTTTACTGATGCCTGTAGCACCATCTCTGTTTTTTGCCACTATCATTTCTGCTTCTGTTACATCGGGTTCTCTTACTTTTTCTCCTCTTTGGTAATAACTTTCTCTATGTAGCAAGATAACTTTGTCTGCTTTCTGCTCTAATTCTCCACTCTCTCTCAAGTCTGCAAGAGTAGGACGATTTGATTTTCTATTTGTAACTTCTCTGTTTAATTGTGACAAAATTATTACACTTATTCCAAACTCTTTAGCTATTGCTCTTACTCCACTCATTACCTCTCCCATCTCTATTCGTAGGAAACGAGGGTCTTTGTAAGAAATTTCTCCAATATGGTCAATTATCCAAACTTTTATATTTTTATTTTTTCTAAGCACTCTTTGTGCCTTAGATTTAATATAATTAAAGTTTACTCCATTTTTATCATGGATAATTAATCCACTCTCCTTAATAATTTTTATGCTTCTTTTATATTTACTAAAATCTTTAATAAACCCTTTTTTCAAATCATAGAGTGTAGTATCTGACAGAGTAGATACAATTCTGCGAACTATCTGTTTTTTCTTCATCTCTAAAGAATCAAATAGTATACCACAGCTAGGGTCTTCTACCCAGTTTGCAATCATTGTCGTAACGGCAGATGTTTTTCCCATACTTGGTCTAGCCCCAATAATTACAACTTCTCCTTCTTCTACGCCACCAATAATTGCATCTAACTCTTTTATACCTGTAGGTAAAACTTTTCCTAGGTCTTCTTTACCAGCTGATGCTACGTCTTGCTCAAACTCATTCATAATCGACTCTATATCTATAAAGTCGTCGCTGTCTTTGTCTATAAGCTCAATGCTCTTTGCTATTGTTGTTATTATTTCTTCACTGCTCTTTTCCTCTATCTCTTGTTTTATTTTTAAAGAGATTTGATTTAGTTCTCTCTTTCTTTGTAACTCTTTCAAGTCATCAACGTAGGCATTTAGGTTTGAGATAGCATTTGCACTCATAATCTCAATAAATTGAACTTCATTCATCTTGTCGCCCAACTCTTTAGTTAAGAATATCTCATCAATAGGTAAGTTTTTTTGAGCCAAAGATTCATAAGCTCCAAAAATATACTGATGAAACGGTAGATAAAAAGTATATGCCGTAATTTTGATTTTAACATCTTCAAATATCTCTCCATCAAAGAGAATAGAAGAGAGAATAGCTCTCTCTATATTTATGTTGTATAATTTGCTCATTTTTAGCCTTTTTTTAATAAGATTAGGCTAGAATTATTTACCTGAATTATCCTAGCCATATAAAACCTCCTAGGAGGGCTTATATGGCTACTAGCACCATTTGGTGCTAGAACTTGTAGTTAGTTGGAGTCATTTTTCCACTCCGAACATCTATAATGTTTTTCTACATTGTAAGGATTCTCATCATCTTTACAGCACATAGAGAACTCGCTAAAATGCTCACTCTTAACCTCTTGCTCAAAGTGCTTACAATTCCAACAACACTTAATGTCGATTTCTTCCTCTTCATCATTTATTAAAAGGGGCAAAGAGCAAGAGGTCAGCATAATTGCACATTCAAAACATATGTCTTCTACTTCTTCGTTAGTAATTCTGTTTATCTCTTTTTTTGCTTCTACTGTTAGCTGAAATGCTTTTTCTGTACAGTCGTCCATATCACAATATCTGTATACTAATTGCATTATTACACACCCACCACATCATCAACACGAACTTCAGCACGAACACAAGCCACCATGGTGTCAATGATTTCTGAAAAGTCAAAATCATTAATAAGCTCTACTGCTTCATCTTTGCAGACCAAGCACCAGCAAATGAAACCGTTGAATTTGTGAGTTAGAAGAGTATAACCCTTGTTTCGTCTAAAGCACTGAACAAGCTCTATCTCTACATCGTTTATAGAAGTTGTAAAAAATGTTTTCATTTTAGGCATTTTCTACCTCCTTTGCCTCAAATTTCTTTAACTCTTCTTTAAAGTCATTCCGAGTGATAGGTAAACAAGCTACAAGGTTATCCTCCATATATAATACCAATTCATATCCTAAATATTCATAGCTATCAAAAAAGATAGATATATAATCCCTATTTCTATGAAAAGAGATAAATTTAATGTTTGAGTATCCTGCATTTATTTTGAATTTTTTAATCATCACGCAACCTCCAAGGCATCATTCATAAACTCAACTCTTTTTTTCAAGTCAGCTATATCAATTTCAACAATATTCTTCATACTATCAGCAAGAAGAACAAAAGCTTCACGAAGAGCTTCATCATCTGTAGAGATTTCAAAGCTTTCAAAAAGCCCTATGAAACCTTTGAGCTTACGCTCTAACTCATTTTCAATATGTTCGTGTGTGATTAGTTTTGAGAAGAATTCTCGTGTCATGTTTAATCCTTTTATCTTTAAGATAATTGGATTATATCTAGTTTGGGAAAAAGAATAGCTTATTTTTTTCCCAATGGGAAATAAATTTAGCTTTTTGTTACTCTTTTCGATAATAAATCTAAGAGTTCTGAATCTTTTTTTAGTTCTGTGTTTTCTAAAATTAATTTTAGAGAAACATCTACTATCTTTGGCATCTCTCTTTTTCCATTGCTGTACTCGGATATTTTTGATACACTTACCCCTAGTTTTTTTGCCAACTCCGATTGATTGATACCCAGCTCCTCGCACACCCTCTTGACAATATTCTTTTTCATGAAATTCCTTACTGTTTTTTGCAATTGTAACATAATTAAAACTCATGATACACTTCCTCTAAAATAATGAATCTTCCCTCTTACTAACAGCTCTTTGCCTTTTAGTTTCATGGTGGGAGGTTGTTTAGACTCTAAGCTCCTAATCTTTTTCTCGCATTTTTTGCAGGTGCTTATCACACCTGCTTTACATGTAGGATTTTTTCTGAAGTCTTTTTTTGGCTTCTCTTTTTTGCATTTCTTACATTTTTGCATTTTTCTTATCCCTAAAAAGCTCATTGGTAATAGCTTCTCGCTTTTTATCATCTTTAGGATTTAGAGTGTGTACTAGATTTATTATTGCAGTTGGGATTAAAACACTTTGACCTTTTATCTCAAAAGAAGTTGTTTTTCCCTCTTTTAATTCGATTTCTAATTTCTCTTCTGCATCTTTAATAATATCTTTTATCTTCTCACTGTTCATTTTTTCTCCTCTAGTAGTTAGTATTTGCGACTTAGGGAGAAGGAGGAGCAAGGCAAATACTAACCACAGCTTAAATCTCACTCCTCCTCCCTAAATCATTTTTTATCTCGTTAAGAGATAAGAGACGATCTAAAAAGTAATGGAAAAAAATGAAAATCTTATGAGGGGGAATGTATGATAATAGACCGTCTATTATCTCTTAACATAGTTAAACAATTTGCGTCCCTAAAAAGTTCTAAAAATATTAGAAACACAATATAATATATTTAAACTGTTATTGATTTTTGTTAAGATGTTATAAGAAGTGGTGGGTCGGGAGAGACTCGAACTCTCGACCACTCGGTTATGAGCCGAGTCCACATGCCCCTATATTTGGGTATCTTTTCTATTGTTTTTATAAAGATGTTCTATAAAAGTTCTATAAAAGTTCCAAAATCAATCTAGCTTTAGAATTTCTTCTGTTCTCTCTCTACTTCCAGCTTCTGTTATATATTTAATATAGTACTCTGTAGTAGTAGAAACTTTTGTATGTCCCAACTGTTTAGATACATAGGGTAATGATTGTCCCCCTATTAGCAAAAGTGTTGCATATGAATGTCGTAAGCTGTAGAAGCTTTTATATTTTACTCCTATCTCTTTCAAGAGAGGTTTAAAATGTCTTTTTGTAATACTTGAGCAATCACTCCAGTATTCGCCTCTACTATTTGTAAAAACCCATTCGCTTTTACTTTGCTCTTTATGTTTCATTAGAGCATCTATGAGAGTTTGTGGAACATCCACTATTCTCTCTTTGCCTTTTGCTTTTGTAAATTTTCCAAAACGAATCCCTCTACTGATTTTAACATTCTTTTGAATAAAGTCAAAATCAGTCCACTTTAATCCTATTGATTCATGTGAGCGAACACCTAGAAAAATTCTAGTTAGTATAAAGACTCTTAACCAACCATCTGAATGATGTATCATCAATTTTATTTCATTCAAATTGTAAATTTCTCTAATAGTCTTATGACTTCCTTTTATCTTTTCTGTCCCAATCATTGGGTTTGCCATGATTTGATTGTGTACGACAGCTCTTGATAAAAGTCTTTTGAAAAGATGTTTGACTCTTCTTGTATAGTCTGCTCCTTTTTGAGATAAAAGCTTAGATTGCCAAACTTCTATTTTTTTAGAAGTTATATTATCTAGTTTTATATCAGCAAAAGTAGGATAGATATACTTTTCAAGATGCCTTTTTCTATCATTTTTTTCTGCATTGCTTACGTTTGCATTTATGATTTGCATCGTTTCTTCTGCAAAATCCATGAAAGTTTGAATCTTTTCTTTCTCTGTCAATCTCAGAAATTCGTCAAGCCCATTCACTTTATAGTGAATGATATTTTGTTCAGTGGGTTCATCTCCAGTTACGACTTTTACATCGCCATATTTTGAAATGGGTAATCGTCTTAGTTGTATTACTTTTTTTCCACTTTTGTATTTTCTAACAGTTATAGAAACTTTCTTATCAAAACTTTTCATTGTTCCTCCATATATATATATTGAGAAACAAAAAATAATAATAGTTTAAAAAGTTGTTTTAAATTAAAGAACACTAACTATATAAAATAGTTATCAAATATATCATTAGATTTATTTGATAACGATTTTATCTGTTTCTTTATTAATTAATTGCATACAATTAGAGAAATGTTAAGAAAAGTAATTAAAATTTTATACTTTGTAAAAAAAAGCACAAACTTTTTATCTTTTTTATTCTTTCTTGTTTCTCTTTGGGAATAATAGTATTATTTAGCTTAAATAAAAATAAAATAGTTTCTTTTTTGGAAAATTTATTTTTCTTTAGGGCGAAGTAATTTAAAAAACCAGTTTAAATCTTTCCAAGCCCACAAAGGTATTCCTTGCTCTTCAAGCTTGTACATTTCAAAATCTTTTAAAGGTCTTTTGCCTTGCAATAACTTTGTTTTCATCGCAGGAGATGTAGCAAAATTGTTTATTATTTTATTGAACTCTTCTCTACTTGTAATCATATTACTCTTAGATGTTGTTCCACTTAGAGCTTTTATTCTCTTGGAAGCCTCTTCTATTATGCTTATTTGTTTGTTTATTTCCTCTTGTATTTCTTTATTCATAAATGAATTATAGTCATATTTTAAAAAAAAATCAAGTTTTTTTCTTTTTTAGAAAATAAATGTTTCTTTTTTTTAAAATATTTTCATTTTTATTAAATATTTAAGTTTTAATTAATGAACTAGCTAATATAATTATCTTGTGCGAGGAAGAAAATCGCACAAAACAAGAGGTTTTTGGCTTAAAAAATAAGCTAAATTTAATCCGTTTCCGAAGAGCAGTCAACATCAGAAGCGACAGCTCTTCGGATACCACCAAAAGTGTTCCGAAGAGCTGTTGTGTTTCATTTTACATACTCTTCGGAAACAACAAAAAAAATAACTATTAGGAGTTATAAAATGGCAGAGAAAAATAGCAATCAAGAAACAAAAAATACTACGTTGACAACATCATCGAAGAGAAGATTGGTCAAGGCAATATGTAAAGAGTATCACGATAAATTGGACAGTAAAGCCCCAACAATGAAGAGAGATTTAAACTATACTCAAATTAGAACTTTAATGTATCTTAATGATACTACAAAGAACAAGTTTAGACAACTAGCGTTTGAGGATAAGATAGACCCAAGAGACTCATTAAGCAAATGGAGAATCGAAGTTATAGCAGAGTTTAAAGACCTCTTTACATTCGATATTAATAGTGAAGATGTGGAAGACGTGCAAACCGATATTAGTGGAGAGTATGAAAAGTGGTATAAGGAAAACTTTCCAGAGTCTAAAAAAAGAATTAGCCCAAAGAGCATTAAACTTAGTGAGCTATTAACCTATATGGCAGTTACGAACAAAGATAAGCCACTACCAAACTTAGCACAATATGGAGTAAATGACTTCACATCATGGAAATTAAGCCATATCAATATGGAAGCCTCTAAGGTTTGTAGAGATTTCTTAAATAAGAAATCTGCATAACCCCACCCTCTCTCCTCTTATGGGGAGGAATAACTATAAGGAGAGAAAATGAATAACGAAAATACAACCACAGATGCCCCTACCTCAACCACAATAAGCACAGAAGCACCAAGGTTAGATGAAATTTCCTCTAGTATTGATAGTACAATAGCAGAGATAGAAGATTTGCTTCCCAAAGACCCAGTGGCACAAGCTACAAATACAGTAGTCGGAACACCCGAACATATCGCGAAAAATGAACTTATTGATAAGGTAAAGGAAACAAACTCTACAAAAAACGTTAACAGAGTTCTATCTGTACTTACAGGTATAGGATATGTGGGTCTTATTATATCGGCACTTGTGAAATTCACTGGAATTGTCTATGACATAGATTACCATGTGCCGTTCCTCAAAACGGTAATCTCTGAATTTGGAGTTGCAAGTTTGGGGGTATTTATTACCCTTATCATTTTAGTGATGACCCACATAACTAGCAATGGATTGGTTAATAGAAAATGGAGAGCTATACCAAGAGTTATTCTTATTTGGTTAGCAATCATGGGGTTACTGGCTTCAATGTACTTTGACTACAGGGCTATTGGGAACTACACAAAAACGGTAGTTGAGAAGCAAAAAATCCTAAAAAACAATAATACCAATGATAAAGACGGTATTAAAATTAGTGCTGTAGATAAAGTGATTCAGGGTTATCAAAAGTCGATTGACGGCTACAATAAGGAATTGGACTCTCTAAGAGATAGAATTGGTGCAATCTCAATAACTAGAAATAAAATAGATGAAAATCTAAATGATATAAAAGAGAAGAAAATGAGTCGATTAAGTAAAAAAGATATAAGAAGACTCAATCAAAATGTTAGAACAGGTAGAAAACAGTTAGAAGAGTTACAGAAAGAAGAGGATAGAAATCTTGCACGTCAAAAAGATATAGAAGCTTCAATAGAATCAATACAAGCAAAAGTAGAAGCTAAAACGAAAGAAAAAGGTGTGATGATTGGAAACGTGGACGCACAGATGAATGATGAGCAGTTCCAACGACTTATTTTTTTATTTGCCATAGTAATATTCATTGAGATAACCTCTTTTGGTGGGTTATTGTCAGACTTTTTGGGCAATAAAAACTTAGAAAACTCTATTCATGAGCAACTAGATACACTTAATAATAATACAAATGCTATGAGTGTTTTGTCTGCTCATATATCACGAATGGGAGTTGACCAAGCACGAAGTTTTAACCAACAGCTACTAGTTCAAGGGAACATATCCAAGATGCAAAACTTGAGCCATGTCGCAGGGTTAAACCAACAAGCAGAAAACATTAAGGGGTTCACTCAAGCAACCCACATGATAGGCGAAGCGACAAACGGAATCGTGCAAGAAGCAGTAACAGGATATGCACATGGGATTAAGGCTAACTTATACGAACAAAAAGCAAAAGCACTATTAGATATAGTGCAAAAGCAATCAGAACAAAAGAGTTTAGATGCCTAAGAGTCAGCTATCCGTGAATCAGCTATCCGTTCATCAAATAAATGACAATGGTCATATTTATAACATTTGTTTAGCAGAAGAGGTAGAGAATTTTATCATTCTGCACCAAAACGATAGTAAACAAATTTTGAATGCTTTAGAGATAGCTGTAGCTACACTTGAAAATGAAAGAAAAGACTTTCAAAAAGCCATAGAATTTATGATGAGAGAAGTAGAGGTTGATAAAAAGAAACTTGAAACTCTCACAACCAAACAGACAACTGAACATGAGCGTAAGCTTAGTGAATACCAAGAAGCCATAAATCAAAACAAACAATACCAAGAATGGTACGGGACTCTAATTAGTCCTATACTAATCATAACAGAGTTGTGGAACAATGGTCAAAAGGGGGAGCTAGACATGCTAGTTCCTCCCTCCCAATGGTCGGTCGGTAAAGGTCTGGGTGGAGAAAATGGCAAAAGAGCCAAGAGATATTGGCTCTCACAGTTTCAAGAGTGGGGGCTAATCAAGCAATGGGGGAGAGGCAGATACATGTCAAATGTCGGCATGTATGAAGCCTTGGAAATCCTAAACAAAATGATGAAAAAACAAAATCTGATAATAGAAGAGAAAGGAGAAAATGATGAATAAATTAGGCAAACTACTAGCAATAGTAACAGTATTAGCATCCACCGTTGCCATTGGTTGGTGGGTAATTTTAGAGCTTATTGTGTACGGAAATGTACACTAAATAACCACCCCTCTACTCACACCCCTGCATAACAGGGGTTATACTCACACCCCATTTTATGAAAAACATTTTAGATGTATCTTATTTTTTTACTAAATTTAAGATATATCTAAGATTTATAGTGTTATAATGTCTTTGTCAAAACATAAAGGACAACAAATGATGAAAAAAATAATGACTTATGCTCATGCATTGAGACGTACTTATAGCGTGAGTATGTCTCAAGCATTGAAATCTGCCTGGAAAAAGGCAAAGTATTCTGTTTCTGCTAGGAAGTATAATCTTCCAGTAGAGACAGAAAATCCATATTCTGCACTAGATGGCAGAATTGAACACATGATGAAAACATTCGGTTGGTCTTTTGACTATGCGAAAAAAATAGTAATCGGACGGTTCTATTATATTACCGCTGATGGCAGAGGGAAGCTCTTTGGCAATTTTGAAGATATTGCAAAAATGCCATTGAAGGAGTTTGGAGAATACCTCTTCGAACTCTATGAGGTATACTAATGTTTAAAGAGTTCAAAAACAAAAACAACAAAATAAACTTTACCAAACTAGCAAAATCAGATTTTTGCTGGGTAAAAAACATTGCAGAGGTTGCGAAAAAACAACCTCTGAAATTTGACACCATGTATCTTGGCATTATATGCCAGGAAAATGGTATCTCTCTCGAAGAATTAGCAACTCTTCGAGAGAGTAAAGCTGACATCGACAAAGAGATTGAAGAGCTAGAGGGTCTTGCAAAAGCAGGTAGATATTCTCTGCTAGTCCAAATAGCCGAGACACTCACAAAGGTGATGCAAAGTCCATTTACGGACGATGCGATGTTCCAAAGAGCTGAAAAGCTTGAACAAATTAGAAAAAAAATCTTAGGAATATTATAAATAGAGATACTGAAAAGATTTTAGAGAATTTGAAGTTACTTAAAGAGTGGCTTTAGTTAGGTGAGCGAATAGTTCAGATTCGCTCAATGGGTCGTTTTGGAAACCGACCCTATATTATATCATATAGGAGTAAAAAATGGCAAGATATGTAGTTAAGTGTGACACTTGTGGTCAAAGTATGGATTTTCATACCTGGGGTGGCAATAGCAGAGATAGACAATGGAGAGCAGACCATTGGTCACATGAGTGTGATGAGTGTAAGCAAAAGAGAGTTAGCCAAATCAATGAAAAAAATGCAGAGAAGAATAGAGAAGAGGGATTACCTCTATTGGTTGGTTCTGAAAAACAAATAGCTTGGGCTGAAACTATTAGAGCTTCTTTTGTTCAAGCAAGTTCTAATTTAGTTGTAGATAGCTCTACAAATTATAAAATAACCAAACTCTTCAAAAATACATCAGCTTCTTTTTGGATAGATAGAAGAGGCAGAGAACTTAACAAACTTTTAGAAGAGATTGAAGATGAAGAGGTTGAGATTAAGAAAGATTTAGAACAGAAACTACAAAAAGAAGCAGAACTAGAGGCAACTATTCGCCCAGAGACTGCTTTGTCTGAAACTGTAGCTTATATCTTTGCTGAAGATGAAAAAATATGTATTGAGTTCCCTGAAAAAAGAGAAGATTTCAGAACTTTAGTGAAGGCTCATGGTTTTAGTTGGGGGAATGCTAGATGGTATAGAAAATTATCTATTACCACAGGTTCAAAAGAAGATAGAATTTCAGAAATAGGAAACTTACTCTTGATAGAGGGTTTTATCGTTAGAATTTTTGATGAAGAATTAAGAAAAAAAGCCATAGAGGGTATTTATGAACCTGAACATACAAGATGGATACGGACCTACAAAGGAAAGTTTAGCATCAAATGGAAAAGATACTACGAAGATTTTTATGCCGAAGCTAGAAAAATACCCACTTCAAAATGGGACAACCCAACAGTAGATGTAAAATCAGAACAGTTTGAAGCTGTAGAAGATTTTGCGAATGAGTATGACTTTAGATTTACACCAAAGGCTTTAGAGCTTTTAGAAGAGGCAAAAGCCTTTAAAAAAGCTCAACTTATTCCTAGTCTAAAAAAAGGTAAAGAGTCTATCAAAGTTACAAGTACAGAAAAAGACTTCACACCAAAGGAGGGAGAAATAGATGCAACCCTTCTTGATTAACTCAACACTGATGGGACATCAAAAAAGAGCTGTAGAGAAATTTACAGTTCAAACTAAATTTGTAAGAGTTGCTGGTCTCTTTATGGAGATGGGTACAGGCAAAACTCTAACAACTATAGAGATGGTTCGACAAAGAGCTGATAGAATCTCTAAAGTTGTATGGGTTTGCCCAGTATCTACAAAAGAGACTATTCGTAAAGAGATTTTAAAGCACACAAATATTTCAGATATTTATGTGTTTGATAATAAAACAGATGATGCCAATATGCCTAATACATCTTGGTATATAGTTGGACTAGAGTCCATTAGCCAAAGTGATAGAACTACTTTAGCTCTTAATGCTTTGGTTGATAGCGATACTTGTGTAATTGTAGATGAATCATCATTTATTGCTAATCATAAATCTAAAAGAGCTGAACGATTATCATTTATTACAAAAGAGTGCAAATATAGATTTATTCTTACAGGTACACCCCTTACCAATGGGATTGTATCTCTTTATAGTCAAATGAAGTTTTTAAGCCCAAAGATTTTAGATTATCAAAGTTTTTATAGCTTTGCTAATAACCATCTAGTCTATTCAGAAAAATATCCAGGTATGATAATTAATACTCTACATGAAGAGTATTTGGCTGCTAAAATAGCCCCTTATGTCTATCAAGTTACAAAAGAAGAGTGTTTAGATTTACCTGAAAAGGTCTATGATACACGATACTTTAAGATGAGTGAAGAGCAGAGAGAAGCGTATGATAATGCCAAAATTGAGTTCTTGGAGATGATAGACCCAACAGAGTTTTCTGCTGTTGATATTTTCAAACTATTTCAAGCTCTACAGCAGATAGTTAGTGGATATAGAAATATAGATAGAAGTGAACCTCTCTATTTTGATGATATGTATAGGGTTGATGCACTTGAAGATGTGCTTTACTCTATACCGAAAGATAAAAAAGTAATTATCTGGGCGAAATATCATTATGATATTGAACTTATTAGAAAGGCTCTTGGAGATAATGCAGTTTACTATACAGGACTTTTAAATGAACAACAAAAGGAAAAAGTATTGGATGAATGGAGAACTTCAAAAGAGTATTTAGTCATTACTCAATCATCTGGAGGATTTGGTCTTACTCTTGTAGAGGCTCATTACTCTATATTTTATAATAATAGCTTCTCTTACTCAAAGAGAGTACAAGCAGAGGATAGATGTCATCGCATCGGTCAAGAGCAAAAAGTGACCTATATTGATATTTGTTGCTCTGATAGTATAGATGAGAGAATATTAGGTGCGATTTGGTCAAAAGCTTCTGTTGCAGAGGCTTTTAGAAAAGAGATTGAAAAAGTCAAGGACAAAAAGTCTTTGGAAAATTTTATAAAGGGTTTATGATGGATAAAAATGTATTAATATCGAAAGATGAAAGGAGAAAAGAGAAGTTTATTGAAAAAATCATAGAAAATAAGATTATAGAAAATGATGTTATTTATATCTATCCTAAAAATAGAAAAAAGAGTTTTAAAGGTGCATATTGTGTCACCTTTGAAGATATTACAAAGGATGATGAGTGGTTGACTGTAAATAGTATTTTAAATGAAGATACTATTTTAATAATGGAAAATCCATCTAGGTATCCGTTAATTACTTCGAGCAAGTATAAATATTTATATAGATTGGCTATGAAAGTTAAAATGGAAAATAAATATATCATTGATATTGTTCCGTTTACTCTTGATATTTCTTATTTATATACTACTTATGTTTATATTTCTCGTGCAGTTTTGGGTCACGCACATTTCTATGCTTTTAAAGAAAATTATCAAGAACAGTTAGAAGATGGAACGATAGTTGATGGACATGACCATCAACTGTTAGCTGAAAAGATTATGAAGGTTACAGATATTGATTATTCTCAATTCTTAGTAGAGGATAGAAAAGTTATAAAAATTACTTCCACTCCTGAAGAGTTGAAGCGTTATCAAGTTAAAAAAGATGAGCTTTTTGCCAAAGAGAAAAATATTACTAGAATTATTACGCGTCTTGCTGATACAGCTCATGCTTTTAGTTCAAGAAGAGAAAAAGTAGCAGAGTTAGCCCTTTATTTAGAGGGTACGACAGTTATTTATTTTAATTTAAGTAGTTATGCTGTTGCTGTTAAAAAAATAATTGGTAGAAATAAAAATATTGTTTGTACCTCTTATCAAAAAGGTCACATTGGAGATGTAGATAATATTATCTATGCAGAATCCCCAATAGTTAAGTCTTATTTTCTATTAGATGCAGAGAGTAAAGCCATTAAAGATACAAAAGTTTTTCACATATTGGGTGATATGGGTGTTGATACACATTTATATTCCAAAATAGAAAGTGAATTGAGTCAAATAAATAGTTTAACAAAGGAGATGAGTTATGTCTAAGAGTGGCAGAAAGATTTATTTACAAAAAGATGTTTTGACCTCTGCAAGAGAGAGGATTAACATGATTTTTGATAGATATGACAGGGTTGTTTGTAGTGTTAGTGGAGGGAAAGATAGCACTGTACTATTTGACTTGACATATAATATTGCTATGGAGCGAAACAAAAAGATTGTACTATTCTTTCTTGACCAAGAGGCAGAATATGACAGTACTATCGACTTAATGAGAGAGCTTATGAAAAAGCCAAACATTGAGAGAGCTTGGTTTCAAGTACCTATTAGAATGACAAATTCCACTTCTTATGAAGAGGATATGTTACATGCATGGGAAGATGGGGTGGAGTGGATACGAGAGAAAGAAGATATTTCAATTCATTCAACTGATGCTCCTGATAGATTCTATGCATTCTTGGAATGGTATGAAGCTCAACAAAATACAGCTTTTTTAATCGGACTTAGAGCCGAAGAGAGCCTTAACCGTTATGGAGCTGTTACTTCACATCCTGGTCTGCCTAATATTCCTTGGTGTAGTAAAGGTAAAGGTAAAACAATTAAGTTTTATCCAATTTATGACTGGACATTTGAGGACATTTGGACTTACATAGGTAAGTTCAATGTACCTTACAATAAAGCCTACGATTGGATGTGGGTTAGTGGTCAAGGGATATCAAGCCTAAGAGTTTCAAACTTGGTTCATGAAAAAAGTTTTAGGTGTTTGACTAGCCTACAAAAGTTTGAACCTAATAACTATGATAGATTAGTTAAGCGTCTAAAAGGCGTTAGAAGTGCTGCCAAATATGGCAAGGAACAATTTATATATGACAATAAAAAACTTCCTAAAAAATTTAAAGACTGGAAAGAATATAGAGATTATTTACTTGAAAATATTCCTGTCTCTGATGAAAAAAAAAGAAGATTTAGAAAACGATTTGAAACTAAATCAGAGTCAGTAGCTGTTCTGAAGCAACAGGTTAAACAATTATTGATAAATGATTATGAAAATTCAGTGCCAGTAGTTGAAAGAAGCGATAGAGATAGCTTATCAAAATGGAAGGATATATTATAATGCAATTAAAAAAATATAAACACAATGAAAAAGAACTTTGGTGTAGTCTTGGGAGCATTGTTGCTTCAAGAAAAATTAGAAAAGCATTAGGTATAGCAATCAGCAGTGATGATAGCTATACTTGGTGGATATGCAAAGAAAAAGGGGAGGTCGTAGGCTTTGGAGCTGTGTCTATTGGAAAAGAAGTTGCTACACTTCATCACTCCTATGTATTTGAAAAGTTTAGAGGAAATGGAGTATATAAGTTACTCTTAAAAGAAAGAATAGCATTTTGCAAAGAACAACAAAATGTTAAAAAAATAACAGCAACAGCTACAGATAATTCAAAACCAATATTAGAACAATTTGGTTTTTATGAAATCTCAAAAAGAGGTAAGTACTTCACAATGAGATTATTTATTAATAAAGGAAAAAAATAATGAAAAAAGTAGAATTAACATGCATGACACCGATTATTGTGCCAATAGATAAGATTCAGGCAAATGATTACAATCCGAATAAAGTAGCTTCGGCTGAGATGAAGTACCTTATTTATTCCATAGAAACTTTTGGTCTTGCCTATGGAATAACAGTTATATATCAAGAAAATATTGACAAATATATAGTTGTTGATGGTTTCCATAGATTAACTGTTTTGAAAAATCATTTCAAATTAAAAGAAGTTCCAGTAATTATTTTGGATTTAGAGATGGAAAAAATGATGAGTGCTACTGTAGCTTTTAACGAAGCAAGAGGTAAGCATCAAATTGACCCAACTAGCGACATGGTGGCTAGAATGGTTAATATGAAGATGAGTGACAAAGACATATGTAAAGCTTTGAATATGTCTGCTGAAGAGCTATTGAGGTTTAAAATGCAGTCTGGACTTCCAAACTTATATAAGAATGAAGAGTTTAGTCGTAGCTGGGTAAAAGGTTTGTAATGATGCAAATTAAAACAATGCAACAATCCATTTATGAGCTGTTGCAAAAAAAAGAGATGAGTGTAGATGAACTACACCATAAAACAGATTTTAATATTATTAGAATCTCAAATTATATTCGTGCATTATATAATGCTAAATATATAAAAGTTGATATAAATAATGATATTAGAATTTACCACACAAATAAAATAAAACTTATTAAAAATACTGGTGCAATCGCACCTCAATTTTATAGAGGGATTTTAACTGATTTTAATTCTTGCGAAGAGCATAAGATTTTTAAATTCAATGGTTCTTGGTACAATACTAAAAACCATAAAAATTTAATTCCTATAGTAGAGGCTCTTCTTAAATTAGAAAAAAAAGAGGTTTATCAAAAGGAAATTTATCAAAAAGCTGGGTTCTTAAACCCTACAGCATTTAGCCGTTGGCTACCAAGATTGCTAGATTCCAAAGTTCTGTTAAAGACAGAGGAGAGCTATAGAAATTCTCCTGTCTTTATAGTGGATTTAGAGAGAGTTGAAATACTTTTAAAAAATCTGCATGAATTTAGGAATTTTGAGTTGGCTTTTAAAAAGCTTGTTTAACCCTCAAACTCCACAACACTTACCCACCCATTGCTGTTTAATGTGTGGGTAACCCTCTTTATCTTATAAATACCATCATCATATTTACTTTTTTTGACATTTATCTCTCCACCTGCTTTTGGAGATGTACTACCATCTATGGTCACTCTTCCTCTTATTGTTCCTACGTTTGCTAAGTCCAATTGATGCTGTGCAAATGTTTTTGCATTCTCTTTTAAGGGGGTATCTGTTTTAGAAAAGCTATCTAAACTTTTTTTTAGCTCCAGTACAGGTGTTCCACCTCCAACTGTTACTGTTATATCTTTATTTTTTTTAGTATCTCGATATGTCATCTTTGCAGATTTATATTTTGTTTTGTTTACAAGCTCTATGCTAGTGCTAATAGCTTCTTTAAAATTACAAGAGTATTGTGGCTTAGACGTATTTTTATCTAAAAACAATATCTTAGCATTTTTTATGCTCAAAGTAGAATCCAAAAACTTTGCTAATCTTTGTAAAAAATGAATATCAGACTCATGCGTTTGTGCCTCATGTCTGAAAAAATGGCTCTTATCACATTTGTTTCCAAGCCCATGCTCTCCTGCTATTTTCCCTACAATTCCACTTATATCTATATTTTCCCATTTTCTATTTTTCTTTTTTTTCAGTTCTTCCGTCCAATCAGCACCAGTTGCACGGAAGGTTAGATTTTGATTAGTGATGGTATGGCTTTGAACGAAAAACTTTCCCATAAAAGACAATCCACTATCTTTATACCCTAGTTCCAATGTAACCACATCTCCAAATGAGGGTCTTGGAAATTCTCGCGTTGTTTGCACTGTTATCTCATCTGATTTATTATCTATTTCATCTTTAAAACTTATAGATTTGACATAGTTTTTTTTGACTACATTTCCACTAAGTGTTAATCTATAATTAGGTTTTGTTAATCCCATAATTGTATCTCTTTTACTTTTTTGATAGCAAAATATGGGAGTTTTATCTCAGCTCCGACTTCTAAAAAAACATCTCTATTGATATGAGGATTAAGCTCTAGTATTGTAAAAATATTGCTCAAATCTTTGTAATGATTATAGACAACCGTATCAAGCCTCTCATCTTCATCTTTAACTATATATATTGTCAATCTAGCACCTCTTCTAATTCTACGCTAAAGCTTTGTTGAAAATGTAACCCACCTTTGTCCATAATGCTACGCCCACGCTTTATTGACTTGATAATTACATTCCAAACCTCGCCTGTGTCTGCAATGGCAAACACAGTAGGGATTTTCAATTTTGCCCAATCTGATATGGGGTCAATAACATGAACTTTTTTTAGAATTAAATCCCCTTTTATCGTGAATCTTTGAGCATATCTTGATATATCTTGATGTGTATCAAATGCATCTATTTTTTTATGTGTAGCATATCTAAACTCTTCTGTAGTGTCCATACCATTATATTCTGCTACACCTCGACTGTTTGGCTTCATCTGAAAAATGAAACTACCCAATATGGCCATCATCTACCCAAGCCCTCCTATATCTGCAAATTGTCTATCTTGATGATTATTGTTTGCCTCTTCTATGCCATCTTGAACCAATTGTTTTATTTGCTCTTGTAGTAGATGTGGCTCGGAAACTTTACCATCTGTTGTCTGTACGATTATATCGCCTATAGATACAGTTATTTGGCTATTATTTACATAATTATTTACGTTGCTATCTTGATTTTGACCTGCTATCGCATCTGATGAAGCGATGGTAAACGGTTTTGGTGCTTCAAATGTCTCAAAACTTCTATCTTTTATAGGATTGATATTTGCTTTTGAGAGAAGTTCTTTTGTTTGAAATGCTCTATTTTGAAGAGATGGCACTTTTGCAAGTTTGAGATTTTCTATTGTAGAAAAACTTCTATCTTGAAGTGTTGGTAGATTCGCTTGAGATAAAATCTCTTGAGTTTTAAAGCTTCTATCTTTGATATGATTGATATTTGCTTGAGAGAACATCTCTTTTGTTTGAAATACTCTGTTTTCTGATGAAACGTTATTGTTCTGTGTGGGATTGGCAACTGCAATAGATGAGCTAAGAGCTAATCCAGCTGTTCCAAGTTTTAGAGCCTTTCTAGCTTTGATTGTCGCATTATTGACCGACTTTGCTAGAACTTTGTCATTTATGCCACTAGCCACGGTTTCCATTAGCTTTATGCGATGTATGTCGGTCAAAGCTCCTTTTTTTGCTGGAGAGAAAGGAAAGAAGTCTCTAATGCTCTTGGTAATGTCTCCTACTTTTTTGGTAAGTTTCTGCCATGTGGCACTCATTCCATCTATGACAGAGCTAATTATTTTGCTTCCTGCATCTTTGAGTGAAAAATTAGAAAAAAAGTTCATCAAGCCGTTCCATTTTTGAGCCACAAAGTCCAAAGGATTCCACGAAACAATGCTCTTTAATCCATTCCACGCACTACCAAGTAGATTTTTAACACCTGTACCAATGCCACCAATAAAATTTAAAATCGGTTGCCAATTATTTGCGAGTACTCCAAGAGGGGTCCAGGAGAAAATGCTTTTTATTCCCTCCCATGCAGAACTAAATATATTTTTAACACCACTCCATAAAGAGCTAAAAAATCCACTCACTTTTCCCCAGTTTGAGTAGATAAGATAAGCACTACCTGCTATGGCAGTAACTGCTAATCCTATTGGGTTAAGGAGGAGGGTTCTACCAACAAAAGCTAAGACACTGCCCACAGCACCAATGGCAGGAGCTAAAATCATAAACGCTCCTTTAAGAGCCAAAACCCCACCAACACCTGCACCAATATAACCAAGCCATTGTCCAAAACTCCGACCGTTTGCCGTAGCACTAGCTACACTGTCCGACACACTAGAAAGAGGCTTAATAAGCTGTTTTATATATCCAACAGCAGTACCAAAAACCGTCTTAAATATATCTCCTATAGGCTCTAAAATAGTAATGATAGGTCGTATGTAATACTCCATCGCTCCAAAAACTGTACTAAAAATAGTCTTGACAGTGCCTAATGCATCCCCAATTCCAAGAACAACCCCAACAAAAAAGCCTTTAATCGGTTCCCAATATTTTCGAACCATAACAGCACCAAGAGCAATACCTGCGATAGCTAAACCAATAGGAGTTCTCAACATAATTCGACCTGTAGCCTTTGCTACTTTGCCAAGATTTTTAAAAGACAACATAGACAAAGCCGTACTCCCACGAGTAGCCAAAGCAACTGCATTTAATTTTAAGTAACTAAGCCTAAGTAGCCGAATACCATTTGATGCATAGCCTGTTGCTATTTTTGTTGCACCTATTGCCATTTTGACAGCCAACAGCCCACCAAGCCCTGCACCGATATAAGTTAGAGCTTTACCAAACCTCTCTCCACTCTCTCCAGCTTTATTGGCTTCATTGCTTGTAATTCCTAAAAGATTAGTAAGAGGTTTGAGTTTCCCATAAACATAATCAATTCCATTTCCCACACTCCCAAGAGCCGACTTGATACCAACAAAAAAACCTTTTATATTTGATTTAACTATCTTTTTGTTAAGCACTAACCATTTATTGAATTTATCCAATACAGGACTCATAAAGCCCCCACCAATTCCACTGAACTGTTGAAAAACAGAACTAACAATAGAAGCACTTGTAGCTGATGCCTTTGCATAAGCCTTAGCACCTTTTAGCCCCTCTTCATCTAAGAAAATTAGCTTCTTTTTGTCCTCTATAAACTCTTTATAACTCTTACCTTGTTTTCGTAAAAAACTTAATATTTTATTGGCTTCTCCACCCATCAAAATATCAACCATAGAAGCAGCCTTTTGTTGGTCCTTCATTTTAAGAGCTGTATCCATAACTATCTCAAATTGTTTATCTCCTTTGAGTCCAGAAAACTTTTTAAATTGCTCTTCATAGTTTAGACCCTTGAAACTCTTATCTGATAAAGAGAAGTCTAAACCTTTAAAAGCATCGTCTACACCACCAACTAATTTAAGCTCTTTTCCTTTTCCTTTGTCCTCTTTGAGCCAATCAAGGTAAACTACTTTAGATTCACCAATCTTATTGTTAAGCTCCTCCATAATGTCGGTTACATGTTCGTAATCTAAACCGATACCCTTTACAGCAGAACCAAGAGCATTAACGGTATTGAAGCTCAATCCCACAGTATCAGCCAAATTTGACATCTGAACTGTTGCTTTATTTATCCTGTCAATCCCAAAAGCAACACCCCCTAAAGCTACACCCATACTAGCAACTTTTTGAACATTACCAAGAAGTTCAGTTTTTAAAATCTCTCTCCGTTCTACAATCTGCTTAATCTTAAGAGTTGTACCGTTGAGCCGATTAACTGTTTTCTCTATATTTTTGATGGTAGAATTGGTTTCTAATGCCTCTTTTTGAACCTCTTTAAGTTCATCTTTAAGTTCAAGTTTTTGACCATTTATTTTTTTTATCTCATTACTTGTTTTTTTAAGCTCTTTAGTAACGGTCTTATTTGCATCTCTAACTTCATTGAACTCTTCTTTTACTTTTAGCTTCTCTTCTGAAAGCCCTATTATTTTAGTTTGAGTACTTTTAAGCTGACGATTGAGTTTTTTTAACTCTTTAGTATCTGTTGTTGCCTTTATTTTAAGCTCAATGGTATCTTTTTTTGATTTTAGGGTATCTATTTTATTCTCTATCTTTACTATAGACTCATTTAGCTCTGCCTCTCTATTTTTGTTTAGACCCAAAGAGATTTCTGTTTTTCTTTTTTTTAAATCATCAAGTTGATTATCTATTTTTTCTATATTATCTTTAACTTTTTTTACAGAGCTATCATTAGCAACAATATTAATCTTTTTAGAGTTCAGCTTCTCTATCGTCTGTTGAACTTTTGTTACAGAGTTGGTAGCAGATTGCATTCCTCTCATCATTCCACCAACTTTTGCACCAATTTTTAATACTAACTCTACACTCTTCAAAATATCCTCTTTTTTAAGTTTAAACTAAGTCCCCACAAGCTCTATAAGCCCTTTTCACTGTGCTAGACTACTCTAGCACACTAAAAATGCTTATTTTTGGCTTCCAAAATCTCTACTGATTGTTTATAATATTTTTTAGCCTTATCAACACGCATCTCCATTATCTCTCTATACCCAAAATGCAAGACATAGGCAATAATGGAAACCATACTTACAATAGAGTTTTTATCTACAAAAAAACTCCCAAAACCTCAATAAGTGAGCTATGCTCTTTAATCGTAAATATAGTTTTAAACTCATCTGGTGCAATCTTAGGCTCTAAAAAAGTAGAGAGAAGATTATTCATCGCACCATATCCACCACCATCAGCACCCTCTGTTGCTACTTCTAAATCTTCAAGCGTTGGCTTAATAAGTTTGAACTCTTGTATCTCTACACCGTCAACTGTAATAGGGTTGTCAAAGGTGATTAAAATAAACTCACCTTTATCTTCAACGCTACAATCATTTTTAACTATTTTTATATTTTTTAATCCACGAACTGCCATCTGTTATCCTTACATAATTTGACCACGAAGGTCACTTAAAAGGTCTGTACCACCAACAATCAATACCATATTATCGCTATCAATCTGATACTCTTGTTTGCCGTTGATAGTTAAGTCTGCAACAACAATACTCATTTTTAATGTTCTCTCGACCTCTCCACCAGCTTCAAACTCTTTATCTTCTACATTGGCATTACCTTTCCAATTAGCAACAATTGGATATTTTTTACCGTTTTGGTAATAAGAAGCTTTAATCAATATTTCTGTATGGTCACTTGATTGGTAAGAGAGTTTAGCAGCATCAAATGCTTTATCAGAGAACGTCCTAAACGTCAACTCTCCCTCCATCTTCCCTAAAATTCCGTTAAAAATTTCTCGTTCAAACCCTCCAGCTTTCTGTTCAGTTTTTAAAAACTCGATATTGGGTAACTTCACTTTAGAACTTACACCCAAGTGATGTTTCCCATTAATCCAAATGTTAGCATCTACAAGGGTTTGTGGTTTAATCATTGCCATCTACTCTCCTCCATTAATAAAATTTAAGAGAACTTCAGAGTAATCATCAACATAAACAAGTTCCAAATTTAGCTCTCTAACAGCTGGAACATCTTGTATTTCCATTGTCAAGTAGAATTTACCTGCTGTCACAGTTGCTTTGGTATTTTTGTTCATGTCAAAATAGACCTTGAATCCGATAATAACATTGTTTCCTTGGAGTTCTCTAAAGAACTCTTCAATGGACTTTTTGACATAGAGCAAAATATCAGCTTCTCTATCTCTAGCCCATTTGATGCTTTTAATCATTGTTTCAAGTAGTCTGTAAAATGTCCTAACACGGTCAAGAGGTTGCCAAATAGGGTCAATGTCAGTCGTTTCAAAGCCATATTGCCTCCAGCCCTCATCTCGCACAATGTGAGTCATTCCTTTTTGTCGAAGTCGTTGAGCTTCACAATCTCCCATAGGTATATACTCTATAAAAGTTCCGTCTGCTCTTGTAGCAGAGCTAATCCCTCTAATGACTCGGTTAGAGTGGTCTTTTGCCCAACCAAATGGGTCAAATCCATTGTCTCCACCATTGTCCCAATAGGCAATATTTCCAGCAATCATTACATCATTTGAAATTTTAAGTCCATCAATATGGCTTACACCATTGGTGATGAGTAAAAATCTACTTCCAAAATTTGAGATATAGGTATTACTATCAGCCTCATTATTATCTTGACTGCAAGTAATACCAGTCGCCCACATCTTCGCACCCATAGCATCTAGCTTTGCACCAATACCATTATCTTTACTGTAATCAGGTGCAATTAAAAGATTAGGCTTGATACCTGTGATAGTATAAGCCTGTGGCATCTTCTCAATTGCTTTTGAGATGGCATCTCTGTTTTTTGTATCATCTGTATCTAGTTTTACGATGTACGCTACAAGAGGGTTAGAAACCCCTTGTAGATAGATACCCAATAGTGACTTTTTTAGAGTTCCATCCGTGATGTTTTCATCTTCACACCATTTTAAGCCCTCTTCAGCATTATTGAATTTTTTAAATCCAATTTCATCACTATTGGCTGTTACTGCCATACCAATTGGTGTTGAGCTTTCAACGGCGATTGGTCTTGACGCTCTTACGGAGATTAATCCGTTTATTCCGAAGTTTAAGTTCATTTTTTACTCTTTAAAATTGGGAAATGTAGGATAGTTTGCTTCTCTATCTTCTTCAATTGCTTGTAATCCTTCTGATATTGCTTGTTTTACCCACTCTTTTCGCAAAGCAATTCTTGCCATTTTCAAAATCCCTTTTTTTGATTCTAAAGGAAGATTTTCTTTTAAAAAAGCTGATTCGAATGTAGAACCATTTAAAAATTCTTTTGCGATATTCATTGCAAAAGAATTTGGAGATTTAACTCCTTTTTTTGATAAAACATTACTATAATACAACCACCACCCATCGTCTTGGGCTTGTTTTCTATCTGTATAGTGTAGATACACATGCTTTTCAATAGGATTTAAATCCTCTGTGTTTTCATTTTTCATCATTGCTCCTTAGTTTATTTTTGTTCCTGAAAAGTTGTAACTCATACTTACTTTATCTCCTGTATTA